>Ga0315280_10002447_pt1 | contig 30043 bp, 23 predicted proteins | sample YL17G06_40_MG_FD_203697 | JGI IMG/M metagenome (GOLD analysis project Ga0315280, IMG submission 203697) | Sediment microbial communities from Yellowstone Lake, YNP, Wyoming, USA - YL17G06_40 | ecosystem: Environmental > Aquatic > Freshwater > Lake > Sediment | place: USA: Wyoming | collected... | reverse complement strand
CGTTCGACTGATCCGTCGCCCGTCCCGGCGATTCCTCCGCCCCTTCGGGGCGGGTGTATTGAAAGAACGCTCCCACGGGTTGCGCTCCGCCCGCCTTGCGGCGGGCTGCGCTTCACCCGTGGCTACAGTCTGCCGCCCCGTTGGGGCGGACCCCTCACGTCACGACTGTTTCCACGGGTTACGCTCCGCCCGCCTTGCGGCGGAGAACTCGCCGGTCCGGCAGCCGTACCCCGTCCAGGTCATCCGCCAGGGGCCGTCCACGTACATGGAGATGTCCTCGCGTCAGGGCCGCGGAGGGCCGCCGGGCGGCGATTGTCTGTTCCTGGACCGCCTGACCAGCACCACGATGAGGACGACCAGCGCGGCGACCAGGAGCAAGAGCCCCATGCAGCAGCCGCCGAGGATGGCGAGTTCCCACGGCCCCGGCACCCACGCCAAAATGTGCACTGTGGTTCCCCTATCTTGAACAAACTAGAACATTCTATGCCCTCTTGCGGCCGGAGTGCAACGAATTCACCTGGCCGATTTGGCGGCCTACATGCGTGGGGCGCGGCCGGAAAGACCGGCCGTGGCACGCGCGTTTTCGGCGCATAGAGAAAGCCGCCCTCGCCGGAGCCAAGGCGGCTCGGAGCGTCACCCCCAGCCAGCCCATCCCCACGCTCAACCTTGCGTCGGGGGCTTGGCGTCCTTGTTCTTGTCGTCTTCCGCGGGCTTGGTGATTTCGTCCTGAACCTCATTCAGGCCCTTCTTGAACTCCGTGATGCCCCGGCCGAGGCTCTTTCCGACTTCGGGCAATCGCTTCCCGAAAAGCAGCAGCGCGATCACCGCAAGGATGGCCATTTCCCACGGCCCTGGAACCCATGCAAGAATCTCCATGCTACGCCCTCCTGAACTAGAGTCTGCGGACCCGTCCGCTTATGGCTTTGTCGTCGGCGTCGTATCGCCGCCGGACTTCGGGGTTTCGTCGCGGGGCCTGGCGGCCTCTTCCTCGCCGTCGCGCATCCCCTTCTTGAACTCCGTAATGCTCTTGCCCAAGCCCCTGCCGATTTCGGGCAGACGTTTGCCGAAAAGGAGCAGCGCAATGACAGCAATGAGCGCCAGTTCCCACGGCCCGGGTACCCACGCCAGCAATTCCACGGTCGCTCCCCTTTCGTTGACAGCGCGAATATTCTATACAGGCTCCCTGATGAAGTCCAAAGAAATCACCGGGCCGGTCCTGGGGCTTGGGCCGCCACGGCCCGCCGCTCGGTTCGGACCCAGTCGAGCCACGCGTCGAGCCCCTCTCCCGTGCGGCACGAGAGTTCGAGGATGGGAATCCGCGGCTTCAGGCCCTTGACGTACTTGCGGAACGCCTCGAGCGAGAAGTCCGTGGCCGCCAGCAGGTCGATCTTGTTCAAGACCACGCAGTCGGCGTGGTGAAAGGCGACCGGGTACTTGATCGGCTTGTCGTCGCCCTCGGGGGTGCTGGAGACGACCACGCGGCGGTGCTCGCCTAGATCAAACTCGGCGGGGCAGACCAGGTTCCCCACATTCTCGATAAAGAGGACGTCGAGGGCCGCCAGGTCGAACTCGGCCACGGCCTCGAGAATCTGGCGTGCGTTCAGGTGGCAGCCGCCGCCGGTGTTGATCTGGCGGCAGGGGATTCCGACGGCCCGGATTCGCCGGGCGTCGCGGTCGGTGGCCAGGTCGCCTTCGATGGCGGCCAGGCGGAGTTCCGCGCCCAGGCGGCGCGTGGTCTGTTCGAGGAGCGTGGTCTTGCCGGCGCCGGGCGAACTCATGAGGTTGGCGACGAACACCCCCGCCCGGTTGAACCGGTCCGAGAGTTCCTTCGCCAGCCGGTCGCTCTCGGCCACGACGCGTCTTGCGAGCCGGATGCGCTTCGGCATGGGTCACTCGATCTCCAGGGACTCCAGCCGCAATTCTCGACCGCGGACGGCCTCCAAGTCAAGCCCGCCGCAGGACGGACACACCAGGCTCAGGTCCTCGACCTCAAACTCGCGACGGCAGGCGCGGCAGGCCATCGCCAGCGGTTCGCGGCGGATGCGGACCTTGGCCCGGGGCCAAGGCGAGTCGGCCAGGACCAGGCCGAGCGCAAACTCGAGCGACTCCGGGTCGGCCCCGCTCCACGCCCCGACCACCAGGTCCAGTGCCAGGAGGCGGCGGCCCGGGCGGCGCTGCATCTCGCCGGCCACCTGGCGCCCGATGGCGTGTGCCAGTGCGACCTCGTGCACGGCGATTCTCCGCCCCCTGGCCTCAAAACGCCAGCGCGAGGCCCAGCGAAGCCAGCGGCCCTGCGCTTCGTTGAGGCCCCGCGCTGCGCGAACGCGGCCGGCCGCCTATTCAAACACCAGGCGCGTCCCTGTGAAAACATTCATCGGGTAGAAAAGATACTGCGACACCTGGTTAGTTCCCTGGGCGCTGGCCCTCTGAACAATCGTCAGGCCCTTCAAGGTGGTGCCGGGATCATCGTCGACGAGGTAGCCGGTCGGGTCGAACTCGATATAAGGCCAAGGGGGCGCAGTCTTCTGGAGGAAGGGTATCGCGTAAGCGTTGACGTCTTTGAGGACCAGGTTTTGATAATTCCGCCAGGCGTCCACGAAGGTCGGTCCCGTGGACAGGGGGGCCGCCGCCTTCGTCTGCCCGCTCAGTGTGGGAATGCCCTTGACGACGTAGATCTGGTTGCCCAGCGTCACCGGGACCGCCCCCCGGATGGGCTTGGCGTTGGTGTCGCCGGCGTTGCGGTACATGACGGTAACCAACGTGCCATCCCGGACGAGGGAGCCCCCGCTGGCCGCCTGGTTGATGCTGAACTCGACGCGGGCATAGACGCCGTTGGCGGCCGCGTAACTGCGGGCCCCGTTCAGGATGCCCTGGAGAGTGGCCATCGCGCTTTCCGGCCCGATGCGTTCCGAAAACAGGCTGAACGTGCCGAAGGCCGCCACCATCAGGACAAGCATGATCCCGATGACCGCCAGCATCTCGATGAGCGTAAACGCCTTGAGGCTTCGCATGGGGTTCCCCTGCGTTAGAGCCCGCGCCTCGGCCGGCTGGCGCGCTACGGTTCCAACGAATCGGTGTAATTGTAGTTCTTCACATTGTCTTCTTTGTCAGTCTCGTTGACCCCCTTGGATTCGAGGCGCGGCATGGTGATGCCTGAACCGCTGACGGGCGGACCATAAAGGATCGGGCGGTCCCAGCCGTCGACAAACACCATGCAGGTGTAGGTCCTGCCCGAAGAAGTGGTCTTGACCTCCTTGGCCAGAGGAGTGGATCCTCCCATGTAAGGACCGCTGCGGACCCGGGCGTTGAGGGCGGCATAGAGGAGCGCCGGGAGTTCGATATCCCCTGCGCCGGCGGCCGGGTTCAGGCTGACGGCCACCGTGTCCATTATCTGGATCTTGCGCGACGACTTGGAGGGGTCGGCGATCTCCACAGCGGCTTTGTAGGGATACATCCCCCAGTCGTTGTAGTAGTTCTGGAGGGCTGCTTCGATGGCCCGAAATAACTCTATGGTCGCGGTGCGCTGGTAACTGCCCCGGACCGCCGTGAACGCCCCCGCCACGAGGGCCATGAGGATCGCGATAATGGCGACCACGGTCAGGAGTTCGACCAGCGTAAAGCCCCGCCCCGCTCCCGGTCTTCGGACTGCGGCATTCATACAAGGACCTCTCGTTCAGAACCGCTACTTGCTGGTATTGGTGATATCGTCGCAATAGAACCCGGCCAGGTTATTATACTGGGTGGCCGCCGTGGGGGTGTCGCCGCTGGTGACGTAGCCGAACAGGCGGTCCGGCCCGGACGAGATGAGCAGGAACTCGTCGCTCCGCCAGCGGACGGGGGCCGTCCCCCCGGTCGCGCTCAAGAGCGTGTAGGTGGCCGAGGCGGCGAAGTGCTGCGGGTTGACAAACCCCTGGCTGGTGTCCGTCGACTGGCCCGGGGGATTGTCGTCCCAGGCCAGACAGCCCGCGATACCCGTCCCCGATAGGAACGAGGGGGGCGCCTCGTTAGGCTCGTAGCGAAAATAGAGGATGCACCCGCGGGCCAGGGATTCCGGCGATGAGGCGCCCGTAACGGGAAGGGCCGGAAAGGCGTCACGGACGGAGTGGATGTCGGCCCCCCGCTCCGGCTCGAAATAAGGCCCGAACTTTTCGGTGGCGATGCCGCCGAACGGCGCACCCTTGTTGTTGGGCGCCCCCCAGCCGTTGCCCTGCGGGCCCAAGAGGTACAGCGCCAGGTTCGCGTAGCCGTACTGCTGCGTGTAAGTGTCGGTGACCCCCAAGCGAGTGCTGACCTTCTTGCTGCTCGGCGGGAACATGCCCCAGTCTTTCCTGAAGGCATACAAGCCGGCGCTGAGGGAATTGATGGTATTGCGTGTGGCGGCCACGCGCCCGGCCGTGATGGCGTAGTTGACTGCCGGCACGAGCATCCCGACCAGAAGGCCGATGATGCCCATGACGACCAGCAGTTCGATCAGCGTGAACCCGCCGGCCCCGGCCCCGAGCCGTCCGCTCGTCCGCTTCATGGTCCCACCTCCTTGCCTGCGCCGCCGGCGCCGCGCGCTAGAAATTCGCGATGTCGTCGTTCTGGGCATTCGTGCTGTCCGACGCGCACGGGAGCAGCGTCTCTTTGTCGATATATCCGAACTTGCCATCGACGCCAGGCGAGATCAGGATATAGTCCTGGCGCTTGTAGCGAACGAGTTGGGCGGCCGTGCCGGTGCCGGTCTGGAAGACCCCCGTGAGGTTGTCGAAGAGAGTCTTCTGGGCCGCCGGGGTGCCGCCCGGGGGCACGTAGTTGAGTTCCGGCTTGTTGGGCTTGTCCGTCCGGTTGCAGTCCGTCACGTCGAACGTCTGGACGATGACGTTGTTGCCGCTGGAGTCCTGGATCGTCGTGGGGGACGATCTGAAGTACAGGATGATGCCGGGCGGCTGGTAGCCGTCGAGGAACCCGCCGGGGACGAGCGTGTTGTTGATGACCTCGGTCCGAACCGATTCCTCGGGGCACTGGTAGTAGGGCCCGTAGGTGCGTCGGGCGACGCCGCCGAAGGGCATCTGGCCGCCGGCCGCCATCCCCCACCCGCTGCTGTTGGGCCCCCGGAGGTAGACGACCAGGTTCCCGGCGCCGCTGGCCGCTTCGCCGCTGGTCGGGTCCGACTTCAGGCCCAGGCCGGGCAGGGGGACGCGGGGTTTGCTGGGAGGGAAGTCTCCGAAGTCTATCTTGAAACTGTTCAGGCCGATCGACAGTTCCTTCAGGATCGTCCGGGTCCGATAGGTCCGGACCGTCTCGGTGGCTTTCGAGATGGTCGGCACCAGGAGGGTCAGCAGGAGGCCGATGATCCCGATGACCACCAGGAGTTCGACCAGGGTGAACCCGCGCGGCTGTCCGTGGCCAGGCATGCCACCCTCCCTGCGTCCCCGTTGCCTAGCGTTTCCCGCCCACCGACTGGATGAGTTTGACGAGCGGCAGGAACAGCGAAATCACAATGAAGCCGATCGTGCCGCCCAGGAATATGATCATCACCGGCTCCATGGCGCTGACGAGGCTGCCGACCAGGTGGTCGACCTCCTCGTCGTAGGTGTCGGCCACCTTGACGAGCATCTTGTCTAGTTCGCCGGTTTCCTCGCCGACGTCGACCATGTTGACGACGATCGGGTCGACGACGCCGCTCTGGCGAAGCGGGCCGGCGATGCTCTCGCCCTCGCGGATCGAATCGTGGACCTGCGTCAGCGCCCGCGCGACCACCTCGTTGCCGACCGTCTCGCGCGTGATGTTCAGGGCCTCCAGGATCGGCACGCCCGAGGCAATCAGCGTCCCCAGCGTCCGGGCGAAGCGGGCAATCGCCTGGCGGTTCACGATACTGCCGACGATCGGCATCTGCATCTTGATCCAGTCCACGGTGTACCGGCCGCCCTTCGAGGCCTTCATGAACCGGATGACCAGCCAGATGCCGAACGGGATGCTCGGCAACAGGTACCAGTACTTCCCCACCTTATTCGAAACCGCGATCAGCAACTGGGTGGGCGCCGGCAGGCCTCCCGGGATGTCAAACTTGTTGAAGATGTCCTCGAACTTCGGGACGATGAAGAACATGATGGCAATCAGGATGATGACCGCCACGCTGATGACCATGACGGGATAGACCATGGCCCCGACGATGCGGCGCTTCAGGGCCATGGACTTTTCCATGAACTCGGCGAGTTTTCGCAGGATCTGGTCCAGCACGCCGCCCGCCTCGCCGGCCCGGACGGTGTGCACGTAGAGGCTGTCGAACGCCTTGGGATGCTTCTCCATGGCCTCCGACAGGGTGGACCCCGCCTCGACGTCCTCGATGATGTCCTGGAGGGCGTTCTTGAGGACGCCGGGCTTGGTTTGGTCTTCGAGGATGCGGAGGCTCCGCAGGATCGGCAGGCCCGCGTCCTGGAGCGTCGACATCTGGCGGGTGAACTGGGTCAGTTGCTTGCCGCTGACGCGGCCGATGGCGAAGGCCTTGCCTCTCTTTTTCGGCCCGGCGGCCGCGGCGACGGCACGCTTGCCCTTGAGGCGGACCTGCGTGGGAAAGTGACCGAGCGCCCGGATCTTGGTGATCGCCTCTTCCTGGCTGCCGGCCTCGACCTCGGCCCGGACCTCCTGCCCTTTCGCATCCATGGCTTCGTATTGGAATGTTGCCACTGGCCAATCTCCTTACATTCGGCCGCAGCGGCCTACTGATCCGTCACGGTGGCCCGAATGATCTCCTCGATGGTCGTAATGCCGTCGTAAATCGCCATGAGGCCGCTGTCGCGGAGCATCCTCATGCCGCGTTTCTTCGCCTCTTCGCGGACAACGTTCGTCGACGACCCGCGGATGATCAGGTCGCGCAGCGCGTCGTCGATATACATGATCTCAAACACGCCCGTCCGGCCCCGGTAGCCCGTGTTGTTGCACTGTTCGCAGCCGCGGCCAAAGTAGAACGTGCGGCCGCGGACGTCCTCCGGCGTCAGTTGCAGGTCCCAGAGCATCCCTTCGCTCGGCTCGAACTCGGCCCGGCAGTTCATGCAGATGCGCCGGACCAGGCGCTGGGCCACGACCGCCTCGAGCGTCGCCGTCACCAGGTACGGCTCCAGACCCAGATCCAGGAGGCGCGTAATGGCCGTCGGGGCGTCGTTGGTGTGCAGCGTCGAGAAGACCAGGTGCCCGGTGAGCGACGAGTGGATGGCAATCTGGGCCGTCTCCAGGTCGCGGATCTCGCCCACGAGGATGACGTCGGGATCCTGCCGCAGGATGTGCCTCAGGCACCGCGCGAACGTCAGGCCGATGTCCGGGTTGATCTGCACCTGCACGAGGCCCTCGATATCGTACTCCACAGGGTCCTCGGTGGTGATGATCTTGATATCAGGGGTGTTGATGGCCGAGAGGGCCGAGTACAGCGTCGTGGTCTTGCCACAACCGGTCGGGCCCGTCACGATGACGATGCCGTTGGGCAGATGGATCAGGTCGTCGATGACACGCTGCTCGTCCTCCCGCAGGCCCACCTTCGTGATATCGAGTTCGACCTGGGTCCGGTCCAGGACGCGCATGACCACGCTCTCGCCGAACATGGTCGGCAGGACCGAGACGCGCAGGTCCACGGGTTTGCCGCCCATCGTGAGTTCGATGCGGCCGTCCTGCGGCACACGGCGCTCCGCGATGTCCAGGTTCGCCATGACCTTGATGCGGCTGGCCACGGCCAGGGCGATGTGCCGGGGCGGCGGCACCATCTCGTACAGCACCCCGTCGATCCGGTACCGCATCTTGAAGTCGTCCTCGAACGGCTCGAAGTGGATATCGGACGCCTTGTCGCGGATGGCCTGGAGGAGCACGAGGTTCAGCAGTTTCTTGACCGGCTGGCTCTCGCTCATCGCCCGGATGTCTTCCAGGTCGATCGACTCCTCTTGGTCGACCACCCACTCGGCGGTCTGGTCCAACTGGCTGATGACCGATTCGACGGACTCCGCGTGCGCGTAGTACTTGTCGAGGGCCCGGACCACGGCCGCAGGGTCGGCCAGCGCCGCATCGATCTCGAAATCCAGGAGCATGTGCAGTTCGTCGAGGGCCCGGAAGTTGGTCGGGTCAGCCATGGCCACCCGCAGCCGGCCGACGTCGAACTCGATTGGGACGACGTTGTAACTGCGGGCCGTCATCGAGTCCATCTTGTCGATGACGTCGGGCGGTATCTCCAACTCGTCGAGGTCCACGCGCGCCATGCCCGCCTGGACCGCTAAGGCCATGGAGACGTCGGCCTGCTCGCAGTACCCGAGGTCCACCAGGACGGCCCCGATGGCCCCGCCCCGCTGCTTCCGGAGGGCCAGCGCTTCCTGGAGATGTTCGGGCGTAACTTTGTTCAACTCTGCCAGGATCTGCCCCAGGGGCTTCTGAAGGGGAACCTTGATGCTCCGGCGCGGCTTGGCCGCCGCGGCGGCGCCCCCGCCGCCCGGCCCCGCAACGCCAGCAACAGGCGGACGCGGCTTCGCCGCGGCCGCCGAGTCCGGCTTGGCCGAAGCGGCCTGGCCCGGACCGGCCGGGCGCGGTCGGCCTTCGGCCGGACTGGGCGCGGGCCGGGGCGAACCGGCGGGCCGCGCCGTTGGGGCGGGCTTCGCCGACTGCGGCGGCATCGGCCGCGGCGGGCGCGCAGCGCCCGGCGGTTCGGCCTTGCCGGGCGTGCCCGGGGGCCTTGCGACGGCGGCCGGCGGCATTCGCTCCAGCCTGCGCGGCATCGGCTTATCGTCTTTTCCCGGTGCTCGGCTCACGAATCATGTTCTCCGACTGGCACGGCCCCTTGTTAGCGCGGCCCAATCTCGTGTCCTCTGTAGTGCGGGGCAACGCCCCGGCACCTCGGAAGGCGGGGCGTCGCCCCGGCCTGCCGTCCATCGAACCTACCGCGGCGCCATCTTCTGGAACTTGGCAAGGTCGGCCTCATCCAGCGGCCCACCGACGCGCTTCAGGGCATCGCGCCCGTCGGCCGTCCCCATGAGTTTCGCTTCGAGTTCCTCGCGCCGCTGGGCCCGCTCCAGCATCTCTTCGACCGCGATGATGCCGCGGGTGTACAGGTCCCACAGCGAATCGTCGAGCAACTGCATGCCCCACTTGCGGCCGGTCTGGATGTACGACTCCAGCCGATAGGGTTCGTTCTTGCGGATGAGGTTCTGGGCGGCCGGCGTAATCATCATGAACTCGTAAGCGGCGATGCGGCCGGGCATGTCGATGCGCGGCACGAGCGTCTGCGAGATCACCGCCATGAGCGAACTGGCCAACTGGACGCGGACCATATCCTTCTGCTCGACCGGGAACGCATCGACAATCCGGTTGACGGTTCCGGCCGCGCCGGTGGTGTGCAGGGTCGAGAAGACCAGGTGCCCAGTCTCGGCCGCCCGGATGGCCGCCTCCATGGTGTGCAGGTCGCGCATCTCGCCGACCAAAATGACGTCGGGATCGGCGCGGAGGGCACGACGGACCGCCTCCTCGAAACTGATGACGTCGGTCCCCAGTTCCCGCTGGTTGATGATCGACTTCTTGTGCGTGTGGTAGTATTCGATTGGCTCCTCGACCGTGATGATGTGCCGATCGAAGGTCTCGTTGATATAGTTGACCATCGAGGCCAAGGTGGTGGTCTTGCCCGACCCGGTCGGCCCGGTGACCAGGAAGAGGCCCCTGGTGCGGCCCAGAAGGGACTCGACGATCGGCGGCAGGCCGATCTCCGACAGGCTCATCAGGCGGGTCGGGATCAGACGCAGCGTCATCCCGATGCGGCCGCGCTGCTTGAACACCGCCACGCGGAACCGCGCCTTGTCCTGAAAACTGAACCCGAAGTCGCACGAGCCGACCTGCTCCAGTTCCTGCTGCTGGCGTTCGGGGGTGATGCCCCGCATCAGGCCGGCTGTGTCTTCAGGTGCAAGCGTCTCGGTCTCCAGGGTCTTGAGGCGACCGTGTAGGCGTACGATGGGCGGGCGCCCGACGTGCAGGTGCAGGTCCGAGCAGTTCTTCGCCACGACAAACTGGAGCAGTTTATCAATCTGTATCATCAGGCGGCCTTTAGCCCAATCAGCAGTTGACCCATCCTATTGTAGAAACGCCTCGGGGTCGGCGGCAACCCGGACGGCCGGGCGGGCACATCCTAAACCTCCACGGCCTCCCTCTGCGCCCGGGCCAGGACTTCGTCAAGCGTCGTGATGCCCCTCATGATCTTGATCAGGCCGTCCTCCATGAGGGTCCGCATTCCGGCGGCCCGGGACGCATGGCGGATTTCCGACAGGGGGCGATGTTTGAAGGCCAACTCCCGGATGTCCGCGTTCATCGCCATGACCTCGAAGATGCCCAGGCGGCCCCGATACCCCACGTTGTGGCACTTCTGGCACCCGACCGGACGGAAAAACGTCGCCTGGCTCAGTTGGTCCTCCGTCACGCCCATGCCCCGGAGGGTGGCCAGGTCGATGTCCGGGTCGGGCTGCTTGCACTCCGGGCACAGGACCCGGACCAGCCGCTGGGCCATGATGGCCTGGATCGAACTGGCCACGAGGAACGGCTTGACGCCCATATCCATCAGTCGCGTGATGGCAGAGGGCGCATCGTTGGTATGAAGTGTACTGAATACCAAGTGTCCCGTCAACGCGGCCTGAATCGCCATCTCGGCGGTCTCAATATCGCGAATCTCCCCCACAAGGATGATGTTGGGCGCCTGGCGAAGCATCGCCCTGAGAATCCGCTGGAACGTCAGGTCAATCTGCTCGTTCACCTGGACCTGGTTGATGCCCGAGATGTGGTACTCCACCGGGTCCTCGGCCGTGATGATCTTTTTGTCCGGGGTGTTAAGTTTATTCAGGGCCGCATACAGGGTGGTGGTCTTGCCGGACCCGGTCGGCCCGGTCACCAGGAAGATGCCGTTGGGCCGCGCGATGATCTTCTCGAACAATTCAAAGTCGTCGGGAAGGAACCCCAGGGACTCCAGGCCCAGGTTGATGCTCTCCCGCCTCAGAATACGCATGACGATGCTCTCGCCGTGGTAGCCGGGGAGGGTCGAGACGCGGAAGTCCAGGTCCTCGCCGTCGAGCCTCATGCGGATACGGCCGTCCTGCGGCAGCCGCTTCTCCTCAATCTGCATCCCCGCCATGAGTTTGATACGGGTCGTAATCGACCCCTGGAGCCGTTTCGGCGGGGCGTCGCGCTCGATGCAGACGCCATCGATGCGGTACCGGACTCTGAGGCGGCTCGACAGGGCCTCAATGTGGATATCGCTGGCCCGCATGCGGACCGCCTCGGTGATCATCAACTGCACCAGCCGGATGATCGGGGCCGACTCGGCGTGCAACTCCGACCCCTTCTCCCCGCGGTCCTCGAACTGGATATCGGTGGCCGTGAACTCCTGGAGCATCGAGTCCACACTTTCCGACTCCGTCTGCTCGGTGTAACTCGTGATGATCTGTTCCACCTGCTCACGCGACGCCAGGACGCAGTCGACGTCCATATTCAGGCGGAACCGGATCGCATCGACCGACTCCAGGTCCAACGGGTCGGTGATGGCCACCTTAAGCCGCCCGTCGGCGTACTCCAGGGGGATGATCTGGTATTCCTTCATCATCGCCTCGGGCATCATCTCCATCACCTGGGGATTGATGGTCCCGATGTCCAGTTCCACGAACTCCATGTCGAACTGGAGGGCCAGGGCCTTGGTGACGTCGGGCTGAGAGCAGAAGCCGGAGGCGACGAGGATTTCGCCGAGGCGGCGCCCGCTCTTGGATTGCCGTTCGAGGCCGTCGCGGAGTTGCTTGTCGGTGATCTTGCCCCACTCTTTCAGGATTTCGCCGATCTTCTTGCGTGCTCCGAGCATGATCACCGCCCCTTGGTCAAGAGATATTTCCCCCGCCCGCCGGCGTAACTGGCGGTCTGAACGGGGGTAACACCCGTCCCTACTCCCCCGAATACTCTATTCCCCGGCATGGCAAGCGTCAAGACCAAACAAATTATGACGGGGCATTCAGCCCGCGTTGCGGCAAGGTCGAGGGCGGCCGCGATTGTCAAATGTGCAGTTCAATCACATCCCGGTCCGACAGCACGTGGTCCCGGTGGACGGCCTGGCCGCTGTACATGTTGGCACCCCAAATGCGGGCGCGCTTCAAGTTCTGCGCAATGTCGCGATGGATCGCCGCCGCCATGTCCAGCACCGTGCTGCCCTGCGGCAGGATAAACGGCTGCGACATGTCGGGAGGCTTGCCGGGCTCCTTGCTGTAAACCCGGACAATGCCCAGGAGGCGGAAACACATCCGCGGGATTTCCCCCAGCCCCGCAAACGTCTCAGCGCTGGTGGACACCACGGGCATGAGGCCCTCGTACAACTCCTTGACGACTTGGCAGTTCTCGGCCGCGCCGGGCAAGTCCGACTTTGTTCCCACCAGGATCATCCGCTTGGCCACGCCGCCTTCCGGCGGCGCCTTTCCCCAGGGCACCAGGCCGCGAGCCTCAAGCACCTTCAGACAGCCATCCACCTGCTCCAGCACATCCGTCGCCGCGAGGTCGACGCATAGGATCAGGCAGTCGGCGGCACGGAGCGTCCCCGCCATGCCGGGCGGCAGCCCTCCGGGGGTCACCGGCGGAAGGTCGACCAGTTGAATCTGGATGTCCTCGAACGGCATCATCCCAGGCACCGGGCCGTGGGTCGAGAACGGGTACGGAGCCACGTTGACGTGGGCCTTCGTCAGGGCCCCCACCAAGGCGCTCTTGCCGACATTGGGCAGGCCGACGAGGGCAAACTGGCCGGCCCCGTGCTTGTCGACGTGGAAGCGGTCTACGCCGCCACGGGCCTTGCCCTGCTCGGCCACCTCCCGGAGTTTCGCCAGGCGCCGCTTGATGTCGGCCTGCATTTTCTCCGTCCCCTTGTGCTTGGGGATGGTGGCGTACATTTCTTCGAGCGCGGCCGTTTTCTCGGCCGTCGACTTGGCCTGGCGGAACGCCTCTTCGGCCTTCAGATAGGCTGGGGTCAAGTTTGCGGGCATCGCGCCTGTCCACACCTATGGTATGGCTTGCTTGCGCTTCAACCATTCTACCGCTGGCCGCAGGATTTGCAAGCCGCGCCGATCCACGACAGCCGTGAAGAACCTACCGACTTGTTATGGCCGGAAGATGGGAGGGCCGGGAATGGAGGGGGTTGGTTGGTGTCTGAAGCGCATGGGGGACCGGGGCGACCGTAGGGTCGCGTGGCCAGGGGGCGAACGGGCGGGTTCACGCTGCGACACGCCGACGGCGGGCGGGGCTAGGAGGTATCCGCGGCACGCAGGCGGATCTGGATGCGGGCGGCGGCGATGACGTCCAAGGCTTGCGTGGGGATGATGGTATGGCGGAGGCTCTCGGCCAGCCGGGTGAAGGCCTTGAGTTCACAGTCCTGCTTGGAGGCCTTGGGGTCGGCGTTCTCGATGAACTCGGTGCCGATGGAGATCGCCAGCCCCTCCGGGGTGACCAGCTTGGCCTCCAGGACATGGTGGTAGTACAGGGTCTGCCCGCCCGCGGTCCGCTCCAGGCAGTGCGGGCAGTGCCGCTGCCGGAAGGTCAACTGCCCTGTGCCGTCGATGACCACCAGGAAGTGCCCCAGCAGACGCCCGCCGTCCAGGACCTTCATGCGAATGAGCCGGTTGCCCATGCGGCGGCGAAGGCCGTGCAGTTGGTCCGGCACAAGACGACGCATGAAGTAGTTGCGGGTGTCGCCGTGGGGGACCCTGTCCTGGCGGCAGCCGGCGAGGCGGTTGAGGTTCTCCAGGGCCACGGGGCTGTCCAGTTCAAAGCGGATCTGGCGGCGGGACCCCAGTTTCAGCAGGAACACCAGCAGGCCCGCCCAGGTGAGGCACCGCGCCGGATAGGTGATCCGGTTCGGGTCGCGTGGATCGCGCAGGCCGTCCAGCCAAGCGCGCATGTCGGGCCAGAAGTGGGCGACGGTCCTGGCCACGACCCCGCCCAATTCTAGGCCCTGCCGCCACGCCGGGCTTTCCATGTCCTGTGCGAGCGGATCAGGGCCAACTGGAGTTGGGTGATCTGGCGCAGCAGGCGTTTGAGACGACGATGTTCCTGGATCGATGCCTCGACCTCCTTCTTGAGGTCCTTCGGGACGTAAACCGTGCGGGTTTTGCCCTTGACCTTCAGGGTGACGTGGAATCCGCCGCCGGCCTGGCGACCGAGGGAGGTGGCCAGGGGCGGGCATCGTGCGGCCAGTTGGCGGACGCGGGCGTCGCGGAGGCGTCGGATGAGGGTCGGGTGCTTCGGGATACGCATGGGAGGATCCTCTCTGAACTAAGTATAACCACTTAGTATAGGAGGTCAAGAAAAAAACGGGTGCGACAAAAAAGATTCTTGCGGCGGGCCGCGCCCGGCCGGCAAACCCCCGCCCGAGAGCGGCCCGACGGGCCTTTCCTCGCCTCGCCCAGGGTGCGACAAAACATCATTCGTCAGGGCTGCGGCCCACACCGTATGTGTACAGTGAAAGAGATAATCCTGAGACCGCTCGGCTTGTTGCCTTCGATGATCGCATCCACGATGTCCGGCGCGAGGCGTGAAACGCAGCGTCCGCGCGCCCGGCCCGCTTGATCTGCGGCGTAGTCTCGGCAACTGGCTCGTGCTGACACGCCCGGCACAGCCCCAATCAGATTTCAGGGACGGCTGGCGTTTTCGGGAGACTGAAGGACCCGACGAGAGGCGGTTTGTCCGGATAGTCAACGGGAGCCCGCAGGGCGGCCGGAATCCCTGTCTGTTTCCGGGGGACCTTCTGCCGCCACCTCGTGCTCGCAGATCACGCGGAAGCCCACATCATACACGCCCTGCTCCGGCACATAGCCCTGTCGGAACGCAGATCGGCAGCGGTCGGGCCGGTCGCACCAGGAGCCGCCCCGCACGGTTCTTCTCCCCTCAGCCATGGGCTGGTTGCGGCCGTCGTCCTCGCGGTAGGGATACGGCCTGTACGCCGACAGGGTCCACTCCGCCGCGTTGCCGTGCATGTCGTGCAGCCCCCAGGGATTGGCCTCGTAGGTGCCTGCGGGGGCCGAGACCCGGCTGTGGTCATTGAACCGCGTGTCTGCGGGGCGCCAGGGCGGGATCACTTCCGACCGGCCCGACCAGCCGAACGGGTCGATGGCCTGGTGGGTGCTGTCCGACACGTTGGCAGAGCGGGAGAAGTCGGTGTCCAGCGTCCCGTACCAGAGGGGCGTGGCCGTGCCGGCCCGGCAGGCGTACTCCCACTGGGCCTCCGTGGGGAGCGTGAACCTCAGGCCCGTTTTCTTCGCAAGCCAGCCACAGAACGCCATCGCCCGTTCCCACGAGACGCGGACGACTGGTTGCTTCGGCCGGGAGAGCGTCCAACCCCGCTCGCCGGGGCTGAACTGGATATAGTCGCCGTGTTCCAGCCGGCTATCGTGGGAGGGATCGAACAGAGCGAACTGTTCGTTGGTGATCTCGAAGCGGCCCATCCAGAACGCCTTGGGGATCCTCACGTGGCAGGGAGGCGACTCGTCCGGACAGCCATCGGCCTGCCCCATGATGAATTCCCCGGCTGGGATACGCACCAGTTCCAGTGGGACCCCCTCGGCCAAGGAAAGTACGAGCGTCGTGGGCCCGCCGGCCGCCTTCTGGCGCCGCCGTGCGTCGGCCGCGTCGAACGGCCATCCGGCGCAGTCCGGCGCGGGGACCCCTGTCCTCGTCGGCGGCGGCTCGGGTATCACGGGCATGATCGGCGACCGCTGCAGAACGGCGACGGCCTCCGGGTCGTCCTCCATGCCCGTGTAGCGCTTCCGCATCTCGCGTCGCCGCTCCCATTGGTGCGTTACCCGGGCGGGACCGACGATGGCGGTCCAGTTTCCATGAGCCGGGGCATTCAGGTCGATCCATGTGACAAGCCGGTCCCAGGCTTCCGCGTCGAGCCGCACGTTATGATGCCCCTTCTGGAGCATCTGCACCAGGCGGGTCGTGTCGGCGTGGAACTCCCAGGGCGGCAGCAGGTGCAGGTCGCTCTCCCGCGTCGGGGTCCGGACCCATTTCCGCAGTTCGTAGTATGACGGCGTGAAACGGGCCGCGAGGTTGTAGGAGTGCGTGTTGGCCATGGTGGGCACCGGATCGCGATTGGTCATGTCGGGAATCGCTCGCCCATCGGGCCGAGGTTTGCCGTTGTGGCACCCGACGCAATAGCGAGCCAGCACCGGCTGGACCTCGCGGCGGAAGTCAAAGCCTCGCGCCGGGCCGTACCACGGCCGGATCTCTGCCGCATGCGAGCCGGCCGCGAGCACACGTTGCGCCGGCGGCGCAGAGCTCAGCGTCTCGTGGCAGCCGACGCAGGAGAGCACTTCCCCCGGCATCGCGGTGAACCAGCTCCGCATCAGTTGCACGGCTTTCCCTTCACCGTCCAGCGGCTGCACGGCAATCGGCGTGCAGGCGGGGACGCGAAAGCGGGCCGACCCATCCTCGTGAACGGGGACCGTGCCAAGGATTTGCTTCACGTCCCAGGGCCCGTCCAGCCCCATGGCGTCCGGCTCGCCGCCCATCCCCTGGTAGGCGAAGTGGTAACTGATGAGCCGCAGGGCCTTGATAGTGCCTCGCTTCACGCCCTTCAGTCCCGGGCCGGCGTAGACGTCGACCAGAAGCACCTCGGCATCGCGGCGGGCGGAGTCAATCCGGTCGGGCAACACTGGGGGCCGGAGAGTCTTCCGCAGTGGAATAGGCTCGAGCATCGCGTAGCCTGGCTCTTCGCAGATGGGCACGAGGTTGTCGAAGACATCCGCCAGGTACACCCCCCATGGCGCATCCTCCGCCGGCTTGCAGGAGACGAGAAAGTACTTCTCGCTCAGCGGATAGGGGTGGAGGAACTTGGGCCAGGTCTGCGCAATGGGCAGATCGAGCAGCACCGGCTCCACCTTGCGGCCGTGGCCGGGGATTCGCTGCACGGCCCCGTCGGCCTCGAAGCGGCCCTTGCCCGGGTCAAAGACCACCAGGTCGCCCATGCGGGGCAAGTCGTGGTGTCCGCCGACAATCGCGGCGACCTTCGTCGGGTGACCTGGGATCGGCCGGGCATAGAACATCGAGGCCGGCCAGTAGGAGTTGCTGCCGTAGTACTCCATCTGCCCGGTGCCGTCGGGGTTCATCTGGAACAGGATCCGCGAGAAGGCGTGCGGCAAGTCGGCATACTCCCAGCGGAGATAGAGCACTTGGCCGTTGGGCAACACTGTCGGGCACCAGTCGTGATCCTGCTCGACGGTGAGTTGTCGGATCCGGCCGTCGGTCTCCAGGACGTAGAGGTTCGCCACGTGGGCCGAGCCTCCGACGCACGGCACGCCGACGAAGGGCGCTGTCGAGGTGAAGATGACCCGGCCGTCCGGGAGGTAGCAGGCGTCGTAGCTGTCCACATCCGGCTCATTGATGAGCGGCAGCGCGTGCAAGCATGAGCCGTCGGAGCGGACCTCGAACACCCGCCAGCGCCCGCCCACCGCCGGCATCGAGAAGAGAAGCCGATCGCCATCGAAGTGGAGATCCACATCGCCAACGAACTGCCCGCCTTCAGGCCGGAAGAGGGTAGTCCGCTTGCCATCCGGACGGACCGGCGACAGGATGGCGATCTCATTGTCGTAGCCCGTGGGTTCCAGGCTGGAGTTACTCTGGTAGTTCATGGGGAGGCCCAACTTGTCAGCCCGCCGCCTCACCAGGAGCAGGCGATCGAAGTCCAACAGCGGGTTGGCCAGCAGCGCCTCGGAGCGGAACTGGCGGAACTCGGCGACGGCTTTGTCCAGGGCGGCATTTGAGCGGCCCGAGGCCACCATCTCATCGTGCGATTGCTTCAGGGCCTCAAGCCGACGGCGATACTCCAAGCCGCGCGGATATCGGCCTCCGAATGTGGCGGTCAGGTCATCGATGGCCATCGCCAGTGCCCGCCACTCGTCGGCCGGCACGGCGACCCGCTTCTCGGCGGGCTGCGAAACCTGCCACGGTTCGCCACTGGCCAGATACTTCAGGAGGTTGAGCGCAAGATGCTCGAAGTTGGCGCGGAGAGTGCCTGGAGCAATGTGGTAATGAGGCGACAGCCGCCAAGCCAGGGCGACCGCCCGTCCCTTGCCCAGTGAGTATTCCATCAGCGGGTCCTCCGGCCCGCCCGGCGTCTGCGCCAGGAGGATACCCCGCGAGGGATTCCCGGCCGGGTGGAACTGAGCGAACGCGGGGTAGACGGCGTTGCTCATCCAGAGGACGTCACGTTCGAGGTCCAGGTCGCGGAAGGCCGGGTGTTTGAGTTGCACCGGCACCAGCCCGGCCTGGCCCCGGTCGTGGCCGAAGTCCAAGGGCTTGACCTGCACAGTGCCGGGTTCCAGCGACGCGATCAGCCCCGCCGCGGCGCCCGACAGAAGCAGTCCGTGCCCCTCGGCCACGAACTGGCGCATCGCGGAGAGCGTCTGGCCCTCGGCGATCGGCCCCGTTGCCATGGCGGCATCGCCCTGATGGCACCAGATCGCCGCGAACTGATCGAGTGCTACAGGCCGCCCGCCCCGGTCAACGAATGTCCCACCACCAGCCGGCCAGAGGACCCGTGCGCCGACGAGCCGCCGGGCCACCTCGCACGCCGTGTCCGCCTCGGGCGTTGGCTTCTCCCCCGGGCTTTGTGCGACGAGGAAACCAATCTCCGAAGAGCCTGCCAGAGCGAGGGGCGGGATTGTGCCCGTGGCCAGGGCGGTCAGGACAGAGAAGAGGGCCAGCATCACCGTGCGGTTCATCAACCCAGCCTCCGTGGGGGCACAGACGTGTCCCCTGCGAACAACTTACTTGCGAGGCATCCCATGGTCAACAGCGCACGCAGAGACCGGAGCATGCCCTGAAACCTGTCGATCAGGAATGAACGTCCCACCGGCCACCTCGGCCCATGTTCGGGCTGAAGCCCCGAAGGTCGCAGGCCGCGATTGCATGAGCAGATTTTTTACTTGCACATTCGTTCCACTGTAGCCAAAATGTAGCCAAATTGTGGTCATCCTGGTCACCATGGTCACCATGGTCAACATGGTGATCACCGAAAAGGACTGCTAGGCCGTTGTGGTAGCGTAAGTTACTTGTTTTCAAGAACTCACGGAGAACGTGAGACTGTAGCAGCATTACCGGCGTAGAGGCTGTCCGAAAAACCGAGGGTCAGGCATATTTATTGAGGCAAACGCGCTTTTGCGTTTGCCTCAGTAAAGTTGTTGCGGTTCTCCTTCCCGGGGCTGAAGCGACATGCCAACCAAAGCCCAACGGCTGGCTTTGGTTGCATATATGCCTGACCCGCGGTTTTTCGGACAGGCTCTTCGACCGCGGTAAGGATGCTACACTATCCAAATCCGCCTGATTTAAGGTAGAGCCGTCAACTCGCGAGGGCGGCGGGAACTCCGGTCGCCCGCCGGCTTCCCTCTGTTCCCGTCGCCAGGTGGATCGCGCACGGTCACGCGAACAGGTTCCGGTCCAGGCGGCGGTACTGGACCGCCTCGGCCAGATGCGTGGCTGTGACCGACGGGGCGGACTCCAGGTCGGCGATGGTCCGGGCGACGCGCAGAATCTTGTCATGCGCGCGGGCCGAGAGACCCAGTTCCTGCATCGCCTGCTTCAGGAGGCTCTCCCCCGCGTCGTCGAGCGTGCAGAACTTCTTGACTTGCCGATGGCTCATCCGGGCGTTCGTCATGCGGCGGCCGGCGAACCGCGCGGCCTGGGCATCGCGGGCCCGGTTCACCTGCTCGCGCATTGAGACGCTCGTGGTCCCCTCGGCCTGCCCGCGCAACTCGCGGTACGGCACGGCGGGCACGTCGAGATGTATGTCGATGCGGTCCAGCAGCGGCCCGCTGATCTTGCCCATGTACGCCTGGACCTGGCGCGGGGTGCAGTGGCACTCGCGCTTCGGGTCCGAGAGGTACCCGCACGGGCACGGGTTGAGCGCGGCCACGAGCATGATCTGGGCGGGAAAGGTGAGGGTGGCCTGGGCCCGGCTGATCGTGACGACACCGTCCTCGAGGGGTTGCCGCAGCACCTCCAGCGTGTGCCGGTTGAACTCCGGCAGTTCGTCGAGAAACAGGACGCCGTGATGGGCCAGGCTGACCTCTCCGGGGGCGGGCATCGTGCCGCCGCCAACCAGGCCCGCCTCGCTCGTGGTGTGGTGCGGCGAGCGGAAGGGACGCACGGCCAGGATGGCCTGCCCGCTCCTGAGGAGCCCGACGCTGGAGTAGATGCGCGTCGTCTCGAGCGATTCCTCCAAGCCGAGCATTGGCAGGATGGTCGGAAGCCGCCGGGCCAGCATCGTCTTGCCGCTGCCGGGCGGGCCGATCATGAGGACGTTGTGCCCGCCGGCTGCCGCGACCGTCAGCGCCCGCTTGGCGTGTTCCTGACCGCGCACGTCGGAGAAGTCAACGTCGTCGCGGCGGGCGTCCTCGAAGACCGCCTCCAGGTCGATCGCACACGGCTCAATCGCCAGTTGCCCCGTCAGGAACCCCACGGCCTGCGCCAGGGCCGTCACGGGCACGACCTCGATGTCCGACACCACGGCCGCCTCGCGGGCGTTGTCGGCGGGAAGGATGAGACCCTTCAGGCCAGCCTCGCGCACGGTCATCGCCATCGACAGGGCGCCCTTGATGGACCGCACCGAGCCGTCGAGGGCCAGTTCCCCCACCGCCGCGTAACTCTTCAGGCGGTCCGAGAGCATCTGCCCCGTGGCCGAGAGGCAGCCGAGGGCCAGCGGCAGGTCGAACGCGGCCCCTTCCTTCTTCGTGTCGGCCGGGGCGAGGTTGATCGTGAGGTGGCCGTCGGGCCACATGTACCCGGAGTTCCTGAGCGCCGTCGCCACGCGGTCCTTCGACTCCTTGACGGCGGCGTCGGGCAGCCCGACGACGACCACCGCCGGCAGGCCGGCCCGCACGTCAAACTCCACCTCCACAGGATACCCGTCGATGCCGAACACGCCGACCGAGAGGATCTTGCCGAGCATGGGCGCCTCTTTCGATGTCAGGTTAAGACGTGTGTCAATGTTGCGGCATGATAAACCATCCGGGCGCGGATGTGCAACTGGAAACGGCGCGGGTCCTCACGGCCGCGCGGTCAGTTCGGTCATCGGGCGCTTGGTGCGCTCGATGTAGTCGGGCCAGAGCGGGCAGTTCATGTCGGTCCAGCACTTGATGCGATGCCGCTCATCCGCGGTGAGGGTCGCGTCATAATGGCCGGCGTCCAGGACTTTCCACAGGCGGCTCTTGACGGTGCCGAACGTGAGCGGCTCGCGTTTCTCGCAGCCGCCGGAGTTATAGCCGCAGTCGAGGTAGTGCACCCACCCCTGCGTAATCAGCGTGCGGTACGAGGCGGGCACGCGGTCGGCGTCGCGCGCGGCCGCCAGGTTGATGCCCCGCTTGTCTGCGGCATCGTGGCACCGGACGCACTTGGCGTCCCAGACGGGCTGGACCACCTTCTCGTAGGCGAGCGGCCCAGCGCCCCAAGGGGGCGGCACAAGTTCGCTCGGGCCGCGCCGCAGGGCCGCCGGCGACTGGAGGAAGGGGGCGCTGGCACGGTCCTCGTGGCAGCCGATGCAACTGCGCTTCTCGCCCGGCTGGAGTTGCACGACGCTCCGCATCCGCTGCAACTCGTTAAGGTCCTTGTCGAGGACCTGGAAGTAGAGGACCTTGCCGGCCGGGGCATAGAAGTTGGCCGAGCCGTCGGCCTCGACGGGGGCGATGCCCCACACGCCCTTGGCCACGTAGGTCGGCCAGCCGTACGGCCCCGCCACGCGGTCGACCGGCGACGCGTAGAAGTTCATGAACGGCTCGTGATCCTTGCGATACTCGCCGTTAGGCAACTGCGCCAGGTCGGCCCGGACTTCCTCGACCACGCGGATGTACTTGACCGCGGCGCGCCTCACCGCCGGCTCGATGCCGCGGTAGACGTCCTGGAGGACGAACTGGCCCCACGGCCCTTCCTTCGCCGACCGGTCGGCCTCGGCAGGCGGGGCGGCGGCGATCATCGGCGGCGCCGGCACCGCACGAAATGGCGTCGGGCACATGCTCCCGATGGCGGGGTCCAGGTAGAGCATCTCGCGGTTCCCGAACCGGTCAATGACGTAGAGGCCGAACTGCCGCCGCGGCGCGTGAGAGCACAGGATGTAGTCGCGGGCGATCGGCACAGGGTCGCGGAAACACTCCTCCTCGGGCCACATCCCCGGCCAGGGCACCTCGGGCGTAAGGCTCGTGATGGCCCTGGGGTTGAAGCGGCCCTTCCGCAGGTCCACCAGGACGATGGGCCCGTTGAGGTCGCCGAAGTGCGAGATGAGCGTGCAGCAGACCTCGCCTGTGCCCGGGACCTCGCGGCCGTTGGCGTAGCCGTTGGGCTGGATGATCGTGTTGCCGAACACCAGTTCGGGATGCGTGCCGTCGGGCCGGATGCTCCAGAGCGTGTGGCCGAAATCGGCGCCCTTGTCGATATACTCGGACCGCGTCCAGATGATGCGGCCGTCGCTCATCACCGAGGGGGCCCACTCGCTCAGGTTCGCGAACGACAGCGGCCGGACACCGCGGCCGTCGGCGTCCATGCGGAACATCACCGCCGCCTGCGGACGCCAGCACAGGTAACGGGCCTTGCATCGCGTGGAGATGAACGCGAGGTCGCCCTGCGGCAGCGGGCACGGCCAGTAGTCGTGGAACGGCCCGTCGGTGAGTTGCCGCAGGCCGGTCCCGTCGGGATTCATCGCGTAGACATGGAAATAACCTTCGGGCTTCGGACGGTAGGCGAACCAGACGCGGCGAAGATCGAAATCGGCCATCGGGTCGCGCGCGATCCCGGCGCCGGAGGCGAAGAGTTCCTTGAGCGTCCCCTCGGCGGGCTCCAGGCGCCCCTGGCGCCGCGGAATCCGGAGGCGGTAGATGCCGCCGCCCGGCCGCCACGGCGAGTCGAGCATGACGCTGTAGTTGTGCGACGGCTCGTAGGCGTGCCGCTTGACGAAGAGAATCTCCTCGAGGGCCGCCAGGTCCGGGTCCCGCAAGAAGAGCCGCCGCTTGGCCTCGCGGGCTTCCAGCAGTGCCTGGCGCTCGGCCGCAAGGTCGGGCGCGTCGGCCGACAGAAGCGCCTCGTGGCGCCGGCGGAGTTGGCCGGCTTCCTCGCGGTCCCGGCCGACGTCTAGCCCCTTCGCCGCCAAGCGGTCCAGCATCTCCTCCATGAGGGCCAGCGTCCGCTCCAGCGGATCGTAGCGGAACAGGTGGAGGGCGTACGCCTCGCCGGCGCCCGCCCGGATCTCCAGGTTGACCTCCGGCCCGATGGGTCCCCGGTGGGCCTGCAAGGCGAGGATCTTCGACTCGCCGGGGCACATCGTCAGGCCGCCCGCCAGGGGTTCGGCGTTGCCCTCGATCTTCAGGTTCTCGCCGCCCTTAGGCACGGCCAGGCGCACCCGGAACGCCCGGTTGACGCACGGAGCGACCTCGGCCACCGAGAAGGGCGAGAAGACGAAGTGGACGGCCCGCCCCTCGGCCGGCGTGTGCCTGCCGCCCATGCCCAGCCCCACGCGGATGCCCTGCGCCCGGCAGTCGGGGAACCAGTCCAGCGGCAGGCTGACCTCGCAGGTGGAGAGCGACGCGTCGAACTTGCCTTCCAGGGGCGTGGATTTCGGCGTTTGGCCGTACGCGGTGAAGGCGGGCCCATCCTGCGTCCAGGTCACGATGCCGCAGCCCCGCCCGTCGGCGGCCGAGACCACGGCCACGTGCGTGCTCAGGAGCCGCGAGACCCGGATGCCCAAGAGCAGCCGGTCGTCCTTCCAGCCGGCCGACACGGCGCACTCGACCAGCGGCCCGCGCTCGAAGTCGTAAGGGTCGGCCACGCGAACCACACCGCGCGATGCCTCGACCCAGCACGGGTCATCCAGGCGGCCGTCCATCTTCGGCGCGGTCGAAAGCGGCGGCAGCGGCAGCACGTCGTCGCCGACGTGGTGGGGGTACTCCTTGACGCGGCCGTTGTACGGCACCAGGCGCGGGCTGAGGTCGGCGCGGCCGAACGCTTTCAGCCAGGCGTGTTCCTCGCCCAGGATCGCGCAGCGCAGGAGTTCCCCCGCCTCGGCCTTGGACGAAGGCGCGGCGCTCTCGGCCAGGACCTGGGCGACCTTCTCCGGCGGGATAGGGTCTTTCTGGCCGAAGATCTCGATCTCGTCGATGCGGGTCTCGTTGCCGCTCGTGGCCTCGACAACAATCCGCACCCACCGGGCCTGCACGGGCTTGAACCGGAAGGCCCTCCGCAGGCGGACGGGCGGCCCGGAAACCTGCTTATGAACAACCGTCCACGTATCGGCGGCGGTCTCTTGCCGGTGCTCCGTGGCCGCCAGGATAGAAAATGTCGCCGGCGCGCGGTCGCCGTACCGGCCCGACGAGTCGCTGCCGAAGGCGACCTGGTAAACCCAGTACACTGCGCCGAGGTCGATCTCGGCCCACGACGGGTCCGCCCCGCTGATCCAACTGTGATCGTTGCCCGCCAGGCCGTCGTTCAGGTGCGCCACCTGGTGGATCGCGTGCCCGGGGAGGAGCGACGAGGCGGCGGCCACGGCCTTCGGGCCGCGAGCCAGGTTGGCGAAACCGAGTTCGTCCTTCTGGGCGGCCGTCAGCCCCGTTGCGGAGTCGGCGATGGCCGGTCCGCCCGCTCTCGCGATTCGCGGCGGAGGCGGGGGCGGCGGCACGCTGGCGCTGAAGGCCGCCGTCCGGCGCGCCGCCGATGCCGCCACGTTGCCCGCGACCTTCGCGACGGTCGTCCACTGCCGCCCGTCGGCGGAAAGCCGGACCTCGAAATCGACGGGCACGCGGTCGGCATACCGCCCCTCGCGGTCGCGAGAGAAGATCACCTTCGCCACGCGGGCCGGCCCGGCCAGTTCGATCTGCGCCCACTCATCGCCCGTGCCGGCAGCGATCCAACTGAACTCGTTGCCGTACCGACCGTCGTTGAGATGCTCGATCGCGTGCTCGGCGTGTCCTTCCAGGCATGACGAGGCCGACGCCTTGGCCCCGCCGCTCGCGAGGGCCAGGTTGGTCTTGCCGTCCGGGCCGTAGACCTCCAACTCGTCGATGCAGGCTTGGGCGCCGGAAGTCCGGTGGATGACGAACCGGACGAACTTCGCCTCCTGCGGCGGAAAGGCGACCTCGTTAGGCCTGTCGGGCCAGACGGCCGCCCCGGCCGCCAGGACGGCCGACGCCAGGAGTCCCAGAAGTTGCACTGTGCCCACGGCAATGCTCCCGTCTGTGGCCGGGGGCCCGGCGCGCTCGGCGGCGGGCCCGGCGGCCCTCCTACGGCGCGGCTTTCTTCACGGCATACAGCCGCGTCTGCGTGCTGATGTAGATCGTCCCGTTGGCCGCCACGGGGGTGCTGCTGATGGGGCTGTCCAGGTCGATCGAACTCAGGACCTTCTTCTCCTTGTCGGCGGCCAGGATGCAGAAATCGCCGCGGCGCGACCCTGCATAGACCTTTCCGTCGGCCACGAGGGTCGATCCCCAGAACTCGCCCCTGCACTTGTGGGTCCAGCAGGGCTTGCCGGTCTCGGCGTCGACGCAATGGATCGTCCGCCCCAGGTCGGTGATGAAAACCAGGCCGCCCGCGATGCTCGGCGTCGCGCAGCAGTGTAGGTTGACGGGATACGACCACGCCTCGGCCGTCTTGGTAACATCGCCTGTTTTGGATGCATCGATGCACTTGAGCCAGGCGAGTTCTTTGCCCCACCAGATGTCGCCCCCGGCCGCCACGTACACGCGGTTCTTGTAGAACACGGGCGTGCCCTTGATGTTCGACGCGCTCTGGCGGCGGTTGCCCATGTACTGGTGGATGTTCTCCTTGACGCCCTCCGGGTCGCAATCGAAGCGCCAGACGCAGTTGAGTTTGGCGACCTCGCCGGCGGGCGGCATCGTCTTGAGGGCCTCGAACGCGTAAACGACGCCGTCGGGCCCGCCGAAGAAGATCAGGCGCCGGCCGTTCACCTCGCCCATCGCCGGAGTCGACCACGTGCAATGGACCGTGCGGGGGCTCAGATGCTCCTGGTCGCGGGCCACCAGCCGCCCCGTGGCCTTCTCGAGCACCACCAGGGCCGGCGCGTCGGGCGCACGGATCTTCCGGTGCGTGTTGTCCACCCCGTTGGAGGTGTTGACGTACAGGAACGGCCCGTCGATCAGGACCGACGCGTGGGCCGCATCGTGCGGGTAGATACCTGCATCCTTGATGAGGTCGAAAATCCAGAGGATATCGGCGTCGATCGGCGTGACCGCCATGGCGCCGCCGCTGCGCCCGGCCATGTGTCTGCCTTCATCGAGGTACGGTCCGTCGTTGCCGTTGGCCTGGCCCGCCAGGTCGAGGCACATCACTTCGTAGCGGTTGCTGAGGGCATAGACGCGGTCGCCCTCGACCGATGGCGGCGAGCAGATGCCGCCGCTCGGCCAGTCCAGGTACGGGTCGCCCCCGATCTTCGGCACGACGAGTTGCCAGAGGAACTTTCCGTCCTTCTCGTCGAAGCACATCAGGACGCCGCGGTCGCCCTGGTGCCGCCCGTCGCGCGGATCGCCGTTGTTGGTGCCGACGAGCACCTTGCCGCCGGCCACGACGGGCGTGCCGTGCGTTTCGCCGCCCAGGTGCGCGATCCACTTGATGTTCTTTCCGGTGGCCGGGTCGAACGAGTCGGGCAGGCCGGTTTCGGCCGAGATCATGTTCCGGGTATACCGCTCGCCCCACTGTGGCTGGTCGGCCGCATCGGCCGCGGCGGCAAGGGCCAGAACGCTCGCCAGAACGCAGACCGACGTCCATCGTGCACCATGCCACCCCGCGCCAGACACGTCCGGGCGGCCTTGCCCGCCGCGCCGGAGACGGGCAGGCTCGCGGCGGACAAAACTGCCCGCCCCGCGGGTGCCGATTGTGCCTGTGTCGGACCGCTTGATCGTCCGTTGGTCTTGGGCGGCGCGCACTCCCTCTCCTTCTTCTCGGTCAGGCGGGGTATTATACCACACTCGGGGGCAAGAAGCCCACCCGGCCACGAGACATTCAACCGCGGCCGGCGATCGCGCTAGTCCTTCGCGCCGGCCTTTTCGAGAATCGCCACGATGTTCTGGAACCGGCGCGCTTTGGCGATCCGCAGGGCCGACTCGCCGGCGTTGGTCTTGGCATTGACGTCGGCCTTGGCGGCCAGGGCGTCATCCTTCTTGCCGAGGTGCACCAGCGCACAGGCCAGGTTGTAGTGCGGTTCGGGGGACTGCGGCACGAGGTCAGCCATTTTGCGGCAAGTCTCGGCCGCCTCTTCGTACTTCTTCTCGGCGAACAGAGACTTCAGTTGCGCGCCGAGGCGTACGTACTCGGTTGCCCTTTCCTGCGCGGATTGGCCGCCGCCCACGCCGAACGCCGCCCCGGGCGCCGCCGCCAGCACGGCGCCCACTACCGCCAGCAAGAGGATGGAGCGCATGCGCACCTCCCGGAAGCACCTCCGCAAGCCAGCCACTGCCCCCTCATTGGGGGGCACTTGTCGATTAGCCGTCGCCGGGACGGCGACGCGGCAGGGCGCGGGCGCCACATCCTCGCGGTCGTACCGGCCGCGGCTAAACGCTTGCCGCGCAAAACATGCGACGATCCGCGGGCCGATCGCTCAGCCGATGCACCACGACGTGTTGTCCACCGTCTCAAGGCGGCCGCTGCGGGCCGACCGAAGACCTGCGTCGAGGATGGCCATCACTTCCAGGTTGAACAACATGTCCAGCGTAGTGTGAACCGGTTGGCCGGTCTCGAGGTGGTGGATGAACTCTGCGGCGACGTTGTCGCGGCCCGCCACCAGCGGTTCTGCGGCGTGGACCGTCGTGCGGCCGCCGCCGTGCTCCGCGCGGACCACGCGCTGGCCGCCCTGCGTCTCGATCACGAGAGTGCCGGTGGTGCCGTAGACTATGGGGCCGTACGGCACGCCGTGGTCATAAGTGGTCCACGAACCTTCAAACAGGCCCATGGCGGCCGGGAATCGGACGATCATCGCGCCGTTGTCGTCGGCATCGCCCCAGTGGCTGTTCAGGTTTCCCTTCATGCCGACGGCGGCCAGGGCCTGCTGGCCGATGTACCAGCGTGAGACCATCGCGCCGTAGCAGCAATAGTCGAGCATGGCCCCGCCGCCGGTGGCCTCGTGATGCCACCACGTGGCGGCCAGTTCGGCGCCGTTCAGGGGCGCGGCCTCCTCGCTGACTCCGGCGTGGGCGGCGCCCGGCCCGAGCGGCCCGGTGTGCCCGCCGCGCCACTTTACCTCCAGCACGCGGCCGATGGCGCCCGCGTCGATCAGCGCCTTGGCCTTATGGGCCGCCGGGTCCCACGTCAGCGGCCAGTTGACGAGCATCTGCGTCTTGGCCGCCAGGCAGGCCCGGACCATCCGCAGGGCATGCTCCAGCGACATCGCCATGGGTTTCTCGACGCACACGTGCGCGCCGGCCGCCGCGCAGGCCTCCACCACCTCCGGGTGCTTGGCGTTCTCGGAGCAGCAGATGATGATGTCGCACTCCTGCTTGCGCAGGAGTTCGCGATAGTCGTCGTAGGCCTTCGGCACGCCGAGTTCCTTGAGGGCGTGATTGAGGTTCCAGCCCCTCGTGTACGGACCCTCGCGGAGTTCGGGCCGGTCGGGCACCGTGTCGGCACAGGCGACGAGTTTCGCCTGGGGATGCTGCCCGTACAGTGCCGCCACGTGGTTGACGTGCATGTGGCCGAAGCCGATGACACCGATTCGGTAGGTCTTGCTCAAGGCTCGCCTCCTCTTACGTGTTCTCGGATCGCTTGCCCCCCGTTGGCCAAGCCCGTTTAGCCGTCGCCCGTACGGCGACGCGACAGGGCGCCAACGCCAAATCCTCGCGGCCGTACCGGCCGCGGCTAAACGCCCACCCCAGGCTACACGCGTACCTCGCGCCCTTCGGCCGCCGACTTGTACAGCGCGTCGAGGGTGCGGATGACGTTCAGCACCTCCTCGCGTTTCACCAGCAGTTCCTCCTTGCCGCGGATGACGTTGACGAAGTGCTCGGTCTCTTCCCAGTGTCCGCTGAAATCGACCCGCCGGCCCGGCGGCACCTGCGGCGTTATGTTCACCAGGTAACTCCCCTCGTTGGTCACCAGGGTCAGGGGGTCCAGGACGAGGCCGCCCTCGGTGCCCAGGATCATGGTGTGGCCGCTGCCGTCGGGGATGTTGGCGGCCCAACTGGTCTTGAACGCCGCCGTAGCGCCGCCCTGGAGGCGGATGAAGCCGGCGGCCATGTCCTCGACGTCGAAGTCCCGCCAGTTGTACGGCCGCGGCGTCAGCACGCCCATCGGCGCGCCCGAGGCCGCCAGCGATGTGGCCAGCCGCTCGTCGCGGTTGCCGAACTTCCGGTAGGTCGCGCTGGAGACGGCCACCACCTTGGGGCTGCCCATGATCCAGAACAGGAGGTCGATGGCGTGGACCCCCAGGTCGTAGACCGGGCCGCCGCCGGAATGTTTCATCATATGGAACTGTCCCCATGTCGGGATGCCGCGCCGCCGCATGATCCACGTCTCGGCGTAGTACATCTGGCCCAGGCGCCCGGAAGACGCGATCTCCCTGGCCGCCCGCGATTGCGGCGAGAACCGGGCCGTCTGGCCGACCATCAGGAGGCGCCCGGCCTTGTCGGCCGCCTCGTACATCTCGGCGGCGTCGGCGCGCGACGTGGCGACCGGCTTCTCGCACAGGACGTGGGCGCCCGACTTCAGGGCCGCGATCGTGTGTTCCTTGTGGTACGCGTTCGGCGTGCAGACCGAGACGATGTCGAGTTTCTGCTCCTTCAGCATCTTCCGCCAGTCGCCGTAGGCGCGCGGGATGCCGTAGGACTTGGCGACCAGTTTCGCCCGGTCCGGCAGGATGTCGGCCCCGGCGACGATCTCGACCTCGTCCGCGAGGTTCTGCCACGATGGGATGTGCCCCGCCACGGCAATCATACCCGTTCCGATGATCCCGACCTTCAGTTTCTTCGGCATGTCGTCCTCCTTGTGCGGTGTCCGGTGGTCCGTGCGGTCCCGGAGATGTTAGTGGGTCCGGCGGCGATTCGCAAGAAAA
>Ga0315280_10002446_pt1 | contig 30047 bp, 20 predicted proteins | sample YL17G06_40_MG_FD_203697 | JGI IMG/M metagenome (GOLD analysis project Ga0315280, IMG submission 203697) | Sediment microbial communities from Yellowstone Lake, YNP, Wyoming, USA - YL17G06_40 | ecosystem: Environmental > Aquatic > Freshwater > Lake > Sediment | place: USA: Wyoming | collected... | reverse complement strand
GCATGCCCACGCAAACGGCGGCCTGCCCCGGCCGGCAGGCTGTGGGAATGCCGCCCTCCAGGCTCTGTTAAGGGGCGCGGTTTGAACGCGATTGTCGAACGCGCGTGCGAGTTGATGAAGCAGGCGGCGACGACGTATGGCGATGTCCGCGTCTGCGAGGAATGGCAGGAGTCGATCGTCGTCAAGAACGGCCGGCCCGAGCACATCGCGTGCGGCGTCTCGTCGGGGTTCGGCGTGCGGGTCCTGGTCGACGGCGCTTGGGGCTTCTTCGGCACGCACCGGCTGGAGGAATCGGCCGTGGAGCCCGCCGTGCGGCAGGCGGTGGCCATCGCCCGGGCCGGCGCGCGGCTCCGCGACAAGCCCATAGTCCTTGCCCCCGTCGAGCCCGCTGTGGCCCACTACGAAACGCCGCACGCCAAGGGCCCGCGCGAGGTGCCGCTGGAGGACAAGTTGGCCCTGCTGACGGCGGCATCCAACGCCATGAAGGGGCCGAACATCAAGTTGGCCCAGGCGTTCTTTGCCGCCTTCGACGCCCGCCAGTTCTTCGCCTCGACCGAGGGCGCGCGAATCGAGCAGCGGATCGTGCAGACGGGCGGCGGCATCGCCGCCACGGCCATCGCCGGCGGAGACCTCCAGGTCCGCTCATACCCGAACAGTTTCCGCGGCAACTTCGCAACCGCAGGGTACGAGTACGTCGAGGCGATGGACCTCGCCGGCGAGGCCCAGCGCGTCGGCGAGGAGGCCGAGGCGCTCCTGGCCGCCCCGCCCTGCCCCGAAGGCCGGCGAACGCTGGTCCTCGACGGCGGGCAACTCGCCCTCCAGGTCCACGAGTCCTGCGGCCACCCGATCGAACTCGACCGCGTCCTCGGCATGGAACTCTCGTACGCGGGCGACTCGTTCCTGACGCTCGACAAACTCGGCACGTTCCAGTACGGTTCCGGAGAGGTCAACATCGCGGCCGACGCCACGGCCCCCGGCGGCCTGGGGACATTCGGCTACGACGACGAGGGCGTCGCGGCGCAGCGCACCCCCATCATCGAGGCCGGCCGCTTCGTCGGGTACCTTTCGAGCCGCGAGACCGCCCCCGCCATCGGCCGCACCTCCAGCGGCGCGATGCGCGCCAGCGGCTGGAACCGCATACCCCTCGTGCGCATGACGAACGTGAACCTTCTGGCCGGCCGCGCGGGGACGCTCGACGACCTCCTGGCCGACACGGGCGAAGGGCTCTTCGTGGCCACCAACAAGTCCTGGTCGATCGACAACAAGCGCTTGAACTTCCAGTTCGGCGCCGAGATGTGCCGGGAGATCAAGGGCGGTAAATTAGGACAAATCTACAAGAATGCGACTTATACGGGCATCACGCCCGAGTTCTGGGGCTCGTGCGACGCCGTCTGTTCCCCCGCCGCCTGGCGCCTGTGGGGCACGCCGAACTGCGGCAAGGGCGAGCCCGCCCAGACCGCCCGTGTCGGCCACGGCACCGCTCCGGCGCGCTTCCGCAACGTCCAGGTAGGGGTGAAGGCATGAACCCGGCCGCGCGCGAGGCGAACCTTCTGGATACCGGCCGGCGGCTCGTCGCCGCAAGCCCCGCCGATGAGACCGAAGCGCTTCTCGTGGAGGGCCGGTCGCTCCTGACGCGATTCAGCCTGGGCCAGGTCCATCAGAACGTGGGCGCCGAGGAAGTCTGGGTGGTCCTGCGGTTGGCCGTGGGCGGGCGGCTCGGCGTTGCCACGGCCTCCAGTCTGCGGCCGGAGGCGCTGGACCAGGCGATCGCTTGCGCGATGGCCATCGCCAAGGCCTCCCAGCCGCAGGAAGGCTGGCCGGGCCTGCCGCGTCCCGAGCCTGTGAAGCCGGCGTCGTCCTACGACGCCGCCACGGCCGAGGCGCCGGCCGACGCCCGGGCCGACGTGGCCGCCGAGATCATCAAGGCCGCCAGGCGCAAACGCGGCGAGGCCGCCGGCGCCGTCGAGGTCGAGGAGTCCTCGATGGCGGTCACCAACTCGCGCGGCGTGGCCGCCTGTTCGAGCCACACGCGGGCCCAGGCCCACACGGTGGTGACGTGCGGCGACGGGTCGGGCTTCGCCGAGGGCGTCTCGGCGCGCCTGGGGTGCCTGAAGCCGCGGGTCATCGGGCGCCGTGCGGCCGCCAAGGCTGCCGCCGGCCGCAACCCGCAGCCCCTGCCGCCCGGACGATACGACGTCATCCTGGAGCCGCCCGCCGTCGGCGAGTGGCTCGAGTTCCTCTCGTACGTCGCCTTCAGCGGCAAGAGTTTTCAGGAGGGCCGCAGCCCCCTCTCGGGCAAACTCGGCCAGCGCGTCACGGGCCGGGAGGTGACGATCTGGGACAACGCCCTCGACCGCCGGACGCTCCCCCAGGAGTTCGACTTCGAAGGGATGCCGAAGCGGCGCCTGACCCTCATCGACCGCGGAATGGCCAAGGCGGTGGCCACCAACTACTACCGTGCCCGCCGCCTGGGCAAGCGAAGGTCAACGGCCAGCGCCCTGCCGGCCTCGACGGGATACGAGTGCCTGCCGCTGCACCTCTTCATGAAGGGCGGCACTTCGAGCGCCGAGGCGCTCGTCAAGACGACCAGGCGCGGCCTCCTGATTACCCGGTTCCATTACACCAACATCCTGGACCCGATGAAAACGGTCCTGACCGGGATGACCCGCGACGGCACGTTCCTGGTGGAAGACGGCCGCATCGTCCAGCCGGTCCGGAACCTGCGGTACACCGAGAACGTTCTGGAGGCGTTCGAGCGGATCGACGGGATGTCGCGGCGGCTGACGCTTGTGCGCGGGCCGATGGCCGTCCCGACCGTGCGCATTCGCCAGGTGAACTTCACGGGCACCACGGAGTTTTGAGCAACCATGCGAAATCCGTTTTGAACCGCACAAGGCATCGGCGGGCGCCGTTTTGTCGCCCCGCCCGCCGCGGCGGATCTTCGGCTTGCGGGGCGCGCTCGTTGGCGAATCGCGGAAGAAACAGTACAACGGCAAGACAAGAAACCGAGAGAAAGGAGCCTCAACATGACACGCATGATGGCAGCACTTGTTCTGGCGGCCCTGGTGGCGGCGGCCGGATGCGCGCCGGAGGCCGCGAAAAAGCCGGGGGCCGCCGGGCCGATCCTCTTCAAGGACGACCTGGCCTTTCTCAAGAAGCACGCCGACGCGGTGGTGCTGAGGTCGGCCGACGAGACCGCCCAGGCAATCGTGTGCCCGAAGTTGCAGGGGCGCGTGGCCACCAGCACGGCAAGCGGGCCGGACGGCCTGAGCCTGGGGTGGGTCAACCGCGAGGCCGTCGCCTCGCACAAGAATAATCCGCATATCAACGCCTTTGGAGGCGAGGACCGGCTCTGGCTGGGCCCCGAGGGCGGCCAGTTCTCAATCTTCTTCAAGAAAGGCGCCGCGTTCGACCTGGACCACTGGTTCACGCCGCCGCCCATCAACTCCGAAGGCTTCGACGTGGTCGGCAAGGACGTCGACAAGGTGCTCCTGCACAAGGTCATGCACCTGGAGAACTTCTCGGGGACGAAGTTCACCGCGGACGTGCGCCGCGACATCCGCCTGCTGGGCCCCGCCGAGGTCGAAAAGGACCTGGGCCTGGCGCCCCCGGCGGGCGTCAAGACCGTCGCCTACGAGTCGGTCAACGAACTCAAGAACGCCGGCAAGGAGCCGTGGAGAAAGGACACGGGCCTCCTGTCGATCTGGATGCTGGGGATGTTCAACTCGTCGCCCGAGACGACCGTGGTGGTGCCGTTCGAGGCGGGGCCGGAGTCGGAGCGCGGCCCGATCGCCAACGACGCCTATTTCGGTAAGGTGCCGGCCGACCGCCTGAAGATCGGCGACGGCCGCCTGTTCTTCAAGGCCGACGCCAAGTGCCGCTCGAAGATCGGCCTCTCGAAGAAGCGCGCCAAGCCGGTCCTCGGCAGTTACGACGCCAGGAACCGCGTCCTGACGATCGTCCAGTTCACGCTGCCGAAGGACGCCGCGGACTACGTCAACTCGATGTGGGAGATCCAGAAGGAGCCTTACGCCGGCGACGTGGCCAACAGTTACAACGACGGTCCGTCGAAGCCCGGGGCGCCGCAACTGGGCCAGTTCTACGAGTTGGAGAGTTCGTCGCCGGCAGCCGCGCTGGCGCCCGGCGAGTCGCTGACCCACACGCACCGGACGTTCCACTTCATCGGCAGCGAGGCGGACCTCGACAAGATCGCCAAGCCGGTCCTGGGCGTGGGCATCGACGAAATCAAGAATGCCCTGCAATAGGCAGATTGCCGATTGCGGACTGCCAATTGCGGATTGGAGAAAGAGGGACGTAGGGACGTAGCCACATAGGGACATAGGGACGCAGGCAACGGCTAACAACGGAGTCAATAGTCACAAGCGGCGAGTGCCGAGTGGCAGCCGTTACGTTTAGCCGCGGCCGGCACGGCCGCGCGAACGGGGAACAGGCGCTCTTGCGTCATCGCGTCGCCGTACCGGCGACGGCTGAACGCGCCGCCCCATGCCGTGTTTAGCGGGGAGCCGACGTCGGAGACTCGCCTCGGGCGAGGCGGCCGCGTTTGCTGTGTCGAGAGGGTAACGTTGCGCGCAGTGATGACATCCCGCGAGCGTGTGGTGACCGCGTTTCGGCACGCCCAGCCCGACCGCGTGCCGGTCGACTACTCGGCCAACGAGGGGATCGACCAGCGCCTCAAGGCGCATTACGGCCTGGCCAAGGACGACGGCGAGGGCCTCCTGAGGTCGCTGGGCGTCGATTTCCGCAGCGTCGGCCCGCCGTACACCGGGCCGAAACTGCACGCCGACGTTCCCGGGCGGACCGTCGACACGTGGGGCATCCACCGCCGGTGGGTCCAGCACGCCACGGGCGGGTACTGGGACTACTGCGACTGGCCGCTCCGCAGCGCCACGCTCCAGGAGGTCGAGGCGTGGCCGATGCCATCGCCCGACCACTTCGACTACGCGGCCGTCGCCGAGCAGTGCCGGCGCCACGAGGGGTACTGTATTTGCGCCGGCGGCGCCGGACTCGGCGACATCATCAACACGACGGGCATGATGCGGACGATGGAACAGGTGCTCCTGGACCTGGCGACGGACGACCCGGCGGGCCTGCGCTTGATCGACCGGCGCCTGGCGATCATGCTCGAGGTCGCCCGCCGCACGCTCGAGGCCGGGGGCGGACGGATCGACCTACTGGGGCTCGGAGAGGACCTGGGTTCCCAGCGCGGGCCGCTGATCAGCCCGGCGATGTTCCGCAAGCACATCCGGCCGCGGATGCAGAAGTTCGTGGACCTGGGCAAACATTACGGCATCCCCGTCATGCTCCACTCGTGCGGTTCCAGCAGTTGGGCGTTCGACGATTTTTTGGAGATGGGCATCGCGGTCATCGACACCCTCCAGCCGGAGGCCAAGGACATGGCCCCGGCCTACCTGAAGAAGCGGTGGGGCGGGCGGCTGGCGTTCCACGGAATGATCTCGACGGCCGGGCCCGTGGCGCGCGGAAGCGTCAAGGACGTGACGCGCAGCGTCCGCGAAACGCTCGAGACCATGATGCCCGGCGGCGGGTACGCCCTCGCGCCGACGCACATGCTCCAGGACAACTCGCCCACCGAGAACGTCGTGGCCATGTACGACGCAGCAAAGCATTACGGCGCCTACTGAATCCGGCCCGTTTAGCCGCGGCCGGCACGGCCGCGGGATGTCGGGGGTGTTCGCACTACCCCGTCGCCGTTCCGGCGACGGCTAAACGCGCCTGATGCGGGCGCCCGGCCGCGCGCCAATACGGTTCTTACCACGTGTAGCGGCGAGCCGAAGGCGACGGCGCGGGTCAAATGCAAAATGCGTAATGCGAAATGAACTGCAATACGGCAAACCCACGAAAGGCAGGAGCGATGAAGGCACTGGTGTTGCACGGCATCAACGACTTGCGCGTGGACGATTGGCCCAAACCGAGGCCGGGGCCGGGGCAGGTCCTCGTGCGGGTCAGGGCGGTGGGGCTTTGCGGGTCCGACGTCCATTATTACACCCACGGCCGCATCGGCGACCAGTTGGTCACGAAACCCATGATCGTCGGCCACGAGGGGGCCGGCGAGGTCGCCGAACTGGGCCCCGGCGTCACGAACCTCAAGGTGGGCCAGCGGCTGGCCCTGGAGCCGTCGAACTCTTGCGGCCGGTGCGAGTGGTGCACGACTGGGCGGCCGAACCTGTGCCCGTCGGTCAAGTTCTGCTCCACGCCGCCGTACGACGGCCTGATGTGCGAACTGGCGGTCCTGGAGCGGCACCAGTGCGTGCCGATCCCCGATGCGCTGACGTTCGACGAGGCGGCCATGCTCGAACCGCTCCAGGTGGGCGTCCACGCCACCAACCTCATCGGCCTCAAGCCGGGGGAAACCGTGGCGGTGGTGGGCGTCGGCCCGATCGGCCTGGGGTGCATGGAGATGGCCCGCGTGGCCGGCGCCGGGCGGATCATCGTCACCGACAAGTTGGACTACCGGCTGAAACTCGCCCGGAAACTCGGCGCCGACGACGCCGTTAACGTCGAGAAGGCGGACCCCGTCGAGGCGGTGATGAAATTGACCGGCGGCCGCGGCGCGGACCTCGTCTTCGAGTGCACGAACCGGGCGGCCGGCACGCCGCAGGCCTACGACCTGGCGGCCATCGGCGGGCGCGTGTGCCTGGTGGGCATCCCGGAAGAAGACACGATCACCGTCGACACGCACCGGCCGCGCCGCAAGGAACTCCGGATCCAGTACATCCGGCGGTCCCGCCATGCCGCCCAGCAGGCCATCGGCCTGGTGGCGAGCGGCCGCCTGGACGTAAAGAGTTGGATCACCCACCGCGTACCGCTGGCCGACGCCAAAAAGGCGTTCGACATGGTGGCGAAGTATGCCGAAGGAGTGCTGAAAGTCGTGGTCCTGCCTTAGAGCCTATCCGGAAAACCGCGGGCCGGGCAAGCCAGAATGAATCAAGCGAGGGCCGTTCTGGTTTGAGTCCGCAAGACCGGTTGGCGAGAGCGGTTGTCGTGGTTTTTACTGGTAATGCAGGGGGCTGCCGGTTAGATTTTCGTAACGGCGCGTGCCTCCGACCGGGGGCAGCGCCGGTCGTTTGCGCCGACCGAAGTGCGCCAGGGAGGCCTGATCGCGTGAAAGGCAGAGGCAGCACCTGTATCGTCGGACTGACCTGGGGCGACGAGGCGAAGGGCAAGATCGTCGACCTCCTTGCCCCCCAGCACGACGTGGTCGTGCGGTACAACGGCGGCAACAACGCCGGCCACACGGTCGTCTTCGGCGGCGAAACCTACAAACTGCACCTCGTGCCGTCGGGCCTGTTCCATCCGGGCGTGACGTGCGTCATCGGCGGCGGCGTCGTGGTCGACCCGAAAGCCCTGCTGGAGGAGATCGCCAGGCACGAGCCCATCGCCCGGGGCCTGCGCGAGCGCCTGCTGGTAAGCAGCCGCGCCCACACCATCTGGCCGTGGCACTCCAGGCTCGAGGCCCTCAGCGAGAAGCACCTGGGGAAGGGCAAGATCGGGACGACGCTGCGCGGCATCGGCCCGGCGTACGCCGACAAGGCCAACCGGGTCCACGCCATCCGGATGGGCGAGTTCCTGCGGCCCGAGCACCTGCGCGTCAAGGTGGAGCGAATCCTGGAGGCAAAGAACGCCGCGTTCCAGAAGGTCTTCGGCGAGGCGCCGCTCGACGCCCGCGCCGTGTGGGCCGAGTACGAGGCCTACGGCAAGGCGCTGGCGCCGATGATCGCCGACACCACGGCCTGGCTGCACCGGGCCCTGGCCCGGGGCAAGCGACTCCTGTTCGAGGGCGCCCAGGGGACGCTCCTGGACATCGACCACGGAACATATCCTTACGTCACGAGCAGCAGCGCCTCGGCCGCGGGCATCTGGCCGGGGACGGGCGTCCCGTCGCGGGCGATCGGCGAGATCCTCGGCGTCGTCAAGGCCTACACGACGCGCGTGGGCGAGGGCCCCTTCCCGACGGAACTGAAGGACGCCCTCGGCGACCAGATCCGCGAGCAGGGCCACGAATACGGCACCACCACCGGCCGGCCGCGCCGGTGCGGCTGGCTCGACACGTTCGCCATACGGTACGCGGCACGCCTCAACGACCTCGACGGCATCGCCATCACGCTGCTGGACGTGCTCAGCGGCCTGCCGGAACTGAAGATCTGCACGGGATACACCGTGGACGGAGAGCCGCTGGAGGAACTCCCCGATGATCCGGCCGTGCTGGAACGGGCCAGGCCGGTCCTCGAAACTCTCGAACCGTGGTCCGACAATATCTCGGGCGCACGGCAACTGAAGGACCTGCCGCGCGCGGCACGCCGATACGTCAAGCGCGTCGAGCAAACCGTCGGCGCGCCGGTCCGGATCATCAGCGTTGGGCCGGACCGGGAGCAGACGATCGTCCGGCGGTGAGACCGGCTGCCGGCGTGCCACGGGCTGCTTGTCAACCCGCGGCACATGAGAAACGGCCGCACGAGTCGCAGAGGCTTCGCACCGCGCTCAAAGTTCGAGAACAATGGCCAACTTGCGCTACATTCCGGAGGCCCTTGCCGATGTGCCGCCAAGCGCGTGGCCGCGGCACGTGGCCATCATCATGGATGGCAACGGCCGGTGGGCGAAGTCGCGCGGCCTGCCGCGAGTCGAGGGCCATCGCCGCGGCGCCGACGCCGTGCGGCACATAACGCAGGAGTGCTGCCGCCTGGAAATGGCGCAACTGACGCTGTTCGCGTTCTCCAGCGAGAACTGGCGCCGGCCGCCCGGCGAAATCCGCTTCCTGATGGACCTGTACCGGCGGTATCTCATCAGGCAGCGCCCGACCGTCATGAAGAACGACATCCGGTTCCGGACGATCGGCCGGCGCGAGGGCATCCCGGATGATGTGCTGGCCGAGGCCGCCCGCACGACGGAGATGTCGGCGGCCAACACGGGCCTGACGTTGTGCCTGGCGGTGAACTACGGGAGCCGCCGCGAGATCGCCGACGCCGCCCGTCGCCTTGCCGAGCGCGCCGCGCGCGGCGAACTCAGCCCGGCCGCCATCACCGAGGAGACGCTGGCGTCGGCGCTCGACACGGCCGGGATGCCCGACCCCGACCTCCTGATCCGGACGGCCGGCGAGATGCGGCTGTCGAACTTCCTCCTGTGGCAAGCGTCCTATGCGGAACTCTGGGTCACGCCGACGCTCTGGCCGGATTTTTCCGAGGCGGACCTCCACGCGGCCATCCGCGATTTCGCCGGGCGCGAGCGCCGGTTCGGCGGCCTGGGAGGAACAATGAATGTTGAATCTTGAATGTTGAACTGAAAAGAAGAGTCCGGAGACCGAGGGACACCGGGGCGAGACGGCGCCGACATGCACCAGGCACTGACGCGGATCACGATCGGGGCGGGGCTGATTGCCGGGACCGCCGCCATTCTGCTCGGCGACGTCGCGGTCGGCGCGTGGGCCGCCCGCCAGATCGCGCCCGGTTTCTGGATCCTGCTGGTGGCGGCCCTTGTGACCGGGTGCTGGGAATTCCAGCGGATGCTGCGCGCCGCCGGGCACCCCGTCCGGCCGATCATTGCCGCGGTTTTCGTGGTGCTCCTGGTGGCGAGCACCGGCCTGGACGTGTATCGCGCGTGGGACATCCTGCCCTGGCTCCACATGCGGGGGCTCGAACTGTACCTGCTGCTGATCGTGGCGCTGATTTTCACGACATTCGTGGCGGAGATCATCCGGGTCGAGCGCAGCGGCGGCGACATGGTGCGCGGCCTGGCCGCCGTGTGCTGGACCACGCTGGTGGTCCTGACGGTGGGCCTGCTGGGCGTCTTCCTGGCCAAGATACGATTTCTTTCGACCAAGCCGGTGGAGGGCCTGATGTTCCTGGTCCTGACCCTCGGCGTGGTCAAGGGCAGCGACATCGGGGCGTACGCGGTCGGCTCGGCCCTGGGGCGCCATGCCCTGGTGCCGCGCATCAGCCCCAGGAAGACCGCTGAGGGCCTGGTCGGCGCGCTGGGGGCGGGGATCGGGATGGCCCTGGCCATCGGCGTCGGGTGGGGGCGATTCAACTGGTCCCAGATGCTCGTCTTCGGCGCCGCCGTCAGCACGAGCAGCATCCTGGGGGACCTGGCCGAGAGCCTCATCAAGCGGGCGTGCGGAGCGAAGGACAGCGGCCGGATTCCGGGTTTCGGCGGCGCGCTCGACGTTCTGGACTCGATGCTCGCCGCCGCGCCGGTCGCCTACTTGGTGCTTGCGGTATTGACCGGGCCGGTGGGAAAGTGATAATAGACGCTCGGCGGAGGAGGCGGACGGCTGGTTCGCGGCACGGCGAGGTTTCATGCCGCGGGGCGGACCGTCCGGCGCGCGAGCAGTCTCCAGGGCGCGCCGCCCAAAAGGGATGGAACGAACGTTCAAACTGAGCAGCGATGAGCACCGGCGCCGGGTGTTCGGGCCGCGTGACAAGTACCTGCGGTTGATCCGCGACACGTTCGCGGTGCGCCTGGCGGCGCGGGAGGGTGAAATCCACGTCATCGGGCCCGCCGAGGCCGTCCGCTACACCCAGACGGTCATCGAAGAACTCGTGCGGATGGCCGATGACGGCCTCGTCATTTCCGACCGCGAGGTCCAGCAGATCGTGGACGCGGTCGCCCGCAGCGGCCAGGGGCCCTCGATCCAGATGATCGAGGTCTACACGGCGGGCCGGCCCGTCCGCCCGCAGACGCCCGGGCAGGCCGCCTACTGCCATGCCATCCAGAGAAACGACCTGGTGTTCTGCATCGGCCCGGCGGGAACGGGCAAGACGTACCTGGCGGTCGCGATGGCCGTCCAGGCCCTCAAGAAGGAGGAGATCAAGCGGATTGTGCTGGTGCGGCCGGCGGTCGAGGCGGGCGAGCGGCTCGGGTTCCTACCCGGGGACCTTCAGGCCAAGGTCAACCCATACCTGAGGCCCCTGCTGGACGCGCTGCACGACATGATGGGGTTCCAGCAGGTCCGGGCCTACACCGAGACCGACGTCATCGAGATCATCCCGCTGGCCTACATGCGCGGGCGAACGCTGAACGACGCCTACATCATTCTTGACGAGGCCCAGAACACAACGACGATCCAGATGAAGATGTTTCTGACGCGCATGGGCATGCGGTCGAAGATGGTCGTGACGGGCGACGTTACGCAGGTCGACCTGGAGGCGGGGACCAAGAGCGGACTGATAGATGCGTGGGAGAAACTGGCGGGCATCGACTCGATCGACTTCCACGAAATGACGCGCCAGGACATCGTCCGCCACCGGCTGGTCCAGGAGATCGTCGACGCCTACGAGCACGGCGAGCACGGCAGCGAAGACCGCAGCGAGCGTCTGAAGCCGAAACGCAACCTCAACGAATAAGGTCCCCCGATGCCTTTCTGGAATCGCAAACGGCTGCGGCTGAAACCTGTCGAGCGGCTCGGCATGGAAGACGAGCCCCGCTGGCCGGCTTACCTGCGCTCGCGGCGCGGGCGATGGCAGTTGATCGTGATGGTGGGCCTGGCGGCGGGCCTGCTGGCCATCGTGCAGGCCCCGCATCCGCCCCTGCCATACCAGAAGGGCGTGCCGGTGACGCACCCGATCCTGGCGCGCGTCGATTTCGAGTACGTCGACCGCGAGGTCACGCGCGACGTCCGCGACCTGGTGGCGCTGCTGCGAGTGCCCGGCCAGTACGACCCCGACGCCCGGCAAGCGCTGGCGCTGCGGGAAAAGTTGACCCAGTTGGTCAATGAGATCGCGAAGGCCGACTCCGTCGCCCAGGTGCCCGAGGCCTCGCGCACCGCCTGGGGGCTCGACGCGGGAACGTTCGACCTGGTGAAAAAGGCCATCGGCGACCAGGCGAGCAACCTGGCGGCCGTCCAGGAGGCGATTACGAAGGCCACGACGGCCCTGGCCGACCCGCGGAGCCTGCCGATCGTGCGCGAGGAAGATTACCAGCGTGCGGCCGCGCGGATCGGGCAGATCCGCGACCTGCGCAACAAACTGCCGGCGGGCCTTCCGCCCGACATAGTGCCGGTCCTGGAAGAGCCGACGGCCATGATCACCACCCTCCTGCCGGAGGGGGAGGCGTCGATCCCGCTGCGGAGCGTCATCACGTCCACCCAGACCGACAGCATCCAGGCCCGGATCGGCCCCCTCATTGAACCGATCCTGAGGCCGATCTTCGGGGCAAAGGGGGTCTCGGCGCTGGGGGCCGTCATGGCCTCCCAGATCGGCCCCACGCTGGTCTACGACCAACCCAAGACCGAGAACGCCCGAAGCGACACTCGCAAGGAGGTAAAACTCGTCCCCATCCTGCGCAAGGCCAACACGACGCTCGTCGAGGCAGGCAAGGAGATCACCGACGCCGACCTCAAGATCCTCGAACAGGAGCAGGAGGCCCGCCTGGCCCAGTTGGGCTGGTTCCGGACGCTCCTGGCCTGGATTGGCGCGGCGGTGGTCCTGGTGGTGCTCATCCTGATGCTGGCCGCCTATACCGGACGTTTCCAACCGAAGGTCGCGCGGTCCTTCCCCCGGACGCTGATGCTGGCAATCCTGTGCATGGTGGTGGTGGGCGCCTCGAAGGTCATCGCCCAGGGGCAGGGCCCGATGGTACTGTACGCGCTGCTGGTGGCGGTGGCGGGCATGATTGTGGCCGTCGCATACACCGAGACGTTCGCCCTGGTTCTGTCGGAGGCGATGGTCATCATGGTCGCCATCGCCACGCGGGCCGGCCTGGAGTGGGTGATCACGGCGGCGGTGGGATCGGCCGTCGCCATCCTCGCCCTGGGTGAAATCAACAACCGCTCCAAACTGGTCAAGGTCGGCGCCCTGGCCGGCCTCGCCTTCTTCCTGACGCACGGCTCGCTGGCTCTCTGGAGCCTGGACTACGGCGGCACGCAGTTGACGACGATCCTCAAGACCATCCTGTGGCCGTCGTTCCTGTACTTCTGCGTGGGCCTTGCGGCCGGCATCTTCATGCTGGCCATCCTGCCGTTCATCGAGCGGCTGTTCGGCATCGTGACCAACATCAGCCTGCTGGAACTGTGCAATGTCAACCAGCCTGCGCTGAAGCGGCTGGCCCTCGAGGCGCCCGGCACCTACACGCACAGCCTGCTCATCGGGACGCTGGCCGAGGCGGCCTCGGAGTCGATCGGGGCCAACGCCCTGCTGGCGCGGGTGGGCGGGTACTTCCACGACATCGGCAAGGCCACCAAGCCTCACTATTTCATCGAGAATCAGGCGGAGATTCCTGGGCCGCACGGCCAATTGCCGCCCGAAAAGAGCCGCGACATCATCATCGCCCACGTCAAGGACGGCGTGGACATTGCCGACCGCCTGGCCCTGCCACACGTCATCAAGCAGTTCATTGCCGAGCACCACGGCACGATGCTGATGGAGTTCTTCTACCGGGAGGCGGAGCGCCTGGCCCGGGAGAGCGGCGACCCGCCGCCGTCGGAGCCGGAGTTCCGCTATCCGGGACCGAAACCGCACAGCCTCGAGACGGCCATCGTCATGCTGGCCGACGCCGCAGAGGGCGCCACGCGGAGCCTGACGGACCATTCCAACGAGCGGGTCCAGGCGACCGTGCACGAGATGATCATGAAGCGGCTGCTTGACGGCCAGTTGGCCCGCAGCGGCCTGACCCTGAGCGACATCCACAAGATCGAGGAGACCTTGACGAAGACCCTCCTGTCGGTTTATCATGGGCGCGTCTCCTATCCGCCGGAGACCGAGGTGGGGAGCGCCAAGGCAGCAGCGGGTGCGGGGGCTCAGGCCGGCGCGGGTGGGAACTCCTCCCCGAGCCAAGGCAGCGCCCCTACGGGCGGGTCCCAGACGCCGGCGGCCGGCACGTCGTGACGGAAAACCGGCGCGCGGGGGGCCGCAAGCAGGGCGGCGGTTGTCTGAGGTCTTGATTCGAGTTGCACGCACGGAGCGCGGAGCAGCCATGGCCAAGATCGAGATCACGGATTTGCAGGATCATGTCAGGCTGGACAAGAAGGTCATCCTTCAGGTGATCCGCCGCGTGATGAAGGCCGAAGGGCGATCGGCAAAGAGCCTGAGCATCGTTCTGACGGACAACCGCCACCTTCGCGACCTGAACCGGGAGTACCTGGGCCGCGACTCGTTCACCGACGTCATCAGTTTCCCGCTGGAAGACCTGGACTGGCCCCCCGGCATTCACGGGAGCCTCAACAGCGGCCTCAACGGCGAGATCATCGCCTCGGCCGAACTGGCCCTTCAACAGGCCGAGGCGACGCACGGCGACCCCCAGGCCGAACTCCTTCTTTACCTCGTCCACGGCCTCCTGCACCTGATGGGCTACAACGATCGCACGCCGCAGGAAGCCAAGCGGATGCATGGCCGCGAGGACATGCTCCTGGAGGAGTTCGGTTTCGGCAACGTCTACGCCAGCCGCCCGATCGTTCAGTAGGAGAATCCGTTTGCCGTTCTACCTGTGGTTCGCTCTCGGCGCTGCCTGTGCCGGAACCACGCTGTTTTTTGCCCTGACGCACAGCGCGCTGAGGCTGTTCTCGCGGGCCCGCCTCGAAACCACGTTGCGCGAGCGCCGCCGCCTCGGGGACCTCGAGCGGCTCTATCGCCACCACGAAGACCTGGTCCAGATGGCCCGGTCGCTGCACATCCTCGGCCTGATCGCCTTGACGGTCGTGGCGACGCTCTGGTCAACCGGCCGGTTCGGATTCGGGGCGATGGGCTGGGCCATCGGCGTCGCGTTGGCCGCGGGGGTGGGAGTCCTCTTCGGCGGCGCCATTCCCATGGCTTGGGCCAAGTACGCCGCCGAAGGCGTCCTGTCGGCCACGCTGCCCGTGTGCCAGGTCTGCCGCGCGGCCTTCGCCCCGGCCCAACTCGTCCTGCGTGTCTTCGACCGGCTGGTCCGGCGCCTGGCAGGGGTCTCCGACGAGAGCCGGGCGGTCTCGCACATCGAGGAGGAAATCCGCAGCGTCGTCGGCGAAGGAGAGCGCGAGGGCATCCTCCAGCAAGACCAGAAGGACATGATCGAGAGCGTCATCAAGTTCCGGAAGGCCGACGCAAGCCAGATCATGACCCCGCGCACCGATATCGTGAGCATCGACGTGGGCGCCACGACGGAAGAGGCCCGAGCCCTCGTGGCCAGGACTTACCACAGCCGCATCCCGGTGACGCGCGGCAACATCGACACGGTGGTCGGCATCCTCTACGCCAAGGACCTGCTGGACCTTGAGAGCGGCGAGGGGGCCGCACGCCAACTCCTGGTCAAGGACGTGATGCGGCCGCCCCAGTTCGTCCCCGAAACCAAGAAACTCCACGAACTGCTGCGCGAGTTCCAGAGCGACAAGGTCCACATGGCCATCGTCCTGGACGAGTACGGCGGCACCGCCGGGCTGGTGACCATCGAGGACGTCGTTGAGGAGATCGTCGGCGAGATCGTCGACGAATACGAGCAGGAGCCGCCCAAGCCCATCCGCGGCCTCGGCGAGCACGCCTACGAAGTGGAAGCCCGCGTCCGCATCGGCGACCTCAACGGCGAGTTGTCGCTGCGGCTGCCGGAGGGCGAAGACTACGAGACCATCGGCGGCTTCGTGCTCAGCCGCCTGGGGTACATCCCCAAGACAGGCGAGGCCCTCCAGTACGACAACCTGCGGATCACCGTCCTTGAGGCGGACGAGCGACGGATCATACGCTTGCGGATCGAGTTGGCGGCCCCGGTGAAGAATGACCAATGAATGGCCAGGCGGCAATGGCTCATGGCGGGGCGGGCGTGCCCGCCTCCACCCTCGCTCGATCTGCCTCGCGGCGCGCTGCGTGTCGGTGGTCATTGCTTCTTGCCGTTTGACCGGCGATTTTCGTTATCGAGGTCGGCCATGGCTGTCCATAAGTCCCAGGTCCTGATCCTGAAGTGCCAGGACTGGAGCGAGACGAGCCAGGTGGTCCATCTGCTGGCCCGCGAGGTCGGCCGCCTGCGCTGCCTCGCAAAGGGCTCGCGGCGCGGCCTCAATCCGTTCAGCGGGCCGCTGGATCGCTGGGTCATGGGCGAGGCGGTCCTCAGCATCGCGGACACCAACCGCCTGGCCATCCTGATGGAACTCTATGAGACGGAGCGGTTCGAAGGCTTGCGGCGCTGCCTGCCCGCCTTCTACGGGGCGTCTTACGCGACCGAACTCGTGACGGCGCTGGTGCCCGAACTCGATCCCCAGCCGGCCACGTTCGACCTTGCGGCAGACACGCTGCGCCTGCTCTCCGAGGCGCAGCCCGAAGCCTGTCGGGCCATCACCCTGGCGATGGCGTGGCGTCTGCTGGCCCTTCTGGGCTACGTGCCGCAGATGGGCCGGTGCGTCGAATGCCAGGGACCGATCCCCGCCGGCCAGCCCGTCAACTACAGCGCCGGCGTGGGCGGGCCGCTGTGCGCCAAGTGCCGGCCGGAAGGCAGGACCCACCGCCTCACCGCCAAGGCGGCCGCGGCGATGGCCTTCCTGGCCTCCGCCGACTTCAGCGAGGTCCGCCGGGTCCGCCTCAGCCCGGCGACCGCCAACCAGATGCTGTCGGTCCTGTCGGCCCGCGTAGCCGAACTGGCTGGCAAGGAACTTTCGACCGCCAGATACGTTTGACTATACGTGGGCTGGGCCGATGTTATAATGAAGCGGTCACGGGGCAGCCGGGGCTCCGCCAGGTTTGGAGTGCTGGATTTCGGATGGCACGGCCGCGCAACGGTGCCTGGCCATGCCGCCCATCAACCGGCGCCTGAGAGCACTGGAGGTCCGGCGCCGGTGTTTGACCTCGCCCGTCCTCGTGCGTATAGTGCCAGGAAGGGCTTGGACGGCCCTCCGCAACAGAAGGTGAGCGTGTGCGACGCCTGCTGACGTCATTGACGGTCTTCGCCATTCTCGTGGGCACCTGCGTCCCGGCGGCGGCCAACTGGGTGTGGCGCAACGGCCGGTGGGTGTACGTCGACACGACAGAGCCGGCGCTGCCGCCGCCGGCGGAGCCGCCCAAGGAGGTCGAGAAGCCGCGCGCGCCCATCCGGCCGACGCCGCCGCCGCCCGAAGAGCCGGCCGAGAAGCCTGCCCCGGCGACGAAGACCGAGGCGCCGACGGCCAGGAAGGCGGAGACTCCGGCGGCCCCATCGCCTAATGCGCCGGCGCCGCCGGCGGTCGAGCCGGCCGCCAGAAGCGACCCGGCGGAGGCGGGAACCGCGGCCGACGCCCGGAAGACGCTCGCCTCCCAGCCCTGGTGGAAGCGCGGCTGGTGGTCGTTCGGCGAGAAGACGCCCTTCGAGCAGGCGAAGGCCGACTTCGCGGCGGGCAATTACCGGTTGGCCGCCATGAAGTTTAAGGATGCGATCAAGGAGTCGCCGACCGCGCCACATCGCGAGGAGGCAATGTGGATGCGGGCCAGCGCCCTTTTTGCGCTGAAGGAATATTACCAGGCCTACGAGCAGTATGAGGAACTGATTACCCAGTACGCGGGGAGCCCGCATTACCGGGAGGCGCTGCTGAAGGAGATCGAGATCGCCGAACTGTTCTTGAAGGGCGAGCGGCGGAAAATCTGGGGCATGCCCCTCATGGTCCGCTCGGACACCGAAGCCCTGGAAATCCTGCGCAAGGTTTACGAGCATCAGCCGGCGGGGGAGTTGGCGGCCAGCGTGGTCATCCGGATCGCCGATTACCACTGGGCCAAGAGCGAGTGGACGGAAGCCGAGGACTACTACGACAAGTATTGCCGCGAGTATCCCAACGGCCAAGCCGCGCGGGAGGCGGAATTCAAGCGGGCCAAGTGCGCTATCGAAAGATGCCGCGGGGCGCGGTATGATACAACCTGCCTGCAACTGGCGTATGATCGTCTGCGACAATTCCAGGCGAAGTTCCCGGACGTGGCCGAGCGGGAGGGCGTCACGGCCGTGCTGGAGGAGGTTAGAAACCGGCAGGCCCAGGCGCTGTACGAGATCGCCGCCCGCTATCACCGGGCCGGGCAGGTCCTGGCCGCCGCGTTCTACGCGGAGCGCCTGAGGGAGCGGTTCCCAGACTCGCCCTGGAACGCGATAGCAACGAAGTTCATGGCCGAGAAAGCGGTCCGAGAGGAGCCAGGCAAGTGAGCACAGCGCGGATACTTCTGGGCCTTGTGGCATCGGCGGCGCTGGTGGCCGCGGGGTGCGGGTACACGATGCAGCCGCTGCACCGGACCGACGTGCGGACGGTGGCGGTGCCGATCTTCGCGTCGAAGGAATTCCGCCGCAACCTCGAGTTCGAACTCACCAAGGAACTTGTCCAGATGATCGAACTCAAGACGCCGTACAAGGTGGTGCAGGACCGCCAGCGGGCCGACTCGGAGTTGCGCGGCGAGGTGACGTACCTGAGCGCCCCCGTGCTGACCGAGAACATACGCACCGACCGGCCGCAGGACGTTCAGGTGACGGTCTACTGCTGGTTCGAGTGGAAGGACACCCGGACCGGCGAGATCCTGGCGAAGCGCCAGAAAATCGCCGGCACGGGCAACTACGCGGTGGCCATCGGCGAAACCCTCGACTCGGCCACCAACGAGGCCATCCACCGCCTGGCGGTGAGGATTGTGGAAGCCATGGAGAAGGACTGGTAACGGGCGTCCGTGAGGTCTGCCCCGCGCCGGCCTCGGCCGGCGCGGGATAGAAGGTTGTGTTATGAGCCAGAATAATTTTGACGATCAGCCTGGCGATTCGGAAGGTCGTCCGCAGGGCCCGCGGCTCCGCGGCCTGATCGGATGGCTCCTCCTGGCCGCGCTGGCGGTCCTCGTCTTTTGGGCCATCGGCAGGGGGTGGTACACCGAACACGAACTGTCGCGCCAGCAACTCGAGCAACTCCTCGCCAATCCCGACGCCATCAGGGAATTCTACTTCCGCGGCGACGTCCTCTACGGCAAGATCAATACCAAGGCCGGGCCCGAGTACGAGAACCAGTATGGGCCCGGCACGGACTTCACGGTCCATTTCCAGACCTACGAAATCAAGCCGTTCATCGAACGGATTACGGAGAAGCCGAAACTCCTGGCCCTGTTTCACGACGACAAGAGCCGCAGTTTCATCCCCGAAGACCCGTTCTTCTACAACACGCTGTTTGCGATGCTGCCCTGGATGTTCATCCTGGTGGGCATCTGGTTCTTCGTGTCGCGTCAGATGCGAGCGGCGTCCGGGCCGGGCGGCGTCCTGAGTTTCGGCCGCAGCCGCGCGCGACTCGCCAAGAAGGAGCGAGTCAAGGTCACGTTCAACGACGTGGCCGGCATCGAGGACGCCAAGGAAGAAGTGCAGGAAATCGTCGAGTTCCTCAAGCACCCCGAGCGGTTCACCACGCTTGGCGGGCGGATTCCGCGCGGCGTGATGCTGGTCGGACCGCCGGGGTCAGGAAAGACGCTCCTGGCGAAGGCCATCGCCGGCGAGGCCAACGTGCCCTTCTTCTCCATAAGCGGCTCGGACTTCGTAGAGATGTTCGTCGGCGTCGGCGCCAGCCGCGTCCGCGACCTCTTCCGCATGGCCAAGGAGTCCAGCCCCTGCATCATCTTCCTGGATGAAGTTGATGCCGTCGGCCGCAAGCGCGGCATGGGATACACGGGCGGCCACGACGAGCGAGAGCAGACCCTCAACGCCATCCTCGTGGAGATGGACGGCTTCGACACCAACGAACAGGTCATCGTCATCGGGGCGACCAACCGGCCCGACGTGCTCGACCCGGCCCTGCGCCGGCCGGGCCGGTTCGACCGCGAGGTCGTCGTCCACCTGCCCGACATCAACGAGCGCGAACAGATCCTGAAGGTCCACGCCAAGAAGATCAAGTTGGACCCGAACGTAGACCTGTCGGTGGTGGCGCGCGGCACGCCGGGGTTCAGCGGGGCCGACCTGGCGGCCATCATCAACGAGGCCGCCATCCACGCCACGCTACAGGGCAAGAACGCCGTCGAACAGGACGACCTCGAAGAGGCACGCGACAAGGTACGCTGGGGACGCACCAAGCGGTCCCGGGCCATGGACGAAGCCGAGCGCCGCAACACCGCCTACCACGAGGCCGGGCACGCCCTGCTCTCGATCCTGCTGGAACCCGACGTCGAGCCGCTCCACAAGGTCACGATCATCCCGCGCGGCATCACGCTGGGCGCCACGATGTTCCTGCCCGAGAAAGACAGGTACAACCTGTACCGTCGCCAACTCCTGGGCGAGATCAAGGTGTCGTTCGGCGGCCGCATCGCCGAGGAACTCTTCACGGGCGACATCTCGGCCGGCGCCGCCAACGATATCCGCCAGGCCACCCAGATCGCCAGGCACATGGTCTGCGACTGGGGCATGAGCCAGCGCATGGGGCCCATCCGCTATTCCCCGAACGAAGAAACGACCCCGTGGGGCGCCGACGTCTACGGACCCAAGGAACACAGCGACGCCACCTCGCACGAGATCGACCGGGAAGTCGAGAATATCATCAACGTCAACTTCCAGGAAGCCAAGGACCTCATCGAGCGCAATCGCGAGGCGCTCCGTCGTGTCGCCGAGGCCCTCCTTAAGCGCGAGGTCTTGACCGCCGACGAAGTCAGACGCACCATTGCCGACCTGCCGCTTGCGAAGCCCCAGACAGCGGCCGCCGGCCAGGCAGGGCCTCCGGCCGCGCCGGGCCAGGCGGCATCGTGACGCCGCGAGGAACCGCCACGTGCTTTCCGTCAGGCTGAACGCCCGAGTCGTCGCGACCATGGATATGATGCCCGTCGTCGAGGAGATGCGCCACGTCGGTTGCCCTGCCGATGGCCCGGTCGCACGCCGGGCGGACCTGCTGGCCCTGGCGCTTGAGCAACTCAGCCCGCGTGAAGAGGAAGTCCTGGCGACCGGGGTGCGCGACGTGCCCGATGTGGCGATCCATCGCGCCGCCGCGCGGCCCGAGGGCGCCGGCGGGCGCGTCCTGCTGGTCGGCCCCCGCGAGGCTTTCCGCAGGCTCTCGGCGCGGTTCGAGGAACCGCCCGCCAACCTGCCCGCCGTCGCCGCAGAGATGCTTCGGGCACTCGACGGCTACGGCCGGCGCCGCTTCGAACTTCGCCTGGGTTCGCGGCGGCTCGCGGTGGGACCGGGCCCGGCGGTCATGGGCATCGTGAACGTCACTCCCGACAGTTTCAGCGACGGCGGGCGCCACTTCGACCGCAGGGAGGCCATTGCCCACGCCGTGCGCATGGCCGAAGAAGGCGCCGACCTCATCGACATCGGCGGCGAATCGACACGCCCAGGCAGCGATCCCGTCAGCGAAGCAGAAGAACTCGCACGGGTCATTCCGGTCATCGAAGCGCTGGCCTCGCGCGTCCGGGCCATCCTGAGCATCGATACCCGCCACGCCCGCGTGGCCCGCCAAGCCATCCGCGCAGGGGCGTCGCTCATCAACGACGTCACCGGCCTCCAGGGCGACCCGGACATTGCCGGCGTGGCTGCCGAGACAGGAGCGGGCGTCGTCATCATGCACATGCTCGGGCAGCCCAAAACCATGCAAGACGACCCCCGGTACGAGCACCTGATGGCCGACATCTGCCGTTACCTGCGCCGCGGCCTGGCATGCGCCGCGGCGGCGGGCGTGCCCGAGGAGGCCATCCTGGTCGACCCCGGCATCGGCTTCGGCAAGACGCTTCAGCACAACCTGGCGATTCTGGCGCGCCTGGGCCAACTGCGGACGCTCGGCCGGCCCATCATGGTCGGCCCGAGCCGCAAGCGCTTCATCGGCCAGTTGACCGGCATCGAAACGCCCGCCGACCGCACCTACGGGACGGCCGCCGCCTGCGCACTGGCCGTGGCCGCCGGGGCGCTCGTCCTCAGGGTCCACGACCTGGCGGAGATGCGCCAGGCCGTGGCCGTCGCGGCAGCCATCGCCCGCGCCGGCGAGGAGGCGACATGAACGATATCCTTAACTACCTGTCGCGCCTCTACTACAGGTTTACGCTGACGGACGCCTTCGAAGCGCTCCTGATCGGCCTGGTAATCTACTTGATCTACCGAAGCCTGCGCGGCACGCGCGGGGCCCGCGTCGTCCGCGGATTCATCTTCCTGCTCGTGACCAGTTTCGTCCTCCTCAGGTTGCTGTCCGATTACCTGCACATGGAGCGGTTGAAGTCCCTCTACACGGCCCTCGTGACGGGCATGCTGTTCCTGGCGGTCATAGTGTTCCAGCCGGAACTGCGGCGGAGCCTGATGCGGCTGGGCGATAACCCCCTGTTCCGCCTGTTCCTGAAGGAGGGGGCGTCGGCGTTCGTCGAGCGGATCGTCCGGTCGGTCGGCACGCTGAGCCGCAACCGCATCGGCGCCATCATCGCCGTGGAGCGCGAGGCCCGGCTGGGGGCCGTCAGCGAGACCGGCATTTCGCTCGATGCGGAACTTACGAGCGACCTTCTGACGACGATCTTCTGGCCCGGTTCGCCCCTGCACGACATGGGCACCATCATCCGGGGCGGGCGCATCGCCGCCGCCGGCTGCGAATTCCCGCTGTCGGACCAGGCGATCCTCGACCCCCACCTGGGCACGCGGCACCGGGCGGCCGTCGGCCTGACCGAGGAGACCGACGCCGTCGTCATCGTCGTCAGCGAAGAGACCGGCAACATATCGCTGGCCGAGGGCGGGCAACTCGAAGGCCCACTGACGCCGGAGCAACTCGGCCAGCGACTCATGGAACTCCTGCGCGGCGCCGGGGCGCCGTTCACCGAGCATTCCCTGTCGACGCGAAACGAACCCGCGCCGCAGGAGCCTGAAGCCGGGGATCCCACGGACTCCGAATCCTCATGAGCGAACGCATCCGATCCATCCTGGCCGTCATCGTCCTCACGATCGCCGTGTGGGTCTGGGCGGACCTCGAACAGCCGAAACCCGGCGAGACGCAGGTCCCGGTCAGGATCATCGTGCCGGCCGACTACGTGGTCCGCAGCGTCAGCCCGGAGTCTTTGACCGTGAAGTTCGTCGGTCCGCTGGGGCAGGTCGAGGACCTCAAGACCTCGCCCCAGGACAACGTGTGCCGCTTCGTACTCTCTGAGGCCGACCTGAAGTCGAGCCGCCTGACGCTTCGGGCGCGCGACGGGTTCCGGCACCTGGCGAAGCGGCGGATCGCCGTCACCTCAATCAAGGACGACCACGACGAGGCCAGTGACCGCGACATCCAGGTCGTCGTGGACCGCATGGCTCGCCTCAAAGACGTGCCCGTGGTGGTCAGCGTTCCGCAGGGCGTTCAGGCGTCGGTCTCACCGCCTCAACCGGCCCGGGTCAACGCGAGCGTGGCGGAGTCGCTTCTTCAGAAGGTCCCTGCCGCCAAGCGGTCCGCGGTGGCGGTCCTGCCCGTCGATCGCCTGTCGGAGAACCAGGAAGTGACGCTCGACGTCCCGCTCGACCCCCGCCTCGGCGGGACGGACGGCGTCGAGGCCGCCTTCGAGCCGTCGTTCGTCAAGATCACCGCCAAACTCCAGTCCAAGCCCACCACGAAACTCTTTCCGCGGATGCCCGTGCTCATCTCGGCCACGGAAGACGTGCTCCGCAAGTACCACATCGTGTTTCAGCAGCCCACGAATGACCTGTGGGTCGAGTTGGAGGTCCAGGGGCCGGCCCCGGACGTGGAACGCCTCAAGGCCCAGGACCTGCGGGTCCTTCTGATCGTGACCAGCCAGCACACGCCGAACCCGGGTTCGTGGCTGCCGGGGGAACTGACGGTCGTCGGCCTCCCCCCGAACGTGAAACTCGCCAAGCCTCTGCCGGCCGTCAACTTCAACCTGGAGAAGCCTGCGGAGAAGCCGCCGGCGCCGTAAGCCCTGAGGAGGACGCCTTCATGCCGCAGGTCGCCAGAGGCGACACGACCGGACCGGATGACTGGGCCGAGACGTCCCAGGCGATCGGCCGGCGCGCCCGCGCCGCGGCGAGGCAACTTGCCGCCGCCGGCACCCACGCCAAGAACCTGGCCCTGGGGGCGATGGCCGTGAACCTTCGCGCCCGTGCCGCCGAGGTCCTCAAGGAGAATGCCGCCGACGTCGCCGCCGCCAAGCAGGCCGGCGCGAGCGCCGCCACGATCGACCGCTTGGCGCTCTCGCGCGACCGCCTGGAAAACATGGCGCGAAGCCTCCAGGAGATCATCGATCTGAGGGACCCCGTCGGCGAGGTCCTCGAAGGGTACGTCCGCCCGAGCGGCCTCCAGATCCAGCGGGTCCGCGTGCCGCTGGGCGTGGTCTTCGTCATCTACGAGTCGCGGCCCAACGTGACGAGCGACGTGGCCGCCCTGTGCCTCAAGAGCGGCAACGCGGTCATCCTCCGCGGCGGGAAGGAGGCGATGCGGTCCAACCTGGCCATCCACCGCGCATTGACCGAGGCGGTCCAGACCCAGGGCCTTCCCGCCGACGCGATCCAGATGATCGACAGCCCCGACCGCGCCCTTGTGACGGCCCTTCTTAAGGAATCGCGATACATCGATGTCGTGGTGCCCCGAGGCGGAGAGGAACTCATCCGGGCCGTCGCCCAGGAATCCGTCATCCCCGTGATCAAGCACTACAAGGGTGTCTGCCACGTTTACGTCGACGACCTGGCGGACCTCGACATGGCCGAGGCCATCTGCTTCAACGCCAAGGTCCAGCGCCCGTCGACCTGCAACGCGATGGAGACCATGCTGGTCCACAAGAACGTGGCCGCCCGCTTCCTGCCGCGCATCTGCCGGCGCCTGGCGGAAGCAGGCGTCCAGATCCGCGGCTGCGAGCGGACCCGTCGCCTCTGGCCCGACGCCAGGCCGGCCGTCGAGGACGACTGGTACGCCGAGTACCTTGATCTTGTCCTGGCCGTCCGCGTCGTGGGAAACGTCCAGGAGGCCATCGACCACATCGCCGAGTACGGCTCGAACCACACCGACGCCATCGTGTCCGAGGATATCCGCCACGTCCGGCAATTCATCCGCGACGTGGATTCATCGAGCGTTATGGTCAATGCGTCGACACGGCTGTCCGATGGGGGCGAATACGGCCTGGGGGCCGAGGTCGGCATCTCCACCGACAGACTCCACGCCCGCGGCCCCATGGGCTGCCGCGACCTGACAACCTACAAGTGGATCGTCTTCGGCTCAGGGCAGTTGCGCACTTAAATGTGGTTTCAGGGCCGGCGCAAAATCGGCCCTGGCGCCATCAAGAACGCTGCTTCACCCGGCCCGTGGCCGGCCGTAGAGACTCGGGTTAGCCCCATGCCAGGCCTCTCCCGGCCAGCCTGGGTGAAAGCACCTCGTCTGTGATTTGCAGGGATAGGCCTGGTTCGCCGTGTAATTCCTTGCCTTGATGCCCTCCTTGTGCTATTATTCCATAGCCAAGTCGCTTTGCGCCAGGGGGTAGTGCGCGATCTCCAGGCTAAAGGGGAGGGAGACTGCATGTTGTCCAGAGCGGCTGTTTATCGGCCGGCCTGCCCCCTGTTTGAGACCCTTGAGCCCCGCACGCTCCTGAGCGCCCTTTCGATCACCAACCTGATCGGCCTCGAAGGCAACTCCGGCACCAGGAATTTCGATTTTCAGGTCAGCCTCTCCGCGCCGGCGGCCCAGGACGTGACCGTCCATTTCCGCACCGCCAACGGCACCGCCGTCGAGGGGGAGGACTACCTGGGCGTCACCAACGGCCTCGTCACAATTCCGGCCGGAGCAACCCACGCCGCGGCGACCGTCCAGGTGGTTGGAGACAATATCCCCGAACCCTTCGAGACATTTTCCGTGGAACTGTTCGGCCCGACTGGCGCCGTCATCGACCGCGGACAGGCCACGGGGACCATCCTGAACGATGACCGGGCGCCCGGCGCGATGGAGGCCTGGGGCGACGATTTGAAGGGCCAGACCGACGTTCCGGCCGGCAAGAACTACGTCGCCATCGACGCCGGCGAGTACTATGGCATCGCCCTGAAGGCCGACGGCTCGCTGGTTGCGTGGGGCGATAACACGTACGGCCAGACCGATGTCCCTGCCGGCAGCAACTTCGCTGCAATAGCCTCTGGGTATACACATAGTCTGGCCCTGAGATCCGATGGATCGCTGGCGGCCTGGGGCGCCAACGCCAACGGCCAGACCGACGTTCCGACGGGCAATGACTTTGTCGGCATGGCCGCCGGGGCGGCCTTCAGCGTGGCCCTGAAGTCAGACGGATCCCTCGTGGCCTGGGGCGACAACACCTTCGGCCAACTGGCCGTCCCGACCGGGAACAACTTCGTGGCGGTGGCGGCCGGCTCCGGCTTCGGCCTGGCTCTGCGGGCCGACGGCTCGCTGGCCTCTTGGGGGTCGGGCGTGCCCGTTAGCCCCCTGCCCTCCGGCGATGATTTTGTTTCCATCGCGGCGGGGGCAGCCCACGGCTTGGCGATGCGGGCCGACGGCTCGCTCGTCGCGTGGGGAGACAACTACCATGGGCAGACGAACTGCCCCGCCGGCAACGACTTCGTCCAGATCGCGGCGCGCGGTCTGAACAACCTCGCCGTCCGGGCCGATGGCGCCGTCGAGGCCTGGGGAGACAACGCCTTCGGCCAGAACGATGTGCCGCAGGACAATACCTTCGGCTCCGTCGCGACCGGCGGCCGTTTCGGACTCGCACTGAAGAAGTGGACGGTCACCATCGACCTGGGGTTGCCCGGCCCGACGGTCACCTTCACCGAACAGGGGTCGCCGGTCATCATCGACGATGCCGCCATAGTCCGCAATCCGGGCACCCCCGATTTCGGCGGCGGCACCCTCGCCGTCAGCCTCACGGCGGGAGCCGACGCCAACGACCGGCTCGGCGTCCGCAACCAGGGCACCGCCGCAGGCCAGATCGGCGTCTCGGGCTCCCTGGTGACTTACGGCGGTGTGGAGATCGGCGTCCTGACGGGCGGTTCAAGCGGAACGATGCCCCTGACCGTCAATCTCAACGCCAATGCCACACCCGACGCCGTGCAGGCACTTGCTCGAAACATCCTGTTCTGGAACGTCTCGCGCAGTCCCTCGACCGACACGCGGACGGTGCAGTTCGTGGCCAACGACGGGCACGGCGCCGTCAGCCCCCGGGTGTCGAAGAACATCGTGGTGCTGGCGATCAACGACCCGCCCGAGATCGGCGTCCCCGCCGGCCAGACGATCGACGAGGACACCCCGCTGGTCTTCTCGACAGGGACGGGCAACGCCGTCTCCGTCGCCGACGTCGATGCCGGCACCGGACTCGAGCAGGTCGCCCTGACGGCCACGCACGGCGTCCTTACCCTCGCGGGCACGACGGGCCTCGGCTCGGTCACCGGCAACGGCACCGCTTCGGTCATCTTCACCGGGACGATCGGCAACCTCAACGCCGCACTCGATGGTCTGGCGTTCGACCCGGACGCCAACTACAACGGCCCGGCCGCAGTCCAGATCGCCGTCAATGACCAGGGCAACACCGGCAGCGGCGGCCCCCTGACCGATACCGGGGCCGTCGCCGTCACGATCCGTCCGGTCAACGACAGGCCGCAGGCCGACGATCTGAACGTCGTCGCCACGGAGCGCCAGCCGGTGTTGATCACGCTGCCGGTCGGCGACGTCGAGACCCCGCTCGCCCAGTTGGTCTACACGATCACCGCTCAGCCGCAGCACGGCACGCTCGGCACGGTCGTCGGCAACCAGGTGACCTACACGCCGACGGGCTATTACAACGGGCCCGACAGTTTCAAGTTCACGGTGACCGATAACGGCGACCCGGCCGGCAGCCATGCCAACCCCGGCGACCTGACGAGCACCGAGGCCACGGTCCGGATCACCGTCTATCCGGTCAACGATCCCCCGGTGGCGAACGGGCAGGCCGTGCGCTTGAACAAGGGCGCCTCGGTCCAGATCACCCTCCAGGGCAGCGACGTGGAGACGCCGTCGAACCAACTGACCTTCACGCCCTCGACGCCCGGCCACGGCACCCTGACGCTTATAGGCCCGAGGCTTTACCTCTACCAACCCCAGGCCAACTATGAGGGGCCCGACAGTTTCACGTTCACCGTGACCGACACCGGCGACCCGGCCGGCAGCCATGCCAATCCCGGCGACCAGACGAGCACCCCCGCGACGGTCAGCATCACGGTCGATCCCCTCAACGTCAGGCCCACCGCAACGCCCCAGTCCGTGAGCACCAACGAGCACGCGGCCGCGGTCATTACGCTCGCGGGCAGCGACGTCGAGACGCCCACGAACCAGTTGGTCTACACGATCACCGTTCAGCCGCAGCACGGCACGCTCGGCACGGTCGTCGGCAACCAGGTGACCTACACGCCGACGGGCCATTACAACGGGTCCGACAGTTTCAAGTTCACAGTGACCGATAACGGCGACCCGGCCGGCAGCCATGCCAATCCGGGAGACCTGACCAGCCCGGCGGCGACGGTGGATATCACGGTCAACCCGCTGAACGACACCCCGGCGGCGTACGCGCAGGCGGTGCACGTGAACAAGGGCGCCTCGGTCCAGATCACCCTCCAGGGCAGCGACGTGGAGACGCCGTCGAGCCTACTGACCTTCACGCCCTCGACGCCCGGCTACGGGACCCTGACGCTTACAGGCCCGGGGGTTTACCTCTACCAACCCCAGGCCAACTATGAGGGGCCCGACAGTTTCACGTTCACCGTGACCGACACCGGCGACCCGGCCGGCAGCCATGCCAATCCCGGCGACCAGACGAGCACCCCCGCGACGGTCAGCATCACGGTCGATCCCCTCAACGTCAGGCCCACCGCAACGCCCCAGTCCGTGAGCACCAACGAGCACGCGGCCGCGGTCATTACGCTCGCGGGCAGCGACGTCGAGACGCCCACGAACCAGTTGGTCTACACGATCACCGTTCAGCCGCAGCACGGCACGCTCGGCACGGTCGTCGGCAACCAGGTGACCTACACGCCGACGGGCCATTACAACGGGTCCGACAGTTTCAAGTTCACAGTGACCGATAACGGCGACCCGGCCGGCAGCCATGCCAATCCGGGAGACCTGACCAGCCCGGCGGCGACGGTGGATATCACGGTCAACCCGCTGAACGACACCCCGGCGGCGTACGCGCAGGCGGTGCACGTGAACAAGGGCGCCTCGGTCCAGATCACCCTCCAGGGCAGCGACGTGGAGACGCCGTCGAGCCTACTGACCTTCACGCCCTCGACGCCCGGCTACGGGACCCTGACGCTTACAGGCCCGGGGGTTTACCTCTACCAACCCCAGGCCAACTACGAGGGGCCCGACAGTTTCACGTTCACCGTGACCGACACCGGCGACCCGGCCGGCAGCCATGCCAATCCCGGCGACCAGACGAGCGCCCCCGCGACGGTCAGCATCACGGTCGACCCCCTCAACGTCAGGCCCACCGCCACGCCCCAGTCCGTGAGCACCAACGAGCACGCTGCCACGGTCATTACGCTCGCGGGCAGCGACGTCGAGACGCCCACCAACCAGTTGGTCTACACGATCACCGCTCAGCCGCAGCACGGCACGCTCGGCACGGTCGTCGGCAACCAGGTGACCTACACGCCGACGGGCCATTACAACGGGCCCGACAGTTTCAAGTTCACGGTGACCGATACCGGCGACCCGGCCGGCAGCCATGCCAATCCGGGAGACCTGACCAGCCCGGCGGCGACGGTGAATATCACGGTCAACCCGCTGAACGACGCCCCGGCGGCGTACGCGCAGACGGTGCACGTGAACAAGGCCGGCTCGGTCGAGATCATCCTGCGGGCCGGCGACGTCGAGACGGCGGATGCCGACCTGACGTTCACCCCGTCGGCGCCCGAGCACGGCACGCTGACGGCGCTGGGCCCGGACCGTTATTTGTACCAGGCGCCGACCGACTACACCGAAACGGACACTTTTACGTTCACCGTGACCGACACCGGCGACCCGGCCGGCAGCCATGCCAATCCCGGCGACCTGACGAGCGACCCTGCGACGGTCACCATCGAGATTTGCGATACGCTTCCGTTGATCTCGGGCAAGCCGCTCAAGTTCGTCGACGCCGGCGGCAAAACCGTGACCGTGTCGCTGACCGGTCCCGGGTCGGGCGAACTCCTGTTCCAGCATGCGGAGCCGTGCGACGCGGCCGAAATCTCCCTGAAGG
>Ga0315280_10002445_pt1 | contig 30078 bp, 26 predicted proteins | sample YL17G06_40_MG_FD_203697 | JGI IMG/M metagenome (GOLD analysis project Ga0315280, IMG submission 203697) | Sediment microbial communities from Yellowstone Lake, YNP, Wyoming, USA - YL17G06_40 | ecosystem: Environmental > Aquatic > Freshwater > Lake > Sediment | place: USA: Wyoming | collected... | reverse complement strand
GCCGGGACGGGCCGGAGGGCCGAGATCTTCGAGTGCCGCCTCGAAGCCGGCTGGTCGCTCTCCCTCGAGCGGTCGGAGGACGGCTCGTGGCGGGTCCGGAAAAACGTCTTCGTCCCCAGGGTTGACCTTAACTGACCCTCCCGCTCCGTTTCGTAGACGGGGCCGACGCCCGCGCCGTATAATAGCCGGGTGAGCCTCGACTTTCTTTTCCGCACCGAGGAATTCCAGGGCCTCGTTCGGGCCGCTGCCGCCGGGGAGAGGCCCCTCTCCGTGCGGGGGGCGATTGACCCGGCCAGGCCCCATCTCCTGGCCTGCCTGGCGATGAGGGTCGGGAAACCGATCGTCTTCATCCGGCCGCTCTCCGCGCCCCTCGCCCCGCTCGAGGCGGAATGCCGGTTCTTTCTTGACCGCCTGTCCTCGCCCCTCCGTCTGGCGTCACTCCCAGCGCTCGCCGAGAATCCCTACTTCGAGGTTCCGCCCGCCCTCGACGCGGTGTCCTCGAGGATGCGCTTTTTCCACGAGCTGTTGCACAGCCCCCCGGCGGTCGTCTTCACCAGCCTGCCCGGGCTCCTCAAACCCGTTCCCGCGCCCGAGGACCTGAAACGGTCGTTCCTCGAGCTCGAACTCGGCGGCCCCGCGAACCGCGACGGGATCCTCGAAACGCTGGCCCGTTTCGGCTATACGCGCGAGGACCTGATCGCGTCCCCGGGCGAGTACGCCTGGCGCGGCGGGATCATCGACGTGTTCTCGCCCTGGGAGGCCAACCCTTTCCGCATCGAGCTCGGCGGCGCCGAGGTCGTCTCGCTCCGGGAGTTCGACATCTCCAGCCAGCGGTCGCTCCGGAAGCTCGAGCGGCTGACCGTGCCGGGGCTCCGGGAGTTCCCGGCCGCTCCGGAATTCCTGGAGGCGTGGAAGACGGCGGCGCGCCGGCGGGCGAAAGGCGCCGGCCGTGACCTGGACGCCAAGGTCGCGACCCTGGACCGCGGCGAATTCGCCCCCAGCTTCTCGTCGCTCGCCCTCCTCGCCAGGGACCGCTTCGCCCCGCTCACCGACTACCTGCCGGATGCGCTCTACATCGTCGACCGACCCGAGGAGGTGGACCAGTCCTGGGATGAGACGCTCAAGGAACTCAGGGACCAGTACGCGGACCTCCTCGTCGGCGGGACCTTCGCTCTCCCCCCGGAAGAGATCTTTCCGCCCCGGCTCTGGAGCGCGGTCCGCAGGGAGGCCGTGCGGTTCGAAGAGCTGGCCGCCCCGGCTTCGAAAAAGAGCTTTACCTTCGGCTTCCAGTCGGTGCCGCGGTTCGACAACAGGATCCCCTTCTTTTTGGAATACCTGAAAAAGCTCCAGGCCGAGGGCGACCTATGCTCGGTCTATCTTTCGAACCCCGGCACGCTCCACCGCTTGGCGACCCTCCTGCGGGAGGAGGACATCCCGGTCGTGGAGCTGGCCTCTTCGACCGCCATCCCGCCCCGGTCCGAAGTCGCCCTGCTCATCGGCGGGCTCGAGCGCGGCTTCAGCTATCCGGCGCAGAAGGTCGATCTCTTCTCTGAAAAGGACATCTTCACCGAGGAAAAGGTCATCGTCAGCCGCGCCTCCCGGAAGGCCTTCTTCTCCCAGTTCCAGGACCTCAAGGCCGGGGATTACGTCGTCCACGCGGACTACGGGATCGGCATCTTCCGGGGCCTGCAGCGGGTGGAGGTCGAGGCGAAAGGCCGCGAGTTCATCGAGATCGACTACCGCGACGGCGACAAGCTCCTCGTGCCGGTCGAGGACCTGAACCTCGTCCAGAAGTTCTCCAAGGTCGGCGCCGAGCTCCCGCCGCTCGACAAGCTGGGCACGTCGACGTGGGAGAAGACGAAGAGCCGGGCCAAGAAGGCCGTCCAGGCCGTGGCCAAGGAGCTCGTCGAACTCTATGCCCGGCGCCGGGCCCTCCGGGGCCACGCCTTCACCCCGGGCGGGGAGTGGGAGGAGGAGTTCGAGAAGATCTTCGAATACGACGAGACCGAAGACCAGCTCCGGTCGATCCGGGAGATCCTCGAGGACATGGAGAGCGAGCCGCCGATGGACCGTCTCCTCTGCGGCGACGTCGGCTACGGCAAGACGGAGGTGGCCATGCGGGCCGCCTTCAAGGCCGTCATGGACGGCAAGCAGGTCGCCGTCCTCTGTCCGACGACCGTCCTCGCCAGCCAGCACCTCAAGACCTTCCGGGCGCGCATGGCCCTGTTCCCCGTCCGGGTCGAGGCCCTGACGCGGCTCGAGACACCGGCGGAGCAGAAGGCCGTCGTCGCCGACCTCCGCAACGGGTTCGTCGACATCGTCATCGGAACCCACCGGCTGTTGTCGAAGGACATCGCCTTCAAGGACCTCGGCCTGCTCATCGTGGACGAGGAGCAGCGCTTCGGCGTCGCCCACAAGGAGAAGATCAAGCAGCTCAAGGCGACGATCGATGTCCTGACCCTCACGGCGACGCCCATCCCGAGGACGCTCAACATGTCCCTCTCGGGGCTCCGGGACATCAGCCTCATCGAGACGCCTCCCCGGGACCGGCTGGCCGTCCACACGGTCGTAACCCCCTTCAGCGCCAAGCTCATCGCCGCCGCCATCCGCCAGGAGCTCAGCCGCGGCGGCCAGGTCTACTACATCCATAACCGGATCGAGGACATCGACCGCGTGGCCGACCTCGTCGTCAAGCTCGTCCCGCAGACCCGCGTCGTCTCCGTCCATGGCCAAATGACGGGTTCCGTCCTCGAGCGGCGGATGCTCGAGTTCATCGAGCACCGGGCGGACGTCCTCGTCTCGACGACGATCGTCGAGAACGGCATCGACATCCCCCTCGTCAACACCCTGATCGTGGACCGCGCCGACCTGTACGGGTTGGCCCAGCTCTACCAGCTCAGGGGCAGGGTCGGCCGGTCCTCCCGGCAGGCCTTCGCCTACTTCCTCGTGCCGCCCTACATGGAGCTGACGCCGCTCGCCAAGGAGCGCCTCAAGGCCCTCAAGGAGTTCAGCGAGCTCGGCTCTGGGTTCCGCCTGGCGGCCAAGGACCTCGAGATCCGCGGCGCCGGCAACCTCCTCGGCCACAGGCAGCACGGGTCAATGGAAGCCGTGGGCTTCGACTATTACATGCAGCTCCTGGACCAGGCCATCCGCGAGCTCAAGGGCGAGCGGGTCGAGGAGACGAATACGGAGATCAACCTGAAGGTCGACATCCGCATCCCGGAAGAGTACCTCCCCCAGACCAACCTGCGGCTCAACCTCTACAAGCGCCTGGCCTCGGTCGATGACCCGGCCGAGGTCGAGCGCATCCGGGCCGAGATCAGCGACCGCTTCGGCCCCGTGCCGGGAACCGTCGAGAACCTTCTCCGCTACGGGACGATCAAGCACCTGGCCCGCCGGCTCCGGATCCGGTCGATCGACCGGACCGAGAACCGGACCGTCTTCCGGTTCCTGCCCGGCACGCCCGTCGATTGGGGCCGGGTCCCTCCGCTCCTCAAGAGATACTCCGGGTCGCTGTCCCCCGAGGGCGTGATGTCGCTCGCCCTCCCAGCGGCGGCCGAAAGCGGCCTCCTGGATGAAACGGTCGGGGTCTTGATGGAGTTGTCCACATAGAATATAATGAATTGATACTAAAAAAGATGTGTGGAACCAAGATCGTCCGGATCGCCGTCCCCGTGGTCATCGCCGCCGGCCTGCTCGTGTCCGGGTGCAATCGCGATGAGAAAGCGGGCCCCGTCTCGCGCGTCGCCGACCTTGTCACGGGGAAGCCCAAGCGCGGCCCCGTCCTACGCGTCGAGTCCCGCGAGTTCTCGAACGACGACCTCATGGCCTATGTCCGGTCGAACGGCGGGAACGACAGGAAGAGTCTTTCGACTGATTCCCTGAGCCGGCTTTTCGACCGGTTCGTCGACGAGGAGATCCTGCTCGCGGCGGCCGGCCAGCGGAACATGACCCTGACGTGGGAAGAGAAGAAGGCTTACCTCGCCAAGCTCGCCGGCGAATCGAGTTCCGCCGGCCGCACCCCGCCGCCGGACCCGTCGGCGCCGGACAGCGTTTTTGACGGCCTGCTCATCGAAAAATATGTCTACCAGGTCATCAAGGACGTCAAGGTGGATGAGGCCGAAGTCCAGGCGTACTACGACGAACACAAGAAGGAGTTCCTGCTCCCCGAGCGGGTCCAGGTCAGCCAGATCCTGGTCCAGACGGAGCAGAGGGCCGTGGCGGTCCTACACAGGATCGAGAACGCCCCGGAGGCCGAGTTCCGCAAGGCGGCCCGCGAGGAATCCTCCGGGCCCGAGGCGTTCAAGGGCGGGGTCATGGGCCAATACAAGCGGGGTGAGCTCCCCTACGACATGGAGAAGGTCATCTTCGGCTTGGACGCGGGCAAGGTCAGCCAGGTCGTGGAGTCGTCCTACGGCTACCACATCTTTCGCCTCGACGAGAGGTTCCCGCCGCAGCTCCAACCCCTGAGCGAGGCGGCCCCGGCGGTCCGCGTCCGGATCCTCGAGGTCAAAATCAAGGACGCGCTCGCGTCCCACCTGGAAGGGCTGAAAGACACCCTGAGCTGGAAGACCTTCCCCGAAAATCTCTTCTTCGCCTACCAGAGGATGAACCCATGAGAAAAGCCATCGCCTTCATGATCCTTGCGGCGGCGGCCGGAGCAGCCCTCCTTGCCGCAGCACCCGACGTCGTCGAGGAGATCGTGGCCATCGTCAATGACGACATCATCACCCTCTCCCAATACCGCCAGCAGTTCGACGTCCAGCTCCAGCAGCTCAAGGCCCAGAACCTGGGCAAGGATGATTACGACAAGGCCTACCGGCAGGTCAAGAGCGAGCTGCTGAACGCCATGATCACCGACCTGCTCCTCCTCCAGGAGGCCCGCGAAAAGAACCTCAACGTCAACGAGGAGATCAAGAACAACATCGCGGCCATGAAGAAAGAGAACAACTTTGCCACCGACGAGGACCTACGGCGGGCCATCGAACAGCAGGGGATGCCTTACGAGCAGTGGCGGAAGCAATACGAGGAACTGCTCCTCAGACAGCTCGTCCTCGTCCAGGACGTTTACCGGTCCATCGCCCTGGACGAGTCGGAAGTCGTCCAGTACTACAAGCAGCACCCCAAGGAGTTCGCGGTCCCGTCGGAATTCAAGGTCCGGGCCATCTATCTCGTCACGGAAGGCCGGACGCCGCAGGCCCTCGACGACCTGAAGGCCCAGATTAGCGCGAAGCTTAAGGCCGGAGAGGCCTTCGCCGACGTGGCCGCCGCCCTGTCCGACCCGCCCATGAAGGAGGCCAAGGGCGAGCTGGGGACGTTCAAGAAGGGCGAGCTCGACCCGGCGCTCGAGGACCCCGTCGAGAAAATGAAGGCGAACGAGACGAGCCCCTGGCTCTTGGTCAAGAACGGCTGGTACCTCCTCCGCCTCGACGAGAAGAAGGACGGCTATCAGAAGACGTTCGACGAGGCCCGCAGTGAGGTCGAGGACAAGCTCACGGGGGAGAAACGCCAGAAGAAATCCGAGGAGTACCTCAACTCCCTCAGGGAGCGGAGTTTCATTAAGATCCTAAAGCCGAATCCGCTCGACTACTGAGCGTCAGGCAATGAGGACCGCGGCCGCCAACGCGGTCCTCCACGAGCCTTCTTCCCCCGTCGCCGTCTGGGAGATGCTCCGGGTGTCAAGGCTCATCCCGTTCGAAATCCGGTAGGCGCCTCGGCCCGGCCCGCGGCCGGGATCGACCAGCTGTTCCCCCATCTTCGTCGCCAGCATCTCCGCGGCGAGGTACTCGGTGTGGAGCCCGGCTTCCTTCTCCGTCGGCCCGCCGCCCTCGTGCTCGGCCAGGTAGCCGTAGCAGGTGGGATCGTCCGGGATGGCCAGGCCGATCGAAGCCGAGAGGAAGCGGCCGGGCTCGTCCGTCGCGCTCTCGCTCAGGACGACGAACAGGATCTGCCCGGGCTGGAGGAGCTTCAGACCCTCCCTTTTCGAAACGAGCCGGCAGTGAGGGGGATAGATGCTCGAGACCCGGACCAGGTTGAAGGGCGCGATGCCGGCCTCCCTCAGGGCCTTCTCGAAACTGACCAGCTTCTCCTTGTGCCGGCCCTGGCCACGGGTCAGGAAGACCCTGGAGGGGACGATGAGACTCATTTCTTCGGCTCGACGGCGGCGTCCTCTTTGAATTCGATGAACCGGGAGACGTCGTAGACGCCGATCAGGACGGGCTGCGTGCCCCGGGATTGGGCGAAGAGGCGGACCTCGGCCTGCTTCCAGCCCGGGCTCGTCTCGATCGTCTTGCGGTCCCGGCCGTCGACGCCGAAATTGCTCTTCATGACGATGAGGTCGCTTTTCTCCCCGGCCGGCACGGGCTTGCTGCGGATCGCGGCCAGGAAGCAGTCGCCGAAGTTCTCGCGGTCGCCCTTGAAGTTGAAGATAGCGTTGAAATTGACGTACGTCATGGGCTTGGCCCCCAGGTTCTTGACCCGGAACGAGATCTGGGGGACGAGGATCAGGCGGGGCGGCCACGGCTGGTAGAGCTTGGAGACCCACTTCGACTCGAGGTCCGCGATCTCGATGGAGGCCTTGAGCTCCTGGGGGGTCATGCGCGTGCACCCCGAGTGGAAGAACGGCGCGAGGACGCCGAGAACGGCAATGAGGATCACGGCTCTTTTCATAGGGATTCTCCTCTCAAGCCATTTTTACTATAACGGACGAGAGGGAATTATTCAATCCGGCTATTTCTGCGGTTTTTCCTTCTCGACGGAGAACGTGCCCGTGTAGCCGGCCTGGCTGAAATCGCCCGCGATCTTCGCCCCCGAGGCGTCCAGGGTCCCCTTGAAAGTCGCGTTCCCGGGGACCGTCGCGGGGTCGAGGCCAAACGAGATCGTCTTGCCCTCGACCGCGATCCCGGCCAGCTTGAGGCCTGTCGCGCCCTGGCTGATGGAGTCGAACGTGCCGGCGAGCTTCTTGGCCTCGTCGACGGTGAAGACGATGCGGATCTCGAGCGTCTGGCCCATGATGCTGATGGCGCCCTTCCAGGCGCCGAGGAACGGCTTCTCGGCGACGGTCTGGGCCGTGGCGGCCAGCTCCAGGAGGACGATGAGGCCGGCGATCCCGGCCAGCCGGCGGGTCGATAAGTAATTCGTCATGGATGACTCCTTCGCGGCGGATCCGCGCCGCTCCATCATAATCCGGGCGGTCCGGTTGCGCAAGAGGCAGGGGGTCTGGCCCGGACGCGCGGGCATCTTACCTTCGGACGAGCTGCGAAACGGGCACGACCTCGAGGTCGTAGTCAGCGAACTGACGGAAGCCCGTGCGCAGGGCCTCGAGAGTCTCCGGGTAGGGATGGCAGATGCCGAGGGCCCGGCCTTTTTTCCGGGCCAGCTTGAAGAGCTCGACGAGCCGGCCCCGGATGCGGCCCCGGTCCGCGTCCGCGTCGAGGAAGACGTCCCTTTTGACGGCGGGCACGCCCATGCGCAGCGCCTCGTCAAGGGCCACGGTCTGCGCGGTCGTCCGGCTGTCCACGAAGAACAGGCCCTTCTCCTTGAGCGGCCCGAGGAGGGTCCTCATCAGCCCCGCGTCCGCCGTGAACTTCGAGCCCATGTGGTTATTGACGCCGTCGGCGAAGGGGACCCTGGCCAGGTCCGTCTCGAAGGCCCCGACGATCTCGTCGGGACTCATGGCGGTTATGATCATCCCCTCGGTATCCGTCCCCGTTTCGTGATTGTTCAGGGATTCGAGGGGCAGGTGGAGGAGGACCTCGAGGCCGTTGTCATGGGCTATCTTCGCCATTTCCTGGCCGTGGGAGCTGTAGGGGAGGACCGAGATGGTGACGGGCTCCTTGAGGCCGAGGATGACGTCGAGCGCCTCCGGGCTGTTCCCCATGTCGTCAACGATGAGCGCCACGTAGCCGCGTATGCGTCTCCCGGGCTTGGGCGACGCCTCCTTCTCTTTCGCCCCGGTGGCCGCTTCGCGCCCGGGCTCGGTCACCGGGGGCGAAGCCTCGGGTTTCGCCGCCTCTTCACGCGGGGCGGCGGCCTCCGTGATGGCCAGTGGCCGGAAAAGATACGACCGTTCGCCGTGCCGGGAGTTCATGAAATCGAGAGCCACGGTCGAGGCGACGGCCGTGCCGACCATGATCGCGGTGATGAGGTAAAACGCGGGCCACGGCTCCTGGCCTTTCTTCCGCAGGGGCTTTGTGATCATCCGCTAGAGCTTGGCAAGCAGGGGCAGCGTTTTTTCGAAATAGGCCTTGTCGCTCTGGTCGGCGACCGGGACCGCGACGTCGGGGGTCAGACCTTCCCCCCAGAGCGACCGGCCCGAAGGCAGGGAAAAGACGGCCGAAACGAGGATGACCAGGCTCTCATCCGTCAGCGGGAAGCGCTGCGTCAGCGCCACCGCCCCGGGCGTGGGCAAGCCGAGGACCTTGGCTTTCCGGACTTCCTGGAGGACCCCGGCGACGAGCTCGGCCGGACCGATCGTGGCCGGCCCGGCCCAAACGACGACCGGGAGGCCCTCAATGTCGGCGCGAGCGGGGCAGGCGACCGTCTTCTTCGTCCCGCCCCTCTGCTCGAACGAGCCGACCGCGTCCGCCTTGAGAAAGAGGTTCAGGACGAGCCGGGCCTCTTCGACATCCCCTCCGGGGCAATTCCTGAGGTCGAGGACGAAGGGCTTTTTCCGGGCCCTGAGCGACGGCAATACGTTCTTGCGGAGCTCGGCCGCGAGGGAAGGCGTGAAGCCGTGGATGCTCAGGACGTCCGGCCGCCCCGCCGCCGACACCAGCGTGTAGGCGTGCGGAAAGAGGCGGGCCCGCACGAGCGACATGACGCGCGTCTCGTTGCCCCTGAGGATCTTGAGCTCGACAGGCGCGGCCTGCGTCCCGCCGAGCAGGACGTTGACCTCGGTCAGGCTCATACTGAGAGTGCTGCGCCGGTCGATAGCGCTGACGAGGTCGCCGAGCCGGACCTCCGCCTTATCGGCGGGCGAGTCCGGGACGACCCCGACGACCTGGGGGAAGCTCCCGTATCTCTTGAAGACGACCAGGCCCGGTCCCATGCCTTCAGGCGCCTGGGCCGCGTAGCGGGCGGCCAGTTCCTTATTCAGGTAGCAAGACACTGGGTCGAGCGAATTGACGATGCCACGGTAGGCGCCCTCGGCCGTCTGGACCGGGTCGCGCTCCTCGAGGTAGTCGTTCCGGATGAGGTACATCAGGCCTTCGAGAAGCTGAAAGCCCTTGGGCGGGGCGCCCCTCTGGGAGGTTCCCGGGAGGATGCGCATCTGGAAGAGGAAGAACAGGAGCGAGGCGAAGAACACCGTGAGCAGGACGACGCGGTATCTTGGCATTTTCATCTTGAAACGGACACCCATTCTATCACCTCCGTTTCAGCCATTGCAAGGGATCGAGGGCCTTGGTCTTGTGGCGGACCTCGAAATAGAGGCATTCGCCGTTGAGGGAGCCGGAATCGCCGACCAGGGCGACGGGCTGGCCGGCGCCGACCATTTCCCCGACGTTGACCAGGAACTGGGAGCAATGGCCGTAGAGGGTATAGTAGGTCATGCCGTGGTCCAGGATGAGGAGGTTCCCGTAGCCCTGGAAGTAGTCGGCGTAGACGACCTTACCCGCATGGACGGCGGCGATGAGGGACTTGTCCTTGGCCGGGGTGATCTCGATACCGTTGTTCATGATGATCGTGTTGAAACGGGGATGGCGCTGCAGGCCGAACGACGTGACGACCCGCCCCTCCAGGGGCCAGCCGAGCCTCCCACGGAGCTCGTAGAGAGGGACGAAGGACGACGGCAGGGCCCATTCGCGGCTGGCGATCTTGGACATCATGGCCTGGAGCTCGCTCGCGCTGTCCTTGAGCTCCCGGAGGGCCTGCTCGTGCGTCGTCCGGTTTTTCCGGATCTGCTGGACGAGGTCCGCGTTCTTCGTCCGCTCCGCCTCGAGTTCCTGTTTCTTGAGGTTAGTCGCGCGGAGGATGCCGGCGACATCCTTTTTTTTCGCCTCGAGCCGGCCCGCGGCCTCGCTGAACTCCGCCAGGGTCTTGAGGTAGGCGGCGACGGTGTCCTCCTGGTAGCGGGCGAGGAGGGCCAGGCGCTTGCTCTGAACGGTGTAGGCCTCGAAGTTCTGGGCCTGGAGCAGGAAGTGGAAGAAGTTCAGGCGGCCGAACTTGTAGAGAGTCACGAGCGTCTTCTCGATGGCGGCGTTCTCCTCGTCGAGCTCCGCCTGGAGGTCGTGGACGCGCGCCTGGATACCGGCAAGCTCGGCCCGGGCCCGCTCCATCTGGACGTTCTGGGCGGCGATCTCCCGCTCGACGAGGTCCTTGTTGAGGTTGATGCGGGCCAGGCTCGAAAGGACCGTCGTCTCCTTGAGGGCTTCGGCCTCGATCCTGGCCCGGAGCTCGCTGATCTGGCCGTTGATGCGGGCCAGGCGCTTCTCGAAATCCGAGACGCCCTGCTTGGCCCCCTGCCCCTGGGGTGCGGAGGGGGCCGGGGATTGGGCGAAAAGGAGGCCGAGCCCCAGGGCAAGGGCGGGGACGGCGGCAGGAGCAAACCTCATCCTTCTATTTATAGCATAACGCGCGGCATTGATGAAAAAACGGGGAATTCCCTCCCGCAAGTTTGCTGATTGTTGTATAGTGGCTGCGGTGGGGGGAAGAGAGAGATGTATCTTTACGACGCGGCGCGATCCATAAGCGAGGCGGCCCTCTGGGCCGTCGAACCCGGGCGGCTGGTCAAGGCGAGCGTCCTTCGCGACGGGGAAACCCTGAAGGTCCTGGGGGAGAACTTCGACCTCGCGGCTTACGACAACATATGGCTCATCGCCTTCGGCAAGGCCGCGGCCGGCATGGCCGAAGCCCTGGCGGACGTCCTCGACGACCGGTTGACGGCGGGCGTCGTCGTTACGCCCCCGACGGGGACCGCGGGCGACATGACCCGCGACTACCGTCTCCATTATCTCGAGGCGGCCCACCCGCTGCCGGACGAGCGGAGCGCCGAGGCGGCGCGGCGGACGCTCGACATGGCCTCCAAGGCCGGCGCGAACGACCTCATCCTCGTCTGCGCGTCGGGCGGCGCGTCGTCCCTGCTGTGCCTGCCCGCCGAGGGCATCTCGCTCGACGACAAGAAGGCCGTGACGCGGGCCCTTCTCAAGGCTGGGGCGACCATCCGGGAACTGAACGTCGTCCGCAAGCACCTGTCCGGGGTCAAGGGCGGACGGCTGGCCCAGGCCGCCGCGCTGGCCACGGTCGTCAACCTCGTCCTCTCCGACGTCAACGGCGACGACCTCGAGACGATCGCCTCCGGCCCGACCCACTGGGACTCCTCGACCTTCGCCGACGCCCGCGACGTCCTAGCGCGATACCGGCTCTGGGAAGGGAGCCCGGACGCGGTCCGAATGCTCATTGAGGCGGGCCTCCGCGGCGAGGCGCCGGAAACGCCCAAGAGTGGAGACCAGGCCTTTGCGCGCGTCCACACGTTCGTTATCGGCAACAACCTGACGGCCCTGCGCGGGGCCCGGCGCGAGGCGGAGCGCCTCGGCTTCGAGCCGTTCATCCTGACGTCGTCGGACGAGGGAGAGGCGCGTCAGGCGGCCCGGGACTATGTGGCCTTCATCGCCGGCCTGGCCTGCTCGACGAGCGCCGCGCCCAAGCCTGTCTGCCTCCTCGCCGGCGGGGAGCTGACGGTCTCCGTGAAGGGCCGGGGCAAGGGCGGCCGGAACATGGAGTTCGTTCTAGCCGCGCTCGTCGAGATACGGAAGGAAGGCCTCGGGGGAACTTTCTGCGGAACGTGCGCTCTCCCAGAAGAGGGGGCCGGGCAGGCCGGAAGCCGGCCCTTCGATTGGCTCATCCTGAGCCTGGGCACGGACGGCATCGACGGCCCGACCGACGCGGCCGGGGCATGGGCGGACGCAGCGACCCTCGAGCGCGTGCGGGAACTCGAGCTCGACCCCGCAGAGGCTCTTGACGCCAACGATTCCTACCCGTTCTTCGAGAAGACCGGAAACCTGCTCATCACCGGGCCGACCGGGACGAACGTCTGCGACGTCCGGATCTTCCTCATCCGCCCGGCCTGAGTCTTCCTTCAGCGGTGAGAATCCTGCGTGCTTCGCAACGTCCTTGGGTGTGAAAGGACATGACGAGGGCCTTTAGCAGGGCGTTGATGGGATAGATTAGTTTCTTGACATATATGCATAAATAATGCATATATATACATATGAGGACGACGATCAATATCGACGACGGAATTCTCAGGAGGGCGTCCGAACTGACCGGAGTCAAGGAAAAAACGTCCCTGGTCAGGATGGGCCTGGAGTCGTTGATCTCACTCGAAAGCGCCAGGCGGCTGGCCAGGCTCGGCGGCACGGAAAAGGACCTCCTTCCCATCCCGCGCAGGAAAAGCTCGCGCTAGCCATGGTCCTGGTCGATACGTCAGTCTGGGTGACGCACTTGCGCAGGGGTGAGAACGCCCTAAAAGCCCTGCTCGAGGAGGGAAAGGTCGCCTGCCATCCTTACATCATAGGCGAGCTGGCCTGCGGAAATCTGACTAACCGGGCGGAAATTCTGGGGCTTCTGCAGGCCTTGCCTCAGGCCACTGTCGCGGAGCACGAAGAGGTCCTGCGATTTGTAGATATCCACCGGCTCATGGGCGTCGGCCTTGGATACGTCGACGTCCATCTTCTCGCTTCGGCACGGCTGACCCTGATTCCGCTCTGGACTGAGGATGCAAGACTCCACGATGCGGCCGAAAAGCTTGGGATCGCGTTCTGCTGATCAGATGAGTGCGGCCAGGCGGGCCTTCGCGTCCGGAACCTCGGGCAGGTCGGGGTCGGCGTCCTTCCAGAGGTCGAGGAGCTTGCGGTAGTTCTGGCGGGCCCGCGGCTTATCCCCTTGCTGCTCGGCGATCTTGCCCAGCATATAGAACGCCTTGGCGTAGATATCACCGTCATTACCCCGGCCTGTTGTGAGAAGCGTAATTCCTTCGTAGGTTTTACGAGCCTTATTCAGGTCTCCCAATTCATAGAGGGCTCGGGCAAGATTGTCAAAGTAGGGGGCCTGTTCGGGACTCCATTCGCCCTCGAAACCAAGCCGGCCGCATGCTCTGCCGAAGAGACCTGCGGCCTGGCGATAGTTCCGCTTCTCAAGTTCGATCTGCCCGAGGATGTATTCATACAGCCGCAGCTCCTTCATATTGATGCCCTTCTCGATCAGAGACTTCAGCTCCTCGGCCGTCTTTCGGGCTTCATCGAAGGATTTCATTTCCGCCTGAATTCTTCCTCTAGTGAAAAGATCGAACTTCTGTCGACTCGGCAAATAGGGCAGGCCGGATTCAGTTCGATACTCAGCCGATACCCTTAGATACTGGGCGAAGGCCTGATAGGCTTTTTCGTAGAGGCCATTTTTTTCCATCGCCCATTCCAGAACTCCATATGCTAGGGCCTCTTTTTCCTTATCCCCTTTAGATTTCTCCAGGTTCTGTTGGCTAAGCCTGATCGTTTCATTGATCTGTCCTCGAGCCAAAAGAACCCACATTTTCCAATCAGGAAAGATCTTCTCCAGCCTGTCGAAATCGTCTTTGCAAAAAAGGACAATGGCTTTGTCGCCTTTCAACGTTTGAGAGCCGATGAGATAGAGCTTCTCCGCCTCTGCCAAGGCCAGGTCGAATTTCCTTTGGCATAGATAGCTGGTGAACAACTTGTCTCGAACAAGCTCATTGTCCTCGATATCTCTGAGAAATGACAGGCAGACATCCTCCGCCCTCTTGTACAAGCCCGCCGAGTTGCAAAAATTAGCGAGACCCTCAACGGTCAGCGCCGTCCTATGATTTTGAACAGCGATCTCCTGCTGCTCGATGGCCTTATTAATATCCCCGGCCTGCCCATAGGCATCGGCCAAGAAGTAGTAGCCCTGGCTGTAGCTAGGATAAGTCTTCACCAGTCTTCCCAAGATCTCGATGGCCTTCGCATAATCCTGGCTATAAACAGAGGACTGGCCTTCGATGAGCAATCGCTCATTTTCAGGAAGACGGGCGCTGAGCTCCAGGGCTTTTTTCAGGTACTTTAGGCGCTCAGCGTAATGCCTCATATATCCGTGCGCAAATCCCAACGACCGATACGCCATGGCGAATCCGGGGTCTATTTCGACCGCTCTTTCGAAATAGGCGATGGCGGGGGAAAATCCGCTGTTCTGAAGGCGTCTTTGACCATCCACGTAATACCTGAGGGCTTCGGGAGAGGAGGTGGTGATCGTGCCTGCCTCCTTATCGACATCGTTCGCGGCCTGGGCAGGGCTGAGGCTGAGCCCCTGCTTGACATCCCTCGTTAACTCGTCCATCTTGGGGATAATGTCGCTCTCGCCTCGGGCTTCGACCCGCAGCGTCACAGGGCTTTCCCCCGTCCCCGGCTTTTCGAGGGCGGCCATGATGATGAAGTTCTCCCCACCTTTGACAAAGTTCCCCCTGAGAATATGTGTTGCCCGGCAAAGTGCCGCGATCTTCTTGATATCCTCGGAGGAATATTTGCGGGCATCAGCCAAACCGAGTTTCTTGAGGATCGTATACATTTCATCGCTGGAGACGACCCTGATGTATCTCGATTGGGAAAGGTCGGCGATGAGCAATTCAGCCATGCCATCACGCCATTTGTCTAAATTGGCGTCTCCCGACTTGTTCTCAAAAGCGAGGACGGCCAGAGTCGGCTGGACGGAAGAGGATGCTGAAGGGTTGGTTCTTACGACGACAACAACCCGCCAGAGGACGAGGGCGATGATGGCTATCCCCACAATTCCCGAGACAGGCGCGATGAACTTCTTCCATCCAACCCTGGTCTTGGTCCCCGGGCTTTTTAACTCCGCCTCGCCGTGCCCAAGTTTCTCCTCGAGCCAGCGGTCGAGCTCGTCGGTATAAGCATAAACTCGTGCTTTTGGCATGCCGTCAAGCCGGTGGATGGGCAGGGCCATCTCGCGCTCCCATCTCTGGCAAGCCCTGACGCTGTGTTTGAGATGAGCGCTGATTTCCTTCCAGGACTCGATGATCTGCCGATTCTCCATGGGGTCCCGCAACCTTCCCCGCTATCTGGTCAGGATATTATGCCCACGAAACAAAACTGTCAACTACTGGGCAGCGAGAACGGAAAACCGGCCCTTTCGACCTCGCAAACATTCCATAACTGCATCAGAATCAGTGAATTAAGTAACATGTCCTCCAGCTGGACTGGATTTGGTGACATAAACGCTAGATGCGCATAATGCGCCAACGTGCGCCATGATGCGCACGTGGCTTGACAGCGGCCGGACGCGGACCCATTTGAGTATCGGAGGGGGAAAGGCCAACGATCAGAATCCAATGAGGTGGGGCAATATTCCGCATACCAATGGGATTTTCGACAATCCCAAAAGGATGGTTCTATCCGTAAAGGAGGATTAATCAATGAAGACGAACGGTATGACTTTGGCGCACTTCTGTTCAGAAGTCCGACGGAAAGGAGCTCTCGCTCTATGCCTGGCCTTGTGCATGCTGGGGCTGGGCCTCTCCGGCAGGACTCACGGGCCGACCATCGTCACGTTCGATGCTCCGGGCGCCGGCACCGGGCCTTACCAGGGCACTCTCACCCTGGGCAGGGGGGCGGAGATCAGCGGATACGTCATCGACCCAAACAACGCGTATCACGGCTATCTGCGAACTCCCGATGGTAGCTTCAAGACAATCGATGTCCCGGGCGCCGGCATCGGGCCTAACCAGGGAACACTTGCCGTCGGCCTCAACCTTGAGGGGACGATCACAGGATGGTACGTCGACGCGAATATGGTGAGCCACGGCTATCTGCGCGGCCCGCGCGGCCGGCTTACGAAGTTCGATGTTCCAGGCGCGGGCCAAGGCGCCGGCCAAGGCACGTTCGCAGCGAACATCAACGAGGCGGGGCAGATCGCGGGATGGTACACGGACGCGGCTGGCGTCATGCACGGCTTCCTGCGCGCTCGCGACGGATGGATCACTTACTTCGACGCGCCGGGCGCCGGCACGGGGCCTGGCCAGGGCACAAATACCTCCCTCTATGGGAGCCTCAATCCGATGGGAGTGATCACGGGAAACTATATTGACGCGAACAATGTGACTCACGTCTACGTCCGCACGCCCAACGGTAGGTTCAAGACGATCGATGCTCCGCTCGCCGGAACGGGGGCTGGCCAGGGCACTTTCACCGAAGCCATCAACCCGGTCGGGACGGTCATAGGGTTCTATATTGACGCGGACAATGGGTATCATAGTTTCCTGCGCGCCCCCGACGGCAGGTTCACGGAGTTTGACGTCCCGGGCGCTGGCATAGGGCCTTACCTGGGCACCATAGCCTCGGACATCAACCCGGAGGGGGAGATTGTCGGGGAATTCTTTGACGCGGACGGTGCCATGCACGGCTTCCTGCGTAGTCCCGACGGCAAGTTCACGACGATCGACGTCCCGGGCGCTCAGGGCACCGGCTGCGACACCAACGACGCACTGGGGGCGATCATCGGGATTTACATCGACGGAAACAGCACATATCACGGCTTCCTGCGCACTCGCTAAGCCGGCTATAGACTAAGTGGTGCCGCGCAACCGCGTGTTGCGGCGGGAGCCGAGTTTGATGCCCGCTGAATCCGGGCAGGGATCATTTGTCGTCAGGCGGTTTGGAGATTGTGGGCTGATTTCTTGCCCTTGGTCGAAAAGCCCGGATCCTTCCCGACGATGGGACCAGCAGGTAAAATCTCGTTGCAATTTGCAGCCGCGTCGCTATAATGAAGTCAAGTTTTCTTGCGCCGGCTGGAGAAAACTTCGACCCTCAACATGAATCATTTTTCCCTTTTCTGCTGCTAATAAAAACAGCCGGCAGCTTCCTCCCCCGCCGCGGCGCGCGGGCCGGCAAACAAAGGAGAGGGACGACGGATGACGCCTATATCCCGGGCCATCCTCTTCCGCGTCGGCGGGTTGGGGGACCTTCTCGTCGCGCTGCCGGCCGTCTCGCTCGTGCGCCGCTCGATCCCCGATGCCCGGCTGACGCTCGTGGGGCGGCCGGAATATGCCGCGCTTCTCAAACTAGCCGGGATCGTCGACGAGGTCACGGCCTTCGATGACCCGAGGATGGCGACGATTTTCGCCCACGCCGGAGGACCCATCGACCACGGCAACAAGAGAAGTGGCCCAGAAGAAGAAGACAAAAACAGTGCGCCTTATTTTGATTCCGGACGGAGAGCCGTTGGGAAATCTGAAGCCGCCTCCCTTAAGCAGTATGACCTGGCCCTGGGGTGGCTGAACCAGCGCAGCGAGTGGCCCGCCGAGGAGTGGTGGCGGCGGGAGGGGATAGGTCGGGCATTCTTCGCCTTCCACGAAAGCGGCGCGTCGGGGCCCATGAGCCGCTTCTTCTTCGATCGCACCCGGCAATTCCTCGCCCTTTCCGATCCCGACGATCAGTTCGATGAATGCGCGCGGCTGACGCTCGACCGGGGCCTCGTCGAACGCGCCCTCGATTCTCTGGGCCTCCGCCCGCTCGGGGCGGCGGGGAGGCGGCTCGTCGTCCATCCGGGAAGCGGAGGCCGGGCCAAACGTTGGCCGCTCCGGAACTTTATGGCCATTATCGAGCAGGCCGCGGCGCGCGGGCTCGAAGGCGTTCTCGTCACGGGCGAGGCCGAGGCCGACATCGAATCGGAGATCAGGAGGACAGCCCTTCCCGCCGGCTGGTCGCACGCCGCCTGCCTCGACGCCGAGACGGTGGCCGGCCTTCTCGCGGGTTCCACGCACTACCTCGGGAACGACTCCGGGCCGACCCACCTGGCCGCGGCCTGCGGAGCGTCGGTCATCGCCGTCTTCCCCGATGCGAGCCTTCCGGATTGGCGCCCGTTCGGCCGCACGCACGTCCTCTCGACCCCGGCCGTCGAGCAGGTCCCGCTCGAGGCCGTCCGGGCCGCGTTGGACGATTCTCTAGGCGCCTAGATAACCGGCAGTTACAGGTATTCCGCCGATGACCCGCCCCTGCTTCGACCCCACAGCTTGGGGGTTACGGGTCGACAGCAAAGATTTTATGCTTTTTGTTGTATTTTTCGCTTGCATTGTTTTGGGGCTCTGGTATAATAGTATTGACTCTCTTTCGCCGGCTGGAGAGGGTTCCCTCAAATTATCCAATCATCACCCCCCTTTTGCTGACCTCAGCCGGCACCTTCTCCCCGCCGGATCCTTCGCGCCCGTCATGGACATTCCTGCGGCCGTTGATTTGTGCTATGATACGGCCGGAATCCCCGGAGCGAAGATCACGATGGGAAAATCAGACTGGAAAACGGAACTCAAGGATCATTTCGCGAACATGCGCGTCCTCGAAAGATGCCAGGCGGAGACGCTCCTCCATTTCGACCAGTTCTGCGAGTTCATCGTCGAGCCCGCCCTTGAGAATCTGGCGGAGGAGATCGCATCCTTCGGCGTCAAGCTCCGCTTCCAGAGGACGAAGGGCCGCGACATCCGCGCGAGCCTGACGTTTCCCGGCAGCAAGGACGAGCAGTTCCAATACAGGATCCTCCTCCCCAAGAACGCCGTCGAGCTCAGGCTCGGCCTCGCGACGAAGGGCCGCAAGAATCTCCGGTCGGAGTTCAAGGTCAAGGAGAGCGAGTTCATGCCGGGGTTGAGCCCGGCCGAGGTCCTCAAGCTGAGCAAGGAGGACATCATCCTCGACATCGTCGGGCACTACCGGGATTTCCGCTACGAAGCGCTGACCTCGCCCGATTGACGGTCGGCGCGTCCTATCTCTTTTCGACGTAGCTCTTGAGACGCTGGAGCTGTTCCTCGAGGACCTTGTCCACCAGGGGCGCCATGGCCTGCAGGCCGCCGGGCTTGTAACCGCCGACGGCATAGACGAGCTCGACGCGCGTCCCCGCGCCCTCGGGCATCAGCTGCCAGGTCATGCTGCCGCTGACGCCGAGGGCCTGAAGCGGCCCCATGCCCCCGACCATGCGCAGCGCCTTTCCCGGAGCTGCGTAAACCACGGTCATGTGGACGACGCTCCCGCCGTTCTCCAGTCTCTCCAAGAAAAGGCCGCCGGCGCGGGCGTCGATCGTCAGGTAGCTCGAGTTCTTCGAATACGTATGCTCTGGGTTCCACCAACGTCCGACCTCGTTCACCAGGAGCCTGTAGACATCCGCGGGCGGGGCGGCGATGGTCGCAACATTTCGGGTCGTGAATCCGGCCTCGGAGGAATCCACGACTTCGGCGCCTGCCGCTGCGGCGGCGAAGACAAGGAGAGCCGCACCCGCCGTCGTGATGCTCCAATGCAAAAACGGAGTTTTCTTTATTCCGGGATTCATGCCAACCTCTCCCTTCCATTCTACGGGCCGGTCGGCCCCGGAGTCAAACGCGGCACCCGACGGAAGATTCGAGCCCTGTCCGAGGGTTCCCGCCCCGCCTTGACTTGCCGCAACGCGCTGGAATAGGATTCCTCCGGACGCGAATGAGGGCTATCCTAAAAGGGATTCGCCCTCTCTTGTGATCGAGCGACGCACCGCATGGACAGCCGCAGAAAAGGGTTCTTCGGGAGACTCCTGGCGTTCGTCCTGAACATCGGCGCCGACCCCCGGGACTCCGAATACACCCGTCTCATTAAGCGGATCTGGTACGCGGCCACGGCCGTCTCCCTGCCCGTGAGCCTCTTCTTCACGGTCATCGAATTGCTCGCGGGTCGCACATTCAGCGGCGCCGGGTTCCTCCTTTCCTTCCTCCTCTTCCTGGCGGTTCTCGTCGATGGCGCGAGGTCGCCGGGCCATTTCGAACGCAACTCCTTCTTCATCCTCGTCTATTTCGTCATCGGCCCGGCCGTCACGACGGTTGTGTTAGGAGGACTCTGGCGCTCTCAAGGCGCCATCATGATCGGCTTGCTCGGCCCCCTCTTCGCCCTGATCTTTCCCAACAGGCGGCGGGCGTTCTTCCTTTTTGGGCTGTATGCCGCGTTGGTCATGGTCTTGGGCGTCTTCTGGCCCTTCCCGAAGGAACAGAATTCCCGGCCGTTCGGAGTCGAGCCCTTCCAGTTCTGGTTCGGCTTCCTGGTCCTGGTCGCTTTTGTCTTCGGCGCCATGTACTTTTTCGTCGTCCAACGCGAGAAGGCCCATGTTCTCCTCGCGCTCGAGAAGGAAAAATCGGAGCGCCTCCTGCGGCGGATCGAGAAGGACCTGGCCGAGGCAGCCGAGATCCAAAAGCGGTTGCTTCCCGCCGAGAGCCCGCGTTTCGAGGGTTTCGACATGGCCGGGGCGAACATCCCCTGCTATGAAGTGGGCGGCGACTATTATGATTTCGTCCCGATCGACGCCGACCGGCTGGGAGTCGTCATCGCCGACGTCTCGGGAAAGGGGATCAGCGCCGCCCTTCTCATGGCCTCCCTCAGGTCTGCGCTCCTGGCCGAGGTCCAGCCGGGCTTCGACATCGCCGTCATGACCGGCCGTCTTAACGACTTCGTCCACCGGAGCACGGACTCGAAGAGCTTCATCACGTTCTTCTTCGGCGAGCTCGACCGGCGGACGGGCGAGCTCCGCTACATCAACGCCGGGCACAACCCGCCGTTCGTGACCCGGAGCGGGGGCGGGTTCGAAGCCCTGTGCTCGTCAGGTTTTCCTTTGGGGATGTTCCCCGGCGTGCGCTACGAGGCCGGCGCCGTCCGGCTGGAGCCGGGAGACATCACCGTCATGTACACCGACGGGATCCCCGAGGCGCGCAACGAAGAGGGGGAGGAGTACACGGAAGAACGCTTCCGGTCGTTGGTCGTGGGAAACTGCGTCCTTCCCGCCGGCGATCTCTGCCAGAGAGTCCTGGCGGATATACACTCTTACGCCGCTGTCGGACAGTCGTGCGACGACATCACCCTCGTCGTCGTCAAAAGGTAGGACGCCCGCTGCGGCCCTGCTGAAATAGCTTCTACTTCAGCCCGTTAATGACGTCCAGCACCTTGAACAGGTAATTGTAGCTCGGGCGGTCGGTCGTGTTCTGCCCCATATACTTGAAGAGCAGGACGCCGTTCTTGTCGACGATGAAGACGCTCGGGATGTTCTGGTCGACCTTGCCGCCGCCCCACTCCGTCCGGAAGAGGTCGAGCTTCGACGACAGGGCGTGGTCGGCATCGACGAGGACCGGGAACGGGTCCAGGATCTCGCCCTTGTTCAGGCTGAAATCCTTGGGGAAGAACTGGCTCCACCGGACCATCTTGCGCTTGCCCGCCTCGTCGAGTTTGGCCGGGTCGGCGGGGTGCTTGGCGGCCTTGATCGATTCGAGTTGCGTTGGCAGGGCCTCGAGCCAGGCCTGAACGGTCTCGCGCGGGTAGGGGAAGATGACCAGCACCTGGACGTTGTACTTCTTCTCGATTTGCTGGGCCTTCTCGAGCTCGGCCAGTTCAACGTACCTGTAGTTGCAGATCGTGCACCAGTAGTTCGGGGCCGCGTAGCCGCGCGGGAAGATGATCATGACGTTCTTGCCCTTGAATTGCGAGAGCGACACGGTCCCGCCCTGGTAGGCGGGGAGCGTAAAATCCGCCATGGGCTGCTCGATGATCGCCGGCGCGGGCTTGGCCGCCGGCTCCTGGGGCTTGGCCCGGGGGGTGAAGGTGGTCTGCGTCTGTTGAGTCGGCCCGGCGAGCGCCGGGACACAAGCGGCCGCGAGCAGCACGAGCGCGAGCCCGGCGGCCGATCTCCTGTTCTTCATTCTAGACATGCTGACGCCTCCTTTCGGCGGATATCGACCATTAAAGACCATCGGGCCCGAAAAGGCAAGCGAACGCACGGGGAGGGATGGCTGAAGCTCAGCGGATCTTCTGACCGAGTTCTTCCTCCGACGTCCCCAGCCGCTCCGCGGCCTTCTTCAAGGTCGCCTCGATCCTCATCCTGGCCGCTTTCGGATCCGGCTCGTCCGTGACGATGATGCCGTTCGGCCCGTTCCAGCCGAAATAGAACTTGCGGCCGGCCACGGTCCGGCCCTGCATGACCTGATAGGTGGTCGTGACATCCATCAGGTATTCATTGAAGAGCCCGAGCACGTTGTTGACCAGGTTCTTCGGCGGCTTCTTGAAGTGGATGAGGACGAGCTTGGAATCCCCTGGGCCGTACTTCACCGAGTAGGCCTCGGCGAGCCCCCCCTTGAATCCCCAGAAGTCGGCGCCGAGGAGCGGCGATTCACTCGTCGCCGCGGTCGTCCCGCAGATGTACCGCTCGCTCCCGCGGATGAGGTTGAACTCGGGCATGCAGAAGAAAGCCCGGGGCAGGAGCGTCTCTCCGGCCGGGAGATGGAGGTCCAGGGACATGGCGAAGGCCTCGACCTCGTCCTGGGTGCAGTCCGCGGCGAGGATGTTGGCATAGAGGTCGCCCTTGACGAAATTCGTCTGCTCGCGGCCGATCCAGTTGGCCGTCTTGATCGAAGCCGAAACGGGCTCGGTGCCTTCCCGCCTCGTCGAGAAGATGCCGAAGGCGGCGGCCGGGGAGCTCATCTGATAGAGCTCGAGCGTGATCTCCTTGCCGCCCGCCGCGGGCTTGTCCGGGAGGAATTCGTAGACCCAGAGGTTGCGGAAGCCGTACTCGAGAAAGATCTCGGCGCCGCCGTCGACGTATCCGTAGAGCGAGTCCTTTGTGAACGCGCGGGGCGTCCCTACCAGGACCCAGCCGGAGATGCCGGCGACGCCCATAAAGTCGGGCGGCAGGTTTTGCCGGGCGACCGGTGTAGCGGCCTGGGACCCGGCCGGCGCGCCGGCCTGCCGGCTTCCCTGATGGTCCTCGAACGGCGGCGGCCCGGAAGCGGGCAAGAGCGTCGTGAAGACGGCGGTCGCTCCGGCGATGACGGCGATGATCGTGATGACGGGGGCGGCAAGCACGGAGTTTTTCCTGCTCATGGTCCTTTCCCTCCCAGAATCCGTCAGGCCGGGGGCGCGGCGCCGCTCCGCCGGCCTGGGCGATACGGGCTGATACTTCCAGTATAGGGGGGAGCGTGAAAAAAGACAAAAGCCCGGACCCACTGCCGGACACGTTGACATCCGGGGGGTTAAGCGACTAAATAGGAAGCGGAGCCAGGAGAACGAAATGAGCAGGCGCTTATTCCCCCTCTTATGCCTGGGGGTGTGCCTGGTCTCGGCCGCTTGCCCGTCCGGCCCCTCGGCGTCCGGTCCGGACAAGGCCAGGGCGCTCGAACGCAAGATCGACTTCATTGACGATCTCAAGAGCCGGCGCGGTCTCGCGGCCCGGGCCCTTGAAGAACTGAGCGCGGCCCTCCCCGATGGGATCTGGCTCACGGAGGTCGTCTATGACTCCGGAGGGATACGGCTCAAAGGCCGTGCCCCGTCGAACACCCTCCTGGCCGATTATGTCTCGAACCTGGGGGCGAGCCCGAGCCTGACCGGAGTGGCTCTTCAGTCGTCCGTCCAGAAGCAGGTCCGGAACCGGGAGTACGAGGAATTCGCGATCCAGGCGCTCGTCAAGAACGCGCGGGCCGTCGAGTCCTCGAGACCCGGAGCCGACTCCGGCTCGGGCGACGTCGCCGCGCGGCTGGAAGAGCTCGAAAAGATCCTGCCGCCGCGAAAGGAGACCGCCGACCTCCTGAGGGAATTCCAGCGGGCCGCCGGCGATTCCGGATTGAAGATCACAAAGTTCGCCCCGGGAACGGAGACGCCCGGGGAATCCTACGACGAATGGCCCGTCGCGATCGAGGTCGCGGGAAGCCGTCAAGGTCTCATCCGGTTCCTGAAGGGTCTGACCGATTGGCCTCGGCTCTGGCTAATAAAGAAGTCTTCTCTTAAGACCGTTTCGAACGACGAAGCCGACTCGCCCGTCCGCGCATCGCTCACAGTTCAGACCTTCCTCGTGCGGGGAACACCGCCCTCCGGATAGCCGAAAGCGGCCCTCGCTCTCTTTTCCACGTGCTGCATGACGTGGCGCATGAAGGATGTGAGCACGATGACTGAGCGGCCGGCGGACGGCACGGCTGTCCTGAGCGTCGTCAAGACGTCCGGAGAGGTCTTTCAATTCTCCAAGTCGAGTCCGGGCCGCGTGCAGGGCTTTGCCGTTGTGGGGAGGGGGCGTGACGCCGTGATCACGCGGATTGAACTCACAGGGCCCTTTCCTTTGATCAGGAAAAAGGACGATGGGACGATTTACGAAGTTGTCGACGCAAAGGGGCGGGTTTATTCCGTCCAGGGTGTCCTCGGCCGAGGAGAAGATCGAATGACCATCCTGGCCTCGGCCTGGTCGCAGGTTTCCATCCCGCTAGCGGACGCCCGGCAGATCGAGGTCAGGAAGAGCAACGCCTTGCTTATCGCCGCCATCATCAGCGGCTCGCTGGTGGCGTTGACTCTCATTCCCATCATATTTTACCCGTTTTAGTTTTGCCGCGCGGTCCAGCCGGCGGCGCGGCGGCCGGGGCGGAAGGTCATAACCTAGTCCTGCTCTTCCTGCACCGCCTTTTTCAGCGACCTGGTGACGAAGGTGTTCAGGCTCTCCCCGTCGCTGAGCGCTCTGACGGCGAGGGCCCGGTGAAGCTCCGGACCGGCCCGCAGCACGAACCGGCCGGAATAATCCCTGTTGGTCGGGGGAGGGAGGGGGCGCCTGTCCTTCCGGTAAGTCTCGACCCATTCGTCGACAATCCCGCAGAGCTCTTGATAGACCTCCGCCTCATCATCGCCGTGGCAACAGTCGCCGATCCAGCCCGGAACCGAACCGACGTAGCACCGGTTTTCTTCCGACCACCTTACCAGCTTGAGGTATTTGTCACGCGGTTTCATCGGCGGCCTCCTCGATCTTCTGCCGGACGAGCTTGAGTTGATAAGGCTTGGCGTCGTCACCGGGGCGGCCCGAGATGGTCAAAACCACACCTGAAGGATGGATGAAATTCCGATGGCTCCCCTTGCCGCCACGATCGATAAATCCTGCCATCTTGAGTTCCCTGATGAGTTCTCGAACCTTTTTTGCCATCTTGATGATACTATAACGGTACTATCATGTCAAGCCGCGTTTTTCGATGAATTCCTCTTTCGCCCGGCTTAAGCCATGACAAATGGATAACCATTTGAATCGGACGAACACTCGGGCGAGAATTTCTCGCGGCCAAGAGTTCCGTGCCGAAAATCCCGAAATCGTCTATCATAGAGGGGATGAACAAGAAGCCTCGAAATCGTCTCGTCACCCTTCCCGCGTCACTGACCGCATTCCTGGTCCTGCTCGCCGTCCTGGCCGCCGCGCCTTTTCCGGCCTGGAGCCGGACCCAGGCGACGGCCGCGCCACAGGCGGACCAGTTCGCCCTCGACCGGAAGATCCCCGCCGACCCTAAGATCACGGTCGGCGAACTCCCGAACGGCCTCCGCTACTACATCCGCGAGAACCGCGAGCCGAAGAACCGGGCGGAGCTCCGCCTGGTCGTCAACGCGGGCTCTGTCCTCGAGGACGACGACCAGCGGGGTCTGGCCCACATGGTCGAGCACATGGCCTTTAACGGGTCCAAGCACTTCGCCCGCCAGAAGCTCGTCGAGTTCATGGAGTCCATCGGCATGCGCTACGGCGCGGACCTCAACGCCTTCACCGGCTTCGACGAGACAACCTATATTCTGAGGATCCCCACGGACTCGCCCGAGATCATCCGCACCACCCTGCTCATCCTGGAGGACTGGGCCCACGGCCTGACCTTCGACGAGAAGGCCATCGACAAGGAGCGTGGCGTCATCGTCGAGGAGTGGCGCCTGGGCCAGGGCGCCGACGCGAGGATGCGGGACAAGCAGTTCCCGGTCCTTTTCCGCGGCTCCCGCTACGCCGAGCGCCAGCCGATCGGGACCAAAGAGAACATCGAGAGCTTCAAGCCGGAGGCCCTGAAGCGCTTCTACCGGACGTGGTACCGGCCGGACCTGATGGCCGTCATTGCCGTCGGGGACTTCGACCGGGCCAAGATGGAGGAGCTCATCAAGCGGGAGTTCGCCGGCATCCCGCGCGGGCCCAACGCGCCGCCGCGGCCGGTCTATCCCGTCCCCGACCACAACGAGACGCTCGTCGCCGCCGCCACCGACAAGGAGGAGCCGCGGAGCACGGTGTCCGTGTTCCACAAGCTCCCCCTCCGGGACCAGAGCACGATCGGCGCCTACCGCCAGCGGACGGTCGAGATGCTCTTCAACGCCATGCTCAATAACCGCCTCAACGAGATCGCCCAGAAGCCTGATCCGCCGTTCCTCGGGGCCGGCGCGAGCGAGCAGCGCTTCGTGGCGTCGAAGGAGGTCTTTGCCCTGTCGGCCCTCGTCCCCGAAGGCGGGATCGTGAGGGGGCTCCGGACCCTTTACACGGAGGGGGAGCGGGTGGCCCGCTTCGGCTTCACCAAGACGGAGTTCGAGCGCCAGAAACGGGACATCGAGCGCTTCTACGAGCGCGCCCTCGTCCAGAAGGAGACCGAGGATTCGAGCGAGTTCGCCGACGAGTTCACCCGGGCCTTCCTCGAGGGCGAGCCCATTCCCGGCATCGAATATGAGCACACGCTCCAGTCCCATTTCATGCCGGAAATCACGATTGATGAGGTCGACCGGCTGGCCCGGGAATGGATGACGGAGCGAAACCGCGTCATCATGGTCAACACCCCGGACAAGCCGGGCCTGCAGGTCCCCGGCGACGCCGAGCTCCTGGCGGTCCTCGAGGGCGTGAAGCGGGAGGAGCTCGCCCCCTACCAGGACACGGTGAGCGACGCGCCGCTCCTCGCGACGCCGCCCGCGCCGGGCGAGGTCGTCTCGAGCCGGACGGTCGAAGCCGCGGGGATCACCGAGTGGACGCTCGGCAACGGCGTCCGCGTCGTCCTCAAGCCCACGAAATTCAAGGAGGACGAGATCCTCGTGCGGGCCACGAGCCCGGGCGGCGTCTCGCTCGCGGCGGAGGAAAACCTTATCCCGGCCAACACCGCCGACAACGTCGTCGCCGCCGGCGGGCTGGACGGGTTCAGCGAGATCGACCTTCACAAGAAGCTCGCGGGGAAGGCCGTCACGCTGACGCCGGTGATCGGCGAGCTCGAGGAGGGGCTCTCGGGCAGCGCTTCTCCCCAGGACGCCGAGACCCTTTTCCAGATGATCTACCTGACCTTCACCGCGCCGCGGTCGGACCCCGCCGTGTTCGAATCCTTCAAGGCCCAGCTCAAGGCCGCGGTCGAGAACCGCGTCAAGAACCCGGAGTCCGTCTTCTCGGATACGCTGCGCAGCACCATGCAGCGCGACCAGCCTCGGTTCCGGGCCATGACGGTCGACGACATCCCGCGCATGGACCTCGAGAAATCCATGGCCTTCTACCGCGACCGGTTCGCCGACGCAGGCGACTTCACGTTCGTCTTCGTCGGCAACTTCGACTTGGAGAAGCTCAAGCCCCTGGTCTGCCGATACCTGGCCAGCCTGCCGTCGACCGGCCGCAAAGAGACCTGGAAGGACTGGCGCGTCCCGCCGCCCGAAGGCGTCGTGAAGAGGTCGGTCGTCAAGGGGGCCGAGCCCAAGAGCCTGGAGGCCATCGTCTTTTCCGGGCCCTTCCGGACCGGAATGGGGAACCGCCTCGCCCTGCGCGCGGCCGCCCAGGTGCTCGAGACCCGGCTGCGGAAGGTCTTGCGCGAGAAATTGGGCGAGACCTACGACGTCTCCGTCCAGCCGTACGCGAGCAAGATCCCCCGCGAGGAGTACCGGGTGATGATCGACCTCGGCGCCGACCCCAAGCGGATAGACTCCCTGAGCAAGGTCATCTTCAAGGAGATCAAGAAGCTCAAGAGCTCGGGGCCGGCCGAAGCCGAGGTCGCCGACGTCCGGACCGCCGAGTCGCGCGATTACGAGACCAACGTCCGGGAGAACGGCTGGTGGCTGTCGGAGCTCGTCGAGCGTTACAGGCTCGGCGAGGACCCGGCCGCTGCCCTGAAATTCCCGGAGGCGCTCAAGCTCCTGACGAAGGACGTCGTCAAGCAGGCGGCGCGAACGTATCTCAACACGAAGCGCTACGTCCAGGTCACGCTGTACCCGGAGAAAAAGCCGGTCGGCGCAAAAGAGGGGTAACCCCTCCAAGTGCTCCGCGCGCAACCTATCTTGACTTCATCGCGTATCTATTTGCAGAGGAGAATCTCGGCCCGCGATCGATAGGGAACGCTCCGAGGCCGTGGAAGTCCTCGAAGGAGGATCGGCATGAACCGTGCACCCTGGAAATCCTTTTTATCGTTCGCTCTCAGTCTCTCTTTTCTGGTCGCGCTGGCGTCCGTCCCCGCCCAGACCCGCGCCTCGTCCGGAACCGCCGCCGACCCACGCATCGACCGCGTCGAGAACGGATTGCTGCCGCCGGTCCTCGTCAAGGGGCAGAAGGCGTGGAACATTCTCGACCGGATGAAGTTCTACAACATTCCCGGCGTGAGCGTCGCCGTTTTCTTCGACAACAAGGTCCAGTGGGCCAAGGGATACGGCGTCATGGACAACGAAACGAAAAAGCCCGTGAGCAAGAAGACGCTCTTCGTCGCCGGCTCCATCAGCAAGCCGGTGGCCGTGATGGGCGCCCTCCGGCTGGTCCAGGAAGGAAAGCTCTCGCTTGACGCGAACATCAACTCTTATCTCACCTCGTGGAAACTCCCCGAAAACGCCCTCACGGCGAAAAAGCCCGTCACCCTGCGGGAGATCGTGAGCCACAGCGCCGGCACGACGGTCCACGGCTTCCGTGGGTACGCGCCCGGTGAACCGCTCCCGACGCTCATCGATATCCTCAACGGCGTCCCTCCCGCGAACTCCAGCCCCATCGTCGTCGACCTCGAGCCGGGCACCAAGTGGCGCTATTCAGGCGGAGGCCTGACCGTTATGCAGCTCGCCCTCATGGACGTCGAGAAGAAGTCCTTCCCCGAGATCCTCCGCGAGAAGGTCCTCGGCCCGATCGGAATGACCAGCAGCTCCTATGAGCAGACCATGACCCCTCAACGCCTGAAGCTGGCCGCCTCAGGCCACGACGCGAGCGGCAAGGTCATCCAGGGAAAGCGATTCATCTACCCCGAGATGGCCGCTGCCGGCCTATGGACGACCCCGACCGACCTAGCGAAGTTCGCGATCGAGGTCGGGCGCGCCGCCCGTGGTGAGTTGGACAGGGTCCTGTCCAAGGAGATGGCGAAGCTCATGGTCACCCCGCAGATCGTCGTCCAGGGAACGGCGGAGATGGCCCTCGGGCTTTTCCTCGAGCGCCATAGCTCGGAAGTCTATTTCGGTCACGGCGGCCAGGATGTCGGTTTCATCGCTTCCCTCCTCGCTGACCGTGACGGAGGATACGGTGTGGCCATCATGACGAACTCCGACGGCCGGGCCGGCGACCTGATCAACGAGATCACCATGAGCGTCGCGAAGGAATACGGCTGGCGTGGATACGCACCCGCAGCCTACGACGTCATCTCGCTCGACGCCAAGGCGCTCGCCCCGTTCGTGGGGAGATACATAGTCGATTCCGACACCACCCTTCTCGTGAGCGTGGAGGGCGGCCGCCTCATGGGCAAAAGAACGGGTGATCCCGCCTTCGACCTCCTGCCCATCTCCGCAACGGAGTTCATCCGCACCGACGCCCCCGTGACATACACGTTCGCCGACGGAAAGGGCGCCCCCTCCGGCGCGGTGACGACCAAATCCAGCCGCGGCACGAGGACCGCCCCCCGCGCCGCAGAGGGATTCAAGGCTCCGGCCGACTGGCTCGAAGAGGGGGACGCCGTCGGCGCCGTCGAGGGCTATCGAACCCTCTATCAAAAGGACCCGAAAGACCCGAACCTCGCCGAGCAGCGTCTGAACACCATCGGCTACATGCTCCTCGAGGCCAAAAAGAACGTCGCCGCCCTCGCCCTCTTCAAGCTCAACGTCGAGTTCCACCCCGACTCCTGGAACGCCTACGACAGCCTGGCCGACGGATACGCCCAGAATGGGGACAAGGACCTGGCCATCAAGAATTACGAAAAGTCGCTGGCCCTCAACCCGAAGAACGTCGCCGGCGCGAAGAAGCTCGAGGAGCTGAAGAAGAAATAGGACCGGGCCGCTGCGCCCAACCCCAGCCCCTCGGCGGACGCGAGGCAGGCGCTCGGGCGGCGGTTGACATTCCGCGCACGGC
>Ga0315280_10002444_pt1 | contig 30081 bp, 22 predicted proteins | sample YL17G06_40_MG_FD_203697 | JGI IMG/M metagenome (GOLD analysis project Ga0315280, IMG submission 203697) | Sediment microbial communities from Yellowstone Lake, YNP, Wyoming, USA - YL17G06_40 | ecosystem: Environmental > Aquatic > Freshwater > Lake > Sediment | place: USA: Wyoming | collected... | reverse complement strand
GAATTTTTTGGTAGACTATTTGCATGTCATCTTGAATTTGGCATTCGCCTGATTGATGACAAGTCATGCAACCGTCGCATGGATTTATTTTCATATCGGAGATTCTTATTGTTTCTGTTTGCGCCCCGCTTTCTCTTGCTCCTACAAGTGCCTCTTTCACAAGAACCTCTGTATTTCCTCCACTTCTCGGACTGCATATTATGCCTAAAACTTTCAAGGACTCAGCCTCAAAAAAAAGAGAGAAGGGAAACGATTAATGTTGCTGTTGTTTCTTTATGAAATCGGTTTTTCGAGCCGCATACGCTAATCCTATGCCCAGAATGATCATCAATGTAAGGATGATTGCTGATGTGAACTCTGGTACAATCACTACTTCGTGTTCTGTGTGCATGTAGGTGAAGTACAGGTATGTGTGTGTGCTGTTGGATATTGATAATGGCTTTTCCATAATTGGTGGTAATTCATCGACTAGAATTGTGTAGCTGGGCTCTAAGAGAGCGTGTGGAATGCGGATTCTGCAGAACCCTAGCGTGCCCTCTGGGCCTGTGACGTTAAAGCTTATTGCATTTTCAGGGTCTGTTCGGAAACTGAAGGCTGTGATTGTGGAGTTGCAGATAGTTGTAACGATGTGAGTATCTCCATCATGTTGAACCTTAAATTGAGAGAACATGCCCATTAGAGGGTGATTGTCGATGTTGTTTTCGTCTATAGTGTAGGGTATGTCGCCTATGCCATCTTCATCTGCATCCGTGCCATTGTAATCGCTGTAGTAGTTTCCTTCATATGTGGTGTTCCAAATGTTAGGGTACGACGTTATAACAAGAATACTTTGGTTTCTGTTGTCGATGAAGTTGTTATGGTAGATAATGTTGCCTTCGCCTGTTATTCCTATGCCATATTCATTTTCTTTTATTGTATTTCGTATGACAGTGTTGTTGCTTGCGTGCCCGCACAATACTATTCCACACCAGGAAATGCTGCCCGACACGGTATTGTCTGAGACCGTGTTGTTATGGGAATAATGCACCCATATGCTCCTGGCACCAGCAACTACATTGTTTTCGCTGATCAAGCTTCCACTACAGTTTTCAAGTACAATGCCGCTGGCTCCGCCTTTTATTGTAAATCCAATTATGTTAACGGTGGTCAAGTTTACCTGAATGACTGTGAGCGAACCACACCCATCAATGATTGTGTTGGCTTTGCCTTCGCCTTTGAGTGTTAGGGTTTTGTTTATGAACAAGCTCTCGTTGTATGTTCCAGATGATACTTGAATGATGTCTCCAGGATTTGCTGCATTGATAGCTTCTTGTATTGTTTGATAGTTTTCTGGAACTAATATAACATTCGCGTCTGCATTGGTAGTGAAAACCATTTTCATGGATGTGAACAAGAGCGTTAGGCACAGAAGCAAGAATATGAGATTTCTTTTAGTCACTTAATTAAGCCTCCTCAAGTTTCTTGAGTTGCGTTATATTTTTAGCCTTATTCCGACTAGAACATTATTCCGATTTAAAGAAGCTTTCGTTCTGTTATTCTCTTATCGCTGTAAATCTTGTTTCCAGTTGCCATTTTGGCAGATACTTGTTGAAAAAGATTTTCCATTTCCGCCTCTTTCGGTCCTTATCCGTTCTTATCGTAGGGAATTCGATTGCTTCAAAATTGATTTTGTCGAAAACCTGCTTTTTTAAGCAGTTCAACGATGCCTTTCTTGGAAATTTGCCATTTATGGCCGCCGAAACTAATATTGTCCTGTCCCTCTAATTTTCTTTTCCATTTAAGCGCAGATGACCAGTGTAGGTTTAGTAGATTGTGAAGGGTTTTTTTGGTTAGCCTGGTGTCTGTATGGTAAACGCATTCTAGAACTCCATTCTTTCTCAGGATTCTTTTGGCTTCTTTGAAGAACTTGAATGGATCCTCAAAATGCTCTAGACAATTTTTTGCATATACCTTGTGGAATGCCTCATTCTTGAATGACAGATGATGGGCTTCCCCTATTATGAAGTTGTTCCATTTCCCATAAAAAAACAGGTCTAGGTTAACGTCTCCTGTAGGTCTGTCACCACAGCCAACGTCTAAAACATTCATGGGCGTCATTTGGAATACTTCACTTTATTAAATTTTAAATAGACTGTAATAATAGTTTGATGTGATATGCATTACGGACATTAAGGAGAGGCGTGCGATATGTTATATACATCTAGCCTTTCAACTTTTAAAAGAACAAAAAAAGAGCTTAAGCCCTACTATGTAATGCCGAACTATGGGCACGAAGCAGTTGTACCGGATCAATCCGATCTTGAACAATTTGTCAATGGAATCATGACTTGGCAGGGATTCAAACTCAATTATCTAGCTAAGCTCATGAATCCTGAAGCTGAAGAATGGATGAAACGCATTGCGAACGAGGCTGTCTCACAAGATGTTGTCTTGGTCACCGATGAAGAAGAGGCTGAAAATCGCTATCGCGCACTGTTGGCTGAAATGATACTTAATATGTTTAGTGGGCAAATCAAGATACGATATGCAGGAGAATTGAAGCCTTAGAAGCGCGACCTATTTTCCTATGGGGCACACGTTTACGCATTTGGAATTACAAGGCCCGTATGTCCACTTAAGGGTCACAGGGTTCATGATTAAATCATAGCATCGACATTTATCTCCGATCCACTTGTAACTTTCCCCAATTTTCTTGAAAGCCCCGTATTTGCATGCTTTTATGCATTCGACGCAGTCTTTACACACATCTATTTCTAGGGGAGAACCATACTTCAAAGGAGCGTTTGTCAAAATACATGCTAAGATATTGAGAGAACCAAGTTGTGGATTGACAAGAAAACTTCCTTTACCGAAAACACCAATTCCTCCCAAGTAGGCAGACATCTTGAATGAAAGAATGCCAGACCAGCCATGCGGTTCAGTTACCGCCTTGAATCCATTTTCAACCAAAAGATTCTTCACGGCCTCAATGGATCCCCTGGCTTCTTTTCGAAGCTGCTTGATCTCATCCTTCAACTTGATGTAAGTCAGGCTGTAGTCTGGTCCCCATCGATAGACATAGTTTCGATCTTCATTTAGTTCTCTTCCACAAGCAAGTGTTATTACACTCTCTGCATTCGACATAAGATCAGATGGTCTGTGACCTTTCGGAGATCCCTCTTCAAGCTGTTTTGCTGAGCAGAAACCAACTAATTCGGCGCCTGACCTCTTTGCTGCGGTCTTGATTTCACCGGTTAGTTTTCCAGCTTTCAATCCTTCCTGCACCATACCTTACCTTAATCTTACGCTTGTTTCTAAGTATGACTATGACGAATGCTGATGCAAATAAGATTATGATTAATGGTTGCCATTTCCCAAATTCAGGTACTGCATACTCTCCAATTATTTCTACATTTCGAGTGCTCAAGAGCTCGTAAGTGAAATATAATATTGCGTGCGAAGCATTGTCAATTCGGACCAAGCTTGCAGGTGGCTCATTATCTATTTCTACATTAATAGCACCCCAAAGTAAAGTATTCGGGATGCTAATATTGCAGAAACCAATAGTGCCTGAAGGACCTGAAACGTTGAAAGTGATTTTTTTGTTTGGTTGATCGAATGCAAAGTTTAAGATTGTTGAATTTGTTTTCGTCTCCACATAGTAAGACGTGTCGTCCCATGTGATTTTTTGAAGATATTTTGAGGGATGTCCAACTGTTATGATAGAGGCTGGATGCACGTTTGTTTGTCCGCTTATTCCGAGAGCCTGTCTAATCCCATCTTCGCCGATGCCTGCTTTAGCCCAATCAGCTATTAATCCCCAAGCTGCGCTTTCCAAGAAAACATTTTGATTAATCAATCCGACCTCCACAAAGGTCGTATTAACCCATTTCAAATACTCGTAATCTGGAGGAGGAGTTAATATGCGATTTTCATCCCAGGTCGTTACTATTAATAGCGGAGCTGAAGATGCCCAAGTGTTTCCGCTTGCTGCCGCGATACTAGGTCGCCGATCTTCAGTCAAAATAGTAGTCAAATCATGTTCTTCAGGGTTATATTCGTATACTCCTGTGGAGTTAGCCACGTAGATTCTCATAGGATAATAGTTATGAGCTGAAGGAACAGTTCTATGCCTTACTGGTGGATTTTGAGACGTGTCTTCTAGGTAGGAATATCCATATGCTGACCACAGTATTTGCGATAGTTCCTGTTGAGTTACGGGATTCGTGCTCCAATCATGGGAGGAATAGACCGATTCCAAAGCATCGTCAAGAATCATGCTGCTGTCTTGGATTTCTGGAAGTTCAGGCGAAGATGGGCGTGATGTTGGAACAAGGTTTTGGTAATCAACGTAGGGAGGCAAAGGAAAGCCCACAGGCATTTGATACAACACCTTTTCATTTTGAGGCAAACCTAATCTATTCTGAATAAGGGTTCTGTTGAGCCATTCGCCGCCTACACATACTGTTCCAAGATTCAGCGAGTTTGCCATGAGATAGATGCTTTGAACTATGCATCCGGCTTCGGCATTGACCATATTTACATCGTCGCAAAGATCTGTGTTAGCGACTATGTATAAATAAATTGGAGAATCTATCCCTCCGGCAACGCTTCTGTAATCTCCACTTTTCCACAGAGTTACACTTTGGTTTTCCGGGTAATACTTGTACGCAGCAGTCTCGTTGCAGAAGTATATTATTAGGGGGTAATCATACGAGCTCGGAACAGTTCTACCCCTCCAAGTGTAGCCATACCCTGCCCAGAGAACTTTGGAAATCATTGTCCAAGGAACTGAGTCGTTAGAATAGCCAGAATGAATAGACATTCGGCGACTGATTATCATTTCAAGCGGCATTTCACTAGGTTGTGACTCCACAATTATGGCGTTTATCGAAGTCAGGGGTCCAATGTGCATTGCAGAGAAAGCAATAATAAAAACGGACAAGAGGCAAACGTATGAAACCCAGTATTTTCTCATATCAATCTTCTTCCAAATCATAAAGGAGAATCTGCAAAATATTCAATCTTGAGCAAAAGCAATTCAGCTTTACATGTTTCTCTAGTAGGGGTCATTATTTCCTCACCTTACAATAACAATGCAGCTACAGGCTCTGATGGCTTCTCCTTCTCCCATTTTTCTATCTCGTCTTCTTTGAATACTCTTAATCGGTAGGATATTCCTAAACTTTTCGCTTGGAGGAGCATATTTTCCAACATGTACCCCACCTCCCAAAGACCGCGATTGGTCTTTTCATTACGACACAAAATTATGCCCGAAGCCTCATTTTCCAATGCAAAAGGAGCTTTAACATCTCCCGCCGATCTTATGTCATGGGTGGGGTTTCCAAGAACCCACCAAGAAAAGAGCCTTCCTGTCCCACTCAAGTAGCGTAAAGTCGTCCAGTTTACATATGCATACAATTTTTTTCCTCTAACAAGGTATACGCTCGTGTAGTTCTGACCGCCACCCATAGTTGGGATAGTGAGACCCCATGGATGAGACTTAACATAGTGCGGTGTTCTGCCTTTCGCAGCCCAAAGCATCTGAGAAACGTCAAAATCGTTTGCGCGAGATCCGTTATCTTGAGTTGAAGTTAGCTGGTCGAGTGAGGAAAGGCATTCTGTGTTTCCACTTCTTCTAGGTTCTGGAAGATGCTTTCCCTTTCTCATGGGTTTTTCGGGACCCGGAGGCGCCGATGTAGTTTTTCCGTCACTGTAACTTGCTTTGTTTTCTAAGATTACGTGCCGTGCTGTAGCCATTCTGTCTCCGTACTCAGTTCCGTTTATGCCAAGATTACGGATGCACGTGCCTATGTCCAACGCAGTACATGACAGGTACACTGCTTCACTTTGCATGCCACTTTCAATATGAAGCAGACGAGCATCAAAACTGTCTTCTGTTTTTTCGAATCCTAGGAATAGGTGCTTGTCTTTAAGCCAGAACACCAATTTTCCCTTAGAGTATTGAGGAGTTTTTGTGACGCATCGAAGCACGCTTTCCAAGATGCTGTCAGAAGGATGTCTGTCTTCGAAGATTCCCCAATGGTTCTTTTTTGGATCACCGTCAAAATCACATGAGCATCTTGAATTGAGTACTTCTTCAATTGAAACAGTTTTTTCCACGTCAACTACCTCTTGAAATATCAGCTAATGATGCCAATTGCAAGCTACGATTCTAAACCACTATTTCTTCCCAATAGCGTGTAACTGTAATCTCTCTAGGTTTCGGAATCCTAATCTTTTCCTGATTGCAGAGTCTGACAGTCAAATCAGGAAAGTTCACTCCAGCGATTGCCGTTATTATGGTGCCTCCACCTAGCCTCGGATTTAGATCTATTAGCTTTGGCCGTCCATTCCCGTCTCTCTTCAGCTGCATGCAACTTGGACCTTTCAAGTTAAATTTTTTTGCCACGTCCAAGCAAATTCTCTGGATTTCTTCGTCCAAGACAATTCTTCCTTTTGAGGTTACTCCAGCCTTGGTTTCAATTCTTTCCCGAGGAACTGCAAGCAATGGGGTTCCTTTCAAATCGCTGAGCACATCTACCGTATATTCTTTGCCAGACAGAGGTTCTTGAAAAATCGGGTTTTTCACAATTTCGAGCAAGCATGTTAGGTGTTGCTTACTATTACACATAAATGTGCTTCTGAGGCCTATTCCTGTTCTTTGTTTTATGATAAATGGCGGAGTTATCTCTTCAATGTTGTCTGTTGTGAATGGCATTATTCCACTGTTGTTAAGGTGGTGATACAAAGACAACTTGTCCATGCATAATTGAATCATAGGGTAATCAGAAAAAGGCAGAAATATGCCCATTTCTTCGAAAAGTTTTCTATACTTTGCATGAACTGGAGTATCGAAGTCTGAAGTCGGCATGATTATCTTAATTTCTTCGCTCTTGCATATATCCAAGGTTTTTTCAAGCAAAGCTTTTTCGTTGCTGGCGGAGGGCACAATAAAGGACTTGTCGGAAAGGAAAAGACCTGCTGCTAAAGAATCAACATCAACTCCGATTATTCTGTACTTTCTACTTGCCATTCTCAAAGCTTTAATGCAGCATATGGCTGCTGGTCCCCCAGCACTAGATACCAAAATATTCAAGATTTTAGACTCCTGTTTTCGTGGCAACATACATTGAAATCTGTTTTGCGTTTAGGCAGAAGAAAGGTTTGATTGTTTCATTTTGGACCGATAGTCTTCAATAACTTGGCGGAGTCCGTCTTCAAGAGGAATGGACGGAGTGAATCCCAGTATCTTTTTTGCAAGACTTATGTCGGCAAAGCATCTGTCGTTTACATTCCATGCATCTGTTTGATTAAATTTTGGGACAATATCTTTTCTTCCAAGAATCGTGGTGATTAAATTGATGAGTTGTAATAGTGATGTTTCTTTTCCAGATGCAATGTTAAAGATACCTTTGGTCTGCTTGCGTTTCAAGGCAAGTACTGTTGCCCGAGCCATGTCCTCCACATGGATGAAATCGCGTGTTGCACTTCCATCTCCATGCACTGTGGGGGCTTCTCCTTTCAGAATTGTCTGAGCGAATTTGGTGACGACGCTTTGTCGGTCTCCTGGACCGTAAACGAGAAAACCTCTCAGAATGCAGAGTTCCGTGCTAGACCTTCCTAAGATATTCTGGAGGTATTCTTCGCAGACTGCCTTGCATAGTCCATATGCGGTGGGAGGTTGTATTGGATGTTTTTCGTCTATTGGATTGTATTGGGCTGTTCCATAAACGGATCTGGAAGAGGCGTAAACAAACTTTGTTGCTTTGTTATGTCGGGCAATCTTGGCCAGTTCAATTGTGGCTCTTATGTTTTTCCAAACTGTAGCTGCATCATCAACTCTTGAGTCGATGTTATGTGGGTAGGCTCCATGCCAAATATGCGTGACACCTGTCATTGCAGAATTCAGAGTCTCTCTATCTGACATATCGCCATTGATTATAGTTACTTTTTTCATTGTTCTTTGTTGGAATTCAGATGAGAAATTGTCCAAAACTGCGGTTTCAATATTTTCGTTTGCAAGAATTCTTACAATGTAAGATCCAATGAAACCTCCTCCTCCGACAAGAAGCACTTTCACTTCGATTTATCCTCCTTGAACTTTTTTCACAGTTTCTACAGTCAAGCTTGCTGATCTCTTAATGATGGATTCGTCCAGTTTCTTATCCCTTTCTTTGAGGGCTTCTTTCAATTGGGTTTGGCATGCTTGAAGCTCGTCTAGTCTTTTCTTGGTGCGCGCATGTGTGTTCCTAAATTCTTTTTTTTAGCGTTGTACTTTAGCGCCTTGTGATTGCCGGTTCTCGCGTTGCATGAGCATCGGCGTTCAAGGACGATGTTTTGGCTGAGCCTTCTGCTTGTGTGCTCACAGCCTACCCCCTCGGTCTAGTATATGATCCAAATATGATTTGGAAAACAGAACCCGCAGCGCAGCCCACTGAAAATCTAATTCAGGAACAGGCATGCGCGCTGATGAGTCACCAATCAACATACCCCCCCTCCACCCTGCGCGTATCTCGTTGGAATACCCCTGTTTGACACGCGTTTGTAGGGCCGTGCAGAGACTGAATGGATTTTGTAATAGTTGTTTGCAGTTTGTTTTGTTGGGTTTTGTGTTTTTGGTTGGTTTTTGGTTTGGGTTGTGGTTTTGAGGTGAATGTGGATTTTGGGTTTGGATTTGCTGTTCATAATGTTTTTGTTGTTAGGCTGCGTGTTTTATGTTTGGGTTTAGAGTACGAGTTGGAAGGGTTTGTTTAGTGGGTTTTGGCTTGTGAGGGTTGTTCTTGTTTTGTGGTTGGTTAGTTCGGGCTTTGTTGTGTTTTTGTTGTTAAAGATTGATGATGTTGTTCATCATCAGCTTTATGATTTTGGTTTGCAGTTTAGTGCTGATTGGGCTGTGCCGTATTGGAGTTTTTTGAGGTTGGTTTTTGTGTGTTTGTTTGTGCCTGGGGTTTTGAGTGGTGTTGTTTTGGTTTTTAGTGTTTTTGGAAGGGGTGGTGGGAGTGAGAGGCTTGTTGTTGTTAGGCGTGAGAAGGTTGAGGGTGTGAAGGATGTGAGGAATCATTTGTTGGCTAGTTGTCCGAAGTGTAAGAAGGTTTTTGGTAAGCCTTTGGTTATGTTGGATTTTGGTGGAGGGAAGACTAGGCTTGTGAATGTTTGTCCTTATTGTAATTTTATTTTGGGTAGTGCGAATGAGGATGTTGAGGTTGGGATTGTTGATTTGCAGGAGCGTGAGATGTCTAGGCGCAAGTAGAGTGGGTGTGTACGTGCAACGCAGCTAGGCCCGTCTATTCGATGCTGATCCACTCTAGGTTAGCGCGTGCGCAAATTTTAAATGTTACTAGTTTAAGACAGATTTGCTACTGTAGTGATAAAGATGAAAAAAACTGCTTTAGTTTGGTCTTCAATTCTCTGCCTGATATTGCCAGTATTACTAGTTTGTTTTACCCCAGAAGTTCAAGTCTATGCACAGAATACTGTTTACATAAGAGCTGATGGAAGTGTTGAGCCTGAAACTGCTCCAATATCGACACTTGACAATGTCACGTACACTTTAACTGGTAACATAAGCGAACCGATTGTCATAGAGAGAAATAACATAATCTTTGATGGGGCAGGTTACACAGTTGATGGTTCTGGTGTAGGAAGAGGACTCGATCTAAATAGCGTCCAAAATGTCACAATCAAGAGCGCGCGCATTGAAGGATTCTATTATGGTGTACAGCTCAACTTTTCCTCCCAGATTACCGTGACTGAAAGCAATATCACCATGAATTCTTACGACGGTGTCCGTATTGTTCAATCCTCCAAGAGCAATTTCTCTCAGAATAGAATTTCAAACAACGGAAACGATGGCTTGAAGCTCCTAAACTCTTCGAGCAATAACATTATAGCTGAAAACACTATAACTTTGAACAACGATGACGGTATCCAACTCAGTGATAGCCCTCAAAATACGATTTCAGGAAACACTATTTCCCAAAACAAGGACATAGGCATATACGTCTTGAATTCTTCTACCACAATTGTAATTGGAAACACAGTTACGAACAATAGGCATGGTTTGGAAATAGACTTATCTCCCTCGAATGACGTAGATGGCAATACATTCAACAGCAACGTTTTGTATGGCATCTCACTCTCTTCATCTCCAGATAACATCTTCAAAGGAAACACGATAAATAGCAATTATGATGGTGTTTACGCCTATCAAAGCCCTAGAAACGTCTTCTTTGAAAACGAGATTCAAGGAAACGACGAATATGGCGTTTGGCTTGATTTCTCCTCAAACGGCACACTAAGTCTAAACAATATTACTGGAAACAATCAAGTTGGAGTCTATGTTCGCTATTCGTCGGGTACCATCATTTCTGACAATACTATAAGCAACAGCAATGGTGGAATTTCACTCTCTGGATCTTCAAACAACTTCATACTAGGAAACCTCTTAGCCAACAATAATAACGGTTTAGCCCTTGCCTTTAGCTCAACAAATAACCGTGTGTATCATAATAACTTCGTAAACAATACACAGCAAGCCTCCTCAACGTCAGTAGTGACATGGACAAACGGATTGGAGGGAAACTATTGGAGCGACTACTCTGGATCTGATCTGAACCTAAATGGCATAGGCGATTCACCATACGTTATAGGTGCAGGAAACGATGTTTTTCCGTTAATGGGCATGTTCCACACTTTTAGCACATCTCTAGGATACAGTGTGAATGTCATCTCCAACTCGACAATAGACGACTTCGACTACATCAGGCTTCCAAGCGCCATTACAATAGTAATGCATGTTTCCAACATGACATCATCGCAAACGACAGGCCTATGCAGAGTAACTATTCCCCACTCTTTGATGACTGAACCGTACAACGTAACAATAAACGGAGCACAGCCAAACTATGTAAACTACACTATATATGATAACGCAACTCACAGATGGATATACTTCAACTATAACCATTCAACCCTCGAGGTTATAATCCAAGGAATAGAAACAACGCCGCCAGAAATCTCTATCATATCTCCTGGGAATATGACTTATGCAACTAGCGATGTTCCTCTAGTCTTTACGATAAACGAGACAGCGTCTTGGATGGGCTACAGCCTTGATGGACAAGCAAACGTGACAACCGGCGGCAACACCACGTTGATGGGTCTGTCTGAGGGACTGCACAACATCATTGTTTTTGCTAATGACACTTTCGGTAACATGGGAGCCTCTGCTGGAGTCTACTTCTCTGTTGACACTCTGTCCCCGACTGTTGTAGTTCTCTCACCGCAAAACATAACGTATCAAACTGGTTCAATAATGTTGACATTTAACGTCAGTGAACCTGTCTCTTGGATGGGCTACAGCTTAAATGGTCAAGCCAACGTAACAGTCGTCGGAAACACCACGCTCTCAGGATTACCTGACGGATATCATTCGATAATTGTCTACGCCAACGATACTGCTGGGAACATGGGAGCCTCAAACAAGGTATTTTTCACCATAGCTAGAGCACCAACAATTATCATATTGTCTCCACAAAACATGACGTATGCCACCGCCAATGTGGCGTTGACCTTTACGATAAACGAAACTGCTTCTTGGATGGGCTATAGTCTCGACGGTCAAGCTAATGTGACAACCGGCGGCAACACGACTCTTCTGGGCTTATCAGATGGTGCCCACAACGTTATCGTTTATGCTAATGATACTTTCGGCAACATGGCGTCCAGCAGCATCGTCTACTTCTCAGTTGACACAACGCCTCCAGACATAACAAATGTTTCTCAATATCCGCCTGAAGATAACGTTCTACAAGATGATCGAGTCAATGTCAATGCTACTGTAATCGACAACTTCAGTGAAATAAGCATAGTAATTCTCAACTACACAACAAACAATGGCACATGGTTTAGTGTGGAAATGTCCCATCTTGAGGGCAACATTTGGAACGCCACGATCCCCGGATTCCCCTATTGCACGACGGTCAATTATACGATAATAGCAGTGGACGATGTAGGCAACAGTATAACAAGCGAAGAACTAGCTTATACACTTCAATACCATGTCATTCCAGAATTTGCATCGTACATTGCTTTGCTGCTACTGATGACTGCCACGCTAATTGCACTGGCACTAAACAGAAGTAAGAGAACTAGGACATAGCGAACAGTAAAAGCTACAAATATCCTCTACTTTTTTCTTCTCTATTTTAGGGCTAGTTTTGCTGTCGTTTCACGCGCACGGTGTTCTTTACAACTTTGCCAAATTTCATCAAACTAATAGCAGGCGGGTTACTTACGTTCTAATAGACATAACCCTCTATCCAACTAGCAGAAATCAAAACCACTCCCGAACATCAGACAATAGTCCCAATCACAACAGATCACTCCACTGTAAAGAGTTCACTAAACCAATTCTCTAGTAATATAGACAGTTCGATAAAAACAACAGAGAATCACCTGAATCCTAAATATTTATTTTGCTTTCTCAAATCTTTTCAATCCACGACCTAAGCATTTACTTCAGCTAGCCTCAGGGATTACGCGAAGGTGCGAAAAGTGCTAAAGCAAATGGTTAGACTCATACTCTTTCCCGTTATCTTTTTTATTTGGCTTGTCGGGTGGGCACTGTACTTTGTTGGAAGCAAAAGCCCGGATAGTAGCTCATGCAAATCTCGGATTGCTGCAATGAAGAATCAGTTGGAGATATTGACAATGATCAACGAAGAGTTGCTGATAGCCACCGATGAACCCTAGCTGCCCAGAACATCCAAACTATTTCCCTGCGGGTGCTCTAGATAAAAAACTACTCGGAAAACTTGTTGTCGGGCAATTGGGTTTATGAATCTAATCATAATGCGCAAATAGAAAAAGTGTGGATTTTGGGGGAGATTTGAGACGTTGGAAGTCTCTTATCTTTGCTGTTGATTTTGCTTTGGGACTAGGCATTCCTTAGGGATAGGTTTACTTGTTGCTTTACGAGTAGCGCGCATGTGTGTTCCTAAATTTCTTTTTTGAGTGTGATGGAGTTGGTCGCGCATGGTTCTTCGCGTTTTTGCCGGGGCTTGTGTGCTCTACAGCCTACCCCCTCGGGTCTACTATATGATCCAAATATGTCGGAGGGGGAGAACTGAAGCACAAGTCGCCCTACGAACGAATTTAGGAACAAGCATGGGCGCTAAATCTGTTTGCATAGACAAGATTCTAAAGACCGTAAAGCATGGACAATCAGCGTAGACGCCTGTTTAGTTTTTAGACAGGTATAGACGCTCAAAATCTATTTCCAACGAAAAATTAGATATAAACCGAATTAAAAGGGGTTTAGCTGGTTTTTGAGCTGTTTCAATTGTGGAAGTCTGAATATTTTTTGTACCAGTCAACTAGCATGGCTAATCCTTGCTGGAAGGGGAACTTTGGATTGTATCCCAATGTTTTCTTTGCTTTGCTTATGTCAGCGTAGCCGTGGCGGATGTCGGTAGGTCGAGGTTCAGCGTGGACACTTTTTATGTGCGTTTTGTCTAAGAGTTTTTTTAATATTTCTGCAACTTCATTGACGCTTATGCTTGTGCCTGTGCCTATGTTGAAGACTTCTCCTGCAGCGTTTTTGCTGTTTAGTGCGAGCATGTTTGCTTCTATGACATCTTGGATGAAAACGAAATCTCTTGTTTGTTCTCCGTCTCCATATATTATGGGAGGCATGTTTCTCAAGAGTCTGTTTAGAAAGATTGTTATTGCGCCACCATAGGCACAGTTGATGTCGAAGCGTTGTCTGGGACCGTAGACGTTAAAATAGCGCAAAGATACTGTCTCGAGGCCGTACGCCTTGTAAAAGAGTCTAACATAGTGTTCTGCAGCAAGTTTAGAAACGCCATATGGCGAGGTTGGGTTCGGAGTCATATCTTCTCTTCGGTCTGCGGATAGTATATTTCCATAGACTGCAGCTGAAGAAGCATAAATGAAACGTTTGACGCCCGAATCTGATGATGTCTTAAGAAGATTTAATGTTCCCTCAACGTTTACAGCATTGGTCATAACCGGATCTTTCACAGAAAGCACCACACTGGCCAAGGCAGCTTCATGAAAGACAACATCAACGTTCCTCACTGCTTCCTTGACCAGATTGGAGTCTTGAATGTCACCTTTCAAAAAGTGAAACTTCTTGTCATGTTGGTGAGGATTAATATTTTCTGGGTGCCCCGTGCTCAGATTATCAACAACTGTTACTTCGAAATTTTCCTTAAGAAGACGATCTACGAGATGGCTACCGATAAACCCAACTCCTCCAGTAACAAGAATTCTTAATGAGTCTTTAGTCATGTTCACAAACCACATCTCGTCACATATTCACTAAAAGAATGATTCTAGTAGGTTTTTAATCTTATCATGGGGACGTTGCATTACAGCTTTGAGGCTCAAGTGGCGAAACCTAGCTTCTTTTATTTCCTCGAGAACCTGACCATCCATTTTAGATGCATCAGTTCCAATTCTGGGAGAGAACTTGTACACTTCGACCCAATCAAATTTTAATTCGTCAAGAAGGCGCAATGAGGTTTGAAAATCTTCTTCAGTCTCCGTCGGAAATCCTACCACAATCTGAGTTCTAAGAAAGATATTTGGGTATTTCTCATTTAATATTTTAATGCATTTCTTGAAATCCTGACTTGTATATTTTCTCCGCATCAGTTTGAGAATTCTATCGCTTCCAGATTCAACTGCTGTGGAAAGAAACCATATTTTCCCGCTTGAAAAAATCGGTTCTAAACCGTCAAACATCTCGTTCAAGCAGTACGGATTTGCATTTCTCAAGCCAATCTTATAGTTGCCTTTTTCTTTCATCATCGCTCTAAGCAAGTCGACAAGGTTTTGTCCTAGATCCATCCCATAATATCCAAGATCGGTACCTAGCAAACCGAAACGCTGAAAACCCCTTCTTAATCCTTCTCTGAACTCAGAAAGGATGGAGTCAATGCTTTTGCTACATATTAATCCTCTTGATATTCGAACAGCACAGAAGCTGCAGTTTCCGAGACATCCAGTAGACACCTTAATCAGGAAAATTGAGCCACTTCTACCTATATCATAGCGTTTTTCTACAGATTCAAAGATTCTGCCAATGCAATTTGAGAACACTGGTCTTTCAAAATACAGAACAGGTTTTTCGTAGTTTGCGGTGATTTCTTCGATTGGCTTTTTCGCTTCTAAAATCTTGTTTAATATTGTGACTTCCTTTTCACCAAATGTCACTCCTTCATACTCTGTCCTTAGAGCTTGAGGATCTATCTTTGGTAAACAACCCCATACTATAAACTTGGCGTCTGGTCTTTTTTCAGCTCTAATCTTCCTAATTATCTGAAGAGAGTCTCCTGCCGTTCTTTCTGTTAGTCCACATGTTCTGAATAGTATAAGATCTGCATTCTTGAGTTCATTGGTTATACTCCAACCGTTCTCTTTTAGAAAATTCTGCACCCGTGCAGTATCAATTCTGCTTTCTGGACATCCAACACATATCACGTAAGCACATCTTGCCAAGCACTGTCACCTTGAGCGCGCGCTATCCCCTAATCAAGTCAACAACTTGATACATTTTGCTTCAGCATATGCTTAAAAACCTGTGTCAGTAATACCGTGTCCTCCCTGTTTTAGGCTCTAAATCTGATTTTACAAATATTTGGTTTGCAATTGATATCCTATTTTTCACGAATGCGTGCATTGACGATCTGTTGAATACATTCTCTTGGGCTCTTTAATTGCTCCAATCCCAGAAGCTCTTTTGCCTTTTCAACATTCACTTTTATCCGATACTTATCCTGTTCCACAAATAAGAGAGGAATGCCAGTATCTACGATTTCTATCTTGGGTCTCGCTTTTTCACCAGTGCATTTGACCACTGATTCTCTGACAATTTCAGCTAGGTCCAGAATTGTTATTGGTTCAGGATAGTATACATTCACTATATGAGCTAGACTGTTACCATTTTTGCTTATCTGGCCGTTGAGGATTTTAGTTGCATAAGCTTCAAAGGCTTTGCATATATCGTCTATGCCTACATATAGCATCGGCCTATACATACTGTGCTTGTAAGGTGTGATCGCTTCTCCTTTAAGCCCTTTCTCAATGAATATGTTTGCGGCCGTTTTTTCAGGCATTCCTTCTCCTAGAACCGTTCCCATTCTGATTATGCCATAGATCTTGTCAGACATTTCATCATAAAAGCGAACTATTGATTCTTGAGCGATTTTCGCCAATGCATATAGTCTGGCTCGATCCTCCACCTTATCAGGTCTAAAGCCAAATTCTTCATCAATTACTCCCGCTAATCCTCTCTCTCCTACAGTATGCCAAGATCCTGTCAGTATCATGCCTTTGATGTTAGGATTAGTTTCAATTGCTTTACACACATTTTGAGTTCCGATTATATTCACTTCATAACCTAAAGACTTGTTATCATTTATCAAAGGTATTTGTACAATGGCAGTGTGTATGACTAGGTCTATGTCGTCTAGTCCTCTTGCTATCTCCCAATAGTTCCTGATGTCACATGGAAAATAAGTAACAAGATCCTTGATGTCTTCGGGAGGAGGGTTCACATCCAGCGTTTTTACTTGAAATTTTTTCGCAAGGTGTCGAGCTAGCGACTTGCCTATGAAACCTGTTCCACCAACAATTCCAACTCTACGCTTCAAACCCTTCCCCAGCCTCCTCACTAAATCAAATGCAGAAGTTCGTTATATAGCCGAAGAACGTTTTTTTCTACTTCTCATACTGAACTCCCGTCCATATTTCTTAACAATAGTTTTAGGCTTTAAGTTTTTCAGCGTGCACTCACTAATTCACACGCGCTAGTTTCCCATATGTATTTATGTAGAACTCTTTTACAGCAAGCTTTATTACAACGATCGAATGATAAAGACAAATGATGAGGAAATGAAGAATCAGGTTTTTCTTTTCCTTGCTATGGTTCTTATCATCATAATTTTGGCAAGTCAAATCTCTTTAACCATTGCAATCAACGGTTCTTATAGCGCAATATCTTCATCGGGCACCATAAGGGATTTGATTGGAATGAGAAAGCATGTCATTGTCTATGTGGGTTGGTTGAACGATGAAGATCGAGAGTTTGTAAGTTCTCATTTCAATCTCGTGGTCACAACGTGGGATGCGCGCGGATCAATTGATGACGTCAAAGCTTCTAATCCCAACATTGTCGTTCTCATGTACAGGGATATTATGGGCATCAGTCCTGAGGATAAGGATTGGTATTTAGTAGATCCTCATGAAGATTGGTTCCTTCATGACATCAACGGCAACCGGATACAAAACAAGCAATATGGCTGGTATGCTTTGGATGTCGGAAATTCCGGTTGGCGGACTTACTACGCAAACTGGGTGAAAAATAAAATCTCCACTTCCACAGTGTTCGACGGCGTGTTTGCGGATGATGTATTGAGCACTTTCTGGTATGATTTATGGACTGTACCGGAAAGTAGCATACCGTTGGAAATCGGAGAACGATGGTACAATGATATGGCTGGAATGGTTCAGTACGTGAAAAGCACTATTGAAAATAAACTTCTGATACTTAACACTGATGAATGGATTGGAGAATATTTGCAGTACTCTGATGGAATCATGTTGGAAGGTTTTGTCCATAAGAGCAATTGGGAACTCGATTATTTTGGTCCTAGAAGTTTTGATCCTTTAAGCCACGTAGATATTTTGTCGAATCTTGGCAGAACTGGGAAATATTTCCTTGCACATTCAGGAGCAGCCATTCCAGACAACCCGACACAACTTGATCTAGACAGAGCCCACAATATGGCAGTATACTGCTTCTCTTCCTTTTTGCTTGGCATCGAAGGAGACAAAACAACGTTCGGTTTCAATAGAATCAATTCAAAGGATAATTCTCGCGGCTATTACCCTGAATTTGACGTAGCTTTAGGCTCTCCTACTGGCAAATATTACTTGTTAGGGAAAGTTTATTCCCGAGACTTTGCAAAAGGCAAGGTTTTGGTGAATTTCATGAGCTCTTCTTACAACGTAACTCTCGGCAAAGAATACATCACCCTCGATGGTCAAAAGATCTCTTATTTATTACTGGGAGCCCATTCCGGGGCTATATTGCTCAATCCATGATTGCAAAATCCTCAACATAAGCCATACGGATTTTATTGCATTATTGATTGCTTAAAGAAGACAACTTGACTTGAAGAAAGCCTATTCTTTCTCTCATACCGTACAGCGCGCGCTAATCAATGCCCCTCATTTGATTTTTCGAATAAGCGCGCACGACTGCGTTTTTTCACAAAGTGTTCAAGGTTAAGGAGAATCTGGTTATATTTTTTCTTCACATTAAGCAGTTTCATTTTTAGAACAAAAAGAGGCGGGGGGAAATATATGACTCTTTTTTCGTTCCAATAAAGTGCTGATCCTATTCTTTTCAATCTTGCTAGGTCTACACTCTCTTTTTTCATTTGAGTGGTGGCTGTTCTTATTTCTCTGCTTGGATACGTCGACAACACATATCCTAATCCTGAGGCAATTTCTAAGGCTCTGTCAGTCATAGCTCCACCTGGCCAAGCGAGGAACTTGACCTCTTTGTTGAGTGAATCTTCAATTATTTTCTTTGACTGTCTTAGCTCATAGTAGACTCGCTTTTCATATTCTTCTTGCGTCTCAAATTTTTCGTCTAATTGATTTTGAACCTTGTACTTTTGTGCGATTTCGAGCAGTTTCTCTTTCCAGTGCATTGAAATAAAGAAAATGGTGTTTTTTTCTTTCACATAATCTGTCAAATGCATTTTTAAATTCTCATCAGGAAAGAATCGTCTTATTCCTATAGCTCTGCCATGCTGATATACAGGTTCCCCATAGCCAACGAGCTCTTCATTGTCAAATTGTAAGTAAGGCTTCTTCTCAGGGTTATCATTCCACGTCATCCAAATATAGGAATCTCCTGGATGTCTGAAATCGATGATAATGTTGTTGCTGGGGTACCAAGTATGTGTCATCGTATGGGATTGGACATCTATGATTTCTTCTTCTTCCATTTCTCTCATTTCTTTCCAAGACAAATATCCAGTAGTTTCCAAATCGTTTACTCCTACTTCACCACTGCAGACATGTTCAAGATTCTTTCTTGTTACATTTCGTGAATCAACGAATTCTGGGCTTACGAATATAGTGCCTTTAAAGCCGTATTTCTTTAATAAGGGATAAGCGAATACCCAGTTGTCAACATATCCATCATCGAATGTTAACACCACGGGGTTCTTAGCCAGCTTTTTTCCTTTGGTCAAGAAGGCATATAATTCTTCTAATGAAATTGAATGAAATCCTGTAGCCTTCATCCATTTTAGGTATGTTTCAAAAAGCTTGTGGTGTAGCGTTAGATAATTCCATTGCCATTTCTCATTTCGAATTCCAATTGAGTGATACATGATTGCTGGGATTGAATCTATGTCTCTATTCGTCATCTTTTGACCCATAATAGCAAATTTTATTATCCTTAGATAGGATTGATTTGTGCATACTAATAATTTGCTTAACTCATTCATTACGCATTTTTTGTCTGTTTCAATTCATATATGATCTGAATCTCCCATTGTAACATACCATTTGGAAGGTTCTTCAAGGAATTTTCTAGGGATTCTTGACGAATTTGTTCGAGCAATTAGTGGAATTGAAGAAACTGGAAAAAATCCGTTATATCTTAGAGTCTTGTAGTATATGCCTCCGCTCAGATTATTAAGCATCCAGCAAAAAATTGCGTCTACATTTTCTTTCTTGAAATGTGCCAAAGCTTTCAAAATTAAGGAATGTAATACCATTTTGCTGTCATGGAAACCAAGAATATCGGCTATGTATCCAAATTTCAGATTTTTTTCATTTCTGATTCTCAATATGATGTAACCCATGATTTCATTGTTTTTCTCAGCTGATAAAATGATATATTTTGCATTTGGTTTTTCCAAATATCTCCAGTTGATATATTGCTTGTTTCTAACAACGATTATTTCGTATTCTTTGGAAACCTTTTTCCAGAAATCATCAAAGCGGACATCAAATGATTCAATGGTGCGAAGCGTAATATTTAAGTTATCATTACCTCCAATCGGGTTGAATATTCTGAAGAAGAAAGTGTAAGTTGATAAAGCGATGTTTAATATGTTTGCCGTGATATCTCTTGAGAGTTTGTACTTGCTGAGAAATCTTATGATGCTGTGGCGCTTAAGAAGACCAACTACTTTGTCTATGTTTATTGGTTTGATCATTATAGGCACTTGGCAAACGTTAAACCATCCATATTTTAAGTGTCCTGCCTGTGCTGGTGTATTAGGAAACCCGTACGTTGTGTCTACATTCATTTTCCCTGCCTTCTCCATCAATGTTCTTCCAAGATCTAAGAAAATCCCTTGACGCCTAAAATCTGGATGTACCACTAAATCCACTGCTTGAGAACCCATAAGGGTGTCCTCACCAACTTTCATACACATCGGAATTAGTGCCATGTGACCTATTATTTGTCCTCTCTGCTCAGCCACTCCTATGTAATTATTGAAGGGATTATTTTCGTATTCCCAAGACCAGTCCTTGGCCGTTCTTTCGATGCCAGCCAGTTTCATCAGTTCAAGGATACCGAGTTTATCGCCTTCTTTGTACATTCTTACAGACCAAGATTTGGGCATTTTTAACCTCCATCTCTGATGCAGATTCGATCATAAAAGCTGTCTTCAACATTTTAAGTGCCTCGTGAATCAAGTTTTGCAATTTTTTCGCTGGCTGACAGCATCGTTTCGAATGTTAACATACCCATTTTCTCTTTTCTCTTTCCATGGCTGAGTAAGGGAATCAGAATGTTGTTAATGTTTCTCCTAATATGTCTAGTTTCTTTTCCAAAATTCCATGAGTGGAGCCAAACATGGCATGGTAGCCTTTTGGCAATTGCGATGTTCAGAATCTTCTTCGCAAAGAATGAACCAACGCTTTGACCAAGAAATAGGCTTGGGTAGATATTATATAAATGTCCATTCTTTTCTATATGCATACCATAATAATTACCCCTATAGCATAAATACCCATATTTCCAAAGGAGGCTCAAGTGAGCAACAACATTACGAGGATAGACAAAACTTTTTGGAGTGATGCCAAACTTTTTCATGCCGGCATTAATCATTCTTAATTCTTCTTCAGCCTCACGATAAGACAGATTGTCGAATTGCTTGTGAGAATATCCGTGTGCCCCCAAATCATGTTTTACATTGGATTCCAGAATAGTTTCGAGAATCGAACCATCCACTTCGGCTACCTGTCCTCGGATGGCAAAAGTAACAGGTATTTCAAGATTGTCCAATAATTCGACTAATAGAGGGATAGCCTTCTCTTCCGTCTCTCCTATTAAGAATTCAGTTGAGCTACTAGTAACATTGATATCATTCTTTCCTTCATTAATGATACCAAGTTCTTTGTTGCCTACGTCAACATCGACAGAAAGTATGAACATTCCATTTTCAAGTTGTATCTTTGGGTTTTTAATCGAATAAGCAAGACAACGATATGCTTCTGCAGCCAATGAAATACATTTATTTTTCATTATAGTGCACTACTTCCTTAATCTTAATATTTAGGAAACAATTGAAAGTTAACAACAAATCGCATGTAATTATTTATACGAAACATTCTGTATGATATCGCTAAATAGTTCAATATGCTTATCTATAGTTTGGTTAAAATCATAAGACTCAAGGTAATCTTTCTCTGCACTCTTTCCTAGTCGAATGCGCAGATCTCTGTCTTCTACAAGAATCTTAATTTTTTCCTTTAAACTCGCAATATCTTTCTTCTTGAATAGCAATCCGTTTCTGCCATTGCATATTATATTATTGATTCCATTTGTATCTGTTCCAATAATTGGCAATCCATTAAACATGGCTTCCAGTAATGCTAAAGGTGTTCCCTCAAATAATGAAGGAATAACATAAATGTCTGACATTTTGAATATGTCAGATACCTTTTCATGGAGAACACTTCCAACGAATTTCACGTATTTATCGAAACCTTTCTGATAGACTGTCTCAATTAGGATTGGTTTCATAGGTCCTTCTCCAACATAGAGAAGCTTTAGATTATTCTCTTCAAGATACTCTTTTCCTAAACTAGAAAAGGCGTCAAGCAAAATGTCGCACCCCTTGATTTCCTTGAGTGTGCCCGCAAATAATATAACCATATCTTTGATTCCAAGCTTGTACTTAGCCCTTATTTTCTCCCTTGGATATTCTGATTCATGAAATGGAATCACTGGAGGTATTACCTCAATTCTTCTACCACACCGTTTTTCATATTCGTTTTTGATAGTCTTTGACACAGCGATGATATACTCTGCGTATTTGAAAAACAGTCTGTGAACGATTTGGGGTTTCCAGTGGTACATTCCTCCGCCATGAATTGATATCAAGTAGGGTGGGATTGTGAAAAATTTCTTGGCTATTAATATGGGATAAACCAGAGAAGAATTGCTAGTATAAGGAACGTATATGATGTCAATTTTCTTTCTGAGCTTCATCAAGTTGAATAGCATGTGAAAGCAAATCGACAACGTGCGATTCAGTAAAACTTTAGTGTTCAAATTGATGCGAGATATTTTCTTGTCAGTGTAATCATATTTACAGGCTGTAAGAATGTAGACATTAATACCTCTCTCTGCTAACCCTCTAGAGAAGTTGTAATTGAATATTTCCAGACCGCCTATTGCGCAAGGATATAGCATGGGAGAAATTATCAGAACGTTCATCTTTCAGCCTTCAATTTATTGTGCCTCAAACTAATGAGCAACTTTTGAAGTGACAAACTTAAACTTTCCAGATTTGCTCACAGGGATTTCATCCACTATTTGGAGGTCTATCTTCAGTTCTTCACCTAGATACTTACGAATTCTTCTCCTCAATGTCTCTAATTGTACTTGTTTGAAATTTTCGTCTGGAACTATCCGAATGCTTATTTCACCTAAGGATTCTTGAACGACTTGAAATTGCTTGACTCCTTTAATACCAGTTCTGAGAAGAAGTGTCCAAAATGTTCCTCCAACAGCTCTACCATTTGCCCCGACGATAATGTCAAATGCTCTACCTTCAATCGTTTCAAGTATCGGTAATCCTCTACCACAGTTACATTTTCTATCAGAGAGTACACCAATATCGCTTATCCTATATCTGATGAATGGCATTCCATAGTTGTCCAAGTCAGTAATCACTAGTTCGCCGCTTTCTCCGGGACTTGCAGGCTCTCCATTTCCTTTTAAACATTCCACATAAACATGTTCGGCATTTATATGCATCCCTCTATGTTCTCGACATTCTTGCGCAATGGTCGTGAATTCTCTGCATCCGTATGCATTAAAAACCTCGCATTGGAAAATTGACTCAATCAATTCTCGCTGGTAGTCATATAGGAGTTCTGCTGTGCTGATTATGGATTTTGGATTGATGCCTCCGATTCCGTTCTTTTCAAGAAACTTCGCAAAAAGGTATAAAGCTGAAGGGTATCCTATAATCACTTTGGGTTTATGTCTAATGAGTTTTGTTGCATATAACAACATGTTTTGTTTCGACAAACTGTAAGAAGAGAGAAATAGCCTTCGAAACAACTTATTGTAGATCCTGTTTTTCAAATTGCTTTGAAGAGAAGTATCAAAAGTAGATCCCCATAGCGAGGCGCTCTTTTCGCCGATCTCTAGACCTGCCCAATATTTACATCTAAGGGCTATAGCGTTTGCATAACCGGAACGCTTCGCGTCATTAAAGAAGTTGAGGTTCAAACCAGTTGATCCTCCAGTAGAATTGGAAATAAGATCTTTTTTCTCATATTTTGAAGACACAATATGGCTGATGTTATTTCTTATTTCTTCTTTATCAAGAAGAGGTAATCTTCTAAAATCGTCAGGAGTGGCAATATCTTTTGGAGTGATATTTATGGTCTCAAAAGCATGATTATAAAACGGAACATTAGTATAGGCATATTCCAAAAGTTTTTTTAGTTTCTTCCACTGTAGTTTTTCAATCTCATCAGCAGAAAGCCATTGTGTTTTCTCTAATTCTCTAAGATGCTCTAGTGTCCCCTGCCTTCTGTACATCTCCAACAACGGATAAATTGCGTATCTTGCAAAGGTTGAATACAATACGTATCCCCACATAAATCTAGAATAGTAATTTTGATTCCATTATACAGTTTCTTGATCTTCAAGAAACTGGATGCAAACATCGCAGGTTAGGATGAAGTGTGATAGAAAGTGTCTTTCTGATTCTTAAAGAAGGATTTGAGTATGATTTCCGCAGTGACGAGTTTTGGTATAATTGGATCTGACAGTCTGTTTTTCAATGAATTCAAGTATTCTGGATGGACGTATTCTTTTACCATTGAGTCTTCTGAGAAAACTAGTTTATTTATAATACTTTTAAGAACACCGTTCAGCCATTTGTTCCAATCTTCGAGTGGGATATCGGATTTGTTTAGAAGTATGTTTTTGATTCGTTTTGGACCCAGATTCTTGATCCGAACAAGATTGTATGCAATTTTTCCTTTTGAGAAGATTTTCGGTGGAACTCCATATACGGGAATGTTTCTTAATGTTCGATTATTCTTGGAGATCAGATAGGCTTGTAGTATCATTTCCTCCATGCTTCCTCTTTTGTGGTGTGGTAGGAATTCTGAAAAAGATAGCGTACTATATTCTATGGAGTAGGAAAGATCAATAATATCATTATCCCAACCTGGGACTCTCAACGTGGTAAAATGCTTGGCAATTGCAGTTTCGCCTGAAAAATAATTTGGCGCAGATTCGTATAATACATAGGAAAGATGACTTTCTGGTTCGGACAACTTGCCGTATTTTCTTTCTAAATTGTCAATTTGCTTCAAAATATGCCTTCTAAAGGGATCGTAAGAAACTCCCATAACATCTTCCCAAAAATCCTCATTAATACCTTTTTCGCCCGCAGAAAATGTCCTTTGCAAATCAGGCATTAGGAAGCTCCGACCTAAATGTCCACGAAACAGTTCATCAAAGTCTATTCCGCTTATTACGACAGGATGTTTCGTACCAGAGTCTGTTAAGTTTCTGTACACGTGCAAAAGTGTCGATCTTGTTATTCTCTCAAGGCCCGAAGATATACGGATTGTCTCAAACATTAAAGATGGAAGTTTTTCTTCGAAATGTTTGTCGAATAGAATCTTTTGATGCTTGATATTCAATGCTTGTGCTGTCTTTGAAGCTTCTACTAAATCAGAACATTCAGGTACGCCATAAGTATATGCAATCGAGTGATCTAGATTGGGACAAAAACTGAGATTTGTTCTGGTATCCCATCCGCAGGTCAATGAGAAAGCAATATCGCTGGCACCAGTGAAGTACTTTGGCATTACACTCCTGAAGACATTATATGCATATTCAAGTGCTTCTTTTCCTTCTAGAAGTTGCTTCTTTTTTCGGAATTTGACAGCATACTCAAGAAATGAGTATTGCCCCGATTCAATGTCTATTTCCAAAACGGATGCTGGAGGCATCCGTTTGACATTCTTAAAAAAAGTAGTCTGACCTATAGGGATACTAAAAAACAGATACTCCCACAACCACTCAATATCAAATTCTTTAGCTACCGGTAACCGACAAAAAGTTGACAATTCTGTTGATATACATATGTTGACATCATTAATCAGATAGAATACTGGAAACTGCGATCTCCTATCGCTTATGATAAATAACCTGTTTTCTTTCTTGTTCAAGACTGCAATAGAAAAATATCCGTTGAAACTAGCTAACACCTTGTAGTTTTCATTCTCTAGAGCTTCTAGTACACGCTTCCAAGGGAAAGACTCCTCAATCAAATCGCCCGCAAACACTGCTATCCAATTCTTATCCTCGAAATACCTTTTGCCTTTCAAAGGAGCATCTTCAAGAAAAGACACACCAAACAATCCTTGATTTGCTTTTAAAATTCTCGTCTTCAATGTTTTGCAAGGATTTATAGTCTCAACTAAGCTACTGACATCAGAATTCAAAAGCTCTTTTCCCATGTAGACGAAATACGACGTCATTTTTGAAACTCCTATTCTAAAGACAAGATTTCTGGATTTTGGCGTGTGTGGACAAAGCTAGTATGTGAATATTGCAGGTTAGTGAGAAATGATGTAAGACGTGTATTCTTAATTCTTGAAGAATGATCTGAGTATAATCTCTGCGGTTGCAAGTTTCTGTATCATCGGATCTGACAGCCTGTTTCTCAATGAATTAATGTATTTTGGGTCGACAAAACGCTTTACCAGTGAATCATTTTTGAAAATTAGACGAGTTATGGTGTCAACAAGAGTTATATTCAGCCATTTGTCCCAATTTTCAAGTGGGATGTAGGATTTGTTTAGAAGTATGTTTTTGATTCGTTTTGGACCCAAGTTCTTGATTCGAAAGAGTTGACAAGCGATTTTTCCTCTTTCAAAGATTTTTGGAGGGATTCCCTGTATAGGAATTTCTCGCAATGGTCCTCCGTTCTTTGAAATCATATAGGCTTGAAGCATGCTTTCTTGTAGGCTGCCTCTTTTGTAGTGTGTCTGATATTGCGAAAACGATAACGTACTGTTTCTGATTGAGTAAGCGAGGTCTATAATGCCATTGTCCCATGCTGGGACTCTTACTGTTGTAAAATGCTTGGCAATGGCAATTTCACCTGCAAAATGATGAGTCGAGCCTTCATATAGTAAATAGGAAAGATGAGTTTCTGGTTTCGATAATTTGCCATAGTTTCTTTCTAAGTCATCAATTCTTTTCAAAATGTGTCTTCTAAATAACTCGAAGTTTTTTCCAATGGATTGTTCCCAAAAATCTTCATTGAAGATTTTTTCGCCTGTAGAAAGTATCCTGCTCATATCGGGTGCATATATGGACATCAGATGACCACGAAACAATGCGTCAAGGTTTATCCCACTTATCACTAGAGGATATTTCTTACCAGAATCTGTCAAACTTCTGTATGCGTGTAAGATTGACGCTCTTGTTATTCTTTCGAGACCTGACGATACTAATACCGTCTCAAATATCAAAGATGGAAGCCTCTTTTCAAATTCTTCATCGAACAGAATTTGCTTAAAGTCAATATTCAATGCTCTTGCTATCTTTGAAGAAGCTACCAAATCAGAACATTCAGGTACACCATAGCAATATGCAACTATGGATTCCTTATTGGGGGAAAAACATAGATTTGTTCTAGTATCCCATCCACTTGTCAGTGCAAGAGCAACACTACTAGCTCCAACAAAGTATTTTGGCACCATGTTCTTGAACACATTATAGGCATATTCAAGAGCTTCTTTTCCTTCTAGAAGATGCTTCTTCGAATGAAACTTGGCAGCATATTCACTTTGCGAATAGCCCATTGATTGGATATCTATTTCCAGAACACTCGCTGGAGGAACCCTTCTGACATTTTTAAAGAAAGTAGTTTGACCTATCGGAAAATTGAAAAATAAATACTCCCATAACCATTCAGGGTTAAATCGCATCTCAATGGGTGACTTGCTGAAAGTTGATAGCTCTGTTGATATACATATACATTTATCATCAATTAGATAAAACACAGGAAGCTGCGATCTTCTGTCACTGATAACAAATAGCCTATTATCTTTCTTATTTAATGCCGATATCGAAAAATATCCATTAAGATGCGCTAGTACGCTATAGTTTTCATTCTCTAGAGCTTCTAGTACACGCTTCCAAGGGAAAGACTCCTCAATCAAATCGCCCGCAAACACTGCTATCCAATTCTTATCCTCGAAATACCTTTTGCCTTTCAAAGGAGCATCTTCAAGAAAAGACACACCAAACAATCCTTGATTTGCTTTTAAAATTCTCGTCTTCAATGTTTTGCAAGGATTTATAGTCTCAACTAAGCTACTGACATCAGAATTCAAAAGCTCTTTTCCCATGTAGACGAAATACGACGTCATTTTTCGACTCCCATGCTATGAATTCATCAGTAGTTCTGTGCTCACCTAACGTATAAAAATGAATTTGGAAATTATGGAAGTTTATCGTTTCAGTCTGAATACTGAAAGGCTGTTCGATTCGTAGATTTTGTTATAATTAGAAGAATTATTTTCTGCGATTGCCACAAGAGCTGTTATTGGTTCTAGTGCAAGCGATTTTTTTTGGATAATAATAAAGCCGAACTCTGCGATATTCACTTTATATACACTAAGAACATTGCCTAGTTCACCTTGTACATCATAAACAGCCATCAACGGATTTTGATAGCCAAATATCTTGACATTAGAGAAGTTGATTGTATTTGCCAAAGAATAGTCTTCAAATGAGGCAACTGTCGTGACACCCTCTGCTCTTAAGTCCCAGTTGACAGGGTCAATGATGTAGAGATTATAGAGCATAAAAGCAATCATTAGAATTACAATACTCCTTCGAAGCAATTTGTGTTTGCCTTCTAGGATAGCAGTTACCAATGGTGCAAATCCGAAAATCCAGCCATACATAAGAAAACGGTCTGGAAATACCGCTGCAGGTATCAAGTATAGAGATGAGAATCCGATTATTCCACATAGGAAAAAAAACAACGTAAAAGAGTATGTCTCTATTCGGCGGCTTTTTCCCCTGTGTAGTAGTTGAAACAACATAATTAGTGCGAAAATGCTGTGGAATATGTAAAAACCATAGAATTCTATATTTCCTCTAAGCGTTCTGATAGATGTCCCACTTATGCCGGCCATCTGAGCATAGGATCTTGATCCCCATTGAGTGGGATTAAAAAGCTCTGCTGCAAGCGTAGCAATAGTGTAAAATGGAAACGACACAACGTACATCCAGTAAGAAAAAAGAACTACAAAGCTGAGTAACACGAAGCTAGAAGTAACTGCTTGTCCCTTCAAATTACGCTTAAAAAAGGTTCTGTTCATGATTTGAGCTTTTGAAACCTTGGTCGTTAGGAAGTGAACCGCCAAAAAGATCGAAAGCATGAGGCTTGTGAGATGGTGAGCGAAGATGGTTGATATTAAACACAAGATTGACAAGGCATAGTGAGTAGATGGAGTTGAGGAACTGTTTGCAGAGAAGTAGAGATATATACAGCATATTGCTAGGATTAAGGCTACGGTTTCTCGAACGTATAATGAGCTCCACAATATGTGATGCTCTAAACAGGCAAACAGTAGCACTGAAAATAATGCGACTTTTTCTTTTTCGAAGATTCTACGGATAAGCAAGTATGACAGAAGAATGAGAATAGTGTCTAGTATCGATGGGAACCACTTTGCCACAGAGAAAATGTCAATACCAGTAATTAATGATAGCATAACACCCAGTATGTGGATTATCGGAAAAGTTGAGGTTACGTTGATGTACCGTGAGTCTCCCATAACAAAACCACTATTAATTATGCCTTTCGCTGACCCCATATCCATGTATGCATCGTATCCACGCACACCATAGAAAGGAATCTGATAGATTAGGTGAAATACAAAGGAGATGGTCACTATCTGTAGGAGCGTAACTTTAGTATAAGATGGGAACGACTCAATGTTAAGGCATTGGTACGCTGTGGTGCCCAACATTAAGGCGATGGAGCCCCAAAAGATTGTGACAGGCAAGCTGATGTGCCAACGCATTGATAAGAGATAGACGATTAATACAGCTGTAGCAACTGAAAATGTCACAGTTGTAAATAATCTCTTATTCCAAAATCCCATTAGGCAACCTCTACTTGCTGTTTAAAGATCGAATCGAGCTTTTTAGATTTTCCAAGAAGTCTTTTGCAATTTTCTTCCAGTTGAAGGTTTCTTTCACATATTCGCATGCATTCTTACCAAGCCTTCTTGCAATATTAGGGTTATCCAGCAGAAAACGGATTTTTTCAATCCATTCATCAGTTTTGTCAATATCACACAAATATCCTGTTTCATTATCTTTTACTATTTCAGGTATCCCTCCAATATTTGAAGCGACTATCGGCTTTTCCATAAGCGATGCTTCTTTAACGGTTCTTGGTAAAACATCTGATCCAGAAGGATGCACAAAAATATCACAACTATCTAGCATTTTTCTGACCTCTG
>Ga0315280_10002443_pt1 | contig 30086 bp, 24 predicted proteins | sample YL17G06_40_MG_FD_203697 | JGI IMG/M metagenome (GOLD analysis project Ga0315280, IMG submission 203697) | Sediment microbial communities from Yellowstone Lake, YNP, Wyoming, USA - YL17G06_40 | ecosystem: Environmental > Aquatic > Freshwater > Lake > Sediment | place: USA: Wyoming | collected... | reverse complement strand
GACGCATTCGGGACTGCATCACCGAAATCCACACGTCCACCGGCCGCTGCACGCCAATCGCGCTTTCAGCATCGGCCATCAGAAACAGCGCAGGGGAGATCATCGGTACGCTCGGAGTAGCCCGCAATTTGACGGATATTCACCGGCTCGAAGATGAGCTCAACAAGAAAAACAGGTTCATGGCCAACATTCTTCAGGACTCGGCTGACGCCATCATGACGATGGACCCTGAAGACCACATCACTTCATGGAACCGCGGCGCCGAAGCAATCTTCGGTTACAGCGCCGCAGAGGTGATCGGCAAGTCGGCGAGCATTATCGTACCACCCGACCTCCGGGAGACTCAGGAACTGAAGCAGCTTAGGGAAAAGTTCCGGGCACTCGGCGCCGTTCGCAATTATCAGACCGAGCGCATCACAAGAGACGGCCGCCGCATCCAGGTGATCTTCACGCGCACGGCAATCCGTGACGATCAGGGCCGCATCGTTGGAAGCTCATCGGTGCTCAAAGATGTGACCTCGTACCGCAGCATGGAGCGACAGCTCGCAGACGCTGCTCATCTGGCAACACTCGGCGAGCTGTCTGCCGGGCTGGCCCACGAGATCAAGAACCCCCTGGCAGGGATCAAGGGAGCCATTGAAGTCATTCGCGATTCCATCCCCGCCAGCGATATTCATCGCGAGATCCTCGGCGACGTGTTGCATGAGGTCAACAGAATCGACAAGATCGTGCGCGATCTGTTGGGCTACGCCAAACCAAAGCCCCCTTCGCACTCTGACATTCAGCTCGATGAAATGGCGCAGCGCATCGTGGCGATGGTCGAAAAATCTGCCAAGAATGACGCCCTCGTCATTCGGCTGCATAGGCTTACCTCCGTGCCCGGATTCACCGGCGACGAGACCCAGCTCGAGCAGGTGCTGCTGAATCTTTTGCTGAATGCGCAGAAGGCGATGCCCGCAGGAGGCCACATTGACGTCAGGCTGTGGCACAATCCGACCGGAGGGGTGGCATGCTTTGAGGTCGAGGATGACGGGCCGGGAATTCCCGAGGAAGTTCGCAAACGGCTGTTCCAGCCCTTTGTCACCACGCGGACCGACGGCACCGGATTAGGGCTGGCAACCTGTCTGAAAAACGTGCAATATCATGGTGGTTCCATCGAGGTACAGAGTGAAGTCGGGCACGGAACGAAATTCGTCGTGACCCTCCCGCTAGTGTCGCGCCTCTGAGATTATGCCCAAGGAAACGATTCTTGTCGTCGATGATGAACGCCTGGTACGCTGGTCGCTCCAGCAGAAGCTGGAGCGGTGGGGCTATCACGTAAGTCTGGCCGAAGACGGCGCCACGGCCCTTGCACGTGTGCACCTGGACAACCCGGATTTGATCACGCTCGATGTGAAGCTCCCAGACCTGACCGGCATAGAAGTCCTTTCAGAGCTGAGAAGACGCAATGTTCAGGTGCCGGTCATCGTTATCACCGCTTTCGGCGTAGTGGACGATGCCGTGCGCAGCCTCAAACTAGGCGCCTACGACTTCATTGAAAAGCCGATCAACTTCGAGAAGCTTGAGAATTCGCTCCGTAATGCGCTCGAGGCGCGGCGCTTGCGCACGGAGGTCGCGCGCACGCATGAGATTCAACGCAGCGAATTCAGCGTTGATCGCATCATCGGAGTGTCCGATCACATTCGGGAGGTGTTGGAGCTGATCAAGAAGCTCGCTGCCAGCGAAGCTTCGACGATTCTCATCCAGGGAGAGAGCGGCACCGGCAAAGATCTCGTGGCGCACGCCATCCATTATGAATCGTCTCGCCGGGATCGCCCTTTCTACGCCATCAATTGCGCGGCCATTCCCGAAAACTTGATGGAGTCCGAGCTATTCGGCCACGAAAAGGGAGCATTTACCGACGCTCGCACTCAGAAGAAGGGGATGTTCGAGATGGCCGATGGCGGCACTCTGTTTCTGGACGAGATCAGCGAAATGAATCTCGGGATGCAAGCCAAGCTGCTGCGGGTTCTGGAAGGCCAGTCATTCCGAAGGGTCGGCGGAGTAAAGAATATCACTGTCGACGTCCGGGTGATCACCGCTTCGAACCGCAACCTCGAGGACGCCGTGCGCACCTCCCGCTTTCGCCAGGATCTCTACTTCCGTCTGGCAATCATCCCCTTAGCATTGCAGCCACTGAGAGAACACAAAGTGGACATCCCTCCGCTCCTGGATCACTTCATCCGCCACTACAACCAGAAATTCCACAAGAACATCCAGAGCCTCACAAAAGAGGCTGAAGAACTGTTGATGAACTACGACTGGCCTGGAAACGTCCGGGAATTGCGCAACGCCATCGAAAGGGTGATGATCCTCGCCGAGGGAAACCGCGTGGCAGCCAAGCATCTTCCTATCCGCATATCTGAAGGCGGGATCCTCCCAGTGCCTATGAGCGAGGGATCGGAAAACGGAGGCATCCGCCTGCCTGCCGGTGGAACCTCGCTGTATGAAGTGGAGCGCGAGTTGATACGCCAGGCTTTGGAGCAGTCCCGCGGCAACAAGACGATGGCCGCGAAGCTGCTGCGCATCACCCGCGATACTCTGCGTTACAAAGTGAAGAAGTACCACCTCAAGTAAACACACCAGAAGTTACCAAACGCACGATAAGATTCTCTGTGGACTGGGAGGTTCGTCTCGGACGGTTGCGGTTACAACAAGGGAACCTTGGATTTCCGCATGCGGCGAAGGAAGTAGGGGCGCATCACCTGCTTCATCGTGAAAATCCAGCTATGATAGGCGCGGCCATCCAGAGAATCCGGGGCGAGGTAAAGCGTGTCTTCGGGATGAGGCAACACACTAAGATGGATGTTGGGCGCCATGCCGATCGGCAGGTTGCGCGCGCGGCAAGCTTCGTAAACGTGGCGGAAGACGCGCACCATCTCTGCAAATTGCGGCGGCGGAAACGCTTCTATATCCGTTTCCGACAGGGGCCTGAAGATGTAAACCAGGGGGAGCGCGCCGATGCGCGCAAGATAGTCGATCGCACGCAAAGAATCCTCGATGGGCTCGACGCCGGCGATGATTTCCCCCGATACTCTTCCCTTGCCAAAAGCGCGCGCGCAGTATTCGAGTGCCCGCAGGTAGCTCTCCCTGCCGGCAGCGTTGGATCTGCCGAGCGCAAAACGATCAAAGTAATCCTTGCTGAAAAACTCCATGCGGAAACCGACGTGATCCGCACCCAGGGATCGGGCCCGGCCGTAAAGTTCGAGATCCTCTTCAGGGGGGAACTGCACCCCAACCAGGATCCCTACTTCCTGCTTCAGGGCCTTCAGGTATGGGAAGATCCTGGATAGGCCACCGCTGCCCTGATATCCACTGCGAAGAAGCGCAAATGTGACGCCGGACTCCTTCTGTGCCATGGCAGCAGTTTCGACGACGTCTTCGACCGTCTTTCCTTCCGCGGCCGCCGCTTCCGGTTCCGCCGTTCGATAAAACCGGCAGTTAAGCCCCTCCTCCCTACCACCGAAACGACGCTGCTCTCCAAGGCTGACAACCAAGCAGGTCCCCTGCAACATGCCAATCCGCGACATCGGAATTCCGCGACTGGTGCAGAGGTCGTACCAATCGGGCTTGGGCGGAAGTTTGACGCTGTATCGCAAGTCGTGCCTTTCGTCAAAAAGGCGGTACGCGCCGCGGCCACGCAGAAGGTAATAGGGAGAGTTTTCGACGAACTTCTCCCTGACGGGCGCGTTGACCCAGAGCTCGCTCATATCCCCAGGGAGGATCATTTCCAGCCCACTCGCCAGATCGGCAGGCTCGTTGCTGAGGGGACGGCCATCCTCTTCGATGCGGCAGGTCCCGTCGATGCGAATGCCGCGGCAGAGCAAGTCGATCTTCAATTCAACAGGGTTAAGCCGCTTGCCAAGCAGGGGAAGGATTTCGGCGCTTTCTATGATGGATGAAGACATAAGGCAACCTAAACTAGCAAACCCTTGAATCTAATCCCTCGCGGACATCTTGGTCAGTCTTTTCTGAGCCGGTCCAACTTGCGACGATCCTCAGAGGACGTTCGCTATGGACCCGCAGCTTACGTCACCATTACACTCCTCTTACGATCTTGCTCCCCTGTTTGTTTCTACATTAATCATGCTCCAACACAGGAGCTCAGGTGTCCTATCTGAGACTTTTCTGATGGATGGCAAGAGACTCTGTTTCAGCGGGATCCCGGGCAGATTCTTGCGGGACTTGCTTATGTGGGCCGCAGGTATATGCCGGACTTGATGTTGCGCCGAACGCGCCAGGCTTCGCTCAGCACTTCAAGGTAGGAAATCAAACGGACTTTGCTCCCAGGCGCGTTGATCCACACGATCGGGACTTCCTGGATGCGGTAGCCGAGCTGCCCGGCGATCGCCAGGAGCTCGATATCGTACCCCCAGCGGCCGATGGTTTGCCTTCGGAAGACCGCTTCAGCAGAGCGGCTGGTGAACATCTTGAATCCCGCCTGGGTATCCTTGATCCCGGGGACTGCGAGGCAGCGAATTACCAAGTTGCCAAAGCGGCCGGCAAGCTCCTTGCACCAGGACTGATGCACCTCAATGCGGGCACCGCGCTTCCTGCGCGAACCGATGACGACATCATAGCCCTGGTCAAACCAGGGCCAAAAGCCGGCGATCTGGTCGATGGTAGTCGAGTTGTCGGCGTCCATGAAAATGCGATGGGCGCCGCGCGCCTCGAACATGCCCCGCCGCACAGACGCGCCCTTTCCGTGGTTGGCGCCGTCCGGGTGCTGGATGAGGCGCAACGATTTTACCGTCTCGCATGCGCGCACTACCCGCGGCGTATCGTCCGTCGAGCCGTCGTCGACTACAATGATCTCGGATTCATAGGGCTGTGCCGAAAGGTAGGAGTCGACAGTTCGCAGGGTGTCGGCCAACCGTAGCTCCTCGTTGTAAGCCGGGATGATCACGGAAAGGCGGATGCTCTCTGGCATGAAGATCAATCCCGAGGCTTCAGGTAAGGGATCGTCATGGGACCTTCCGGAATCACAGCCACCGGCGTGTCCCCTCCGATCCGTTCCAGCTCGGCCTGCAGAAACTCCTCGATATGGGCCACAGGCTCCAGGTGGGCGCGCCGCACCTGATCCGGGGAAATCATGCTGTAGAGCCCAACGCGAGCCTTCAGGAGGATCATCGCCAGAAGCTGGGCTTCCCACTGATCGTAGAGGGAAAAACCCGGCGCCAGAATGGTGCTCAGAATCGCGGCCGGCGAATCGTGCTCCAGCATCAACCTGCGAAAATTGCCGTGCGCTGGGAATCCATCCCGGCATTCGGCGGCCGCCAGAATAAGGCCTCCTTCGCTCACGATCTGCGCAGCGGCCGACATCCCTTTTACCGACTGATAGAGATTCTGATCGAGCGGGTAGCCGCCGTTGGTCGTCAGCACGATCCGGTAGGACCGCTCGCACGCCGCCATGGCAGTCGCCCTGGCGAATTCGCACCCTCTCCGGTGCGCCGCCAAGACCTGGCCGCAGAAAAAGCCGGTGATGCGGCGATTGCGATTCTGGGTCACGTTGATACAGAAATCCACGGGTAGAAGCGAGCCGTTGGCCCGGATCTGCTCCTGTGTCGGGTTCCCCTCCAACTGCCCCCAGGTGCTGCGAGGATCACCGATCACGGAAGCCCGGTGATAATGCATGATCGAGTCAATGTCGGCCAGCGCCGGGAAGATTCCCTTGTAACCGCCGGAAAATCCGGCCATGAAATGGGGTTCGATAAAGCCCAGCACGATTCGGCGGTCCGCTTCAACGTATTCCCGGTTCATCAGGACGGTGCGGCCGTCGGGTGACTTTCCCGCCGGCGCCAGCGTTTTCGGATCGTGGGCCGTGTGGCTGACAACCCGAAACCTTGCCAGGACGTCCGGGCCGATCATGGAGGCGAGTTCGGCTTCGGTATTGACGCGATGAGAGCCGGTGCCGTTGATGATCGTGATGTGATCGTGAGGGATGTATGACAGTTCGCCGACGGTCCAGCGCAGGAGGCGGTCGGTGACAAGTGGCCGAGTGATGTCCGGAATGACCAATGCCAGTCGATCTGCCGAACGAAAAAGTTCCCTCATGGGGCGAGATTCGATCGGATCGCGAACCGCAACTAGGAAGGCAGCCTCTTCAGCCGGCAGCCCTTCCACAAACTTCGGCTCCAGCACCGTAACGTCCCGCGACGGGACATCCGCCTCGATCCACCCGGCACCATACTGAAGACGCACCTTCATCTCTGATCGAGCCTCATAAAGAAGTGCTGAGTACTGAGTGTTTGAGCAGGTACTCCGGCCCTCCTCCGCGCCCATCCCTCAGTACTCAGCACTCAGTACTCATCACTGATTTAAGCAACGGTGACTTCCTCACAGAGATACACGTCCTGAATGGCGTTCAGGATGGCGATCCCATCCTTCATGGGCCGCTGAAAAGCCTTGCGCCCGGAGATCAGCCCCGTGCCGCCCGCGCGCTTGTTGGTAACTGCGGTTGTGACCGCTTCCGCAAGGTCGCCCGCGCCCGCGCTTGCGCCGCCGGAATTGATCAGTCCTGCGCGGCCCAGGTAGCAATTGACCACCTGGTAGCGTGTCAGGTCGATGGGATGGTCGCTTGTCAGCTCCGTGTAGACTTTCTTGCTCGTCTTGCCGAACTTCAAGGCTTCATAGCCGCCGTTGTTCTCCGGCAGCTTCTGCTTAATGAGGTCCGCTTCAATGGTGACGCCAATGTGGTTGGCCTGGCCCGTCAGGTCCGCAGCCAGGTGATAGTCGGGGCCGCCCTCCTTCTTCTTGTCGAATGCAGCGTTGCGCAGGTAACACCACAGGACGGTCGCCATGCCCAGCTCGTGCGCCGCACGGAACGCTTCACTGACCTCCTGAATCTGCCGCCTCGATTCATCGGAGCCGAAATAGATGGTGGCGCCCACGGCAACCGCACCCATTTCAAACGCCTGCTGAACGTCGGCGAACATGATCTGGTCATAGCAGTTCGGATACGAGAGAAACTCGTTGTGATTGATCTTGAGAATGAATGGAATCCTGTGGGCATACTTGCGGCATACCGACCCGAGCACTCCCAGTGTGGAAGCCACCGCATTGCACCCGCCTTCAATCGCAAGCTTCACGATGTTCTCGCCGTCGAAATAGATCGGGTTGGGAGCGAATGAAGCTCCTCCTGAGTGTTCGATGCCCTGATCCACGGGCAGGATGGAGAGATATCCTGTACCGCGCAGTCGGCCGTGATCAAACAACGCCTGCAGGCTTCGCAGCACAGGCGCAGGGCGGTCGCTCGCCAGCCAGATACGGCCGATGAAATCCGGGCCGGGAAGATGGATGTGCTCCTTCGGTACGGTCTTACACTGATGATCCAGGTAATACCGCGCCTTGTCGCCCAGCAGCTCTTCAATCTTAGCTATTGAGGCACCTTTGTATGTCGGCATTGTTTACCCTCCTCATTTTCAGTATCGAGTGCTGAGGGAGGAGTATTGGGTCGCAATTTGGGTGCTCGTGTAGGCCACCCCAAAGCATCACTCAGCACTCATCACTCAGTACTATCTCGGCAACCGCACCACTATTCTGGAACGAATTATAACTCGTTTGGGATCTTTGAGGGCCTCGCGGTTTGATTCTCAGGGCCGTAAGTGATGGTGCGCAGGTTCTTGAACTTCGACGAATTGAACTCCGATAGAAGCGTCCGTGGAAATGTCACGGTGCTCGCATCGCCATCGCTCACGAATCCCTCGGCTGGGTTTCTTTCAAAGTACTCGATCCAATTCCGACCGCGCAGTCCGGATCAATCTCCGGCCTTCCGTTCTTGATTAGATAGCGGAATTGACCCTCGGACGAATCGTCAAAAGTCAGAATGGCCGGCCTCCTGCCTGCCGGAATGGCAATGTTGCCATCGATGTAATCGGCCATGCCGATCGGGCGGTATCCCCAACCATAGAGCTGCTCCAGATCGCGCTTGAAGTTGGGGATCGATCGTCCCCAGCGTGTCTCCTCGGGCTGAATCAGGTGGTACTCGAGGATCATGATCTTCCCGAGCTCATTCGGCCTGATTGCCTGTAGCGCGGAAGCAACCGCTGGCTGCGGCGGCGCCTGAAACGCCAAGTGAGCGCAAAAGAGCATGGAGGAATAAAGCGGCATTGTAAGTCGACGCATGCTGAACATTCGCGTTCCTTGGGATTCCAACCGACAGCGTTTCCTATCTTACTCCATCCCCATCCTGAATGGAAAACGAAGCAGCCGGGTGTCAGCGACTCAAACAGTGGTGCGCGCCCCTTGGAGCGATGCCGTCGCATACCAAAGACGAACCACGAAGACCTCGAAGACCTCAAAGAACCAAGAGCTAAGGGGGCTTTGGCTGCGCAGGAGTGTCAGCCAAAGCCTGTTTCCGACCCACCATCCGTCGCAATCCTTTTTGTGATCACAGAATCTTTGGGGTCTTAGAGGTCTTTGAGGTTCAAGAGGCATCTGGATGATTGGCATGCAGTGTCTGCATCGCTGCCGGGTGTCAGGCGGCACTGAAACCAATCATTACGGCTCCAAGGCCTGACAAATCCTCACTGAAACTTCCCGTGTCCTGGCGTCGTTCAGGTTACGCTGAAAAAAAGTGCTTGACATATCAAACGAATGTATGAATCATACGTTTGTATGAATGATACCAAGTCGCGCATTCTTGATGCTGCCGAGCGCCTGCTGTCCGAGCGGGGCTTCGCCTCCAGTTCACTACGCACCATTACGGCTGCCGCCGGAGTCAACCTCGGAGCGGTCAATTATCACTTTCGTTCCAAGGAAGCCCTGATCCAGGCTGTTTTCGCGCGTCGGCTGGAGCCGCTCAACCGGGCGCGTCTTGCCGCGCTCGACGCCTGCGAGGCCGAAGCCAAAGGGAAGGCTGTACCCCTCGAGGCGCTGCTGCATGCCTTCATCGGCCCGGTGCTCGAGCTGGAGGGCGACGGTGCAGGGTTCCTGCAACTGCTGGGCCGGATGTACTCCGAGCCTGCGCTCGACGTCCAGCGGATTTTCACCTCAGAACTCGGCGAGGTGGTGCAGCGATTCACTGGCGCATTTCGCCATACCCTCCGCGCGCTGCCGCCCGAGGACCTCTTCTGGAGACTGTTCTTTACGATCGGCGCCATGGCCCACACGCTGGCAGCCGGCTCGCTCCTGAAGTTTCTCTCGGGGGGGATCTGCAATCCATCCGACATGGAAGATGCGGAGATGAGACTGGTCCGTTTCACCGGCGCAGGTTTGAACGCTCCGCCAGTGAAACGCAAGAAAAGGAAAACAGGAGGGGATCGCGCTTCCTAGAGCACGTGGACCATTTTTTTGCAGGCGGCACGTCCCCTGCTGCCTGACGGTGCTGATTATGCTCGATCGAACTGCATGGTACCTGGCCTTGGCCCTGACGCTCATATTGGCCACTACGTCGGCACAGAGCGCGGGCGCCGCTTCCCTCGCCGCGCAACAGAATGCTCCAGGAACACCCATCATGCGTCTGGCGCTCAAGGATGCCGTCGCCATCGCTCTGGCGCCGGAAGGAAACGCGCGCGTCCGGCTCGCCGAGGAACTGCCCAGTCAGGCGCGCGCCCGCGCGGATGAAGCGCGTGCCGCGCTGCTCCCCAACATTTCAGCCTCCGTCGGATACCAGAGCTCGACGCGCAACCTGGAAGCGCTCGGCCTCCATCTTAATCTTCCCATACCCGGCTTTGCATTCCCCGTTCTGGTCGGGCCGTTTGATGTCTTCGACGCCCGGGCCGCAGCCAGCCAGACCGTCCTGAATCTCGGTTCCATTCGCCGTTATCAGGCTTCACAGTCGGGGATCCGCCAGGCTGAAGCCGAAAAGGAAAGTTCCCGCGATGATGTGCGAGCCGAGGTCGCGCGCGTATATCTTGGCGCCGTTCGTGCTCACGCCGTACTGGAGGCAACGCAAGCCGATGTGACGTTGGCCGAAGCGGTGCTCAGGCTGGCAAACGATCAGAAAGCGACCGGCACGGGAACGGGAATCGAGGTCACTCGGGCCAGCGTGCAACTGGCCAACGAAAAGCAGCGCCTGTTGGTTGCTCAGAACGAGCTCACCGCAGCCCACCTGCAGCTGCTCCGCGCGCTGAACCTCGACCTGACTGCCCAGCTCGAATTGACCGATGCGCTTGCCTGCGTTCCCGTGCAACCTCTGACGGCGCAGCAGGCCCTGGCTGTGGCGCTCCAGTCGCGCACCGACTGGCAGGCGCAGCAAAAAAGATTGGAAACCGCGCGGCTGCTTCAGAGCGCTGCCCGGATGGACCGGCTGCCCTCTTTGAGTTTCTTCGCTGACTACGGCTCGATCGGACCAGGCATTGACGGCGCCATCCCCACCCGCACGTACGGCCTTGCCGTCCAGGTGCCCCTTTTCGATGGCGGCCGCGTCGACGCCCGACGGGCCCAGAGTGTTTCCCAGTACCATCAGGAACTAATCCGCAGTGACGATCTGCGCGCGCAGATCGAGCTCGAGGTCCGCCTCGCGCTCGACAGCCTGCAATCTTCGGCGGAACAGGTGAAGACCGCAGAGGAAGGATTGGCGCTGGCGGAAAACGAAGTGGCCCAGGCCGAACGGCGCTACCGCGCCGGCGTGAGCCCCGGCCTCGAAGTTACCGACGCCCAGACCCGCCTGGAGCACGCCCGCGAGAACCGGATTTCGGCACTGTTCGGCTACAACATCGCCCGTGTCAACCTGGCAGCCGCCATGGGCACTATTCAACAGGTGATCCAATGATCAGGGTAAGGCAAATTCGGCCGCAGGCGGAGTGCCCCGGCGCTGCCGGCCGCTCACGGCACCTGGATCGCAACAGAGGAGACAAAGAGATATGACGTGGACGCGCAGATGGCCTCTTCTTGCAATTCTGACCAGCGTGACCGCCCTCTCCGCCTGTAGCTGGTGGCGCCGCGGCGCCCCGGAAAGTCTGAAACTTTACGGCAACATTGAACTGACGCAGGTGAACATGGCCTTCAAGATCCCGGGCAAGCTCACCCGGCTTGAGGTCGACGAGGGCGACGTAGTGCGCCAGGGCATGGTACTGGCCGGCCTGGATAGGGTCCAGCTCGAAAGCCAGAGGAACCGGGATCAGGCTGCCCTGGTGGCAGCTAATTCGCAAATCCCACAATTACAGACAAGCATTGAGCGACAGAAAGCGACTCTGGCAGGCGAGACCAAACTGCGCCAGGCGCAGCTCGCCCAGGCCGAGGCGATGCTTCGGCAGCTCCTGGCCGGGTCTCGGCCGCAGGAGATCGAGCAGGCGCAGGCAGTGGTGGAGGAGTCGCGGCCGCAGCACCAACAAGCTCAGCAGGACTGGGAACGAGCGCGGGTCCTGTACAAGAACGACGATATATCCACGGCGCAGTTTGATCAGTACCGTGCGCGCTTTGACGCCACGGCCGCCGCTCTCAAGCAGGCCGAACAAGGGCTGGCTCTGGTGATCGAAGGGCCGCGCAAGGAAGAAATTGAGGCGGCGCGGGCCCAGGTAGCACAGACGCGCGCCAACCTGCAACTGACCGAGGCATCCAGCCTGGAGTTGAAGCGCATGGAGCAGGAGCTCGAGACCCGCAGGGCTCAGGCAGAACAGGCGCGGGCTCAGGTAGCGGTCGTCGATGCGCAGCTTGCGGATTCCGTGGCGCTGGCGCCGGTTAACGGCGTCGTGTTGGTAAAATCCGCCGAAGCAGGTGAGGTTCTGGCGGCCGGCACGACCTTTCTCACGATCGGCGCAATGGATCATCCCTGGCTGCGCGCTTACATCGGCGAGCAGGACCTCGGCCGCGTGAAGCTGAACGCGAAGGTCAAGGTGACGACCGACTCGTTTCCCGGCAAGGTCTACTGGGGCCGGGTCGCATTCATCTCGTCCGAAGCCGAGTTCACTCCCAAACAGATCCAGACGCCCGAAGAGCGCGTCAAGCTGGTTTATCGCGTCAAGATCGAAGTTGAAAATCCTCAGCGCGAGTTGAAACTCAATATGCCCGCCGAGGCGGAGGTCTTGCTGTCGGAGAAGAGCTAGGGGTTGAGAAAGCTGAGCTGAGAAGTCGGGAGAAAAACCGGCGGATGCATCACCGTCGATAGACCGCATGCGTTTCATTGTGGCTCCTGACTTCCGGAGACTTAAAGAAAGGGATTCACGGCTTCCAAGTACTGAGGTTCGAAGTAGCCATGAACGAACACCGTGCAATGGTCGAGACGATCGATCTGACGCGTCGCTTCGGCGCGCAAACGGCTGTGGACCGGCTCTCCATCCGGATCGACCGCGGTGAGATCTTCGGCCTGGTCGGCCCCGACGGCGCCGGCAAGACCACTACGCTTCGCCTTCTTTGCGGGCTGCTCGATCCAACGGAAGGCAAGGCCTGGGTTGCGGGCCGCGACGTGCAGCGCGACCTGGACGCCGTTAGAGACCGCATCGGGTATATGGCGCAGCGATTCGGCCTTTATGTGGATCTGACCGTCGAGGAAAACATGCGGTTCTACGCCGACTTGTTCGGCATCTCCAAAGGCGAGCGCGCCGCGCTGGCGGCCGACCTGCTCAAGATGACGCGCATGGATCCTTTCCGGGGGAGGCTGGCAGGAAATCTCTCCGGCGGCATGAAGCAGAAACTGGCACTGATGTGCACTTTGCTTCACCATCCGCAAATACTGTTTCTGGATGAGCCGACCACTGGCGTCGATCCTGTCTCACGGCGCGACTTCTGGGTCATCCTCTATCAATTAGTCAAAGACGGCCTGACGGTGGTCATCACCACCGCATATCTGGACGAGGCGGAACGCTGCAATCGCGTGGGTCTGATGCACCGGGGCAGGCTCGTGCGCTGCGAGGCGCCAGATGCGCTCAAGCGCAACCTCGAGGAGGTGTGCTACGAGGTGCAGACCGCCGACGCGCGCCGCGACAAAGAGTTTCTCGAGCGCCTGTCGGGCGTGGTCAGCGTTGAGCCCGCAGGCGCGACGCTGCATCTGTTCCTCTCGCCGGCGCAAACATCGGTGGACCGGTTGGCAAGGGAGGCTGCTTCCAGAGGCCTCGCGGGGCTTTCATTCCGCAGGATCATGCCTTCTTTGGAAGATGCGTTCATCGCCCTGATACGCAAGGCAGAGCATGCATCATGAAACCTCGAAACACGCGTGCAACCTCTTTCGCGTGTTTCCCGGTCTCACAAAGGCACAACACAATGGAAGAAGCGTGGGCAGTTGAAGTCGGGAATCTGACGAAGTGCTTCGGCGACTTTTGCGCCGTTGACCACATCTCCTTTTCCGTTCCCCGCGGCGAGATCTTCGGCTTCCTCGGCCCGAACGGCGCAGGAAAATCGACCACGATCCGCGTCCTGTGCGGCTTGCTAAAACCCTCCGGCGGCCGCGCACTCGTCGGCGGCCTCGACGTCGCTGCGGCGCCGGAGCAAGTGCGCAAAAGCATCGGCTACATGTCGCAGAGGTTCTCGCTCTACGACGACCTCACGGTGGAAGAGAACATCGATTTTTTCAGCGGCATCTATCGGGTTCCGCGCGCATTGCGGCGCGAGCGCAAAGACCACGCTTTGCACATGGCCGGGCTCGAGGAACGCCGCAGCGCGTTGACGCGCACCCTGGCGGGCGGATGGAAACAGTGGCTGGCGCTCGGGTGCGCTATTCTGCACCGTCCTCCGATCCTGTTTCTGGACGAGCCTACTTCGGGAGTCGATCCGATCGCGCGCCGCGCCTTCTGGGCCCTCATCTATCAGCTTTCCGATGCCGGCCATACCGTGTTCGTCAGCACGCACTACATGGACGAGGCCGAGTATTGCCACCGTCTCGCGCTGATGCACCGCGGCAAGATCGTTGCGCTCGGTGCTCCCGGGGCCCTCAAGGTCGCCTTGCAGTCGCAGGTTCTAATGAACTTGGAGCCGTCCGATCCATTGGAAAGCATGAGGGCGCTCGAAAAGAAACCAGGGATCGTGGACGTGGCCGTCTTCGGCGGCGGCCTCCACGTGACCGTGGTGGATGCCGCCGAGGCGGAACTGCTCATTCGTCAGGTCCTGGCGGCAAGAGGCATTGCGATCAGAAACATCGAAGTCATTCCGCCCTCCATGGAAGACGTCTTCGTTGCCTGCATTGAAGAAGAGGAGCGGAAAGCGTCATGAAGCTGCGCCGGACATGGGCGGTGGCCCGCAAAGAATTCCTGCACATCGTGCGCGATCCCAGAAGCCTGGCGATGGCGCTGGCTCTGCCGCTGCTTATGCTGCTGTTGTTCGGCTACGCGCTGACTCTCGATATCGATCGCATCCCGACGCTCGTCTATGACGCGGACCGGACGCCGGAAAGCCGGGAATTGATCTCCCGCTTCCAAGGCTCGCGCTATTTCCAGATTCTGGGCGCAGCCAGCGATTACCGGACCGTCGAGGACGCGATCAACCGGAATCAATGCCTGTTGGGGGTCGTCATTTTCAAGGATTATGCGCGCCATTTGCTGTCGGGCGGACAAGCCCAGGTGCAGCTATTGCTCGACGGCAGCGATTCCAACACTGCATCGATCGGCCTTGGGTACGCCCGGGCCTTGCTCCAGACCTACGATCTCGAGCTGCGTGCCAACGCGCTGAACCGGCGGGGCGGAGGGTCTGGGACCTCCCCCATCCAGCCGCACCTGCGTGTCTGGTACAATCCTGATCTGAAGTCCAGAAACTACATCGTCCCCGGCCTGATTGCCGTCATCCTCATGATCATCGCTTCTCTGCTCACATCCTTGACGATTGCGCGCGAGTGGGAGATGGGCACCATGGAGCAGCTCATTTCGACCCCTTTGCGGCCGGCCGAAGTGGTGATCGGAAAGATGTCTGCATTCTTCGCGCTCGGCGTTGTCGACATGGTCGTTGCCATCGCCGTGGGGGTCAGCGTCTTCCGCGTCCCCTTGCGCGGCAGCATTCTGTTCCTGGCACTTACCAGCAGCATGTTCCTCATCGGCGCGTTGTGCTGGGGGATCTTGATCTCAGCCGTCGTGCGCTCGCAGCTACTGGCCTACCAATTGGGAGTGCTCACTTCGTTTCTGCCGGCCTTCCTGCTCTCAGGGTTCGTCTTTGCCATCGAAAATATGCCGGCAGCCATCCAGATCGTGACCTATATTTTCCCGGCGAGATACTTCGTCACGATCCTCAAGGGAGTTTTTCTGCGTGGCGTGGGAGCGCGCGTCCTGTGGAGCGAGGCGGCGCTGCTTCTCATCTTCGCCGTTGCGGTCTTCCTGGCCGCCACCCGGAAGCTCAAGCAAAAGGTCGCCTGACGCCCATGTGGGAACGAATCAAAGAAATCGTTCGTAAAGAGTTCTTCCAGACCCTGCGCGATCCGCGCACTCGGGCTCTGCTCTTCGGGCCGCCTCTCATCCAGCTCATCATCTTCGGATACGCCGTCAACATGGATGTCGAGCTTACGAGGATTGCCTGGATGGACATGGATCGCACGCCCGAGAGCCGGGAGCTTCTGTCCGCCTTCCAAGGTTCAAAGTACTTCGTGGTGCAGGAGGTGCTCACTGGCGAAAACCAGATCGCGGAAGCGCTGGACCGGGGGCAGATCCAGGCCGTGGTGCGCGTTCTTCCCGGCTTCGCCCGCGATGTCTACCGCGGCAGCGTTGCGGAGGTTCAGATCCTCGTCGATGGCACCAACTCCAATACTGCCGGCATCATGTCGAATTACCTGTCACAGGCGATCGCCGGCTACGCCGGCACGGTCCTGCAGGAGCAGCGGAATTCGCGCCTGATGGCGCGCACCAACAGCGAAAGCGGCCCGGCGCCCCCCGGCGCCGGCGGGCTGAGCGTGCAAGGCCGCGTCTGGTTTAATCCGGACCTGAAGAGCAGGGTTTACTTCGTTCCCGGAGTCATCGTCAACATCATCGCTTTGGTGACAATTATGCTGACCGCCATGAGCATCGTGCGCGAAAAGGAGATCGGCACGATGGAGCAACTGATGGTGACTCCGCTGCGGCCGATCGAGCTCATGCTGGGTAAACTTCTCCCTTTTGCCATGGTGGGAATCTTTCAAGTGGTCCTCATCACGGCCGCCGCTCTGCTCATCTTCGGCATCCCGCTTCGCGGCAGCGTTGCGTTGCTGTTTGCCGGCGCCCTTCTCTTCCTGCTGACAACCCTGGGCGTCGGCCTTTTCATCTCGACCATCTCCCGTACCCAGCAACAGGCGATGATGTCATCGTTTTTCTTCTTCATGCCGGCGCTGCTGCTCAGCGGCTTTGCCTTTCCCATCCGCAACATGCCCCTGCCCGTGCAGTACCTGACTTACCTGAATCCGCTGCGTTACTTCATGGAGATCGTGCGCGGCCTCTTCCTCAAAGGGATCGGCGTACAATACTTGTGGCCCCAGATCATCGCCCTCTTCCTCTTTGGTACAGCGATTCTCGGCTTGAGCGCCCTCCGCTTCCACAAACGCCTCGACTGAGCCTTGCCGTGTCTTTCCACGAAATTGCCGAAAGGCTCCCGGCACGAATTTCCTTCATGGAAAGTAGTGCCGCTACCCTATTTCGATTAAGAAAACGCCGAGTTCGCCGGCAGACAAAAAAATGGGGTAGCATCGGTTTTCCGCGGTTTTCAGCTCTTCCAATCGCACATGGGCCATAGATTGTCAGCTTTGGATTTTGGGCCTGCCTGGATTGGAACTGATTTGGCGCTTTCGGGTTAATCGGGCTGGCAGGTATAATCATGTCACCTGGCAATTGTCAGCTTTTGCAGACCTGGGGAGAAACGGATATGACGAGGAGATTCACGGCTGTTGTCGAGCTTGATACTGAAACGGGCTTATATGTGGGGTATGTGCCCGGATTTCCGGGAGCTCATTCCCAGGCGTCTTCTCTCGATGAATTGAACGCCAATCTTCGAGAGGTTATTGAGATGTTGCTCGAAGACGGCGAGCCGCAATTGGATGCTGAGTTCGTAGGAACCCAATCCGTACTCGTGGGGAAAGCGTGACAAAACCTCCCGTTCTCAAGCCCGGCGAGGTCATTGCGATCCTGCGTAATCTCGGTTTTATCGAGGCTCGCCAGCGGGGCTCGCACAAACAGTTTCGCCACCCTGACGGCCGTCGCACCACCGTTCCCTTTCATCCCGGCCGCGACATCTGTCCTCTCTTGCTCCGGCAGATTGCAAAAGACATCGGGCTCACGATCGAGCAACTGCTTGAGTACCGCTGAGCGTGCGGTGAACGCCAAGTCCTGTTTCAAGTACGATCGCAAGCTCCTGGGGGAGTTGAGCCTTTAACCTGCCCCCGTTGCGGGCGTGCGCTGAAGACCATAAGCCTCATCGACAACTCGGCTGTCATCGAAAGAATCCTGCGCCACCTGAAGCTTTGGGGTCGACCGGCACGCCCGCCCCCGCCTCCAAGAACTCTTCATTATGACTTGGACCTGGATGCCGCCGAAGATGCCGGCCCATCGTTCGATCTGAGCGCGTGAAGCACCGGGCGGCTCGCGCCTTCGACCGCCGCACGACCGGGCTGACGCCGTATCGGGACGGGTGTGTTTTCCTGCGCGCGCAAAACCGGGAGGAGAGGCGCTCTTGCAGCTCAACGGCCGTCTCTCCTGATCGTTTTGCGCACATTCAACTCGCTTGCAGCTCCAAAAGCGGCCCAGACGCGCCACCTTGCACAGTCGGCGGGAGAATTCAGGCCACCTTCCGCACCCATTCGTGGTATTACCTCTCCGGCACCGAAAAGCAATTGCCTATCTCTATCTCTCAATTTCCCCTTGCTTACCGAGTGGAATGGATGTACGTTCATCTCGTTGACCGAGGGATGCAAATGAGCAAACCATCCGATTTGGTACAAGGCACACTAGACCTTCTGATCCTGAAGATCCTGGCATTGGCGCCGCTGAACGGCTGGGCGATCGGCCAAAGGTTGAAGCAGGTTTCGGGCGACATCCTGCAGGTCAGCGACGGATCGCTGTATCCCGCCCTGCACAAACTGGAACAGCAGGGCTGGATCCAGGCGAAATGGAAGCCGAGCGAGAACAACCGCCGCGCCAAATATTACTCGCTGACCCGATTGGGCCGCCGGCAGCTGGAGAAAGAGGCCGCCAACTGGAATCGTCTCGCGACTGCGATATCGAGCGTTGTGCAGCTCGAGGAGGCCTGAGATGCGTTTCGAGCACTGGTTCTACACCGTTCCGTTGCGCCTGGGCTCCCTCTTCCGCCGGCGCCGAGTCGAGGAGGATCTCGACGCAGAGCTCCAGTATCACCTCGGAATGAAGATTGATGAGTATCTGGCCAAAGGCATGTCTCCTGCGGAAGCTCGCCGCAGTGCCATACTCGATATGGGCGGTATTGAACTGCGCAAGGAAGAATGCCGCGACATGCGCCGCGTCGGCTTTGTCGAGGACTTGTTCCAGGACCTGCGCTACGGCTTCCGTATTCTGCGCAAAAATCCGGGCTTCACGGCCGCGGCAGTCCTCACTTTGGCTTTCGGCATCGGCGCCAACACGGCGGTTTTCAGCGTTGTCAACGGCGTTCTGTGGCGCTCGCTTCCATATGAAGATCCGCAACGTCTCGTCCAGGTTTTTGAAACCACCAGGGAATCGCGCATGACCTATGCGGACCCCGCCGACTTTGACCAATGGAGATCGTCGTCCCATTCCTTTGACGGTTGGACCGCGGTAAGGCATTCCAGGGTCAATATCACCGGAGGTGCTCCGGAAAAAATCGGCGCCATGTCGGTCACTGCAGACTTTTTCTCAGTTATGGGAACCCATGCTGCCATGGGACGGCTGTTTTCTCCCCCAGAGTATCAATCCCCTGAGAGTTCTTTGGTGGTCATCAGTCATGACCTCTGGCAGCGCCGTTTGGGAGGTGATTCGAAGACAATCGGACAGTCCCTGATCCTGGATGGCAAGAGCTACACCATTATCGGGGTTTTGCCGCGCGAATTTACGATTGGTGAAACCTTACGAGGTCCGATCGATTGCTGGTTCCGGCAAGATCCGAGGGCCGATCCCAGCCGCTCGGGTCACACGCTGATCGTCATTGGGCGCCTTCGACAGGGTTTAGGAATCGAACGGGCACAGGCTGAAATGGATCTGATTGCCCGGCGGCTCCAAAGAGAATTTCCCAAAACCAATGTAGGGTGCGGCATCAAGCTGGTTTCCCTCTATCAAGTTGTGGTTGGCGACGTTCACAGACAGGTTCTGATACTGGCGGGGGCTGTGGCCTTTGTGTTGTTGATCGCCTGCGCCAACGTCGCGAACCTCTTGATTGCGCGCGGCGCCAACCGGGCGCGCGAGCTTGCGGTGCGATCCTCGTTGGGAGCGGCGAGAGCGCGGCTGGTCCGGCAGCTCTTGACGGAGAGCATCTTGTTGGCCTTCTTTGGCGGCTTGCTGGGACTGGTTCTTGCCTCATGGGGCCTGAAGGCCTTGCTTAGCCTGAGTCCCCAAAACCTGCCGGGACTGAACGCCATTGGCATTGACTGGACGGTTTTCGGTTTCCTAATCGTCGCATCTTTACTCACAGGACTCGTCTGCGGCATCGTCCCCGCATTACAAGTGTCAAAGACCGATTTGGGGCTAGGTCTGAAAGAGACCCGATCTGCGGGAACTCGGCGGCGCCGCTTTAACCGGGTGCTGGTAGTGGTTGAGATCTCTTTGTCGCTGGTGCTGCTCGTTGCCTCCGGCCTGCTGATCAATAGTTTCATCCGGTTGCACGGTGTGCCATCCGGATTCGACCCCGGAAATGTGCTGACCTTGCGTGTTTCTCCGAGCGGCAGCAAATATATGAAGGGGAAAGTTTATGACTCGAACCTCATACAGCAAACCTATCTGCGGCTGCTGGAAAAGTTGGAGCGATTGCCCGGTACCGACACCGCAGCCATCGGGTCCATCCCTTTCTCGGGAGGCATGCCGGTCGACATATATGTAGAGGCCAGGGAAGAGCCCATAGAGCTCAACATTCATCCGGTCAGTCCAAATTATTTTCGCGTGCTCCGCATTCCGCTGATCGCGGGGCGCACATTTGCGAACCAGGATGTTCCGAACACATATCCTGCGGTTGCCATCATAAACAGAGCAACGGCACATAGCATTTGGCCCGGGCAAAGTCCGATTGGCAGGAGGATTTCCTTCTCGAGGCCAAGGAATCCAAACGAAATGCGATGGACGACCATTGTCGGTGTGGTGGAGGATGTCAGGCACCGGGGGCTGGAAGGTCCGGTGGAAGAGAGCATCTACACCCTTTTCCCCCAGTTTCGGGGAGCAATCGGCGGCGGACTTCTCATACGCACCGGCGGAAATCCGTTGGATTCAATCGCGGGGGTTAAACAAGCCGTGTGGTCGATCGACAAGGAACAGCCCATTACACGCATCGAAACCCTCGAACAGAGCCTGGCCCGCTCCGATATGCCCCGAAGGTTCAATCTGCTTCTGATCAGCATCTTCGCAGTCGCCGGGGTCGCTCTGGGCGCGATTGGCATCTACGGTGTCATGGCATATTCTGTCATTTCACGCATAAATGAGATAGGCATCCGCTTGGCGCTGGGCGCGGCAAAGCCGGATGTCGTAGGTTTATTTCTCAGACAAAGTCTCTGGCTAATTTTCGTCGGCGAAGGCATTGGGATCGCCGGCGCACTGGCGCTGAACGGGATGATGTCAAAGATGGTGTTTGGTGTCACCACGACTGATCCGGCTACCTATATCGGCGCGTGCACGCTCTGGACCTTGGTGGGCCTGCTCGCCACGTACTTGCCTGCACACCGGGCCGCAAATGTCGATGCAATGACTGCTCTCCGATGCGAGTGAATCCGGTCCCGAGCGAGGGTGATCCGTCCAGGCTTGCAAGCCTCGGAGCAAAGCGCGTTTCTTTGACTTAACGGGATTTCGTCGTCGATGCCGGCGGCCGCCTGGAACTCTTCGAAGCAAAATGGACTGAGTTGCCGGGTCAATCCGACACTGCAAACCTCTCCTTCATGCGGGATGTGGCGGGCGAGTCGCGGATCTCAACGAGCGCCATAATCTGCCGTGCACAAAATAGTTACGCCATTTCCAAAAAGTTCAGGGTGATACCCATCGGCGACATCACGCAGGGCGTTTATCTCGCAGAGGTGGTACACGGCACCAGAACCGCTAGATTCCTTTCTGTGATCTGACCATTAACTCAACTTTGTTCCGCCGCTTCTGCTAAATGTCCCGCCCGCTTGGAAGCGCCCGCGATCCATTGGAATCAGCTGCGCAGTGCGTGACGGCGTCGACCAATCCAACTTGACCGGTGTCGCGTTCCCGTAGTAGATCCCGTTGAAGAGGAACTTGAACGTCCCGTGTGGATGCGCGCGGAAGGCAATCAGCGTTCCTCTATTGTGCTCATGCGGCGCTGGGATGAAGATTGTTTCCTTATGTGAAGCTCCACATAAGTCTCCATCATTACGCAAGCGCGGATCGTGGACCGCATTCTGCGCCATCTCGGGAGCGATCACTGTCAGGCCCGCGATCCCTTTGAACCCCGCGCGCCACCGGCTGTGCCTATCGTGGCGTGAGGATCCCGTGGGCCGCGTCGATAGTCGGTTCGACATCACGACAATCGATGTTGTCGGTCCAGTACAGGGACGGCGGGGCGCGTGCCGGCGCGGGATCGGGCACCTCCGTCGGCAGTTCGAGGTGACGTAGGATGCGTGCCACGACATCGGTCTGATCGATGAGCGCAATCAGGCGCATGCGTTGGCCACACCTCGGACACGCCACCCTGCGATTCGATCCGGGCGAAAGGCAGACGATAGGTGAAACTGACGGCTCCACTGCCGACGCTACGGTGGTGTTGATCGATGTGGTTGAAGGCGTACAGGCACAAAACCTTAGTCATCTGCGCCTCTTGAACCTGATGGGGATTCACCGCTTGGTCATGGTGATCAACAAAATGGATCTGTTGGAATTCAGCGAAGACCAGTGTTGCCACACCAGCGGCGTGCACCAGGCTCGGTCGCGAGCCCGGCGGTGAACGCCCAAAGCTTTGTGTTGTAAAGTTCTTTTCATTCAATGTACACTACTGGCTATGCGAGGACATGCGGCAGCAGTCTGACGCATAAGGAGACCATGCCATGAACGACATCCCCACGCCTGTCACCCCGCTCGGGCCTCTGCTCTCTCTCGGCCGGCGCTACTGGACGGTCCTGAAGATGGCGTCAATCGCCATTCTCGGGCTCCTGCTGCTCATCCCCCTCGTGATGGTGGACTCGGTGCTTCGCGAACGGCTGCAGCGCCGCGACGCCGCCGTGCGCGATGTCACATCCGGCTGGGGCAGCGAGCAGGTGGTGGTGGGTCCGGTGCTGGTGGTGCCGTACAGGTACGCGCAGAAGACCTGGAAAGACCAACTGGTGAACGGCCGCGCCGAGCGGGTCGAAACCAACGAAACGCTGACCAGGCGGGCGTTCTTCCTGCCCTCGGTGTTCAAGGTGGAAGGCCAGCTCGACCCGAGCCGCCTGCACCGAGGCATCTACGAGGCGGTCGTGTACAGGGGCGCCATCAGGCTCAGCGGCGTGTTCGCGCGGCCGTCCTTCGAGGAATGGAACGTGGATCCGCAGCAGGTCCTCTGGGACCAGGCGGAGATTACGCTGGCCATCACGGACCTGCGTGGAGCTCAGCAAGCGCTTGCCATGACGATCGGCGAGACAGTCATCCCGCTCGAGCCCGGCAGCCGTCTGGACGGACTGGCCAGCGGCGTCCACGCGCGCGTCAAGGGGCTCTGGCCCCAGGCGGACCGCCTGTCGTTTGACATCGCCGTGACGCTCAACGGCAGCCGCAGCCTTCGCGTCGCGCCGGTGGGAGTTAACAATGATGTGCGGATCGCATCGGCCTGGCCCGACCCCAGTTTCCAGGGTGCGTTCCTGCCCTCCGAGCGCTCGGTGCGCGCCGACGGATTCACCGCACGCTGGCAGGTGTCCTACTACGGCCGCTCATATCCGCAGCAATGGACCGACACGAGCGCCTTCACGCCGGTGAGCTTCAACGCGTCGCTGTTCGGCGTGGACCTGGTCTCCGTCGTGGACTCCTACCGGTTTGTCGAGCGGTCGATCAAGTACGGCGTGCTCGTCATCGCGCTCATCTTCACCGCGTTCTTCCTGTTCGAGGTGCTGGCGGCGTCTCGCATCCATCCCTTCCAATACACCCTGATCGGAGTGGCTCTCTGTTTGTTCTATCTGGCCCTGCTGTCGCTGTCAGAAGTCCTGTCGTTCGGGGCCGCGTACTGGATTGGGGCGGCCATGGCGACGCTGATGATCTCGCTCTACAGCGTCAAGGCGCTGCGCAGCCGCCGCAGGGCTGGTGTGGCAGCCGCCGGGCTGGCGGCGACGTACGGGTTCCTGTTCGTGGTCCTGCGGCTCCAGGACTACTCCCTGCTCGTCGGCACCGCGGGTCTCGTTCTCGCACTGGCCATCGTCATGTACGTCACGCGCAACATCGACTGGTACGCGCGGGACAATGCCTAGACATCTTCTATGGGCTTCATCTTATCGAACGAAGCAAGTTTTTCGTCACCCCCGCGGAAGCGGGAGTCCAGTCCTGGATTCCCGCCTTCGCGGGAATGACGGGATCGCAGTGACTTCGTAGGCTCGAAGTGTCTCCGGCCGCGCCGCCGGCTGTGCCCATCGTGGCGTGAGGATCCCGTAGGTCGCCTCGGCGATCGGGACGGTCGGCGAATTGCCGCCTCGGTCGCACGGAAATTGCCCGTTCCTTCCCGGCAATTCGCCGACGGTCCCCATCCCTCTCCTGAATTCGCCGATTTCTCTGCTAAAGCGCCTGTTTTCCCCTTGTGCGCCCTGATAGAATGTCCTATAGATTTTCGCTTCTCTGCATTTTTGATGGGTGTCCATACTCTCTGACGATCGTTGGCCAAGAAATGCCTTTCAATGAAAAAACAGGCCCGAAAAGTGAACGCAAGACCGATTTTCGGGCTCTTCATAAAGCTTATCTCGTTAGCCTGGAGAGATTTTCCGTGGTCCGTCCCGGATCGACCTCTTCGATCAGGCCGCTTTTAGGGTGGTCGGATTTTGCCTTTTATAGTGTCGGAAAACTCGAGCCGTGGAGCTGGCAAGCGGGGTGCGGGGGGAGCCTTTTTACAGTTCGGAAATTCTCACTCTCATGGCATTCACGTTCAGGTATCAACTTCCCATAGCATAAACTCCCAACGCTCTGGGGTGGGGGTGTCGCTGGGGGAGCCTTTTTTATAGCGTCACAAAACTCGCCGTCGCGGAATTTTCCATAACGGTAAAAGGGGGTTGCGGCGCGTTAGGAAATTCCGTTCATGCATGGGGTCCACGCGTCCATGGGTCCGCAGGGTTCATGGGTCCGGGGACGTGAAACACAATAAAGCGGCAGAGTCTAACGATGCGGATCAGCATGCGCCGATTGACCCGGCTGACGAATCCCTTCTCGAAAAAAGCTGGAAAAGCTGAAGCATGCCGTGGCGCTGCATTTCGCCTACTACAATTTCTGCCGAATCCATCAGACGCTGAGAGTCACGCCGGCGATGGAGGCGGGGATTTCGGATCATGTGTGGACAATTCAAGAATTGCTTGCGGTCTAAAAACGAGGAGATTACACTAACCGCTGAGATCCGATGGCGTTCGGATTTCTAGCCGAATAGGTACAAACCTATCTTGAGGGAGGTTTGTGCCTATGTCAAGTACTCCTATGGCAAAGATTCTTGCAGACAGAGACATCAGAAAGCTTCTCGGAATCGTTATCCTGAATGCGGACGAACAACGCATTAACCCCAACGGGATAGAGATACGCCTCGGCAAGAATGTGCTTTTTCAATCAACAGATGAAGAAAAGGAACTTGGTCCTGGCATGTTTTTAAAAGTACTTCCCGGAGAGAGCGTAACGATTTCAAGTCTTGAAGATTTTGTTTTCAAAAAGGAAGCAATTCACAAGGTTTTCCAAGATTGCGATCTGATGGCTTTAGTCACGCCAACAACAACCATGATGCGCGAAGGCATCATGCAAACAACAACGAAGGTTGATTCTGGTTGGAACGGAAAACTCAACTGGGGGCTAAGAAATAGCTCCACGAGAGACTTCATCCTCGGCTATGGCGAACCCATTTTCAAGTTGACTATTTTCTTGCTTGAAGGCGGTGAGATTCCGGAAATTCCATATGGGCGGCGCGAGGACGACCACTATCAAAACGCCGAGGGAATCGTTCGATCAGCACGCAAAATTCCAGCAAACATTCCCAAAAAGCAACTTGTTGGATCTTCTGTTGAGCGCCTAGATCCAGCTCGCCAGCTCCGCGAGGCTGGATATCCATTTAGCCACATCAGCACAGAACTCACAGACCTTCATGGGAAATTTGAAATTGTCTCCAAAGACGTCCTTCTCTTGAAGGACACCATTGCCTGCGAAACCAAAAAGCTTGCCGATAAGGTGGACGCCTCGCAGAAAACTACGCTTGAGAAGGTCGAAAGCCTTTTTGATCGCAAGTTCCTAAGTATTGCTGGTTCGATTCTAGGCTGTCTTGCTCTAATGTTCGGGGCCGTGACCTTCCTCCAGAGTCATGGCATAACAGGAAGCCCACTGGGATGGGTATCTGTTATTGGTGGATTTGGGCTCCTTCTGGTCGTCTATCTGATTGTTCGCCGTAAATCCTCAAGTTGACGTTGCGGTCAATCTTCAGGATGCCGCCATCAAGAACAGCAACACGCTAACAGATCACTACCCGCTTCTGATACCGGGTCTTATGTAACCTTCACCCTGCCTAGTATATTGACCGCGCCCAGATCGTTATTGTCCAGAAGTCCAAGTCCCGTTCGAGGAAGCAACGGCGCCATTGCTATCGGTCACATGGCCCTGTAGTCGGCAAACCGGCACTTCGGCACTTACCAGAAAAGACCCGGGTTTGCTCGGCAAGAATGACCCACCACACCTGTCAGCCCCAGATCCCAGGGCAGAGTGGACCCATACAGTGAACTTTGCCGATTTGGCACGCGCCAAACGGCTCCTTGTCCTCCGCAGCGGCGATTTGCGGAGCCCAGGCGTCTCCGTTCGGGTCAAATGGCCTATTTTTTGGCGCGGGACAAGTATTGCACGCCTTCGGCGTGGATGATGTTGATCCATGTCTCGAATTGTGTTCCGAATCCTGTTCCAAATCGTGTTCTCAGTGTGGATCACTTTATCCGAGCACAAACGGGTCTTTTTTCGTTAGCGCCGAGCAACGGACATTTGCCTCGAGTTGCCTGGAGGGCTGGTCAAATCGCCGGATAGCGCGTTATACGGACATGTGAAAGCGGTCATGGAACAGATTGGACTAAAAGCTTTTGGGACCCGACTGGTCTTAATCTTTTTTACCTAAACTCCTGAGATTTCCCGGACGCAGCGGAGACCGCGATCGTTGGTTCCTTCTGTGGGGTCCCCACTTTCGCGATATGCGAAGTACAGGTAACTCGACCAAGCGTCGAACCACGATCCACTCTTGGTGACTCCTCCAGGTTTCAGGTCGTACCAATCGGCCACCCACTCCCAACCGCTGCCCGTCGACATCACACCACTCCCGGCATCCTCGCCTGAGCCCGGACAGGACGACTTTCGCCGCCACTGCGGACGGGCCTGGGCACGCCTCATGCGTAAAGTCTCACTGGTGAACCCCCTGACCTGCCCCAAATGCGGCGGACTGTTACGCATAATCAGTTTCATCGATCACCCGTCGGTCATCCAAAAGATGCTGCGCCACCTCGAGCTCTGGCTTCCCCCAGATTCGGGAAAACTGTCAGTCTCAATTGCGGGGTGGGATAATTCCGGAAAATTTCTACCCCAACCGGTGCTATTCTGCTCCCGCAGGGAAAAAGCAAAATAATATCTTTAACGCCGCGCCCGGTTAGAGCGACGTTTCACCCATGGCTCCGGAGGATCAAGCCATTATTTTGTGACCACGCTAAATTGAGCCATTTCGGGGCCAGGTGCGACAAGGTCAAAATCCCAGAGGAGACCGGCTATGAAAAAAGCAGCGATTCTGGGCTGGATAGCGGTAGGAATTTCCACGACCATCTCGTGCTTGTGGGCTTTTTGGGGCGCCTACGAGAGCTTTCACGAAGGATGGTACTTTAAGTCCCTGGCTGAAAATCTGGTATGTACGGCCAAGTACCTCACGCTAATGCTGATCTTTGTGGTGCTCTCCGTGATCCCTCTCCGCTGGCCCAGAGTAGGAGGAAGCCTCTACCAACTGTTCGGCATAGGCTTTTGCATCTGGATTTTAGTGACGCGCAAGGTTCTGAACCTCGGTGTCGTGTTGGGTTGGCTACCGGTGACCCTACCCCCTCTTCTCCTCGGAATACTTTTCTGGGTAAGCCGTCCCAAACCCGTGCGGCGCGCGTACAAGATCAGCATTCTTCTTCCTTTGGTGGTGGCGGCTGGATTTGCAGTCGAGCCGGTCACGCGCATTGCGGGCCGTATCGACGATGGCAACCGTGGCCTAAGGATTGTCCAGGGAAACGGCGTGAAGCTGATCTGGGCGCCGGAAGGCCCGGGCTGGCCCAACCCGGATCCTCATGACAGAATTTGGGTGACCCAATGGCGCGGCCCCACCTGGGAGGAGGCTCAAAAGGTGTGCCGGTATCTAACGGCAGATGGGAAGTCCATTGCGGGCACCCCGCAGGACATCTGGCGACTTCCCACTGTAGAGGAAGTCGTCCGCTCAATGACCCGCCACGGAACCAATTGTGGGGGAGTCTGGGACCCTATCAACGCCCGCGCCGCGTATACCAAAAAGCCAGACAAAGAGTCCCCTCTTTGGAACTCACATTCGGTTATCATCTACTGGTGGACTTCCTCGGAACAGGATAGCAGACGAGCCTACAGCATTGACTTTAACGGCAATGTCTATACCAGAAACAAGGAATCAAACCTAGGTAGCCAGGGCTTCAGGGCGGTCAGGGAGCCCCAGGAGGACTAGGTGCCGCGTGCCCATGCGGCATACCCAGCTTGAGATGGATCTTGGGACCCTGTCCAAAAGCGGGGCCGCGATGGACTGAGGCGCGGCGCCCAGACCCTCGTCTTCACTTAACGCAGAACGCACAAACTGGAACCTGAAATCATCACTCCCTCAATCCAGGAAAGAGCCCTGCGCGGCACAGAGTGCCACATCCAACGCCGTCTTACGAAGCTAAGCCACCAATACTCTCGGTCACTTGGTGGTGTAGTCGGCTTCTCGGAAACTTGGGATCAACGGTTGCTGACGGACAGTCAGTTTCGGGATAGCGCGTTACACAACCAAGTGGCCCGTTGTCCAGGAAAACTGACCCGAAGCCGCATAGGTATGAAAACGCGGTTTGGACCTATCTATTGAGTACGCGCACTACCTCAATTTCCGCCTTAGAGTTACGCCGAGGATAACCATTTTGAACTCAGCCGCAACTGATATAGCATGACGGCATGACAAGTTGGAGAGAATTGCCGCTGGTGAAGCCGATTTTCGAAGCACGCCTTCAGGATCTGTCCGCCTCTTTTTTGGAGTACGTCGAGGTCTTTAAACAGCGTGGTCCTTTCTCAGAGTCGCAGCTTCGCGTTCATTTGAAAGCTCTCAGAGCGCGAAGGGCTTTCCCATTGGCGGCAGAGGCGGTCAAGAACTCAGATTTCGCCGATGCTGTGCGAGATGTGTTGCGAGATTGGGGAGTTGGGACCCATGGAGCCGAACTCGTTCCGGTCGAGGCCTTTCGCGCCGAACTGGGAAAACTTGCCGCGAGCCTTGCCGGCTTGGAGCAGCTGCAAATCGATGATGTCGCACTGGATGGGCCGAAGGCGGCATCGAGGGTCTGGGATCTTATCAGTTCTATGTGCCTTGTCACGAAAAACGGAAAGCCCATCAAGAACAGGTTGGTTAGCGGGTCCAAAGCCTTACACCATGTGTTACCCGAGTTGGTATCGCCGATCGACCGGGAGTACACCCAGACGTTCTTCGGGTGGCACAATCCGGAGTTTCAGAATAATCCGCGGGACTGCTTTAATCTCATCTTCCTCTCTCTTGCCGATCTTGCGAAGAAGATTAAGCCTGCGCATCTCGTTGGCGAGGGATGGATGTCAAGTCCGGCTAAAATCCTCGATAACGCAATAATTGGATACTGCGTAAAGCACGGGTTGAAATCTGAGAACACGCGATACCAACAGAAGCAGCGGGCGGTCCATAAGGCAATGGTGAAGCGCGCGAAAGAACTTGGGATGTGGGAAGCGATCAAGGCGGAAGCTGTCAAGAAGCGCCGACGCAGTTCCGATTCCTAGAAGAGGGAATCACTGACTGGGCAACGCCGGCCCGCCGACATGGGTCCAGCTAGCCCGTCCGCGCCCTGCAAGGTTTAAGGCGAGCGTGGCAATAGCCGCAGTCTCAAGTATCCGGCTGAGGCGGAGGCGCCAAACGCCTCAGAATCGCGATCCAAACGGCCGTGTTGTTAGGCATTTCGGAGAGGTGGTAGGTAACCCCGAAGTTTCTTCAGATCCGCACCAGTCACCTCTACGGTTTGCGCGTAATACATCCATGTGAAGCCATCACTTCCCATAACGCCATTACCAGTCTCGGGCAGCAGACTTTGCGGGAATTCCCGACCGGTGGAATGTCTACCGCCGTGGAAGAGGGCGATGGCAGGACGGCGGTTTCCGGCGTTGGCACCTGAGGCCTCAAACAGGGCCGCAGGATTATGCCGGACCTTATACATTTCTGCGCGCAACTGCTCATGGGTAAGATGCCCATGCCACGATGACTGGCGCGCATGAGGAAAGGTGGCACGGGCGTCCCGCCCGTGTTTCCGCTGGCAATCAGCTGCACGGCCTTAAGGCCAGTTCGTCCAGTTCATGCCTTGGGGCAATTTGATAACACAGTAGTTCAAGCTGTCCTGATAATTCATGGCATCGGCGCTGGGAAAGGCGCGCGTTGCACACATGTCGTTGCACACATGTTGGGATCCTGCCCGAGTTTTGTAGTTGGAATGGAAGGCAAAGGCAGGGTCTCCGAGTTGCAGATGTTTTGCTTATCGATAGATAGTAATTTGCATTTTCCTGCTTGGAGCATGATAGCGCCGGTTGGTGGGAAAATCACCCGGAATTGTCCCGCCGGGCCGGTGACGTAGGGGCTTTGAGCGGGCCGCGAGGAGCCAATCGGCG
>Ga0315280_10002442_pt1 | contig 30097 bp, 29 predicted proteins | sample YL17G06_40_MG_FD_203697 | JGI IMG/M metagenome (GOLD analysis project Ga0315280, IMG submission 203697) | Sediment microbial communities from Yellowstone Lake, YNP, Wyoming, USA - YL17G06_40 | ecosystem: Environmental > Aquatic > Freshwater > Lake > Sediment | place: USA: Wyoming | collected... | reverse complement strand
CGCGGGGCCACCCTCCTTTTTTTAATAAAGAGGCTTCGGATTAACCCATAAAATCCGGTTTAAGATGGGCCTTCCTTTATAAGGGCTTAAATACGCTGACAACCCGAGACGAGGTTAATCAATATCCTCAAAATATGGTTTTCCTATTTTTTTGAAATAAAAGGGGGTTGTAAACCCCTTCAGAGGATATTTTGGGTTTTAAGCTGTGTAGCCTTGGGCGATCATCGCGTCAGCTACTTTGAGGAAGCCTGCGATGTTGGCGCCTAGGACGTAGTTGCCTGGCTGGCCGAAGAGCTTGGCGGTCTCGTAGGCGGTCTTGTGGATGTTCACCATTATACCGTGGAGCTTCGCGTCGACCTCATCGAATGTCCAGAAGTAGCGCTGGCTGTTCTGCACCATCTCGAGGCCGCTCGTCGCCACGCCACCCGCGTTACTCGCCTTCCCCGGCGAGAAGAGCACCTTGGCGTCTTGGAAGACCTTGATGGCTTCTAGAGTACAGGGCATATTCGCACCCTCTGTGACGCAGGCTACGCCATTGTCGATAAGCTTCTTCGCGTCTTTGTCGTTCAGCTCGTTCTGGGTCGCGCACGGGAGGGCTACGTCCGTTTTGACGCTCCAGGGCGCAGCTTTAGGGGTGAAGTTGCACTTGAACTTATCCGCGTACTCTCTGATCCTGCCCCTCTTCACGTTCTTCAGCTCCAGGATGAAGTCGAGTTTCTTCTGGTCGATCCCGGCTGGGTCATAGATGAAGCCGTCAGAGTCGCTCAGGGTGACGACCTTGGCGCCGAGCTGGATCGCCTTCTGGGCTGCGAACTGGGCGACGTTCCCGGAGCCCGAGACGGCAACCGTCTTGCCCTTAAGGGAGCCCTTCTTCGCCGCTTTCAACATCTCCTCACAGAAATAAACGACACCGAAGCCTGTGGCTTCAGTCCTGGCGAGACTGCCTCCGTACACAGGTGATTTACCGGTCAGGACGCACGTACCGTGGAGGTTGGTGATCTTCCTATAGGCGCCGTACATGTAGCCGATCTCACGAGCGCCAACGCCGATGTCGCCGGCGGGGATATCGACGAACTGACCGATGTACTTATAGATCTCCATTATGAAGCTGGTGCAGAAGGCCTCGACCTCGTCATCGGTCTTCCCCTTGGGTTCGAAGTCAGAACCTCCCTTGCCGCCGCCCATCGGCAAGCCGGTCAGGCTATTCTTGAAAGTCTGCTCGAAGCCCAGGAACTTCATGACGGCGAGGTTAACGGTCGGGTGGAACCTGAAACCGCCCTTGTAAGGCCCTATCGCAGAGTTGTACTGTACCCTGTAACCTCTGTTAACCTGGATCTTGCCGTCTCTGTCCTTCCAGGGGATGCGGAACTGGACGATCCTCTCAGGCTCGACCATCCTCTCTAGTATCTTGTTCTCCTGGTACTTTGAGAACTTCTTGATGGCCGGCTCGAGAGTCGTCAAAACCTCATACGCTGCCTGGTGGAAGACCTTCTGATCCGGGTCCTTCTCAACGAGACTGTTGTAAACGCTCTCAATATACTTATCCAAAGGACTTTACGCCTCTCATAAACTCATGGCGTCGAGTATATATTGCTATCCATAATTTCCTTCATATATATTCTATATTTCTTCCAAATAATATATATACTAAATTTACTATACACTTCAAGGAAAAAGTGATTTCATAGTATAAAATGTAGATTATATAAAATTATTTATTTGATAAATTCTAATTTTTAAATTATTACAACTTTTAATCATCCTATCCCTCTGTTATTATCTTCATTAAACACATTTAACCTTATAACGATTGAATTAAATCCGATCTCAAAAAAGCGTAGAGAATGGTATGTACAGGTTTAGTAAGGGTAAATACAACCCTTATTATTGTGAACCAATTTAATTATAATCGAATTTCTTAAAAATTACTATCTCGCTATAATGTTGAAATAAGAGCCAAGGGTATTTGAAAATGGATCACGGGATGCTGTTGGCCTTAACAGTCGTGCTCCCCGTCGCAGCGGGGCTCATCTGCCTCGTCGCTAATGATGGGTTGATAAGGCGCTTGGTCGTGGCTGTCACGACTGTGGCCTTGATTGCCTCGTCTCTTTTACTTTATAGCGGAGGCGGGTTCGTGTACGAGCCTGCCCCCGTCTTCGAGACGATCATCTTGGTTTTGGACTTCGTTCTCCTCGTCTACTTCCTATACGCCGGGTTTAGGTTCGGAAACCTGTTGGTGATCGGTCTCACCCTGCTCCAGCTGCTACCGATCGCATACTTCGAGTTCGTGATGGGGAGAGTCGAGGTCGACCATGTACTTATGGTTGATAATCTCTCACTCCTCATGAGCCTGATAATAAGCATCGTCGGCTCTTTGGTCGTAGTCTACAGCCTCGCATACATGGACGAGCACGAGGAGCACCTCCACCTGGAGAGAAGCAGGCAGAACAGGTTCTTCTTCTTCATGCTCCTTCTCCTCGGCGCGATGCAGGGCCTCGTCTTCTCCAACAGCCTCTACTGGCTCTACTTCTTCTGGGAGATGACCACCCTCTGCAGCTACGAGTTAATCAGGCACGACGGCACTGAAGTCGCTGTCAGGAACGCGGTGACCGCCCTTTGGATGAACCTCCTCGGCGGCGTCGCCTTCGTCGGCGCCATGTACGTCGGACACTACTACGTCGGCGGCATCTCCCTAGCAGAGCTTCTTGGTCACAGCCAGACGCCGGCGCTTCTCCTACTCTTCGCCACTCTCGCCTTCGCCGCCTTCACGAAATCTGCCCAGTTCCCTTTCAACAAGTGGCTCCAGGGGGCGATGGTGGCGCCGACGCCCGTCTCCGCCCTCCTCCACTCGAGCACGATGGTCAACGCGGGCGTCTACCTTGTCCTAAGGATAGCGCCGGCGATACAGGGAACATCACTCAGCCTAGGCATAGCCCTGGTCGGCGCATTTACATTCATGATCACTGCTGTACTCGCCCTCAACGAGAGGGTCTCTAAGGGTATCCTCGCATACTCGACGATAGGGAACCTTGGCCTCATCTTCATGTGTGCTGGGCTGAACTCGCCCCTCGGCTACGCCGCCGCTGTAACGATCCTTGTGTTCCATTCAGTCTCCAAGGGGCTCCTGTTCCTCGGAGCAGGCGTCGTTGAGAACAGGGTGCATAGCAGGCTCATAGAGGACTGGGAGGGTCTACTCGCGAGGCTGCCCTTCACCAGCCTCATGATGATCATGGGTATGATAAGCATGTTCCTGCCCCCGTTCGGGATGCTGATAGGGAAGTGGGCCGCGATAGACGCCATAACTACCTCGCCCCTCCTCTCAGGACTGCTCATAATAATGCTCGTCCTCGTAGGCAGCGCGGCGACGACGGTCTACTACACGAAGTGGCTCGGCCACCTCACCGTGCTTCCGCAGGCCGAGAGGACGCGAAAAGGCGAGGAACTCCCAGCGGCCTACGCGGTCTCCATGCTGTCTCTCTTCTGCCTCATCCTCGTTATGAGCAGCGGCGTAGGCCTCGTCGTCAACGGCTTGGTCCTACCTGCCATGCCCGCGGATTACTGGGGGGGCTTCTACGCGGGTCTCCTCAGCCTAGAAACGTTTGTAGGCTCCTTCATCACCTACCCCTACTGGATCGCCGCCGGCCTGATCCTCCTCATGGGTCTCCTTATTGCTAGGAGAAAGGGCGGGGTCGTAAAGCCCCCGTACCTGAGCGGAGAGAATGTCCCTGATAACCCGGTCGCCTTCAGGACCACCGCAGACGGCGAGGCGACCGCTGATGTTTCAGGCATGTTCCTCGATCACGAGGTGAGCAGCCCCCAGCTCCTCCGCATGGGGACCATCATAGGGGCGCTCGTGGTGCTGATAATGTTCCTCACGGTGGTGCTTTGACATGGTAGACCTGCTTAACCTGAACACATATGTTCCCGCCCTGTTTGTGGTGCTAGCACCCGTAATCGGCGGCCTCCTCATGGGCATAGACAGGAAGCTGACGGCGAGGATGCAGAGCCGCATCGGGCCACCGATCCTGCAGCCCTTCTACGACGCGATAAAGCTCTGGGGGAAGCAGCCCTTCCTGGCGAGCGGGCTGCAGCCTATCCTCGCGTTCGGCTACTTTGGCTTTAGTGTCGCCGCCTATGCCCTCCTCGCCTTCGGGCAGGATATACTCTTGATGATCTTCACGATCGCCGTGGCCGACGTCTGCCTAATAGTAGCGTCATTCAACTCCAAGTCGCCGTACAGCAACATCGGCGCGAAGAGGGAGCTTCTCGTGATGATGAGCTATGAGCCGGTGATGATCCTTGCAGCCCTCAACATCTCAATAATGACGGGCACATTCATGATTCAGGGGATATTTGACATCACGGTGCCCTTGCTTCCATACCTACCCCTGACGTTCCTGGCGATGATACCAGTACTGGTTGTGAACATGAAAAAGTCGCCGTTCGACGTCTCGGCCTCAGGCCACGCCCACCAGGAGCTCGTCAGGGGGATATACACGGAGTTCAGTGGCTACACGCTGGCTCTGATAGAGTTTGGCCACTGGACTAAGGTGGCTCTCATGCTGAGCTTCGTCACCCTCTTCTGGGCCCCCAACCTCATAGTAGGCGTGGCCCTGGCACTCACCCTCTTCTTCGTCACCCTTGTCATAGACAACGTCTACCCGAGGCTCGACTGGAAGAGCATGGTCAAGACCACGTGGACGGCGGGCTTCCTCCTCATAATCGCGAACATAATCGGGCTCATAGTCCGGCTGGTGGCACTGTAATGAGGACGATGACTAAGGCCAGAATTAAGTCGCCTTGGGTCCTCCACTTCGACTGCGGCAGCTGCAATGGCTGCGACATAGAGATACTGGCGGCGCAAACACCGAGGTTCGACATCGAGCGCTTCGGCATAGTCAACATAGGCGACCCGAAGCAGGCTGACGTGTTATTGGTTACGGGTCCCGCGAATAAGAGGAACCAGAGGGTGCTCAGGAACCTCTACGACCAGATGCCGGCACCGAAGACCGTGATAGCTATCGGCGAGTGCGCCTGCAGCGGTGCCATCTTCCACAACTGTCCCAACACCCTCGGTGGCGTCGACAAGGTCATTCCAGTAGACGTCTACGTGCCGGGCTGCGCCGCTAGGCCCGAGCAGATAATAGACGGCATAATGCTAGCCTTGCAGAAGCTGGAGAAGATCAGCGAGTGTCAGGAGGAAGGTGGCTAAGATGGTGGTGCAGGAGTACAAGGTCAAGGGCAAGACCGAGGATGTCGTCGCCGACAAGGTTGACATGTTCATCAAGATCAACGACTTGAAGGCCCAGAACGCTAGGATGATAACTATAACCGCGAGGGACCTCGGCACTGAGGTCGAGGTGATCTACCACTTCGAGAGGGGCTTTGACGTCGTTAATTTACGTCTAAAGACGCCGAAGAACGAGCCCATACCGAGTATAACCGGCGTCTTCCCGGCCGCCTTTATCGCCGAGAATGAGCTCCAAGACATGTTCAACATCAAGATCTTAGGCATCAACGTCGACTTCGACGGCAGGCTAATGAAGATAGAGGGTGCCGACGAGACGACGCTGCTGAAGCCAGCGGTCGGGCCGGTGCCCTTCATCAAGAGGTTCTACGGTAGGTGCCGGGAAGAGTGCCCGGCGATGGTCAATGCCCCTAAGTACATACGGCAGATCGTCATGGGGGACTCGCAGGGCGGATACAATACTCATATAGAGCAGGCTCCCCTCCCCGCCATACTCGGCAGAGTGTGCTTCGCGCCATGCGAAGAGGACTGCAGGCAGGAGAAGAACGAGGAGCCGATACAGATAAGGTTGTTAAAACGGTTCACCGCAGACTCGATGCCGAGCCTGAGGCGCGAGGTCAAGCGAGCCAAGCCGACGGGCAGGAAGGTTGCGGTCGTAGGTGGCGGGCCCGCCGGCGTGTCATGTGCCTTCTACCTCGGCATGATGGGGCACAACATCACCGTCTTCGAAAAGGGGAAGGGATGCGGAGGGGCGATGTATTGGGGCATACCCAAGTACAAGCTTCCCAAGAACCTCATGGAGGCGGAGATAAGCGCACGCTTCGAGGAGGCTGGCGTTGACCTCAAGACCAACACGGAGATCAAAGAGCTGAAGCCCCTACTCAAAAAATTCGACGCCGTCTTCGTCGGGATAGGCGCGGTCGACAGCTATAAGCTCGGCATAGAGGGCGAGGACTCCGAGGGCGTCATAGACTTCAGGGAGATACTCACCACCGTCAACGTCCGCAACGGCACCATGAACGTCGGAGACAGGGTCGCAGTTATAGGAGGTGGAAACAGCTCGATAGACGCTGCCAGGACCTCTCGAAGGCTTGGCGCGACTAGGATCATCATATACTACAGGAGGACGGAACGGGAGATGCCCGCTTCCACCCACGAGATACAGGGCGCCATACAGGAAGGGGTCAACATCGAGTACCTGACGACTCCCGTCAAGATCACGCCTGGGAAACCGTTGAAGCTTGATCTGCAGCACATGGAACTTGGCGAAGCCGACTCCTCAGGTAGGAGGAGGCCCATCCCAATAATGGGAAGCGAATTCACCGTGGAGGTCGACACGGTCATCAAGGCCATAGGGCAGTCCGTCGTCATCCCCGAGAAGTTCGAGCTGGAGGTAGACAGGCAGGGGAAGATAGTCATCAATGACAACTACGAGACCAGTATGAAGGGAGTTTGGGCGGGGGGCGACGTCTGCTTCGGCCCAAGGTTCGTCATCGAGGCCCTCAGAGACGGCAGGAAGGCAGCGTCTGAGATAGACAAGAGCTTCGGCGGTAAAGGCTGGCCAGAGCCCTCCCTCGATCTAGAGGAGTACGTGGGAAGGCCGATGAACCTCCCCGAGATCCGTTCAATGGAGCACGTCCAGGTCAGAGAACTCGACCCGGAGGAGAGGATCAGTAACTTCGACGAGGTCGAGCTTGGGTACAACGAGGATGAGGCTCTTAGAGAGGCTAGCCGCTGCTGGAGGTGCGACTGGAATGAGTGATGCACAATCGGCTACAAAGAAAGCGTACACCGTGTTTCCTTTCGGCCCACAGCACCCTGTGCTGCCGGAGCCCGTCCATCTAAGGTTCGTGGTGGACGAGGAGAAGATCGTCGACGTCGTCCCTAACCTCGGCTACGTCCACCGGGGGATCGAGAGGGCCTGCGAGCTCAACGACTACAAGCGGAATATATACCTCTGCGAGCGGGTATGCGGTATCTGCAACTACATCCACGGTATGACCTACTGCGGAGCCATAGAGAGGATAACCGATGCTGAGGCGCCGCCGAGGGCAAAATATTTGAGGGTCATCTGGTCCGAGCTCGCCAGGCTCCAGAGCCACTTCCTATGGCTCGGCCTATTCGCCGACGCCATAGGGTTCGAGAGCCTCTTCATGCAGGTCTGGAGGGACCGCGAGATCATCCTATCCCTGAACGAGAAGACCAACGGTCATAGGATACACCTGGAGACCAACATGATCGGCGGATGCCGGAAGGACATGGACGAATCCATGGTCAAGGTATACAGAGAGGATCTGGGACTCGTGAGGAGGAAGGTAGAGGCCTTGGAGCCGATCTTCCACAGGGACGCAGCCATCAGGGAGAAGTGCGAGGGGAAAGGCATACTCCCCAAGAGCAAGGCCGTCTTCCTAGGCGCCGTCGGCCCCACGATAAGGGGCAGCGGGATACCCCAGGACATGAGGAACCTTGGCTACGAGGCCTACGGGGAGCTCGACTTCAAGCCAATAGTCTATGAGGGCGAGGACTCCTACTCCAGGATGCTCGTGCGCTTCGACGAGGTCATCCAGTCCCTCGACCTCATAGAGAGGGCCATGAAGAAGATGCCCGAGGGACCGATACTAAACAAGAACGAGAAGTTCCCCGACGGAGTCGCCATCAAAAGGACGGAGCAGCCGCGCGGAGAGCTCTTCTACTATGTCGAGGGGAACGGCACAAACAAACTCCAGAGGTGCAAGATAAGGACGCCGACCGCGGCGAACATACCGCCCCTCGTGACGATGCTCATCGGCCACGAGATCGCCGACATCCCTACTATTGTTCACAGCATCGACCCATGCATCTCGTGCACCGAGAGGATCACATACCTGAAGGGAGGTAAGTAGAGTTGCCGAAGATGCTTAAGGAAGTCTTGAAGAATCTATCCTCGAAGCCCGCGACCCTCAACTACCCCTTCGTCAAGCCCAAGCCTGTGCCGGGCACGAGGGGAGCCCTGACATGGGACATGCAGAGGTGCGACCACTGCCAGGACTGTGAGCGGGTCTGCCCTTCCATGGCCATCAAGGTCTACCCCGAGGAGAAGAAGGTCGAGTACCAGCCCTTCAAGTGCATCTTCTGCTACCTCTGCATCGAAAACTGCATGCAGGATGCTATAATAGGCTCAGATATCGTCTGTGCGCCCGAGTACGAGAAGAAGGTCGAGGTATACGAGTCTGATAAATTTAAAGAATAAGGATTCTTTGTACAGGATTTTATTAAACTTCTAAATCTATAGACTGCTTTTTTAAGCCCAAACTCTTTAATCAATGATTAAAAGGTTTAGAGATATGGCGTCTAAAAAGGGCATAGTAGATCTCGAGGCTGACACCCGCTTCCTCCGTCGGCTCGAGTCTGAGCTCGGCGCCGAGGACCTCAACAAATGTTTCCAGTGCGGCGTCTGCACGGCTTCCTGCCCCGTGAGGGAGGTGGACTCGGCCTTCAACCCTAGGAGGATCATGAAGATGGCGAAGCTGGGGCTGAAGGATCAGGTTTTCAACAGCGAGTTCATCTGGCTCTGCTCCATGTGCTTTATGTGCCAGGAGAGGTGCCCTCAGGATGTCAGGCCACCTGAGGTCATGATGGTTCTTAAGAACATGGCTGCCAAGGAGGGGCTGGCCCCGTCGAACCTGACGAAGCTCGTGGACATCTTGGCTCAGGGCGGCAGGGTCTACGAGGTAGACGATTTCACGAAGGAGGAAAGAGGAGACCGCGGCCTTCCGGACGTGGAGTCTGAGCCCGGCTTCGTGAAGAAGATAGCGGAGGCAGGCAAATGAGGTATAGCCTCTTCCTTGGGTGTACCATCCCGGTCAGGCAGATGAACTACGAGCTGTCAGCCAGGGCAGTTTCCAAGGCCCTTGGCATAGGGCTCGTCGACGAGGGGTTCGGCTGCTGTGGCTTCCCCATAGAGCCTGTGGACGAGGTGAGGGCTCTCTCGATGGCGGCGGTTAACCTGAAGAAAGCTGCCGAAGCAGGTCTCGATGTTGTCACTCTCTGCTCGGCATGCGGCGAGATGCTGGCCAAGTCAGAGAAGGTCCTGAACAGCGACGAAGCTACGTTAAAGAACGTCAACAAGCTGCTCAGCTCAAGGCTCGGCGTAGAGTATCAGGGGGAGAAACCCCGCGTCGTGCATTTCGCTAGGATGCTGTACCAAGACTTCGGTGTCGAAAACATCAAAGGCAAGGTCACACACCCCTTGAAAGGTTTAAGGATAGCATGCCATCCTGGATGCCACTACGTGAGGCCCTCGACCCTCTATGATGGCTTCGACGACCCAGAGTTTCCGGGCAGCCTCGACAGGCTCGTCGAGGCCACGGGCGCCGAGGCTGTCGAGTATATCGGTAAGAACGACTGCTGTGGTGGGAGTCTACTCGCGGTAAAGGAGGAGGTCTCAAAGGCGATGACGAAGGGTAAGCTGGACACCTTGAAGGCCGCCAACGTCGACGCCATAGTCCTCGTCTGCCCGTTCTGCGGCATCATGTACGACAAGTACCAGAGGATACTCGCGGAGGAGTTGCAGCATAGCTACGACATCCCGGTGCTCTACTACCCGCAGCTCCTTGGCCTCGCCCTTGGGATCAACCCCGATCAGCTGGGCTTCGACGTTAACTCGGTGAGCGTTCATGGGCTTCTCGAGAAGGTGGAGGTGAGAGCATGATAGGCGTATTCATCTGCAAGTGCGGCGGGAACATCTCGGGCACGGTGGACTGTGGCAAGGTCAGGGACGCCGTGAAGGATGTCGAGGGCGTGAAGACGGCACAGGTGACGGAGTTCCTCTGCTCCAAGCCGGGCCTCCAGATGATCAGGGACTCCATCAAGAGGAACAAGCTCGACCGCATCGTCGTCGCCTGCTGTAGCCCCCACATGCATGAGAACATGTTCAGGAACGTCGTCGAGGAGGAGGGCGTCAACAGGTATCAGCTTGTCCACGTCAACCTCCGAGAGCACTGCAGCTGGATCCATGATAAGGGCGCCACCGAGAAGGCAATCAATCTGGTGAGGGGCGGGGTGGAGAGGGCGAAGACCCTCGAGCCCCTGCAGGAGAAGACCGTCGAGGTCTGCAGGGACGCCCTCGTCATAGGCGGAGGCGTGGCAGGCATCACAACGGCGCTTCAGCTCGCCGAGGCCGGGCTGAAGGTCAACCTAGTCGAGAAGAACCCAAGCATAGGAGGCAGGATGGCGCAGCTGAGCAAGACCTTCCCCACCCTGGACTGCAGTCCCTGCATCCTCAGCCCGAGGATGGCCGAGGTTGAAAACGACAAGAACATCACTCTGTACACGAACTCAGAGGTCGAGAGCGTAACAGGTGGGCCAGGGAACTACCATGTCACCGTCAAGCGTAGAGCCCGGGGCGTCGACCCTGATAAATGCCTGAAGTGTGGGAGGTGCTCTGCTGTCTGCCCGACCAGTGTCCCCCATAGCTTCGAGGCAGGCCTATATGAGAGGAAGGCCGCCTACCTGCCTTTCCCCCAGGCCGTCCCGTCCTCCTATGCCATAGATTTCGAGAACTGTAAGAGGTGTGGGGCTTGCGCGGAGGCGTGCCCAGTCGACGCCATCGATCTGAACGCCGAGGACAAGCTCGTAGAGTTCAACGCCGGCGCTATAGTAGTTGCAACGGGCTTCGACTTGATCAGCGACGAAAAGCTGAGGACTTATCATCCTGAGAACCCAGGGGTTGTGAACGCCCTGCAGGTTGAGAGGCTGATCGAGAACGAGCTCACTGAGGGCAAGGTCCTATCCACTAAGTCAGGGGAGAGGGTGAAATCCATCGCATACGTCCTCTGCGCTGGAAGCAGGGACCCCCACAATGGTGTCTCCTACTGCAGCGCCGTCTGCTGCCCGTATACGGTCAAGCAGGCTGTACTTCTGAAGAAGTCTCTGCCCTACCTCAAGATATACATCTACTACACCGACATGCGGATGACAGGCAGGGGCTTCGAGGACTTTTACAGGGAGGCGAGGGAGAAGGGTATCCAGTTCATCCACGGCAGGCCGGGGGAGGTGACCCCGCTGCCTGACGGGAAGCTGGAGCTACTCGTCGAGGACCTCGACACGGGCCTCATGCTCAGGAATAAGGTCGAGCTGGTCGTCCTCTCGTCGGCGATGGTGCCCTCCAAGGGCACGGGCGAGCTCGCCTCAAAGCTTGGCATAGCCCTCGGCGAAGACCTCTTCATCGCAAGTAAGCACGTCAAACTCAACCCGATATCCACCCTCAGGGAGGGCATCTACGCGGCAGGCGTGGCGACGGGCTGCAAGGACATCCATGACTCGGTCATCGACGCCAGGGCGGCGTCCTCTCATGTCACCAATTTCCTCGGGGAGGGGAAGCTGAACCTCAGCCCCTTCAAGCCAGTCATGGAGGGGGAATGTGACCTGTGTGGCGCCTGCGTAGAGGTCTGTCCAAGGAACGCCATAAGCCTTGACAAAAACGGTCCAGTGATCGACGTCGTCTCATGCAACGGCTGCGGAGCCTGCACAGCCGCATGCATGAAGGGCGGCTTGAAGATACCGAACTACACCAAGGAAAGCCTTCTCGCGGAGATCAAGGGGCTGCTGACAGGAACAGACAATGATGTCGCCCTCCTAGGGTTCTTCGACGATAACATAAGCTACACAGCAGCCGACAACGCCGGGACCGCTCGTCTACACCAGCCGACGAACATGAGGATCGTCAGGATGCCATCGACGGCGCTCCTCGATAAGAAGACAATTTTCAACGCCCTCGCCTACGGAGCTGACGGAATCCTCATCTCAGAGGTCGAGGAGAGCCACGAGGCGGAGATGGCGGAGAAGTTGATCGAGGAGGTCAAGGAAGAGGTCAAGGGGATGGGGTTAGAACCGGAGAGGATAAAGTTCCAGCCCATGGTCCTCCCCATCTTCAAGATGCTGCCTAAGATCATCACCGACTTTACGAACGATGTGAAGAAGCTCGGCAAGATAAGCCCTGAGAACAGGCAGAAGCTCACTGAGAAAGCTGTCTAACCTTCCCTCTTCCACCGTTTAAGGAACCTATTTATTTGGGGTAAGTGGGACTCCCTGAGTGCAGTTTGAAGAAGGCTTTTTCCTGAGTTCACGCGTGCTCCTAATCGTCATTAGCAGAGCGGTTTAAACAAACTCTGAAAATGTATATGCGAGTGAGGAGCACGTGCTGCTTGAAGCGTGCGCACGTGCTTTATCTTCTTTCAATTCTATTCTAGTTTATGTTCATCCCTATCGAAACCGAGGAGCCACAGCCTAGAAGAAAATTCCCCATCATGACTATTCTCTTGATCTTGATCAATGTGGCTGTTTACATCTTCGAGGCGCAGATAGCATTTAACCAAGGATCGTACGCTCTCGAGAACTTCATGACCAACTACGGCGTGGTTCCAGCGCTTATCATGAGGGGAGAATCCCTTATCACGTTATTAACGTCCATGTTCATTCACGCTGGCCTTACGCACATCTTATTTAACATGTTGTTTCTCCTCGTCTTCGGTGATAACGTCGAGGACAAGCTCGGTCACCTCGGGTTTCTTATCTTCTACTTAGTTACAGGATTAATAGCGTCTTTTTCCCAAATAGCGGTCGAGCCAAGCTCCATGATTACAAGTGTAGGTGCAAGCGGTGCGATAGCGGGTGTACTTGGAGCATATCTCATCTTGTTTCCTAGCGGCTACGTACGGGCTTTCATATTTTTGGGGTTTTTGATGCGTATTAGCAGGGTTCCAGCGGTGGTTTTCATTGGATTCTGGTTTATGATCCAGTTCCTAAATGGGATGATCACTCTGGGTGTAAATACAGTCGAGACAGGCGGGGTTGCGTATTGGGCTCACATTGGTGGATTTGTAGCTGGATCTGTGCTGTCAATCATTTACAGGGTTTCTCGTGCGCGCACTTTTTGAAATCATTTAATCAATCCGCTTAGAGGATCTGATTTTAGAGCTTGGATATTGCTCGCAGAACCCGCCAAGATGATAGCTATTCCCGTGAATAATAACCCACTTAATCGGAGAACCGGTTACCCCTTAAGGCTCGTTGTCCCCGATTGCGTGCGCCTAATGTCGCATAGGTAGGATACGATAGTCTTCGAGTCACCCTTCACGGTCACCTGTATCGGTCCGAGGGGGGCTTGGCTCGCCTGATAGATGCTGACATGGCCCGCGTATGCCGCCTGCCTATTGATCCCGAAGTTGAACTCGGTCCTGTCGGAAGCCCAGCGCGAGAGCATGCTCCTCACGGCGTCCCTGATCCTCTCCCTCGCGAAGCTCTCCCTGAGGTACCTGAGGGATTCGACGCCTACCATCCTCGCCTCCAAGATGGTTTCACCGCGCCTCTCGATGGTTTCAAGGGCGATAGGTCCGAGGACCTTCTTGATCGCCTTAGCTACCTTCTCGGGCTCCTCCGTGGGGCTGACCTCGGCTCTTATAACCACGATGACATCGCTCAAACATTAACGCGCTCCATGAGCTTCTCGAAGCTAATCCTCAGCTGGTCGACGCCGTCGTCGTTGACGATCATGATGTCCGCCATAGCTATCGCGTCGCCGATGCCGAAGCCGAGCTCCCGCCTGTCCCTCTCCCTGAACTCCTCCCAGGTAACTGGATCGTCGCTACGGCCCCTCTTCGTCAGCCTCTTGAACCTGCTCAGCGGTGAGGCGTGGACGGCGACGAGGACGACCTCGAAGGTGTTCTTGAAGGCCTCGATCTCCGCTAGACTCCTTATCCCGTCGACCACCGTTAGGCCTTGAGGCATCTTCCTGAGCATATCTATGCAGCGGACAGCGACAGCGTCCGCCCCCTCCTCCCTGATCTTAGTGGCGAGCTGGCCGAGGTTCTCAGGGGTGGGCTCTACGCCTTGCTGCCTTGCGAGTTCCCTGATGACATCGCCCATGGTCAATATCCTTAGGCCGGACTCGCGCATGATGCCGCAGAGCGTGGTCTTACCGGAGCCAGACATCCCGGTCACCAGGATGAGTCTCCTCCGGTCCATATCCTCAGCTCGCCCTCTCGAGGCCGTGGGACCTCGTCTTGATGAACACATTCTCGAGACCTGTGCTCGTAGCCACGCCGGCGAGGGCCATCATGGTCTCCCTACTAGGCGGGTGCATCGCTTTAAGCCTTGGGTCGAGCACCTCGCCGAGGTTGTCGAACTGCTGGAGGTAGTAGACGTCGCACCTCCCCCTGAGGCTCTCGGCTATGGACCTCACGAAGGCCGGGTCGTCCGAGACCGTGGGCGCCACGGTAGTTCTAGCCTCCAATTCCACTCCCAATCTCTTGCTGAGATCAAGGGCGTATTCGACGGCCTCAGCGAACTTGGCCCCCATCTCGGGTCTTCCGGAGACCCTGCCATAGTCCTCGGCCGTGAGGGGTGCCTTGACATCCAGTGCGACGCGGTCGATGAGCCCATCCTTGAGCAGGGCCTCCAGCGTACCTTTCACGCTCCCGTTGGTGTTGAGCATCAGCTTGAAGCCTAGGCGCTTCACCATCCTAGCGGCCTCGACGACCGCGGGCTGGACGAGGGGCTCGCCGCCGGTGAGGACGACGGCGTCTATGATCCTCTCGTTCGCCCTTATCCTCTCCTCAACGAGGCTGAGGTCGATCTCCCTGCCGGAGTCGAGGGGGATAAGCCCTGAGTTCTGGCAGTAGGGGCACCTGAAGTCGCAGCCTGCGAAGAAGACGACTAGGGAGACGTTGCCGTACCAGTCGACGGTCGACATATCCGTGATGCCGCCAACTCTAAGCCTCACGTCCCCCAAGTCCAAAATGAATCAGGTTAAGAAGTAACACCGCGATTTAAATCACTTGATCGTCTAACAGGCGATTCCTCATAGTGATATCCTCGCCTACCTCAATCCAGAAAGGCTTTAACAGTCGATGATGCGCGTTGGTTACTGGGGTTCGACGGCGTCAGATAGATAGCCCGAGGCCTCGAAGGAAAGGAGCCGATAGGATGGTACTCACCGAGGAGGAAATCCTATTCCTTGACACCCTCTGCGGGTTTGGGTACGGTCACGCCACGGAGAGGAATGTTAAGGCTAAACTGTTGGAGCTCGGGTTCGACGACGCAAAGTTCGCCGCGGTGAAGCGCCGGCTCCTCTTCAGCGGCTACATAGGGTCGATCTACGGTAACTTGACCCTGGAGAAGAAGGACTATCGTGAAAAGGTCTCAGAGGAGCAGGTCCACTAGTCTCCGGCCTTCAGGGGATGCTTTCCCTCCTTCTCCGCCTCCTTTTCGAGCCTCCTTATCAGCCTAATCAACCTCGCCGTATATTCTTTATCGGCCTCGAACTCCCTTCTGTAAGGGCAGAGGTCGTCCATCGCCGGCTTACCCATGTCCACATTATAGACGAGCGGGTATAGTCGGCATCCTTCCGGTCGTTTGGAGTATATCCTGCACAGGCCGCCCGAGAGGAAGAAGCAGTGGCCGGAGCTGTTCCTGAGGCGCCACTCTACTCCAACCTCGACGGCGAAGTCGCTCAGCCGGAACCCCTCGCCAACAATCCTCCTCATATCCGACTCGGTGAGGGGCATCTCGGTCTCAAGACAGCACTCAACGCAGCCATGCCTAAGGCAGGGTGAGCCGTTGCCAAGTGCACTTCTCTCACCCTCCTTCGGAGTCATGCCGCCGCCTCAGGTCGGTTACTGATGGGTATCACCTAGATTATCAGTGTAGTCCCTTAGACATATCCAAGACCTTTAAAAAAATTGGAAGGGGTCTAGCCGATCTCCTATAGGATCGCATCTTTAGTGGAATGGTGGGAGGAAACGGCTCTGATCCTGACCTGATCTGCACGTTTTGCGTAGATAACGCACTTTTAATACAGGAGTAAAGATAGGAGGGTTTACCTTACTCTTCGAGTGGGGACTGGAACCTGCCGTAGCCTGGCTTCCCGATTACCTGGCCGTCCTCGTAGACGACTTCTCCCCTCACCATGGTGAGGACAGGCACACCCTTCCCCTTGATCCCTTCGTAGGGAGTGATCTTCTGTATCGTCTTCAGGTCCTCGCCCCTGATGGTGAATGGCTTGTCCAGGTCGACGACGACGAGGTCGGCGTCGGCGCCGAGGTTGATGCCTCCCTTCACGGGGTAGAGTCCGTTGAGGATCGCCGGGTTCGTGCTGAAGACCTCGACCAGCCGCTCAAGGTCGATCCAGTCCTTGTTCACGGCGTCTAGCATCAGGGGGAGAGTCGTCTCTATGACGACTCCTCCGCTGGGGGCGTCGAAGATGTTAGCCCAGCCCCTCTCCTTCTCCTCCCTCGTATAGGGGGCGTGGTCGCTCGCAAGCACCTCTAGGACGCCGGAGTTGAGCGCCTCCCAGAGCCTCTCCTGATCCGCCTTCGTCCTGAGCGGTGGGTCGACCTTCGCGTATGGGCCTCTCTCCTTCATCGTCTCCTCCGTCATCAGGAGGTAGTTCGTAGAAGTCTCACCTGACACATCCTGACCCCGTGTCTGTGCCCAACCGAGGATGTCAACTGCTTCGGCGCAGGTGACATGACAGACGTGGAGGTGGACGCCTGAGGGCTCCGCGAGAACGACGCTCCTCATCGTCGCCTCGGCCTCCGCGATGCTCGGCCTGAACTCGCAGTGGGCTATAGGATCTGTTCTGCCCTTGGCCTTAGCCTCGGCCATCCCCTTCTCGACGATGTCCTGGTTCTCTGCGTGGATCATGCAGGGTAGCCCGGTGCCTGCGATGACATCGAAGTTCTTCAGAAGCTGGGCGTCTGATGCGGCCAACTCCTTGAAGCGGGCGATCATGAAGCTCTTGAAGCCTGTGACGCCGCCCCTGGCCATGGCTATGAACTCCTCCTCCGGGACCTCGCCGGCGCCGCCTATGAATCCGAAGTCGACGAGCGACTTCTTCCCGGCGATCTTTTTCTTCTCCTCGAGGGCCTTCAGTGTCACCGTCGCCGGCATCGTGTTGGGCATGTCGATGACCGTCGTGACTCCGCCAGCCGCGGCCGCCCTCGTACCGGACTCGAAGTTCTCACGCTCAGGGAATCCCGGGTCCCTGAGGTGGACGTGCGTGTCTATCATGCCGGGCAGCACGTACCTGCCGGCTGCGTCTATGACCCTGTCGGCTTTGGGCTCGGAGGACCTCGTGATGGAGACGATCTTCCCTTCGTCGACGACGAGGCTCGCCTCGGTAACTCCAGTGGGCAGGAGAAGCTTACCGTTCTTGATGACTAGGTCAACGGGCAAACTGGGGACACCTGCAATACATCCACCACGCGCCTAATTAAGATTCACCGGGCTTGCTGGGGTGGATGCCTGTCACCAGTTCACGTTCCAGGGCATCTGGTTCAGGAGGACCGGCTCGCCCTTGGTAACGAGGACTATGTCCTCTATATGGCTCCTGATGCCGAGCTTCGAGTCCACCCTCGTCGGCTCGTATGTGACCGTCATCCCCGCCTTCAGGGGCTGGGCGTCCTGCTCTATTGCGCCGAAGTTTGTGGCGAGGGGCATAGTATAGTCGTGGACGTCGAGCCCAACCTGGTGGCCGCACCTCAGGGCTGGGTCGAATCCAAGCTCCTCGTTGATCTTATTCGCCTTCCTGAGCACTTCGTTGCCGGTGATGCCCTCACGGATGTTCCTGATCCCCTCCCTCTGGGCGGTTACGGCCCTGTTGAGGAAGCCATGGGCTTCGCCGTCCATCTTCATGGGCCATGTCCTGCCCATGTCGCTGCAGTAGCCTGAGTTGACCCTGCATCCGACGTCGACGCTGAGAATGTCCTTAGGCTCGATGATGCCGTAGGGCCTCCTTGGTCCTCTTGTGAAGCTTATGGTCGAGTCGAAGCTTGGTCCTATGGCGCCCTTGGCGATCATCGATGCGTCGAGGCTCTTCTTCAGGTCCGACGTGTTCCTCCCGGGCTTCGACGCGTCGATGAGTTCCTTGACGACCTCTTCTGTGATCTTTATCGCGCTCCTCATCTCTTCGACCTCGTAATCGTCTTTGATGGACCTCATCGTGAAGACGTGGTCTGAGATATCCTTCTTAGGGTTGATGGCGATGCTCAGGGTCTCTGAGAGGCCGTGGGCGAACTGGGCGCTCATGGTCGAGAGGTCGAAACAGACCCTGTCGGGGTTGTAGCCGGTGAGGGCGACCTGGGTCCCCCGCATGTGGTGGCTCTTCTCCTGCCTTATCGGTATGACCTTACTGTACCTGCCGCTCTCCTCGAGCCTCTTTGCCCCCCAGTGGGGCGCCACCATGATCCTGTCCCCGTCCGCGTTCAGGACGAGGGTCTGGTGCTCGTCGCCGATGCCGTCTGGGCAGACATAGACGAAGTTGCCTGGGTTCTGGTTGATCACCTCGTTGATGAAGACGATGGTCTCGAAGCCCCTTCTCTGGGCCTCCTTCAGCACGCCTTTAATGCGCCTCTCAAGCGATTCCTCGAGTTTCAACGGCGACACCAAAGAGTAGAACCGTTATGGAGCTAATATGATTTTCAATTCAGGAGGATAAACTTCGTCTTTCCAGCCGGATTCTTAAAGAAGGAACGGGGTTGGGGAGGTAGCTACGCTCTCCTGATGATCCTCCCCGGCGTAGCGTCCGTGTGCTTGCCCTTCTCGACCACCGGGACACCATTCACGAGCACGTACTCGATTCCCTCAGGGTACCTCCTTGGCTCTATAGGGTCGCCCGTAACCCTGAGCTTGTCGTAGTCGAAGACGGTGATATCGGCGTAGCTGCCGGGTGTGATCCTTCCAAGGTCCTTGAGCCTGTGGTTGTCGGCGGCGGCCGTCGACATCTTGTGGATCGCCTGCTCCAGGGTGAAGAGCTTGTGCTTCTTGACGAACTCGTTTATGAAGCCCGGGAAGGCGCTGAAGGAGTTTATGCCCGGCATCGTGTAGGGCGGCGTTTCCTGCTGCCTGGTGTGGTCGACGACGGTCTGGTCGAGGCTCAAGGCGCAGATGGGGTGCTGGAAGAAGAGGGCTCGGAAGGGCTTCTGGGGGAAGTTGCCAGTCTCGGCTACTCCGACCGCGACGCCTCGGCTGTCGGGGTCCTCGCAGATGAGGTCGAACCAGGTGTCTAGCGGGTTCTTCTCTCTCTCCTTCGCGATCTGGGCGACCTGCTTGCCATCGCAGCCCTGGCTCCTGTGCTTGACGACCCAGATGTTCTCGGCCCACTGGGGGTTACTGTTCGGGTTGTAGGCGAGCCTGATGAACCATTTCCCGGTCTGGATGTCATCTATTACCTCCTTCCTGTAATCCGGTACCTTGAGCCACTCCGCGAACTTCTGCCTGCTCCCCTGCTCCCTGAGCCACGGCGTGAGGAGGCTGCAGAGGTATGGCATGACGCTGAAACCGCCGAAGATGAACCATGGCATGTGGTCGAAGGTCAGCGGGAGCCCTTCGGCTCGGGCGTCGTCCACGAACCTCAATGTCGTTCGGTAGTTCGCCTCCTCCATCGTGTCGTTGCCCTCGGGGACGAGGCGCCAGGCCGGCGTCAGGTGGGCTAGGTTCGTCGGCACCCCAGTCTTCCTGCATGTGTCAATCGTCTCAAGGATACCGTCGAGCTTGTTTGGGCGATAGTCACCGGCTTTCACGTCCCTTCGTCTGCCTGTCCGCCTCCAATGAGAGCAGTAGACGGCGTCGTACTCCTTCATCAGGGCGACGCACGCGTTTATCTCGTCCATCGAAGCCCAGACACTCGGGTCATAATCTAGGCCTGCGCTTAGGCCTATGCAGCCCTCGTCCATCGCCTGCCTGATGAGGGTCTTCATCTCCTCGAGCTCCTCAGGCTTGCAGTTACGCTTGAAGTCCTCGCCCATCACCTTGTAGCGGGCCGTGCCCTGACCGACGAGGGGGGCGACGTTCATCGAGATGCCCTTCTCCTCGACGACCCTGAACCACTCGCCCATTGTGTGCCAGTCGACGGTCCAGCCGAACCTCTCCCTCATCAGCGCGTTCACCTTCTCCCTGGGCAGTAGGTCCTTGTCGGGGTAGAACTTGTGGGGGATGAGTTCCTGTATGTAGTCCTCAGCTATCCCAGGCAGCGTGATGAGGTCTCCTATGGGCGCCGGGGAACCGCCACATTGGCCGCCTATGAAGGTGGTGACTCCCTGCATAACATAGCTCTGGGCCTTCGGGTAGAACAGGATGGTGTCGTCGCCGTGGCTGTGGGCGTCTATCCATCCTGGAGAGGCGTAGAGGTTCTTGGCGTTAATGACCTTCTTCGCGTCCCCCTTTACTTCGCCTAGAGCGGTGACCCTGTCCTTCACGACGCCTATCGAGCCCTTGTAGGTGGGTTTCCCGGTCCCGTCTATGACTCTGGCGCCATTTATCAGAACATCATACTCCATTTCGTGTCGGAAGCTAATTTGCTCCAGAACCTTAAGAGTCCTCGTGTCCTCGGAAGGTTATTATCCGATTAAGCATGCTACGCTCTCCATGAACCGGGACGTCGTCGCCTTCACCATCCTAGGCGCCGCCCACTCCCTAAACCACAGCCTCTTCCTCGTCCTCCCTCCGCTGCTCCAGAACATCGCCTCGAGCCTAGGCGTCAGCTTCCAGACTCTGGGCCTCGTCGCAACGGTCACATTCTTCATATACGGTACGGGTGCACTGGTCGGAGGTCCCCTCTCCGACGCCATCGGCAGCGTCAAGGTGACGAGGATAAGCATAGGCTTCGCGGGGGCCTCAAGCCTCCTATTCCTCATCTCCCGGGAAATCTACACCTTCGCGGCCGCCATGTTCCTGATGGCTCTCTGGGCGAGCTTCTATCACCCGACGGCCAACAAGCTCATCGCCCAGGCGTTCAGGGAGAACACGGGCAACGCGATGGGGGTCCACAACGCCGCGGGAAACCTGGGTCAGGTCCTTACGCCCACCGTCGCGTTCTTCCTCGGAATCCTGGTCGATTGGAGGTTCAGCTTCGTCTTCTTCGGCCTCCTCTCCATAGTGACTGCGGCAGTGATGAGTAGGATAAAGCTGGAGGAGGAGCGCTTCCCGGCTGAGAAGAGGCTCGCCATCACTGAGTTCCTCAGGGTGCCGAACCTCTGGCAGATACTCCTCTTCAACGCCCTGGTGGGCTTCCTATTCAGGGGCGTCGAGGTCTTCTTCCCGACCTTCCTCAGCCTCGGGAGGGGCTACACGGGCGAGCTCGCCGCGGTCTCAAACTCCCTCATCCTCGCATTCGGCACCGCCGGCCAGCTGATAGGGGGCAAGGGGTCGGATAGGATGGGCCCAACGAAGATACTTCTCTTCGCCGCCTCCGGGATCCTAATCAGCCTCCTGATCCTGTTGATGGCGCCGACGAACTTCTTTGTCGTCGTCGCCTTCACGCTCATATACGGCGTATCCGTCTTCGCCCACCAGCCCTCCATGACTTCGTTGGTAAGCAGGGTGACGCCGCTCCACCTGATGGGGCTGGGCTTCGGGGTCATGTTCTTCTTCAGCTTCGGTCTCGGCTCGGTTGCGGCCGTGGTCTGTGGGTGGCTGACGGACGCCTACGGCGTCGAGGTCGCCTTCTGGCTCAACGCGGGGGTCGCCGCGGCTCTACTGGTGGTGACGCTGCTGATATTCAGGACGTTCAGGGGCTTCAGCCACGGGTCAGGCAGCTGAGGACACCGACTATCGTCTTCGCGTCCTCGATCTTGTTCTCCTCTATCATCCTGAGAGCCTCGTCGAAGCCCACTGCCTCGACGGCGATCTCCTCGTCCTCCTCCGTCTCCTTCTCACCCTTCTTGAGGCCGGTGGCGACGTAGAGGTGGATGACCTCGTTGCTGTACCCCGGCGCCATATAGCAGCTCAGGAGTCTCCTCATCGAATTGGCCTTGTAGCCCGTCTCCTCCTTGAGTTCCCTGACGGCGCAGGCGTCGGGCTTCTCGCCCCTCTCTAATGTGCCCGCTGGGATCTCTAGGAGTTCCTTGCCAGCGGCGTATCTGAACTGTCTGATTAGGACTATTTTCGAGTCGTCGAGGAGTGGGACGATGGCGACTGCGCCGGGGTGGTCGACGATGTCTCTAGTCGTCGTCCTCCCGTTTGGAAGTTCAACATGGTCGGTTTTGAACGAGAAGCTCTTTCCCTCGTGCAGCAGCCTTGAGCTGAGCGTCTTCTCCATGTCTTCACCAACTCAGATGTTTATGTCGGCCGAATAAAACGTGTTTTGATCATGGCTCAAGGAGGGCCACAGGTTCGTCATCTCCTTCGGTATGCCGTCGAAGAAGCCATGCATGGGTAATTACACCGCGCTGGTATCGCTTCAAGGACACCGCGACGCTTATGACCTAGATCACGAGGCCGCCGAAGATGCCTGACAGCACAAGGAGGTTGTTGATGGCACCCAGGAAGCTCCAGCCTGAGATGAAGAGTATCGCTTGGCCCCATCTTCTCTCCTTCGGCAGGGTCAGGGCTAGGATGGTGCAGGCCATCCAGAAGATGGCTAGTGAGTAGAAGGGGTTGTAGAGGGGGTGCGTCTCGACGAAACCCCTCGCCAGGCCGATCTGGGTGGTCATGTAGTCTGCTATGACCCCTACAAATGACAGGGCGTAGGCCTGGGTCTGGCTCCTGATGGCCTGGGAGAAGAAGATGAAGCGGCCGTCGTTTCTGAGCATCCAGCCCGGCACCGAGCATTAGATATGAAGCGAGAATATATATTAATGATCCATACTGTTGGGTCGACTGAGCGTGTTTTTATCGATGAAATCCGCTCAGGCGATGCCTCGTCGATCCGTGAAGTTCGTGAGGATGACAACGGCGGTAGCATGGGAGCATCTCTTCTTATCCAGGAAGCCTGGGCAGTTGCAGGTTATCGTGCCGTCCGGGGCCTGGACGACGGTGTAGGTGCCGTGGTCCCCGATGACGTTGAAGCGGCCGTTGTCGAGGCGCTCGACTCTGCCGCCCTTTAGAAGCCTCCTCGCCTTCTCAATCATCCTCTCCATGGACATGTGGTGCTTCTACAACTCAGTGTCGGGTCGGGTTTATTTTATCCTATCTATCCAGGCGGTGGACCAAGGTGGAGGAGTTTACCGACACCTTTTTTCAGGTCTTGCCCACGGTTATGGTGTACAAGAGAATTTTTATCCACTAAATTGCGTTTTTTATGGGTAAACTACGTTTTTTGCGTGGATCGGAGTCGAAACAGAGCCGTTTCAAAATGTCTTTCGATGAAAGAAGCGTTTTCCTGAGACCTCAGGGGTGGCCCCTTCCCCTATTTTTCGCAGAATGCTTATTACAGGGCGAATCCTTATCCCTCTAAACTTGAGAGCCGAGACTGCGGAAAAATGGGGGCTACTGGGATGACATTGGGTGGAGACGATGGAATAGAGGAACTCGAGAAATTCATATTCCAGAGGATGACGGAGGCGGGGATAGTCGGTCTCAGCATCGCAACCATCAAGGAGGGGGAGCTTCAATATCAGAAGGGATTCGGGTTCAGGGACTTCGACCGAGGCTTAAGCGCAACCCCGGAGACGATCTACTGCATCGGCAGCGTCACGAAGTCCTTCACGGCCCTGGCGATCATGCAGCTCTGTGAGAAGGGCCTACTCAGCCTCGACGATCCCATCGACAGATACGTCCCGTTCAAGGCGAAGCCCATGGGCGAGCCTATACTGATCAAGCACCTGCTGAGCCACACCAGCGGGATCTCGTCTCTAGGCTACGCCGAGGCCACGCTCACGGCGATCACTGAGCCGTCTGATCTCTGGCTACCAATCTCCAATGCCAAGGATCTCCTTGTCTTCATGAAGGGGGCCGAGGAATGGGCGATTTCGAAGCCGGGTCAGCGCCACGCCTACTGGAACGAGGGCTACATCCTGCTCGGCGCGATCATCGGAGAGGTATCGGGGGCTAGCTATGCCGAGTATGTCAAGGAGAATATCCTCAAGCCTCTCCGCATGGACAGAAGCACGTTCCTCGAGGATGAGGTCGATAACGACGGTGATGTGGCTGTCCCGTACATTACTGGACGGGGCGGCGGAAAGGTGGCTACGAGGTATCCCTACGGGCAGCTGATAAGCGACGGGGGCCTGATGAGCAACACGCCGGACATGGTCAGGTTCCTGAAGATGTTCCTCTCGGACGGCGTCTCCGAGGATGCGATCATAGTCAGCCCGGCGTCGATCAGGAATATGATGGAACCCAGGATACGAACGGTGGAGGAACCCATCGAGGGGGCGGGCTACAGCTGCTACGGTTACGGTCTGCGCATCAAGACCGGCTTCCTCGGGCAGAACCTTATACATCACAGCGGCAGCGTGTTTGGCTCGAGCGCGTATATGTGTTTTATTCCCGACAAGAAGGCTGGGGTTGTGATCCTCGCCAACGGCGGCTACTGGCTTGAGCCCATGGGAGAGTACGCCATGGCTCTCCTCCTGGGGAGAGACCCCATGGAGATCACGTCCTTCAGGCGGGGGGAGATCCTCGACGGGCTGACCGGCACCTACAAGACGTTCAGGGATACCTCGACCTACAGGGTGACGAGGAGCGGCGGAATCCTTCAGCTCGAGAGCCGTTTTGGGGAGAGAACATTCACGACGCCCCTTATCCCCGTCGACCTAGAGGGGGAGACGAAGCAATTCAGGGTATACGGGATAGACGCCACGACTCTGGTCCAGTTCGTTCAGAGGAACGGAGGACTCTTCCTGATCTATGAACGCAACATGGCGAAAAGAGTGAGGGACGTTTAAGCACCTGCTTGAGTTTTCGATTGGTGGGGGCAGCAAGATTAGATCTCCGCTTCCCTACTTGTCCTGAAAGACCCAGTTGAAGTGGCTCTTTTCAGCGTGTTGCATGGGACGATGCGAAGAAAATTAAGGCTTCACCGCCTCAGAGGTCCCCGTTGAATTGACTTTCTTTACCCTCTAACCCGTGAGCATAAAAATTAGGGGGATCTGGTGTTAGGCTTAGATGACGTAGTGTTCCTTTGGGTACTCGGGGAAGTATCGGTCTCTCCTGTCTACGAGTACGGTTACCACGTTGTCGCCTTTCTTCATTTTTTTGGCCAGTTGGATGGCGGCGTAAACGTTGGCTCCGGAGGACATGCCGCAGAATAGCCCCTCCTCCCTGCACAGCCTGTTGGCCGTGTCCCTGGCATCTTCGTCTTTGACCGTTAGGACCTGGTCTGGGAGGCCCCTCTCGAACATGGTCTCGATTATGAACTTGTACCTTGGCATCCCGAATTGTTCGAAGAACTTGTCGAAGATGTGGTTTTTCACCCAGTCGGTTATGAGCGTGTCCTCGGGCAATAGGCCGGTTACCTTGACGTCTGGGTTCTCTTTTCTCAGGGCTTCGGCGATTCCGAGGAGCGTGCCTCCGGTGCCTATTGACGCGACGACTGCGTCCACCTTCCCGTCTGTCTGCTCGAGTATCTCTTTCCCCGTGGAATCCCTGTGAGCCAGGGTGTTGAATGGGTTGCAGCTCTGGTTGGACCACCATATCTTGGGGTCGCTCTTCTCGAGGTCGTAGCACTTCTTCATGCCGATTATCGTCGACGCGGCTGACTGTTCATCTGGCTTCAGCTGCCTTAGGATGTCTTCGTGTCCTGCGGTCGTGAAACTGTCCACCTCCGCGCCGAAGAACTTCATCGTCTTTATCCTGTTCTCCGGGTTGTAGACGCCGACCCATTCGCTCGGGATGAATAGACGAACCTTGTATCCCTTCACGTTTCCGACGAAGGAGAGCGCGGGTCCCGTGTTCCCGCTCGTCTGATCTATCACGGTTCCCCCGCTTCTGAGTCTGCCAGCCCTCTCGGCCTCTTCGATCATCCTGAGGGCCATCCTGTCCTTGATGCTTCCGCTTGGGTTGAAGTACTCGCACTTGACCAGCACGTTCGCCTTGGCCCCGTCGGTCACCTTCGTCAGCCTCTTCAGAGGCGTGTTTCCTATCATGGATAGGGTGCTATCGGTAACCTTCATCTGACCACCAACCCTCAGATAATTTTTATACGTCGACGCCTTAAAAGCTCGACGCGGGCCTTCTGAAATAGACCTAGCCCACGTGGCCCCGTGTATGCGATCCGACGTTCATGTTCTTGTTTAATGGCCTTTTTTTCGTCCATTATACGATACCCCCCTTACCTTTTTTCACATGATTAAATGTCTTTTCGGGAAGGTTCTGGGGGTGGGAGGCGTCTGGGAACGTCGCCTTTTCTGGAGGGGGTCATGGAAACACGGCTTTCGGAGACACCTCCCCTCGTCTTCTTTAGCGCCTCGACTGCCTTGGAGGCGCGTGCGACGAAAAAGACGCAAATCTATTTAGTAACTGATAAATTTATTACCTGAGGCGTGGGCCACTTTGGTTAAATGCTCTAGATGTGGCGCTGACATCCCCTCGGAATCGACCTTCTGCCCAAACTGCGGTGCGACGGTGGAGGGGAAGATGTCCGACGAGGAGATCTCGAAACTCATCTTCCCCATGTTCGGCAAGAAGTACGACGAGGCCATGGTCGCCGCCTACCCAGCCTGTCTGCAGGATCTCGAGAACGGGGCTCTTCACAAGAACCTGCTCCTGAAGTTCCCCGTCCCGGATCTGATGCCCAAGGAAAGCCATTACCACGACGAAGCCGTGAGGAGGTTCATCGAGAAGAATAAGGGTGACCCAAGGCTGAAGGAGGCTCTGTCGAACTACAAGCTCGGCCTGATATACGAGAACGGTAAGAGGCTCAAGGAGGCCTCGAAGGAGTACGAGAAGGCGACTTCCCTTCTTCCCGGCTTCGCGTCCGCGCACCTCCGCAGAGGCATGCTGCACGAAGTCTCAGGAGACCGTAAGAATGCGCTGAAATCCTACTTAACGGCGGGTGAGGTCGACCCCCAGTTCACTTTGGCCTCCTTCGATCAGGGACTCATGTACAAGCAACTCGGCAAAAGGGACGAGGCACTGGAGAGCTACGGAAGATGCGTCGCCATCGACCCGGACAACGCTGCTGCGCACAACAACCTGGGCCTCATCTACATCGATAAGAGTGACTACGAGAATGCTGAAAGGGAGTTCAGCGAGATCCTGAGGATATTTCCCAACCACCCCACGGGGCTGAGGAACTTGGAGATTGCGAAGAAGAAGATCGGGAGAGGGGGCTTTAAGCTCTTCTAAGCGGTCATCGTTTAGGGGCTCGGATGTGGGTATCCTGTTCCGAAGGAAGAAGGTCGGCGCCGAGTACTACCTAGAGAGGGGCGAGGAGTGCCTGAAGAATGGGAACTACCCCTGGGCCGTCGAGAGCCTCACGAAAGCGATAGAATTTGATCCAGGCCAAGAGAAGGCGTACTATGGGAGGGCAGAGGCCTATAGGAAGCTTGGCAAGGAGAGGGAGGCGGTATGGGATTGCATAAGGTTCCTGGAAGTTGACCGAAGGGGGCCAGGAGCAGCCCAAGATCCCCTGGAGGTTGTGAAAGAGAGCATCAGCATGGCCGGCGTGCTCATGCAGAGGGACAACGCAAAGTCAGCGATACTGTCCTTCGGGGTACCCAGAATCCTGGACGAAATGATCGTGGGATACGACCCAAGCCAGGAATACAAGGACAGCCACTTCTACGACCTAGCCCTTTCTTGGTTAGAAGAGAAGGCAGGCGGACACTGTTTCTACACTGGATTCGTCAAGCTCCTGAAGAAAAAATACGACGAGGCGATGAAGGAGCTCGACGAAGCCATAGGGGAGAACCCTGAGAATCCGGACCAATACTATTTCAGGGGCATCGCGCTCATGAAAAAAATGAGGGCTGAAAGTAAGGTCCCGTTCGAACGGCTGAAAAGCATGGGAGAGATTCGTGAGGGGGCCTCTTCGTATTTCGAGCAGGCTTTGGTGAAGGGATATAAGGGGAAGATATGTCCAGGATGCGGGTACAGGACATCTTCCCCGATGAATTTTTGTCTGCGCTGCGGAGAGAAGCTGCTCGGATAATCAAACCCCGATATGAGTTGACCGCTGCCGGCATCCTCAATGTCACTGTTGCAGCGAGGATCGGCACCCACCTGCACTGGCTCTAGGTGAAGCTCTTGAACATCCTGGCCACCCTGAGGGTGACCCAGGCCCGCTCCGCCGGCTCCAGCCTCGGGTTCACGGCGTTTCCCGGGAAGTAGCTGGTCCGCCAGGACCCATCCGGCTCCTGGTTGTCCATGAACCACTGCAACGCCCTCATTATGTCTGGGTCCTCGGCCCTGAACCCGAGCCGGCTGAGGGATTCGAGGCCCGTGAGGAGGTTCGGCCACCACTGGATGAATCGCAACCAGTAACGAGGATCCCGATAGCTGGTGTAGGCGTCTGGCTTAAAGAACTGCGATTTGAGGAGGGTGGCCGCGTGCCGGGCCTCCGGGCTCGTCCTCCACCGGGGGTGGGAGGCGAAGGCCCTGAGCGTCATGTCGGTCCAGTTGTGGCTGAACGGCTTCGACCTGTCCGGCTCCACTGGCTCGGCCGGCGCCCCCGTCAGCGCGGCGGTTCTCTTCATTCCGCCGCCCGGTGGGAGGGTGAGGATGGGGACTGTCCAGCCGCCGTCGTCCTGGCGCATTGAGAGGAGCCACCGGAAGGCGAGGTCGATGCGTTCATCGTCACCGTATCCCGCCTTGACAAGCAGCCCAGTCAACTCCCCAGTGTAGTACGTGGCGTACTGGTCGCCTATCATCCCCCTGAAGTCGCCTTCAGGAGTCTGTGTGCTGAGGATGAACTCTGAGCCCGCCTCCACCTGGGGGCTCCCCCTGTCGAACTCGTATCGACCAACCAGGAGACGAAGACGCTTAAATGTCTCAACCATCGGCCTGTGATGGGGCGGGTAGCCGCCGGGCCTCCCCCAGGAGCCGTCCTTCCTCTGCCCACGGAGCAGCTTGGCAACCTCCGGCAGCCTCCAGACCCCACCGAGGCCTCCCACCGGTTCCCCAAGCAAGTCCCGCCTGGTAAAGTAACTGACGGCTGGACTCGACTCCAATAGGTATGGAACCGGATCTACTCTAAACCTGGGCGCCATGACGTTGGATCTTTTTTCGAATCAGTATAAAGAAGGATCGACGCTCATCCGGCGAAGGCACGACGTCAGCGGTACAACTTATAGTGGAACTTCTAGAATAATCCCTCATACATCCTATTTACTCCTTTAATCAAGGATGAATGTGCTGAGGAGGGGGTCGAAATATGAGGTTTTTTTGGTGGAAAAAAGAAAAAAAGGAGGAGAGCAAAAGTGGGCCTATTGCCTCGCCTGAGCGTCGGGTGGAGAGCGTTCAACTCTCGGGCAGCTCAGCATTCGAGGAGATCCAGAATCTTACGGCCTTAGCTCGGAAGCAGAATCTGTTGTTAGACAAACTAAATCCAATCGCGGAAGCCCCGGCGAGGGATTTCTTCCGCAAATTGGGGGTCAAGCAGCCGAATGAATACAGGTCCGGCTTAGAGGTATTTAGCAGCCTTCGTTCTTTTGCATTAACCTCCGAAGGCTCGGCTGTTGGCACATGGTTCTTGACCATCGATTCATCGAGCAGAGGCCCCGATGCCCTGTATGTGCACATTGAAGATCGGGTTGTGCCCGTCGGGCTCGCTGTCTGTAAGCTTCAGAAGGGAACGTTCCTGGGGTACTACACCACAAGCACAAACTTCAAGGATAAGCTGGGTCTCTGAAGGGTTTTTCCCCCTTCGACGTGAACGGTGAAGCAGAAGGGCGCACACGTTAAGGAATCCTATTCACAGGCATGCGAAGGTGTGGGGTTCATTGTTGCTTTGTCAATCACGCTACATGTGATAGTGGATGCTGCTCCTCTAGTAAACCCAGTCTTTAATGCGGTCCCAGTCATTTTTTTTATTTGAGTCCGATATGCTTGCGTGTGCGGAGAGTGGTGGGACCGGTGAGATTTGAACTCACGAACTCGCACGCCCCAGGCGCGAATCTTACCAAGCTAGACCACGGTCCCGAAACAGTAAGT
>Ga0315280_10002441_pt1 | contig 30115 bp, 31 predicted proteins | sample YL17G06_40_MG_FD_203697 | JGI IMG/M metagenome (GOLD analysis project Ga0315280, IMG submission 203697) | Sediment microbial communities from Yellowstone Lake, YNP, Wyoming, USA - YL17G06_40 | ecosystem: Environmental > Aquatic > Freshwater > Lake > Sediment | place: USA: Wyoming | collected... | reverse complement strand
CGGCTCGCATGTGGAATGCGATCGACGGACTATTCTGAACGGCTTTGCCGATCTTGGTTTTGATCTGGATGCTGATTTCTCGGGGAGATTTCAAAGCTCTGTCCAGGAAATGCTTTGGCGCTTCGCCGTCTAGAAATTCAAATAGGCGCTTCGCATAGTAGCCGCGTGTGGACGGTTTGATGTCGCTGCTATCTAACCAAGTCTTGATTTCGGGGATTTGTTCGAATCGTTCGATTCGCTCTTTCTTAGTGACCAATTCGGTCACGTTCACGCTTCCAGAGGCCATAACCATCGTATTAACATAGTGTTTATGGCTTTGACCTTTGTTCTTGGCGATCAGTAGGTGTGGTGCAGTGAAACACTCTACAATGCTGATATTGGTCCTGATCCTCTACGGCTCAACTTTCGCTGCTTTCTGGACAACGTCGGTAAGAACGCTGTCACTCCACCCGACTACGGACAGCTATGCCTGGCAGTCAGTTCCAGAAGCCAACAATGGTGGCTCGGATAACTTCGAGATTACATCGTACAACAAACCGCCATTCAACATGAGAGGATGGATCACATTCGACACTTCGCAAGTGCCAGCCGACGCTTGGATCGTGGGAGCCACATTCCGGCTCCGAGTATGGCATAAGACACTAGAGGACCCCAAAATGGGCACGGGAGACACCACGGGGAGAGTATACGGAGTCTACAGATTGACCCGACCTTGGGCCGAGCGTCAAGTGAACTGGGCAAACCAACCAAACTACACTGAACTGCACCATGCAACAGCTCCTGTCCCGCCAGGTCAAGGAGGTTGGTATGGACCATTGCTCTGGATGGATTGGGACGTGAAAGACATTGTGAAGGAGTGGCAGTCAGGGGTCCCAAACTATGGGCTTATGGTACGTGACATGCAAGAATATGCACCTGTCCTTTACTCCACACAGTTCTTTACGCATGATCAAGTTCCGGACGAAGGATACTACCCACGGCTTCTCGTAACCTATGTAACACCTCAGGCCGTTGAGTTGCTGCTCGGTTTGGCTGTTGCGGAAGGATTGTTTATCATAGGCTTGTGGCGATTGAAGGGTAACCGGTCAGATGCTGTGAGGTAGCCACCATTTGGGAAGCCTAGAACAGGGAACCAAGACCGCTGTAGAGGTCTGCATGGCCGTCAAGAAAGGAGAGCATGTTCTCATTCTTACGGATCGCGCGACCCTTGATGTAGGTAAGGGAATAGGCGACGCTGCAGAGAAGATCACTCCGGGCAAAGTGAAATTGCTAGTCTTGGAGGATTATGTCGAGCGTCCTGCAAAGCAGTTGCCGAAGCAGATCCTTGACGCGGTTCCGTGGGCAAATGTGACCTTCTATGCTGCGGAAAGCAAACCGGGGGAGATTTCCATCAGAACTCCCTTCATACGAACCGCATTGAAGTATGCACGTCATGCTCACATGCCCAGCGTCACAAGGCAACTCATGGAGACAGGGATGTGCGCTGATTATCAAAGGATCTCAGAGTTGACGCGGAAGATTGAAGGAATCGTTAAGGGATGCAGAAAAGCCCGTGTGGTGAACAAGGCGGGAACCCAACTAGACGTAGAGTTCCACCCATCTTGGAAGTGGAGACCCTGCGACGGCCTATATCACAGGAAAGGCCAGTGGGGAAACCTTCCAGAGGGAGAAATCTACACCGCAGCCCACAAAGCGAACGGCAGGATGGTTATCGACGAACTCGGCGACTGGTTTAGTCCGAAATACGGCGTTCTGACGGAAACCCCTGTGATGCTGCAGGTCAGAGATTCACGAGTTGATTTGAGTTCGATCGAATGTGCAAACGAGCAACTGCGCCGAGAATTCATCGACTACCTAGGCACAGATTCCTACAGCAGCAAGTTTGGCGAGTTCGCTATTGGAACGAACATATTTCTAAAAGAGCTGACGGGAAACCTTCTGCAGGATGAGAAGTTTCCGTCAGTTCATTGCGCCTTTGGAGATCCTTACCCGGATGAGACGGGGGCGGATTGGCATTCGAAGACGCATATTGACGGAATCATGTTGAAGTGCAGCATCTGGATCGACGGCAAGAAAATCATGGACGAAGGTAAGCACCTGACAGCCTAGTCGAACCTATCTGACACGACCGCTTGCCGAAGCTAGGTTGAATATGGCCGACGCGGTCAAAGCGATTGCGGCTGGTTCAATTTGCCTTCTGAGCCGGCTGACTCTTCAACGAGAGTATGGCCGTCGCCAGATCTCCTCCGGCCTCAGCTAAGGCCTTCCTAGCTTCGTCCGGTGTTTTGCCAGTCTGCTGAACCACCAACTGAACGTCAGCTTCAGGGGCAACGTTTTCGGCGATTGCTTGCGGCTTCGCCTCTGATACGCGTCCACCAGCTATTTGATACATAGTTTGCCCCTGGACGGTTACCAAAGTTACGTTTGGCGCTTCTATCACAATGTCTTTTGATCCGGTCTTAATGATCACTTCTGAAACGTCTGGTAGCTCGTCGACTTTCATTCCCATCTTCTGCATCATCCGCATGGCATCTCGTCCTCCTGGGACGCCACGCGTAGCTTTCAGTGCCTTGTACGCCAACTGCTCTCAGCAACCGTACCGTGAGCTTGCGGAGTACAATAAGAATATCGGACGCGTTCCACGTAGCAGGCTGAACCACGTATTCGGCAGCTCTTGGAATTGTACCGTCAGAGATCTGGACCATTACCGGTTCGGGGATCCTCTACTCCTCTTCTAACTCTGACGGCCACTCCGCGTTTGAAGTACTTCATATCATTGCCGCTCAAGACTGCTCTTCCAACCGCTAGAAGATAGTTGTTTTCGTCGGTGACTATTGCTTCTTCAGCAGGTCGAAGCTCTTCGTCAGCGCGTATAACGTGTTTGGCGAAGACATCGCCCCCCGTTCGAATGAAGTTGGAGACATCATTTTGGACGACGACGAGATTAGGGGGTTTCTTTGTGTTGGAGAGTATGAGCTTCGCGCCGTCCGTAGTCAATGCAAGGTAGCCATCTTTTGGTCGGAGGGTCGCGATGAGTCTATTGTCTTTGAAAATGTGCCTGATTCTCCCAGTGCGCCTTGAGCAGATCACTCGCACATTCTTGTTGAACATAGCGGAACCTACACCCCTCCCGAACTGGTAGTTGGCTACACCGATCAGTTTACGAAGCTGAGGCAACGTAGGACGGTCCAAGGGAGATCGGTTAGGCGCTTCGTCGGGAAACCAATTTAAGCTTCGGCTTCCCGGAAAGCCAGCTAGGAAGCTGCGCGTTTGAACTGTGACATTTGCGGTGGAGAGATCACAGGTCAAGCCTTCAAGGTAAGAGTGGAAGGAGCCAAGATGCTTGTTTGTGGAAAATGTCAGCGACTGGGCAAGCCGTATGCCGAGGAAGCATCTCCCAGACGACACCTCGCCACGGCCACTTCGGTCCCGAGGATTATTCATCGCAGGAAAGCCCCAGAGTTACCGAGAGAGATGGATGAACTCGACCTTGCGGACGACTGCCCAGAAATAGTTCGCCGTCAACGCATGAAGCTGGGACTGTCTCAGGAAGATCTGGCAAAACGCGTCAAAGAGAAGTTGTCGGTCATACAGAAGATCGAGACCGGAAAGATGTCCCCGTATACGAAGCTGTGCAGGGAACTTGAGCACGTGTTGAAAGTGAAACTCCTCGTCCCGCGCAAGGAAGCTTCGGTACCAAAGACATCTGCACCAGCTGAGGTTACGCTGGGCGATATCATAAGAATCAAAGGGAAAGAAAAGTCGGCCCTACAACTCTAGTTTCCTAGCACTCTCTTTCCACGCTCCGTCGGGACAATCTGGAGTCTGGCTCCCGCGAACTTCGCCTCGAGACGTCTGTGACTGTAGAACCAGTCCAGAAATACTCCGAGTGCGCTCACTTCACTTATCGGTTGGTTGGTTACGGCAACGTTCCAGTCAGCCAGCCTGAACAGTTCTCCTGGGACCTTTTCGGATCCCACGACAACCAACTTATCATCTTTGGACCGTCGAACTTGATCGATGATCTTGGGCAACGGAATTCCATAGGCCGTCAGATGCACAACCTTCCCTCCGGACTTCTTCCATTCCATGATGGCTGAACGCCATGGCTTTCCGGTTTGAATGGTGAACGACCCTCCGAATTCGGCCGTGACGCGGTCAACAGTCTCAACAAGTTGCCTGTCATTGACATCGGAAATCACCACTCCTGCCGCCCCAAGGGCACGCGCCGTCAGGCAGACATGCGTGGTGACACGCATGTCTCTTTGAAGCCTATGACCAATACGAAGAACCACTATTCCACCGGCTTTGCTCGGCTTGTCCATATTCATGCTGACCGTGACTAACGAGCCTTGATGATTAGATAAATCCCCTACAGTGAAGGCCAATGTTCCAACTAGCTCGGTGATGCGGACTTTGAGGTTGGTGGCTGGAGGCACTTCTTTCGGTCATGAAGAGCGATTCGTGAATGTTGAGCATAGAACCTGCGAGGAACAGCGTGAACCCAGTGTTTCACGGGGTTCCTTCATTTTCTTCGGTCAATTGTGCGCAAAACCAGACCGGTTTGTATAAAAGAGTTGCTCAATTCAGATAGATCGCAAAGTGCTCAAGAAAGAATTAATGTGAAGCATAATGCTAATGTCATTGGGACCATTCTTGGTGGACCAGAATTTTGTCTGTACTTGACGAGGAACTCATCAAAGTCGCCAACCTTTTCGGAGGCGATGAGGCGGTCACCGTGGTAAAGAGCCTCAGGCACCTTGGTGAAGGAACCGATGAGACGATCAACAACGACCTTAAAGAACGAATGAAGATCGAAGTGCGGTTGAATACCGTCAGGAAGGTACTATACAAGCTGTATGATCATGGTTTGGTTTCATGCACGCGCGTTAGGGATGAGAAGACAGGCTGGTTCATCTTTTATTGGCGGCTGCAACCAGACCAGCTGGATGCCTTCATTCGGAGCCGCAAGAAAAGAGCCTTGGATAAGTTGAAGCAGAGGCTAGATTATGAACGCAATCACACGTTCTTCGCATGCAAGACCGACTCTGACGTACGAGTGACATTTGAGGAAGGTATGGAGACTTCCTTCAAGTGCGGAAAATGCGGAAATCAGCTCGAGAGCACAGACAATTCCGAGGCCATCGGCGTGCTCGAAACGAAGATTCAGCAATTGGAGGCTGAACTCAGCCGTTAAGAAATGCTGAACAACATGCGAATTACTCTCCTCCAACGACCAGGGCTGATCAGTGCGAATGACTTCGCGGTAATCCTAGAAGAGGAACTATCGCGTTTGAAAGGTGACTTGTCCGCCTCAAGTCGCTTCGTTGGATTCTCAAAGAGAGGGTGGGCAACAATCGATGTGACAGGTCAAGACTCTGAGATTATCTCAGAACTCATCTCAAGAAGGTTTGGCTTGGCCCGAACCGCCCTTTCTGACATTCAGAGACATGGGAACTATGAAGGACTGGTGAATGAGGAGAGCGCCGGCAATCTAGAGGTCGACATAGGGATCGAGAAGCCTGAGCCTTTGAAAGTGATGATCGGGCTTGACTCGTTGCGAGCCCAGCTATGCGACGGAAAGCCTCTGCCGATGAAAGAAATCGTTGAACACTACTGCCTCTATCCAAACAACAAAATGACGACCCGCGTCACCACTCTCAAACCAAGGACTGGAGTCATAGAAGGTTGCTTAGCCGACTCACAGACCTCCCAATTCTCAGACTGGATAGCGACGCGCTGTGATCGAATTCTTGCGTTCGATTGCTCTCAGCGCGAGCTTGCACTTGCGATCCAGAAAGCGCATCTTCACAGAGACATCATTTCTACAGACCCCATTACATTGACAACGCATTCGATGCTCTGTAAGCTTGGAACCGACGCAATAGGACTGATCCCCAAGTTGGGTTCGATTCTTCGCAAGCGCCAACTTCAACCGTTCATCCCAAAGAGGATACTCGCCAAATGCCGACAATGGTGAACCGAAAGCCATCCTCCGAGACCTGGAGAATTCTCGAAATCAGCTATGCCTCACCTTTCCAGAACTTGGCCTTGGAAGAAGCACTGGCACAGAGTACCCCATCAGAAGGCTTCATTCCTACCGTTCGAATTTGGGTGAATCCTCCAACGGCCGTCCTCGGACGATTCCAACACGTTGACTCCGAAGTCGACATCGAGTTCTGCGAACGGAACGATATCCGGATCGCTCGCCGATTCACGGGAGGAGGCGCAGTCTATCATGACGAAGGCAATCTGAACCTCACCGTCGTGACGCAGCGACCAGAAGGCATCAGCCTTCTCGGATTTCATAGGAAGAACGCGTCTGTTGTTCAGGATTTTCTCGCCAGCTACGGCTTGGATAGCGAGTTTGTTTCACCCAACTCGATCCAGATTGCGGGAAAGAAGATATCGGGCGCAGCGGCTGGATTTTGCCGCCACTTGGCTCTCTGGCACGCGTCAACCTTAGTCTCAACCGATACCGTCACCTTGGGACAGGTGCTGTCGCCAAGTCAGCGAACTTTCGAAACCTCGTTCACCCGCAGTAGATGGAAACCGGTCACTACGTTAGCAACTACTCTAGGTAGACATGTGGACTTGAGTGAGGCAAAGGAGACTCTTCTGCGGTCATTCAGGAAATTGAACAACGCGAAACTTCAACCAGGCAGGCTATCCGATGCTGAGGAGCAACGGATGAGGCTACTGCTTGCCAAGTACTCTTCTCGCGAATGGAACCGGCTTGGAGTTGGGGTTAAAGCTAGAAGAAAGAGATAAGGAACTCACACGACTATCGCCGTGTGAGTTCTCTCCACACCCTTCACCGACTGGATTTTCTTGATGACGAGTTCGGATAGAGAGCTCATATTCGAAAGTTCCAGGTACGCTATCACATCATACACGCCGGTCACTGCGTGAACCATTTTGACACCGCGGACGTTGGCGATAGCTTTGGCTACTGCCCGCGCTCTTCCTAGCTCCGCTTGGACCAGAACGTAGGCCTTGACGACCATAGAATACACCGGAGTATCTAGCTGAGCAGACACGGGCTACTTAAAGCGAATTGAAGCAAAACCACCATGCCCTCTCATGCTACTTTGAGGAAACCCAAAAATATGCAAGGGGCGTCTATACTATGTGATTGAGATGAAATCGGGGCATCTGGCGAAGATCGCTGTAGTCATGCTCGTTCTAAGTGTAGGCCTTGTCTTTCTATCAGGGCAGTCCGCTCAGGTCAGAGCAGATCCCTCGACGTACGATTGGTGCTACCCGTACTATGGTTACTATGACGCCACGTACTACTGGTACTACTACGGTTACAATCCGTACTATTACTACTACAGCTACCCCTACGACTGCTACTACGGATACTACGGATACCCATACTACTATGGCTACGGGTACAACTACTACACTCCACCGTCCAAGTATCAGTTGACGGTGACCACGGATCCACCCAACGTCGCATCTGTCAGTGGAAGTGGAACGTACGACCAAGGAACTTCAGCATCGTTCTCGCTAAGTCAGAACACCGTTCAGGTCTCTCCCACAGCTAGGTACGTCTTCGCACATTGGAGCGGCGACTATTCCGGTGTCGGAACAAGCGGCTCGATAACCATGAATGACGCTCGCAAGGTAATCGCGGTGTATCAGCTGCAATACTATTTGGACGTGAGTGTTCAGCCTCAGGCTGCACCGTTACCTCAAGGAGCGGGATGGTATAACGCGGGCGACACCGTGACTGTGAACGCTGTGGGTCAGATGTTAGGTGGCGACGACGGTAGTAGGCTTGTCTTTCAGGGATGGAGTATTGATGGAAAGACGCCGCAGCCTGGCGTTTCTCTCATGGTGAAGATGGATTCACCGCACGTCGTTACCGCGGAGTACAAGCAGCAATACTATCTTCAAGTATCAACTGACCAGGGAGTCACCTACGGTCAGGGTTGGTATGACGCTGGTTCCACAGCGCAGATCTACGTATCAACGCCGGTAAGCACGAGTTATGGTGTCAGCATCATCTTTGACGGTTGGCAGGGCGACCTGCAGTCCAGTAGCCAGTCGACTACCGCCCTTATGGATAAGCCGAAGGCAGTCATCGCCTCGTGGCGTTCCGACCCCACGGTACTCAACCTTACGATAGCGTTGGTGATAATCGCCGTTTTCCTGGCAGGAGCAGGGATCGTTGCGTACGTGGCAGTGAGTAGAAAGCGTTTTTCGCAACGAGCATTGACCATAGCTCCAGCAAAAACCCAAGCAGCCATGGCACCATCATCTCCGCCTCTGGCAAGACAGGAGTCTGTGCCCCTCAAGAAGAAGAGCGTGCGTCAGCAAGACGCGGACCAACCAACTGCCAAGGCATAGCCTACTGACACATCTATGTCCGCGATCACACTGAAAACATACTGCAAGCCCCATAACTAGCTCCGCCTCAAGACCATGAGATGTGCTCTAGTTGAACCTTGATGAAATCAGGAAACAAATTCCCATCGTTGCTAGGAATGCATATCTAGACAATGCTGGCGCTGGCTTGCGCGGAATCTGAATCAAGACTTGATCTTTGCCATGAAGGTCTCAGGGACGGCCGGGCGATGTCTCTGGCAGTAGTATTCGATCTTTCCGAACAGTTCGACTTCCCATTCTGCGTCCTTGCCACATAGCGATATGCCGCAGATCGGTCTTGCTTCCGAGTTTCGAGTACCATTGGCGGTCAATGTTTGTTCGGCGTATTAGAGCGCGATGTTTTTCTAAGCTCTTTCGGTTTCTCGCTACAAACCGAGGACCATATTCGGATGATTGATTTGAGGGCGCTTCAAATAAGCGGAGTTGCCAAGAATTTCGGTGACGTAGTAGCAGTCAGTGACGTGAGCTTTTCCGTTGAACAAGGTGAAGTTCTAGGATTACTTGGTCCTAACGGGTCGGGCAAGTCTACGTTGATGAAAATCATTGTTGGAATTCTGAAAGCTGATAGAGGCAACATCCAGGTTTTCGGCGCGGACGTGGGAGCGGATCCGTTAGCAGTGAAGAAGATGGTTGGATTCGTTCCCGAGAGCCCTCGACTGTACGAGTTTCTCACGGGAATCGAATATCTAGACTTCGTTGCAGATGTGCACGGACTGGACGCCCATGCCAAGCAGGAACGCATAATGGAATTCCTGAAGGCCTTGGATCTGGAAGGAAGAGAGAACGAGCTTATTCACGGCTACTCGCAGGGCATGAAGCAGAAACTCGCGATAATTGCGGGCCTTCTTCACAAGCCCAAGATATTGGTCCTTGATGAGCCACTCAATGCCCTGGACCCACTTTCTGCGCGCATAGTGAAGGATCTTATTCATAAGCTCAGGGATGACGGTGTCCCGGTAATCTTCAGTACACATGTACTTGAGATAGCAGACGCAATCTGCGATAGAATAGTCATTATGTATAGTGGCAAAGTTCTCGAGCAAGGAAGCTCAAAAGACCTCAAGATGAAGGCTGGAGCGCCCGGCTCGACTCTGGAGGAGGTATTCCTCAAACTCACAGGTACTTCGGACATACGAGAGATTGTTGAGGCCCTAACCCGATGAGGTTCAGGTTGGCCTACAAGCTCGCGATCGTTCTCACAAAATCGCAGCTTCGTGGATATCAACGAAGAAGACTCACGGCTCGTATCTTCGGCGATCCCCGATCGATCTTACTCGCCGACCTCGCTCTGATGAGCCTGCTGAGCACCTTAAGCTACTTCATGATATCAAGAGTCTTCCCGCCCGAGATCCAAAGCGCGCTTCAACAAGTCGAAGCCGAAGCATTGGCCGGGATACCAACAGCTATGGCCTTTGCAGTAATCCTGTTTGGAATCCTGAGTGAGATAAGCCAACCAATCCAATCCACGAGTACGGACCTGGTGAATTGGCTTCCAGTCTCTCCTGCCGAGTACGTCGCCGGTTCCGCTCTTTCCCTATCCTACACCTATTCGTTCTTACTGACGATGTTCCTTGGCATCTCACTTGGACCGGCGATCTACTTCAAAACCTCGGCCGAGTGGGAATCAGCAGCCGTGATGGCGATTGTTGCATTGATCATAGGGGCGTGCGCCGTTGAGGTAATGCGGGCGCTCACCAATCGGATATCATCGAGTTTCTATAGAAAAAGCGGACGTTCAGGTATCTTCGTCCGCCTGTTCTTGACGATCGTTGTTCTCGTGTTCTTTCAGTTGCTCTTCAGCGGCCAGATAATGGTATATCTTCTCCGAGACATCCTTCAAGCAATCAAGGCTGCGTGGTTTGTTCCCGTAGTTTGGCCGTCACTGGTGGTACTTAGTGTCGCTCAAGGGGCTGTTCTCAGCGCTGCGCTCTTCGGGTTCTTCTCGCTCGCGTTCTTGCTTGCACTATTCGAGCTGGCTGTCGTGTTACGCGCGTTGTATTGGGTTCCAATACCCGTGTCTATCAGGCTGACATCTCAGGCGTATAGGCCGCTCCAAAGAAGTAAGCGATGGGTTGGGCTAGGCCCCGCCGAGCTGGCCATCCTCAGGAAGGATTGGCGCTCATTAACACGGAGGCGAGAAATGGCACGATTCCTAGCGATTCCGTTCATTCTGGCGATATCTATGGGAATCTCATTCTTGCCCATTGGAGGGGGGCCCACTCCTGAGATGCCGGGATTCCTAGCCTTGGTACCGTTGTACATCATACCGGTCGCCATCTTTTGCGGCATCCTGTCAATGACCAGTATGGGCCAAGAGGGCTATGCGGTTTGGAACTTGTACGTCGCTCCCTTGTCGTCACAACAGCTCCTGAAAGCAAAGCTGCTGCTCGCACTCGTATTGAGCCTGGCATTCAGCTTTGGAATGCTGATCGTTCTATCTCTTCTGCTGAAGACGGCAGCAGAGAACTTCCTCCTCCTGTTAGCGTTGGGAAGCACCGTAGTTCTGGAGGAATCGGCATTGGGCAGTTATTTTGGCGCCAAGTTTGCTGACTTTCGAGAGACAATTCGCAGTCGGTTTGTGAGCTTCTGGGGCTCATTTGCGGGTGTTTTCCTCAGCCTCTTTGGTGCTGTGCTGACTGTTGCCCCAATCATCATGTCGATCCTCACAATGGGGGTCATAAGAGGCGAATTAGTGATCGCCTCTTTCACAATAGGAGCAATCATCTTTCTTGTTAGCTGGAAACTGGCGGAGCGACAGCTTCGGTTCCTCCTTCGAAACATTCAGGTCTAGCCAATCAGCCAGGAATCATCAGGCAATTGCCTGAACCTAGTCTCGTTCGCAATCAGAGCGACCAGCCCCATTCCTTGCTATGGTGAGATAATGTTTCTATCGGAGTACGAACGTAAGCGTTGCTGAGGGGCGGAAGCCCATTCGGCACAACGCTGAAAAACTCTGCCATTGACCGCCTGTGAAATGCGTAGCATAGCCGACGTATTTTCTATATTGAAAATACATGAACGACTTTTCTTGCACCTTAGTGCGGCAGGCTGGCCTTGTGGCGTAGCCAGACCATGAAGTATCAGTGGGTGGTTCTCTCGGTGACAACCGTCGGCATCTTCATGGCAGGCCTCGACACGCGGATAGTCCTAATCGGGCTTCCCACAATCGCCGAATCCCTGCACGCTGACCTTGAGACTCTCCTATGGGTTACACAAGGCTACCAATTCGCACTAACAATCGGATTGCTTGCCCTTGGACGCATGACGGACATCTTCGGACGTGTGAAGATCTACAATCTCGGCTTCGCGATTTTCACTTTGGGTTCTGGACTCTGCGTATTTGCCCAGTCAGGCGAGCAGCTGGTACTCTCTAGAGTTGTTCAGGGAATTGGAGGAGCCATGCTGATTACTAATAGCGCGGCTCTGATAACTGACGCAACACCAAGTCAAGAACTGGGGTTTGCGCTTGGCGTAAATCAAATCGCACTAACGTTGGGCGCAGTCCTAGGACTCACGGTCGGAGGAGTTCTCATCGAAACAGCTGGATGGAGAACTATATTCCTGCTAAATGTACCCGTGGGCATCTTTGGGACACTCTGGGCTCACTCCCGACTTCGAGAGGTTTGGAAGAAAACCGCGCATCCGCGCTTCGATTATCTCGGCCTAGTTCTCTTCACAACCGGGCTCACATCACTTCTCCTAGTCATCAGCTTGGCCACGATGAATGCAATCGGCAGTCTCGAAGCCGCGGCTCTCTACCTTACCAGTCTCGTAGCCTTCTCACTTTTCATCCGCTTTGAATCCCATCGAGACGAGCCTCTTCTGGATCTGAGACTTTTCAGAATACGGCTCTTCTCTGCAGGAAATCTAAGTCAACTCTTGTACTCCTTGGGCTTCGGCTCTCTGAGCCTCATCATCGTCCTCTATCTTCAACTTGTTCGCGGCTACGACGCGCTCACAGCAGGGCTGCTTTTCTTGCCGCTGGATTTGGCCTTCGTGACTGTAGGCCCAATAAGTGGGAAACTCTCGGACCAATACGGCACGCGTACGCTGGCGACCCTCGGAATGGGAGTGGCATCGTTGGGCTACATCTTACTGACATTTCTTCTAGGCTTGGAGACTCCAATCATCCAAGTCGAAATCATCCTAGTCGTCATTGGAATTGGGATGGGCCTGTTTTCTTCACCCAACATCAGCGCCGTCATGGGCTCAGTGCCTGCTCAACGGCGCGGCGTCGCATCAGCAATCAGAGCCACACTGTTCAATACGGGTAGCGTCGTGAGCGTGGGGCTCGTGGCATTCATCATCACGACCGCAATACCCTACTCGGTCGTGTCATCAATCATAGTAGGCGGTTACACCAGCCTTACACCTGAAGATGCTGTAGGTTTCGTCGTTGGCATATCCCGGGCGTTTATTGTTGCAGCCGCTATCACTTTGACCGGAATGTTTGCGTCGAGTCTTCGCGGACCGAAAAGGCAAGAAAACTCGATCTAGTTCAATTCTCAATGGCGGTCTGGCCTTCGATTCACTACGCACGCTCGACAAAGTCATCATCGATGAAGTGTTCGGACACAAATCCCCAGATCATGTCACCTCCGGCTAAGTGGGTCAACACCTAGAAATGGCGCTCGGCGAGCTACTTGGTTACGGCCAGAAGCGAATTGCCTGGCTCCGGAGCGAAGTAGTCTGCCCTAGCTCGCTTTCATTGCTTCTTCGTAGACTGCAAGCCCTTTCTCGAGCAGGTTTTCGCTTATTATGAAGGGAGCCATGAATCGAAGCACATTAGCAAAATGCCCACATGTATGCATGAGCAACCCGTTTTCGAACATGGTTCTTCGCAATTTGACTGCCAGATCCTTCGACGGAGCCTTAGTTTGCTTGGATTCCACAATTTCATTTGCGATCATGAAACCTACCCCTCTTACTTCTCCTACGTTCTTGCTGGAATTTCCTATGCGCTCAAATGTCGACTTCGTTTTCTCACCAAGCTTCTTGACTCTCTGAAGCAGGTTCTCCTGTTTGATGTAATCGATGCTCGCAGCTCCGGCAGCTGTGGCAACAGGATTTCCGCGGTACGTCCCGATATGAAATGCCTCTGGAATCGTTCCATCATACTCTTCACGGAACGCGATCAGCGAAAGGGGCAGGCCGGCTCCTACGGATTTTGACACACACATGATGTCCGGCGATGTATCGGTCAGCTCGCAGCCCCAAAATTCTCCGGTTCTTCCGAATCCCGTCTGCACTTCATCGATTATCAGCGGTATTTGGTGCTTGTCAGCGACTTCTCTCAGACCAGGTAGGAAATCGTTTGGCGGAATGATGTATCCGCCCTCACCTTGGATCGGTTCAACCAAGATGCCGGCTGGCTCGTCTAGACCCGAATGATCATCATCTAGCAAATGCTCAAGGTATCTGAGAACAATTTTGGACTCGTCGCCAGTTTTCTCGATAGGGAACGGAAAGCGGTAGGGGTATGGGTAGGGGAGATGAAAGACTCCATGCCGCGTTGTTCCTGAAGTCTGGAGGAGCTTCGTGCTGGAAGTTACGCTGACGATGCCCTGATGGATGCCGTGATACGACCCTCCGAACGCGATTATTGTGCCCTTCTTGGTTTGATGTTTTGCGAGACTGATCGCAGCTTCACATGCGTCTCCACCGGTAACCGTGAAAAGAATTTTCGCGTGGCCATGGAGCTTGCCTGGAAGTACAGAGTGTATCTTTTCCAGGAACCTGATCCTGCTCTCCGTGGGGATCTCCAAAGCGTGCCAGATCTTATCGAGCTGAGCTTTCACAGCGGTGGTAACGACTGGGTTGTTGTGCCCTAAGTTCAGCACGCATATTCCGCCCATCCAGTCAACGTAGAGGTTCCCGTCCACATCTCGAATCGTGGCTCCCTTGGCGGAGTCTATTCCGAACGGGAAGGCTTTGCTGTAAATCACGGCCCGCGTCTCAAGGGAACGCTGTTTGGCAAGTAGCTCTTGAGATCTCGGTCCAGGAGGCTTAACAACAATCTTAGGCGCCTCTTCAAAACTCAACTCTTGAAAAGCGGTCAAGACAAAACACCAGACAGTTGAGTTTTTGCGGCTTCGGCATTATTATGGGGTGTGCATGTAGACTATGAACAAAGTTGATCTTGGACAATCGCCCACTTGTAGTCCTTGTCTGCCAACAAATTTCTTGATTTTCCAAGGTCGTATTCTGCCGAACCTATCTCTTTGACAAGTATGTCGTTCTTTGGTTGTATTCTTTGGAGCTTCCGTTCTTCCAATAGCCTTCTGAACTGTAGGCTTACTCTTTCTGCCATAGTATCATTCCCCTTGATATTCTGTCAAATAGGGCACTGTCCTCTCGTCTCAGCTTTGAAAATCCCTGAGCGTCGAGTATGACAGGCGCGATTCTCCTCTGAGATTTGACGTTAAATTTGCGAACTATGTTTGCTAGTTGGGGTTTCTCATCAGTCAATAGCAAGAGGTCGATATCGCTCTCCTTGACGTCAGTGCCTTCTCCAGAGCTCCCAAATAGGATGATGCGATCGGAAAATGACTTCGCCTGCCTTATCAGGTCGTCCAGTTGAAACAAGGTGAAGAGTATCTTGAATTGCCTGACAACAGGATTATCCATATTTGCCCTGTAGAAGAGCATCCTTCCTTGTTTTTCCCTCGAAAGTAAGCCAAGATCTGCAAATGAACGTAACATCTGGTTTGCTCCTCCAACACTCACCCCAGTACGCCTTACAACTTCTCTGCCGTGATATCGCCCCATCGGATCTCCCAGTAGCGTCTGTAGCAAGCGCAAAGACGTGGGCGTGATTAAATTCATTATTTTGAACATATGTTCATTCTAGTGAACCTTTAGCCTTAAAGGCTTACCTACAGAGAGGAATCATTTGCCTCCGACACACGACTGTATTGTCTCATACGGCTGAAGATACTAGCTCCTCAATGGACTCGCCGTTGAGCGACGAGAACGAAGCTCAAAGTTGAGCCTACGTAATGCCGGTCAATCTAGCAGCTACGAGATCAAATATCCATTCTACGATTGAGAGCGAAATGCAAACTCTGATTGCACAAGTCGCGAACTCTCTTCATTTCTGCGGCTTTTCCATTTCACCGACGCTCTCCGTTTTTCATCCGCCACTTCCACCTTAACTCCAAAATCATATGCAGCCGACACTCGGGCGCCGCTAAAAAGGGCGGAGGTTCGGAAAGCAGCGAAAGCGACCAAGCTGAGCAGCGAAATGGATAGGCTGTGGCCGTGAAACAAGTATGACACAGGAAAAAGTGTCACAGACTCGTAAGATGGTGGGCCGGACCGGATTTGAACCGGCGACCTTTGCCGTGTAAGGGCAACGTTCAGGTCAGGGCAAGCGCCTTCTAACCAGCTGAACTACCGGCCCCCTCAATTCGCATCTGTTCGGCACTCTTTCTAATCTGTCTTATTGATTCCGGCTCATTTGGCCAATGTTGATCGCGGACGGCGAATGCGAAACGTACGGGTGATCGCTTGATAGGAATTGAGGGAACAGTCCTGTGCAGCTGCCCGCGTGGAGCGCACGGAACCCTGCCTAGTCAGTGCGGAGCCTGCAATCCATGGAAACGGTGAATCGCCACCGAGATCACAGGCAACAGTTTCTCTCTACGCTCATGGCCTTCTCTATGGCGGCAGAGCCTTCGAAGGCATCCGAGTCTGTGATGGAGGGCGCATTCGGATTCGAGGAACACTCGGATCAAGATCGGATATGGTAGGCCCAGGCAGACTGCCGGTCGAATCATGGAGGCCTTTGTCGGGACAAGCTCAGATCCTGAGGACGGATTGCGGGTATACGAGGAAACTGAGCGGAACGTCAGCCGAAAGTAGAATGACGTTTACGCTGGACAAGCCGTAGGAAGCCTAGTTCGAATCGGACCAGCAGACGCCGAATTCGCAGTCATGGTGATTGCCTCGTTCGCATTCGTCGCATCCACAGCCACAGGGGAACAGGTACGTATCGCACTCCAAACCGTACTCTAGAGCAGACAAGGCAAGCCCCAACTTCATCAAGAGCGCCCCCCGGGAATTGAACAAGGTGTCACCCACGATGCCGATCAACAGTGACATACCGTTCAGACGAAAAACCGACTGGCGGTCGACATTAAGATAGCGCGGAAAGAAACAATCAGACAATGCATGAGTAGAGCCACCACAACCTGAGGTTCATCGATCCACTTGTTAAGTCGACCCCAAATACCTACGCGCTTCAGAGACCTAGCGTTTTCTACGCGACGGCAACGTGATGTTGCTGTTTGGTCTGAAGGCCTGTGGCAAACCGTTCGATCACAGTCGACATGCTACCCTAGATTTCTGGTGAATTCTCCTGCTTGCATGGGTAGTGTTAAAGGTGAATCAAGAAACAAGTGAGCAATGGCGAGAAGCGTATGCCGCCACACAGCGCACAGCACATTCTCGGTTTCATCATAGCAGCTTACGGTTTCTTCATGGGCATCTTCCCTGAAAACTACAGACTACCCTTCATTCCCCATCTGACGACCAGTCAAAGTAACATTGTTGCTGCTGCGCTGTTACTGGTCGGCGCATTTCTGCTTGTTACCAATAGACGGATCGTGAAGCTGTGACCCTGGCGCCGTGAGTCCCGCTCGCGGTAAGCCGACCAGAGTGTTATGTGGCATGTCGTGGTGGGCTGGCGGGTACAACTCTGATCAAGCGTGAATGCTCAGATAGGAAGCGAGAAGTGAATTGATCTTGGAACCCTTGATGTTCTTTGGCTACGCGGGCATCTTGATTCTGGCGACTGCAATCAATCTCCTGCCTTTCGCTTCTCCTTCCAACCTTGTGTTGGCTGGCGTGATCGTATACTTCACAGCTTTGAACCCGTTCGCTGTCGCCCTTCTTGTGGCTGCTGGCGCAACAGCAGCCAAACTTGTCCACTTTCGCGTTGCATCCGCAGTGGGCAGTCGAGTCGACGATTCAAAGTTCGGTAAGTATAGCAGGTTGCTTCGTGATTGGGGTGCCCTGGGCGCATTCGTTGCGGCCGCGACACCGATCCCTGATGACCCGATCGTAATACCAATCGGATTGATGAGATACAGTACTGTGAAATTTGGAGCAGCATATTTTCTCGGAAAAGTGAGCATAACACTGATTGGAGCCTACACCGCTGATAATGCCGTTTTGGCGCTGAAGAGTCTCCTCGGAGACAATACAACAATCACAGGGTCGATCATTCTCTCAATCCTAGCAGTCACAATCATCCTAAAGACAGACCCCTCCAACCTTCAAGCCTACATATCCAAGTTGCGCACATCGGTTCACAAGATCAGAAAGCCCTAGTCATTCCATGCTCATCAACCGATCTCATCCAGCCATGGCCGTCAACCATCAAGTCTCCGTTACCAGCGGAAAAGCGCATAACGACAAGATGGAGCGTATGAACGGAGAAATCCGTGACAGGGAACGGGTAATGCGAACCTTAGAAAAGCCGGATAGCCCAATCTTAACGGGGATGCGTGTCTACCACAACTTCGTCAAGCCCCACGGGCTTAAGAGGCAAAACTCCTGCGGAAGCGGCTGGAATACACGTAGATGGCAGAGACAAATGGCTAACCATTATTCAGAACGCCAAGCGTTCAAATCAAGTTTGAACGGACTTGCTCAATACGTATAAGGTGGTATCAGCAATAACAATAGTTGGTGAGTAGCAGTGAATGACCCAGTAATCGAGACGATTAAGAAATCCAAATGGAAGCCCTCACCTCCCGACTAGCGTGTGGCGAGAGAGTTCGACCCTCTTACCATATCTGACATTCTGGAAACAATCCTTGGCATTCTGACGATCGTTCTAGTTTTCTTGACATTAGGACTGGTAGCACTAGCACGGCGCGCGGAGACACTTCTGAAGAAGCTCATCGAAGCCATTGAAAAGACTCTTCCACCAATTGAGAAAACAGGCGAGCTTCTACAAAAATCAGTTGATGTCCAAAGGTCTCTGCTTCGGGTTCAATTTCTCGCCACTGTTTCGACCGTTAACCGAACAATAGAAGTTCAGATCAACCACCTTACTCGAAAAGTTGAAGACGTTATTTTCGAGTTATGTCATATAACTCGAGATGCAAAAATAGAGACAGGAGTAGTTGAAAAAGAACTAGAGGTTACGTATCGCCTAAGTTATGAGGAAACAGTTTACGCCGTACTTGAAAAGAGTGTTGATGACATTAAATGCCTCCCAGGTAGAGTATATAGCGAGCTTGTGAGTTAGCGCCTATCAACCGATTTTTTACAGTTCCAAGAGTTTCGCGTATCAACCGTAGACTTGACAGTTCCCTGTGCGACAAGTCTTTATACTGGTTTGTTACTGCGGGTAACAAAACGTTGGGAAGGACGAAGTATGGTTTGGACGTTCATCAAGACCAGTCTGTTGATCGGAGTACTAACTGGGATTCTGTTCGTGATAGCTTACCTGCTGGGTCTTTCACCAATTACTGCCCTCGGCTTTGCCGCATTCATGAACCTCATCATCTACTGGTTCAGTGACAAATTCGTTCTGAGAATGGGCGGCGCCAAGCTTGTTAGCGAGGAGGAAGCGCCGCGAGTGTACGCTGCGCTCAGACGACTAACCACAACTGCAGGGACAAGAATGCCAAAGGTCGCGTTGGTCAACAATCCTGTACCGAACGCTTTCGCTACAGGCCGCAGCCCCAACAACGCAACCGTCGCAGTCCACACCGGTCTCTTGAGCACTGTGAACGACGAAGAGTTGGAAGGCGTCTTGGCCCATGAGCTGACTCATGTCAGAAACTGGGACACATTAACCTCAACGATTGCAGCGACCGTCGCTGGTGCAATCAGTTACTTGGCACAATGGGGCTGGTTCTTCGGAGGCGCATACGGTTATGGAGGAGGCTACGGCGGACGCGATCGTAACAGCGGAAACATGATCGGCCTTCTACTCATGATGATACTGGCTCCGCTCGCTGCGATGCTCGTTCAGCTCGCGATATCTCGCAGCAGGGAATACTCCGCAGACGAAGGCGGCGCAAAACTGTCTGGAAAGCCGAAAGCGCTCGCGAGCGCTCTCAGTAAGATTGATATGTGGACGAAGCGCAAACCCGCCGACCCTCAGAGCAAGAACCCTGCGCTAGCATCGCTATACATCATAAATCCATTCCGAGGCTCTGTGATAACCGGGCTCTTCTCAACGCACCCAGCGACCGAGAAGCGCCTCGCTCGCCTAGAACGACTGGCAGAGAAGATGGGCTACGACCCATTCCGCTTTCGATAGGCAAGCTAACGAAGTCAACTTGAACTCAGCGGAACCGGAATCTTCCGCTCAATCTCCCCCGGCATGAAAGCACGTGATAGAGCAGAAGTTTGGGTCATGTTGCTGGCTCTCTTTTCCGTTCATCTGAATTTTGCTTCGATCGAAGAAAAGCGGTGATTCCTTTTGGCTTTTCGAGCAATCTTGCCTGATAGAGCGTACCCATAGGACGTGCGCCTGTTCGAGGGCACGTTTATATTCAGTTGGATGGCGGGTTAGGCAGACACAAAATGAAACCAAAAGCGGCCGTATTGATTCTGATTGCCGTTGTCACGGCGTCTCTGTTTGTGAGTCAATCTGTGTACGCCCAATCCAGTCAGGTTTCAAACAGTGTCAGCTTGAGCCACCTCGATGTCCAGCTCACCTATCCATCCGAAGTGCTGCCGGGCCAGTCTGTGACGCTAAACGTGCTAGCGAAAGCGAAAGACGGCTTCCGATTGACCAGCCTCTTGGTGCAAGTGTACTATGCGGATCAGAACAGTCTCCGACAGTTGACTAGTACGACGGTCGCGCAGAATCTGTGGATGTCCAAGGGAGATCAGATCAACAAAGACGTTCAAGTGGCAGTGCCGCTCGATGCACCACGGACTTCACTCATAGCGCTTGTCTCTGAGAGCGTAAAAGTCAGGTACTACGACTATTCGTACTACTACCCGTACTGGTATGCTTACGAATATGACGACCACTCATACCTCTTCTACTACGCCTACCCAACATACTACTACGTAACATTCTCGGACGACGCGATAGCACCCCTAGCGTACATCAGGGCAACGACACCAGAGTACGTGACCCTGCAGTCACAATACCAACAGCTTCAGCAAACCTTGAACGAAACCCAAGCCCAAAACCAGAAACTCCAACAAGATCTCCAGACTGCCCAGAACTTGATTGCTCAGAAGGATTCGACGATCACTGACCTGAATAAGCAACTTGCCTCGACACAAAGCATGCTCACATTCGTTGAAGTCGTTGCAGTGGTCCTTGGAGTCGCAATCATCGCGACAGTCGGCCTTTATTCCGGCGCGGTAAGATCAGCGCTCCGAAAGACACCGAACAGCAAGAAAAAGTCGATAGCTCCTAGCTCGATATGATTGTCCACCTTTCAATTCGCCTTGTACTCCCGCAGTGCGTGCGAGAGATGCTGACTCCGTGCTCTTGGACAGCACCCCCGAAACGAAGGCAAACGGAAATCCGTATCCGCTCCACCCCACCTAGAACGCTTTTGACGGACCGCATCGAGATGCGTGAAAACCAGCATGAGTAGATAGTTGGGCAAGTGAAGACTTGGAACTTCACCGATATGAGACATCGGCTGTGCTCTTCTGAAGAAGAATTCTTATTGTAGTAGCAGAGGCCCAAGTTGTCGTGACCAATCGCTAACCTGCTCCCTGAAAGATTGGCGCAGTTATTCGGAGAACGATTCTTGCATGATTGATTTTCGTGAGGTTGTTCAAGAAAATTTGAGCCGCGATCCTAATCCTAAAGCGCGTTCGTAGAATGACTCAGGAAATGAATTTGTTTACAATCGGCATCTTCCATCCGAGTCCAAACGCTTTCTTCGTTATTTTGATGACTGGCGCAGCTTGTCGGCGCTTGTACTCCGCGCCGCGGACGCGGCGAAGCGTATCATCCACAGCTTGTTCAGGATACCCTTTCTTGATCAGTTCTGACCTTGAGAGTCTATTCTCAATAATTTCGTCCACCAATGGTGAAACGACCGCGTAATCAAACGGATCGAACTGATCAGGCCTCAGTTCGGCCGATGGGATCTTAGTGAAGCAATTCTCAGGGATGATAGCACGCCCGGCTTTGCTGTTGTAGTACTGAGCTAGGGCGTATACTTCCATCTTGCTAACGTCACCAATGGCCTCCAACCCTCCGCTCATGTCGCCATAGAGTGTTGCGTAACCCAAAGCTAGTTCCGTCTTGTTTCCCGTCGCAAGCACCAGCTCGCCGAATTTGTTGGATAGCGTCATCAGAATGTTGCCGCGTATTCTGGCTTGGAGGTTCTCTTCGGCAACATCGCGTGCCCTTCCCCTAAAGAATGGCGTGATCTCTTCTTCAAAGGTCTTGAATACTCTCTCGATCGGTATGGTAAGGTACTCAATTCCAAGGTTTTCGGCAAGTTCTTTCGCGTCACTCTTGCTGTGGTCGCTTGAGAAGCGCGAGGGCATTGAGACGCCTGTCACATTCTCTTTGCCCAAGGCCTTCGCTGCCAAAACGGCTACGAGAGATGAATCGATGCCTCCACTCAGCCCGATGAACGCACGCTTGAACCCCGTCTTCCTAAAGTAGTCTCTGACGCCTAGGACCAACGCATTGAATATTTCTTCTTCGCGGTTGTACGGAGGTGGCGTGGTCTCCACGCGGCCAGTTCCATTCTCGTCCACATCTACTAGGACAAGGTCTTCTTCGAACTGGCGCCCGATTCCGACTAGGCGACCGTGCCGATCAACTGCAAGGCTCTGCCCGTCAAAGACCAGTTCGTCCTGTCCGCCTACTAGATTCACGTAGAAGATCGCAACGCCTAATCTCGTTGCCTTCCGTTTGAGGATTCGGAGACGTGCATCACGTATTTTGTCGTGAAATGGTGACGCATTTAGGTTGATGATTATTCTTGCGCCTTGTGAGGCAAGCGAGTCCACAACCCTGACCGCATAGCCGACTTCCTCGTCCCAAATATCTTCGCAGATGGACGCACCGATGGTCGCTTTTTCTCCTTTGACTTCAACTTGGATGGGATCGTTTGTGTTTGCAGGTGTAAAGTATCTTTGCTCGTCGAAGACATCGTAAGTGGGTAGTAGCGTTTTGTGCGATATGTGAAGAATTCGCCCGCCCCTCATCACTGCAGCAGCATTGTACAGGTTGTGATCGTCATAGTCGACGAAACCTACTATTGACGTGATTTGAGGCAGCTGGTCAGCCACGTCCTGTAGGTACTTTTTGTTCAGTGCTACAAACTCCTCCTGTTGCGGGCGGCGTATGCCGGAGGGTGGTCTCGTCTCGCGAGGGGGCAGAAGGTCAAGAGGCGGATACCCAGTCATGGCCATCTCAGGGAAAGCAACAAAATCTGCGTCAGCCGCGATCGCTTTCCTACCGTAGTCCATTATGACGCGTCTGTTTCCTTCCAGATCTCCGACTGTCGCATTGATTTGCGCCATCGCGACTCGCGGCATATCTAATCGAGGCAACTAACTCTCCACGTTGGCAAAAGCCTTTGGGGCTTCTGGCAAGGCATATTTGCACGTCAGACCTGGGAACTGTTCCTCGATGTGCTTGGGTTTGATAGGACACATCATGCTATCGCTTTGAGCATGCCTAGCAAGCCTTCAATTGCCTAGTTGCCGCGATAGTTCCGCGTCGACCCGCCGCACGATCATAATGTCCAACCCAGCCGTAGAAGCTTTCGAATCCTTCAACCCCAACCGGTTAGGTGACAAACGTAGAAGCAACCAGAACTGACAAACGTCTCCGGAGAATAGCTTTTGTTTGACATCAGCAGGCAAGGGTTAGGCGCCTCAATGAGTGTTGCAACGATGGAGCCCGTCATTACTGAGCTGAAGAGAGCACTATTCGGTTGGTTCTACCCGTACAGGTACAATCTGGAGAGATGGGCGTACGCTCTTCAGCGGACATCCGGAATAGCGGTTGCCGGTTACTTCTTGGCGCATGTCGTTGAGACAGGTAATGTTGTTGGAGGGTTGGGCGTATGGAGTGTCCCACCTGCGGACTTTGCGCGTGACGTTTGGACAGCTACATTTCGTTTCCTAGATAATCCATTATTCGATGCCGGCCTAATTGTCATCGGATTCATGCTTGCTTACCACGCCGCAAATGGAATCCGGCTTACCCTGACCGAATTTGGATTCCTCCAAGGAAGACCGACTCGACCAGACTTCCCGTACGTACCAAAATCATTCTCAAAGGCTCAAAGAGCGTTGTTCTGGTTGAGCGTACTCTTCGCTGCCGGTGCCGCGGTCTACGCGCTTAATGCATTCTTCGGGGCCTGAGGCATGAAAGAATCCACTAGGATACTTCTTCACTACATCACAGGAATTGGCATAGTGATCGTAGGCGGCGTACACGTCTTCACAATTTTCCTGACAGGGCCATACCTGCAGAACCTCGCTTTCAGCGGAGGACCGTATTCGGTGATTGCAGTTTACAGGAACTTGCTGTTGGCTGCCACGCTTGAGCTACTCCTCATCTTCGTCGCGTATCATGCGCTCAACGGGATTAGGGTGATACTCATAGAGTTCCATCAAGGAACGAGTTGGGAACGAGGAGTATCGTGGATACTTACAGTTACAGGAATCCTATTGCTTGTTTACGGTACGAGAACGATACTGATCGCAAATGCCCTCGCGTAAGGACTAGGAGCAATTAACCGCTACGATCCCCGAATCCGAGAAGAAACGAGCTCAACGGATTCTGCAGATCCTACGCGAGAAGGTTCCCATTCGCCCCGGTGACTTCGCCTCAGTACTCGTGGCTAGACAGTCTCATGACCCGTTTAGAGTCCTAGCGGTCACTATCCTGTCTCAAAGTTGCACTGACATCGCAGCTCTTCAGGCATATCGAATCTTGGACGAGAGAATTGGAGTGAATCCCGATAAGCTTGGGCAAGCAGAGACTCGGGCAATTGCCAGAGCGATCCGCGTAGCGGGGTTACATCACCAGAAAGCCAAAGCCCTCAAGCGATTGGGGCAAGTAATCGCAGAACAACATTCAGGCAGTCTGGCAGCTATATTGAGAGATCCTGTTGACGAGGCGGGATCTAGACTTCAAGAGTTGCCGAAGGTCGGTCCGAAGACTGCTGATGTGCTCCTTGGCATTTGGGGTCGCCCAACCATATCAGTGGACACGCATGTCGACCGCGTATCGAAACGCCTAGGGTTCGCGCCCAAGAGGGCAGAGTACGAGGAAGTCAGAAGAGCGTTGATGCGGGCCTTCGCGGAAAAGGACTACAACTCTGTGCCATTGCTGTTCATGGCTCATGGGCGACGTTTCTGTAAAGCACGTAGACCACTATGCCCCATATGCCCTATTGAACGACTCTGCCCGTATCCCCACAAGACTAAGCGAATAGTTTCGTAAGTGACCCCAGATCTGTCATCGAATCGTTCTATTTTCCTATGATTCGATTCATGAACATCTCAACGAATCGTTCTCCGTCGATGCTTGTGCAGACATTTGTGTTAGGGGTTTTTCGGTACGATTCCGGAAGCCAATGTCTTCGGTCCGTGACCGTCTGTCCGCGCGTCAAGTCGCTTTTGGTTTCAATCTCTACATGGTACTTCTTGGTCGTCACCAATGAAGGATCCGCCGCCACTGCAACCGCCATCGGATCATGCAGGTGAATGAAGCCGTATTTCGACATGAGCTGCTTCGTGATCAATGCTGCGAATTTTGCCGGCGGAGATCCCGTCTGTTCGATCTTCTGGTATAGTTCTCTGGTTAGTCTCGACGTGGGGTCTGTTGTAACATCCAAGCCGACGGCAGTCAGCGGTATGCCGGATTTGAAGACGATACTTGCGGCTTCAGGGTCTACGTAGATGTTGAATTCGGCAGCGGGGTTTGCGTTTCCACAACCGTATGTGGTCACGCCGTACGCTCCGCCCATCATGACGAGCTCTCGAACGTTCTGCACAAACTGTGGTTCACGGAGAATCACGGTTGCAATGTTTGTGAGCGGGCCTGTGGCTACGACGGTAATGGATTTTGGATTTGTTGCAGTCTCCTCGATCAGGAGATCCACTGCGTGGCGTTTGTCTAGTTGAAGCTTCGGAGGATCAAGGTGGGAGTCACCCAAACCGTCCTTTCCATGAAAGTCCTCCGAGATCTCCAGATCTCTAAGAAGCGGCTTTGAGGCTCCCTTGGCGACCGGGATTCGAGACACACCTAGCACTTCGAGCACCTTGAGGGCATTCACGCTCGTCTTGTCTACGTGGACGTTGCCGCTCACAGCTGTGATCGCACGCAAATCAAGTTCCGGTGAACGACAGGCAAGGATTATGGCTAGAGCATCATCGACACCTGTGTCGGCATCTAGAATCAATTGCCTAGCCAACTTCTGAAGATCCCCCTAATGGGACGCTTTGAATCGAATACTAGCGTGAGTGGTTCTTGTGGTTTTCTTACGTATCGGCACGAATTGCAGGGTGAAACGAAAAAAGCATATTATGTAGAGCTAAGTCCCGACACCACGCTCAAAGGAGATGCACGGCACGACTTCAGAGGTCGTCGCAGTATCTGACCTTGCTTTTCGCTACCTCTCCCGCTCTGACTGGGCGTTGAACGGGATAAGATTCAGAGCCTTTGAGAAGGAGTTCTTGGGCATAACGGGTCCCTCTGGCGCTGGCAAAACGACGCTCTGTCTGTCTCTGAACGGGCTCATACCTCACGTCATAGAAGGCACGATGAAGGGCGCGGTGGTGGTCCGTGGCTTGGACACTCAGCGAACGGATGTCTCACAGATGTCTAACATCGTTGGATTGGTGTTTCAGGACCCCAGATCTCAGCTTACTGGTTCTGCGATGACGGTTGAAGAAGAGGTTGCTTTCGGTCTCCAGAACATGAGTGTACCCAGGGACGTGATGAGAGATAGAATACGGGAGGCGCTCGATGCAGTCGGATTGACTGGATTTGAGATGAGAGCACCTTTCGAGTTGTCTGGAGGAGAGCAGCAGAGACTTTCCCTAGCTACGGTTCTTGCAATGCGCCCTCACATCATCGTACTGGATGAGCCCACTGAAATGCTGGACCCTGAAGGACAAGTAGAGGTGATGAGGGCTATTCGATTCATCCATCAGATGTACAACATGACAACTTTACTCGTTTCCAACCAGTCTGAAGTGCTTCTGGAAAATGCAAATAGAATAATCATCCTAGACAAGGGAAGAATCGTCTCGGAAAACACGCGCCAAGAATTCTCAAGGAAAGTCAAATCTCTACAGAACCTCGGTATCAAACCAACACAAGTCTCACAGATAGCTTCCATACTGGATGCAAGTGGACTTTGGCAAGGAGATTATCCGATCAACGAAACCGATGCGGCTGAAGCAATTAGAAGGTGCGTACTTCGTAGTTGAATGAAGCACAATCGGCTATTTCCATAGAGAAGTTAGTACACAGATACCCAAATGGGCATGAGGCACTGCATGACATAGACTTGGAGATCAGCAACGGAAAGGTTGTTGCGCTGGTCGGAAAGAACGGCGCCGGCAAAACAACGCTTGCCAAGCATATCAACGCTCTTCTCAGACCAACTAGCGGGACGGTGAGGGTGATGGGCGTGGACACGTCGTCGATGACCGCCAGCGAGATGGCGCGAAAGGTCGGATATGTGTTCCAGAACCCCGAAGATCAGCTCTTCGAGTCATCGGTGCAGGACGAAGTAGCATTTGGACCGAAGAACCTCGGCATGAACCGAGAGGACATCAAGAATCAGGTTACAAAGGCTCTGTCATTGGTTGGCCTGTCGTCCTTGACTTCAGAACATCCCTACAACTTGACTTATGGTCAGAGGAAGATGCTATGCATCGCGTCCATTTTGGCAATGCGACCCGATATTCTGATCCTTGATGAACCGAATGCTGGGCAGGACTATTTTGGTCTGTCTCGCCTCGGCACAATTCTAGAACAACTCAGTCGGGACGACAAGACAATCCTCTTGATCTCGCACGATATGGACTTCGTCGCAACCTACTCAGACGAGATCACATTGATGCACGGTGGGAAAGTTGTTGCTTACGGCCCCACTAGATCCGTGCTTTCGGATCTGTCAACTCTAGGCTTGACGGCAGTCCGACCGCCCCAAGTGACCAGGCTGGCAATTCGACTTTCGAATGACAGAATCAGACACGACATAATGACCGTAGACGAAATGGCGGAAACGCTCATCAACTGCGCTAGGCAAGCATAGATCCGCTCGCAAGGATTATAACCGCCCTCAATTAAGTTAGGAGCGTGATTGTGAAAAATGACTGACAGCAAACCTTCCAGACTCAAGATCGAGTTCTCGACGTTCGGAATCGCGATGATTCCCTTAATGATCGGAATCAATGTTGTATCGTCTTACCTGGCTGCCAGTACTCCCATCTGGGCGGATACTCTCGGGTCGATGCTGGCTGGAATAATTATCGGACCCATCAACGGGTTAGTGGTGGGGGCGCTGACGAACATCTTCAAATGGGTGACGTTCGACCCATTCGCTTTGCCATATTCGATTGTCAATGCGGCCGTGGGGTTGATCGCTGGCGTATGCGCACTGCTTGGAGCGGTCAGAAGAGAGACATCAGCACCACAAATTGGGAGGACAATAGCCATCGGTGTAATTCTTGCAATCGCGGCGACACTGACCTCAACACCATTGAACGTGTCTCTCTATGGAGGATCAACAGGCAAGGCGTGGGTGGACGCGATTTTCGCCGGCTTCTTGGCGGGCGGTTGGCAGGTCTTCCCGGCGTCCATGGCAGCGGAGTTCATTTCTGACATAACTGACAAGATAATCACGTTCTTCATCGCATGGCTCATCTACACGAAGGTCCCAGCTCAACTCGTCAAGACAGTTAAGCGCTAGGGCAGCCACCGCCGTGTCGGTTCGACTGCTATACGTTCCAGGAACGTCTGCCGTACACAGACTGGACCCTAGAACCAAGGCAATCCTGTGGATAATGATTGCAGCCCCCGCAATTGTTTCTAACAGTATTCTCCTATCTCTTGCAATGTTCTCTGTCACTCTCGCTATTGCCACAGTGGGAAGAGTGTCAAAACCCTACGTGAAGAACATCGCAACCGTAGTCCTACCAGTCTTCGTGCCCATCTTTCTGATTCAAGGATTGTTCTACCCAGGCGGGAAGACACCTGTGCTCTTTCTGCTTCCATGGTTGTATTTCAGACGCGAGGGCATAGTGTTCGCAAGTATGCTCATGGCGAGACTACTCGCAGTTTTTGGAGGAGCATATCTGCTGTCACTGACGACCAGACCAGGAGATTTGATGGCTTCAATGCAAAAGCTTGGGTTGCCGCTGAAAGTCGCATATCCATTGTTCTCCGCACTCCAGATCGTTCCCACTATAGAAGCGAGACTGCAACTCGTGAAAGAAGCCCAAATGTCCAGAGGTCTCAGACTTCAGAACATAGGCATTGCCCAGAAGCTCAGGAATTTCGTTCCGCTTCTTACACCTCTCTTGTTGGGCGCTATTGAAGAAGCGTATAGGCGGTCAATAGCACTTGAGGCGCGCGGATTTTCATCAAAGGCAAAGAAGACATTTCTGCACGAGGTAAGATTTCGCGCCTTGGATCTCGCATTCATTCTTGCGACTCTCTTCGCGATCTTGGCATTGACTATGATGACGCCCTCGATCGCACCACGACTGAATCCGTGGAGTCTCTGATCACATCAATTCGCGTCGCCGCAATGCTCGGCGATAGTCGCGTCCATTAGAGCGGCCAAGTCCTTAACTCTAAATTGCGCCAATGGGTACATCGTAAGGATCACGTTGCTCAAGACGATCGTAATCGGCGCGATCAACTGGGACATCAATCTCTTCATTAGAAAATTCCCTAGGAAAGGGGAAGAAGTGGTTGTCAATCGGATTACGCGAGTTCCAGGGGGTAAAGCGGGTAATGTTGCTGTGGCGGCCGCTAGACTGCTTGGGCCAAATCAAGTAGCTATCTTGGGTGGATTAGGAAAGGACGCAATTGCACCAGAGCAGGTACGAAACTTCCAAGAGGAAGGCGTGGTCACCTCAGGACTCAAGTTCACCCCAGAAACAGAATCAGGTCAAGCATACATAGTGATCGATGAAAAGGGGAACAACATCATTCACACCCACTTCGGGGCAAATGCGACAATCACACCTGAAGACCTCGACGACCCAACAAGGCAACAGTTGATCTCAGAAGCGGCTGTTATCACAATAATGGATCCACCATTCGAAACCGCTCTCAGATTGGCGCGGAACGCCAGACTCCTCAACAAGACAGTGGCATGGGATCCAGGAGTCAAATCGGAACTAGGTGTCAAAGGAGTAGGAGAGCTACTGCAGAGCGTGGACTACGTGGTCGCTAACGAATCAGAATGCGAGAACTTGACGGGTGTGAGGGATCCAGAGCAGGCCGCAAAGAAACTGATCAGGACAAATGAGAAACTGAAGGTAATCACAAAGTTGGGCTCCAAGGGGGCCACGCTCCATTACGGGCGGAAGAAGATCTCCTATGATTCTCTAGATCTAAGATCACGTGGGTTGAGAGTTGTGAATACAGTGGGCTGCGGTGACGCCTTTCTCGGCGCCTTTGTAGTTGCCCTTTCCGAAGGCAGATCAGATGAGGAGGCGCTAAGGTGGGGCAATTGCGCAGGCGGATTAAAGGCGACCAGACCGGAAACACGGGGAAGCC
>Ga0315280_10002440_pt1 | contig 30115 bp, 26 predicted proteins | sample YL17G06_40_MG_FD_203697 | JGI IMG/M metagenome (GOLD analysis project Ga0315280, IMG submission 203697) | Sediment microbial communities from Yellowstone Lake, YNP, Wyoming, USA - YL17G06_40 | ecosystem: Environmental > Aquatic > Freshwater > Lake > Sediment | place: USA: Wyoming | collected... | reverse complement strand
CTGCCCTTTGGAGTGGCCTGCAATCCAGCGGCTCTCTCGCCGGCAGAATCTGAGACCAAACGTATCGCGTTGCTTGCTGCCGCGGGCGGGAACGAATGCTAAGCTTTCTCCTCCGCCCGGTCAAGCGGCTGTACTCGTTCACATGATTGGTGACACTTTTGAAGGGTGAGGAACAGGCAAGCAGTTCCAGATCTCTCGGGGACTGAACCAGTTAGCTTCGTACCAGCTAAAGAACGACAAACAAAAGCCCCTCTAAGAGAAAAACATGTAAAGCAAAGACCCAGCTCCCAAGCGAGCCGGGGGGGGAAACATCAACAGACTGACGTCCTGATGTGTCACGCATCATTCTGAACGAGTACAGCGACTCCAGGATGAGCAGCGTTGCCAATCAGCAACTCCTCTGAAGAGCCGCGTCATTCCCAGGTCTTCCGCCTTGCACGACCGCGGCTGCCGCCGCTGGATTTGCCTGCCATTAGGCCCGGTGTGATATTATCTGAACAAGATTCGGACTGCTTCCGTTTCAGCAAGGTGGCGTATGAGCAGAAAGCCGCGGATCCGGTTCACTACCTCAAATACCGTTCGCCCCTCCGGTCGCCGGACTATCCGCCTCGCGATCGTGGGCTTCGGCACGGTGGGCAGCGGGACTGCCAAGGTGCTGCTCGAGCACCAGCAGGAGGTGGAGCGGCGACTGGGCTGCCGGCTGCAACTGAAAACGATTTGCGACATCCAGGCGCGGGACGTCTCCTGGCTGGGCCGCACCGTCGAAATCACCCGGGACTGGAAGCAAGTCATTAATGACCCGGAAGTGGACATCGTGGTGGAGCTGATCGGCGGCCTCACCACGGCCCACGCCGTGGCCTTTGCCACCCTGGCGGCGCGCAAGCACCTGGTGACCGCCAACAAACAACTGGTGGCGGAGCACGGCGTGGAACTTGCTGAGCGTAGCCGCGCGGCAGGCGTGCAACTGGGGATTGAGGCGTGCGTTGCCGGAGGCACGCCGCTGCTGCACGCCATCCGCGAGGGTCTGGCCGGGGAACACTTCACGGCCGTTTACGGCATCTTGAACGGCACCACCAATTACATTCTGACGGAGATGGAGCGGCGGGGCTGCTCTTTTCGGCAGGCGCTGGCCGAGGCGCAAGAAAAAGGCTATGCCGAACGCGATCCCACCTTTGATGTGAAAGGCTATGATACGCGCTACAAGATCGCCATCCTGGCCATGTTGTGTTTTGGCCAGACGGTACGCGTGGAAAGCATTCCTGTCGAAGGCATCACGCGCATCGATCAGGTGGACTTCGCGTACGCGCATCGGCTGAGCCACACGATTCGGCTGATCGCGGTGGCACGCCGACGCCCTCAGAACCGGCTGGAAATCTCCGTGCGGCCCATGATGATCCCGCAGGCTTCAGCGCTGGCCAATGTTCTGGGTTCGATCAACGGGGTTCTGCTGGTGGGGAACAAGGGCGGGAACACCACCATGACCGGCCGGGGCGCGGGTGGCGAGCCGACCGGGGTGGCGGTTCTCTCCGACGTGGTCGAGATTGCGCGCTCCATGCTGGCGGGCGCCACCTCCACCACGCCCCTTGGGTACACGCGGTGGCACCCGGCGAAAATTGCCCCGCCGGGAGAGAGCATTGTGGCGGCTTACATGCGCCTCGTGGTGCGAGACCGCCCCGGCATCCTGGCGCGGGTTTGCGGCATCCTGGCTCGCCACCGCATCAACATCGATTCCGTGCTGCAACAGCCGGCCATGCCCAAGGGGCACCTGCCCTTTGTGATGACGCTCGAAGCCACCCGGGAAAAGCACGTCCTCCGGGCCGTCGCTGAGATTGCGCGCCTGCCCTTCCTCTCCGAGCCGCCTCTGGTTATGCCTTTTGCTGAGTTGCCCTAGGAGCAAGATCCCTCAGGATCAATTGACGCGTTGCTTGTCGGTCGGAGCGGCGGGGACGCCCACTGCTTCCACGTTCGCACTGTTTGCCGGTTCGGGAGCTGAGGCGGGAGGGACGACACCACTTGCCTGCGCAAGCTCAACCGCGGCGCTGGCCGGTTCGGTTTCTTCCTCGCGAACCTCGTGCGCAGGCGCGCGGCCGGTAAGGACGGTCCACTTCAGCGGATAAACGTCAGGGTCAAAGATCACGGCGTAGAAGTGCCAGACGACAATGGCCAGGGTGGCCAAGATGGCCTCGTAGTAATGGATGGCCGTGGCGACGTCCATCACCCACTTGGGATAATACTCGAGCATCAGGTTGTGCGCCCAGAGCACGACTCCGGTCGCGGCCATCACCAGCGTGCCCCACACCAGAGCCCAGTACTCAGCCTTCTCTGCGTAATTGAATTTCGGATAGGAAGGCATGCGGCGGCGATAGCCCAAGTTGTATCCGAGGGTCTCCACTGAATCCCGCACATCTTTCACCGTGGGTAGCATGGCCCGCAGCCACTGGCGGCCGCTCTTCATGGCGATCAGGTACATCGCGTGATACACCGCCGCGCCCATCAGCACCACGGCGGCAATCCGGTGGGCCAGCCCGCGCAGCGGAAAGTCCTTTTCCCAGCGCACCAGGGGAGCAGCCCAAAAGCTTTCCGGGAACTTCAGGGCAAACCCTGTGACGACCAGCAGGATGAAGCTAACGAGCAGGGCAAGATGCTGGAGCCGCTCGTTGAGGGTCAGCCGGATTGCCGTGGTCAGCGAACGGTACTCGGCCAGGCGTCGCCGCGCCTTCCGCCACCAGTCCAAGAGATTGTGCAGCAGCATGAGCCCGATCAGCGTGGGGATGGTGAAGAGGTAAAAGAGGCGCACGTAATACAGGAGGCAGTTGCCTTCCCGCGCCGTCGCTGCGACGTGCACCGACCCGATGGCGAATTTCTTGCCGGCATCGGGGTGGCACTTGCCGCAAGTCTGAGGCAGGTTGGCCTTGGCAATAGTCGAGCGCGGATCGCTGGAAGGCAGGATGTTGTGCACGCCGTGGCAACTTGCGCAGTTGGCCACGGTCCGCACGCCCGTCTTGGCGGCCAGCCCGTGATAGCTGTTCAAGTAACTTGAAACCCGTCCCGTTGGTAGGGCGAAGCGTGCATTCAGCCTTTGATCCTCGTGGCAGCGCGAGCAGGTCATCTGCGAGACGTTCGCCACATACACCGGCGAAAGCGGGTCCTTGGGCGCCAGGATATTGTGTTCGCCGTGGCAGTCAGTACAAGTGGGGGCTTCCCCTACCCCCGAGGCGACGGCGCGGCCGTGTATGCTCTCCTTGTAAGCGGCGTAGACCCGCTCATGGCACTTGGCGCAGGTTGACGCCACCCTGAGCTTGGAAATCGGAGAGCGCAGGTCAGACGCGGGCAGAATGGCGTGGACACCGTGGCAATCGTTGCAGGCCGCAGCATTCATCTTGCCCTCGTGGACAGCGCGTCCATGAACGCTCGCCTGGTAAGCTTCCACAGGCTTGGCGACGGCGAACAGGTATTTGCGGACAAACTCCGGGTTCGAGTGACAACGTCCACAGGTTTCCGGCAGCTTCACCTTGCTCACGGAAGAATTGGGGTCAGTCGCCGGAGCCGTGCGATGCGTGGGGCCATGGCAATCCCTGCAACTCGGGGCATCCCCGTTACCGCGACCCTGCTCCCGCCCGTGGACGCTGGCCGTGAACTGCTTCACCTCGGCCTCATGGCAAGTGGTGCAGAGCTGCGTGCCGCGCGTGGCGGGCCGCGCCACGTTGTGGTCACCATGACAGGTGATGCAGGTTTGGGAGTTGTCAGGTTTGCCCAGCACGGTGTGGGTTCCGGAGGAAAGGTCACGGGAAACCCCGGCGTGGCACGCAAGACAGGAGGCCGAAGCCGTTTTCGCCGTGTGGGGGAACTTCGCGGCACCAGCGTGGCAGTCCACGCATTGGACGTCCTTGTGAACGCTCTTCGGGAGAGCCTCCGGGTTCACCGTGATGGTCTTGCCCCGCGAGTTCGTCAGGCCGCTGGATGGAGCGTGACAGGAGGGGCAATCGTCGGCCGCGCGAGGCACCGTCGCCGCCCCCAGAAGCGCGACGGGGAGGAACAGGCCAAGAGGGGAGACTCCTCGCCTCTGTCGCCCTTTTCCCCTGCCGCCCACTACGGCAAGGAGCGTCTTCCCAAGGCAATCTCTGCCCTCGAGAATGGCGAGGGATATCAAGGCTCGAATCTGAGGCATTCCACGCATATTGGGTATGGAGTGCCAGAAACCGAAGACAAATATGCCGCCCATCCGGAACATCAGACACTATGTTGCAGTTTTCATGCCGAGTCCTTGGAATTTTTCAACATAGGCTGCAACCGGTGGGACGGATTCATCTTACCCACGGACGACAATATGTCGGTAGGATTCGTCACGAGGGGCCGAAGGTAATTTGCTGACTGGCGGGCCTGACCTGCGCGTTCGGTTCTGGTCAGCCAGACGTTGGCGGCGTGCCGCAGACAGTAAAACTCATATCCCCGGCGGCGGCTTGAGGCTTCCGGGTGCTACAAGGCAGGAAACCTACTGCGCTACCTGAAAACTAATGGCCGTGTCGGAGCTGATCTTGCTCCCCGGTGCCGGGGACTGATCGAGGATGGTTCCTTGCGGGGCGGCGTCGGTGGGAACGGGAGTCACGGAGGCGATTTTAAGCCCTGCTTTTTCGGCCGTACGGCGAACGGCCGCCAGCGGCTGACCTACAAAATTAGGGCACAAGTAGGCGGGAGGGGATTCGCCGCGCGACACCAGCAGATTCACCACGGGACTGTGCACGTTCGCCGTCAAGGCGGGTGGATCTTGGGCCACGACCTGGTCTGGTTCAGCCCCGGCCCAGGGCAGAGCAGCCACATTACCCACCGTCAACCCCCGCTGAATCGTGGTGATTAGTGCTGCCCGAAGGCTGGTGCCCACCAGATTCGGTACGGCCACCCGCGGCGACCCCAGACTGACCAGCACGTGAACGTGCTGACCCACTTTGACGCGCGTGCCTGCCGGCGGCTGCTGAGACACGATCTGGTTGGCCGCATATTGGGCACTGAAGAGCTTGTCCTCCACCTTTATCTCCAGGCCGAGGCCGCTCGTGATGCGCTGTGCCGCTTCCAGCGGTGCGCCGACCAGGTTCGGCATAATCTCCTGGTGGCCTCGGATGCTCAGGCGGATGGTGGTGATGGCGCTGATCAGGGCAACGGCTACCAGCACCGTGAAGAGCATGAAGAGGCGGAAGAGTGTTCGAACGCGCTCACGCAGACTCATCGCGGACGATCTCGTGGGGATTTTATCACGGACGCGCGCCTCGGTTGCGACCGATATTCGCTGCGCCTTCCCCGTCGCGCCATCTTCCTGGGGGCAGTGCGCCGGCAGTAATCATCAATGGTCTGATGGACCACTCCTGCCATCCGAAGATGACTTGACCTCCCTCCGGAATTTCAGTAGCGTGTGCTCTTCGAGGCGCAGCCCATGCCTTACCGCGTTGATGTCGTCAAGATGGGCCAGTGTCAGGTGCGTGGCCCGGAAGTCTACTGGATGGACCGTTGGGAAGCGTGGGAAGAGCTTTACTTCTACATGGTCCTGGTGCGGGGGGAAGGGAAGGTGGCGGTAATCAATACTGGCCCGCCTTCCGACCTCACGACGCTCAACGCCCGCTGGACGGCGGCCTTCGGCGAACGCGGGGCGCTGGTGCGCCGTGAGAGTGAGTGTCCGGAGATGGCGCTCGGGCGGCACGGCGTCACGCCCGGTGATGTGGATCTGGTTCTCATCACTCCTTTGCAGGCTTACGCCGTGGGCAACATCCCCTTGTTCCGGAATGCGAAGGTCTGTATTTCGCGCCGTGGTTGGATCGAGGACTTCCATGCCCCGCGTTACGAGATGCATGTGCCGCGCAAGCTGCGTCTCCCCGACGAGGTGCTGGCGTACCTGACACTGGAAGCTCCCGAGAAGCTCCGCTTGCTCGAAGAGGAAGAAACGCTCCTGCCTGGCCTGGAGGCGTTCTGGGTGGGTACCCACCATCGTTCCTCGATGGCCTTCCTGATCGAGACTGCCGCGGGGCGCGTGGCGGTGACCGATTGCTGCTTCAAGTACGGGAACATCGAGGAGAACCACCCGCTGGGCATCATGGAAAGCCTGCCGGAATGCATGGCTGCCTACCAGCGCATCCGCGAAGCAGCCGACATTGTCATTCCCCTCTATGACCCCGAAGTCCTCGAACGTTTTCCGGAGGGCAAAGTCGCGTGAACCCGGCAGCGAGAGCGACCAAGCCGCGCGTGGCGCTCTTCATCACCTGCCTGGTGGACCAGTTCTTTCCCCGGATAGGAGAATGCCTGGTTCAGGTGTTGCGGCGGCTGGGAGTGGAGGTGACCTTCAACCCCGCGCAGACCTGTTGCGGGCAGCCCGCTTTCAACACCGGATACCGTCGGGAGGCCCGCGAGGTGGCGGCGCGCCTCCTGGACCTCTTCGACGACGCGGACTACGTGGTGGCGCCCTCGGGCTCGTGTACCGCGATGGTGCGGGTATTCTATCCGGAGCTTTTTGCCAACGATCCGGAACGCCTGCGAAAGGTCGAGCGATTGCGCAGCCGGTTTCTTGAGTTCTCCGAGTTCCTGGTCAAGGTTCTAGAGGTTGAGGATGTCGGTGCCAGTTTCCCCCACCGGGTGGCCTATCACGATTCCTGCCACCTTCTCCGCGAGCTGCGTGTCGAGACGGAGCCGCGGCGGTTGATCCGCGCGGTGCGGGGCGTTGAGCTACTTGAACTCGGCGACCACCAGTTGTGCTGCGGGTTCGGCGGCACTTTTTCTGTCAAGTTCCCGGAAGTCTCGGTGGCCCTGGGGGAGGAGAAGCTGCGGGCGGTGGCCGCGTCCGGCGCCGAGTATGTGGTGGCGAATGACGCCGGCTGCCTGATGCATCTGGCGGGAGTGATCCATCGCCAAGGATTACCTCTGCGGACGATGCACCTGGCGGAGCTGTTGGCAAAGCGAGAATAGAGGCGGCCCTGAGGTCGGCCCCTTCATTGAGGATGGGCAAAACGAGAATCCAGAGCGGGGAGATCCATGCGCGTGCGCGCCAAGTGCTGGCCGACGCGCACCTCCAGGAAGCCTATCGCTCCTCCACCCTGCGCTTGTATACCCATCGTCTGCAAGCGGTCAGCGAGCTTCCGGGGTTCGAGCGGCTGCGCGAGCGGGCTTACGCTCTCAAGCGCGAGGTGATGGAGCACCTGGATTATTACCTCGCGCAGTTTGTGGAGAACGCCGAAAGGCGCGGCGGGCATATTCACTGGGCGGCGACGGCTGCCGAGGCGTGCGCCGTCGTGCGGGAAATCGCCGAGGGCGCGGGCGCCCGAGAAATCGTCAAAGCGAAAACCATGGTCAGCGAGGAGATCGGGCTGAACCGGGCGCTGGAAGCCGCGGGCGTTCGCCCCTTTGAGACCGACTTGGGCGAATTCATCGTTCAGCTTTCCGGCGAGGGTCCCGCGCACATCGTGGCGCCCGCCATGCACATGACGCGGCACGATGTCTCCAAGCTGTTCGTCACCCACCTCCATTCCGAGCCCACCGACGTGCCCGAGGAATTGACGGCCATCGCGCGGCGGGCGCTGCGGGAGAAATTTGCGCGCGCGGGCCTGGGCTTGAGCGGCGCGAATTTCGCGGTCGCGGAAACCGGGACAATCGTGCTGGTGGAGAATGAAGGGAACATCCGCTTCTCCACCACTGCCCCCCGCGTTCATGTGGCGCTCGTGGGCATCGAGAAGCTGATCCCCCGGCTGGCCGACCTTGCGGTCTTTCTGCGCCTGCTGGGCCGCTCCGGGACGGGCCAGAAGCTGACCGTCTACACCTCGCTGCTGACCGGACCGCGCCGCCCGGGTGAAGACGGCCCCGAAGAGCTGCACGTGGTGCTCGTGGACAATGGCCGGGTGGCCACGCTCGCGGACTCGAAAATGCGCGAGGTGCTCTACTGCATCCGCTGTGGGGGCTGCCTGAACGCCTGCCCCGTTTATCGGAAGATCGGCGGGCATGCTTACGGCTGGGTGTACAGCGGGCCGATTGGCGCCCTGATTACCCCGCAATTGCTCGGTCTCGAATCTGCCCGCGAGCTGCCCTTTGCTTCCTCGCTGTGCGCTGTTTGCCGGGACGTGTGTCCGGTCAAGATCAACATTCCCGATCTTTTGCTACAACTGCGCAGCCAGGCGCAGGAGCGGGTCGCGGCACCCAGACCGAAGGGTGCGCTCGTTTCTGAGCGCACGCTGATGCGCCTCTGGGCATGGGCCATGAAGCGACCGTGGGCGTATTCCCTGGGTAGCCGCCTGGCTCGCCTCGGCCAACGGCTCATCGCGCGCGAGGGATGGATTCGCCGCCTGGCGCTTTACCCGCTTTCCGGCTGGACCGAGGGGCGTGATTTGCCGGCCCTCGCGCCCAAGACGTTCCGCGAGCGGTGGAAAGAGATGGGTAAGCAGTGACAAGTGACGAGTGACAAGTGGCGAGGCCTCGCGCAGGAGGATGTTCGGGCTTGTCGCTCATGACAGATGCGAGGTGTGCCATGGACCAAGTCAACGGTATCCGCCGAGGGCTCTCCTTCAGTGCAATTCTATTGACCTTTCTGGGATGGGCATTGGGTTCCGCCTTGGGTGCGGACGGCCCCTTACCGCCGCAGAACCTGCGTTGCGAATACCTGTCGAATCCCTTGGGCATCGACGTGCGCCAACCGCGCTTTGCCTGGGGGCTAGACCACACCGCCCGCGGCCAGAGACAGACCGCTTACCAGATCCTCGTCGCTACGCAGCCCGGGCTTCTCGACCAGGACAAGGGCGACCAGTGGGATAGTGGAAAAGTCGTGTCTGAGGACTCCACGCAGGTGGTTTACAGCGGCAAGCCGCTCGCAAGCGGCGCCGCGTACTATTGGAAGGTCCGTAGCTGGGACAAGGATGGCAATGCCAGCCCATACAGCCGCGCGGTGCAATTCGAGATGGGACTGCTCTCCGCCGACGAGTGGAAGGGGCAGTGGATCGGCGGCGCGAACCAGCTCCGCACCGAGTTCCAGCTTGCCGAGGCGGTGGCCCGGGCGCGAGTTTACATTTGCGGCCTGGGCTATTACGAGTTGCGGATTAACGGTTCGAAGGTGGGCAGCAACGTGCTCGATCCGGGTTGGACCACTTACGACAAGCGAGTTTTGTACACCACTTACGACGTGACTCCTCTCCTTCAGCGCGGCGCGAATGCCGTGGGGGTCATGCTGGGAGAAGGTTGGTACAAAGCGCGGGCGCTGCTGCTCCAGATGAACATCGAGCTGGTGAACGGAAAGCGTCTCAGCGTAACCAGCAGCCCAGCGTGGAAGGGGAAAGATGGCCCCATCACGAGCGATAGCGTGTGGGATGGAGAAATCTACGACGCCTCCCGCGAAACACCGGGATGGGACAGGCCAGGGTTCAACGACGCGGGCTGGGTCGGCGCGCAGGTAGTAAAGAGCCCGGGGGGCGTGCTCTCGGCCCAGATGATGCCGCCCATTCGCGTCGTGGACAAGATTACGCCGGTGGGGCTGACCAACCCGCAGCCCGGCATTTATGTCTACGATCTGGGCCAGAACTTCTCCGGCTGGGCGCAGTTGCGGGTGAAGGGACCGCGCGGGGCTGCGGTCAAGCTGCGCTTCAGCGAGTTGCTCTACGACGACGGAATGATCAATCGCGAAAACATCCGGGGCGCCAAGGCCAGAGACACCTACATATTGCGGGGCGACGGCGGCCTGGAGGTTTACGAGCCCCGCTTCACCTATCACGGGTTCCGTTATGTGGAAGTGACAGGCTTCCCGGGTACGCCAAGCCTTGACTCGCTACGGGGGCGCGTCGTGCGCAGCGATGTGGAGTCGGTCGGCAGCTTCGCCGCCTCGAAGCCGCTTCTCAACCAAATCCAGCGGCTCATCCGCTGGGGCCAGTCCACCAATCTCCACAGCATCCCCACGGATTGCGACCAGCGCGATGAGCGTATGGGTTGGCTGGGCGACGCGCACGTGACGGCAGAAGAAGCCATGTTGAATTTCGATATGGCGGCGTTCTACACCAACTTCGTCCGCGACATCCGGGACGTGCAAGGGGCCGATGGCAGCCTGACCGATACCGTGCCGCACCGCTACGGTAGCCGTCCCGCTGATCCGGCCTGGGGTACCGCCTATCCTCTGCTTTGCTGGTACATGTACGAGCAGTACGGAGACCGGCGGATTCTGGAAGAACACTACGAGGGCTTGAAGAAGTATGTCGAATTCCTTCGCACCAAAGCCCCCGATAATGTCCTGCGCTACAGCTACTACGGTGATTGGGTGGCCATAGAGCCTACGCCCGGCGAACTTGTTTCGGATGCGTATTACTACTACGACGTTCAGCTTCTTGCGAAGATGGCGGGGATTTTGGGCAAAGCGGCCGACGCGCAGACCTATGCGCAACTGGCGACCCAGATCAAGGACGCCTTCAACCGCGAATTCTACGACGCCAAACGCGGCGTCTACGCGACCGGGACACAGACCGCCAACACCTTGCCCCTCTTCCTCGGTCTGGTTCCCCCGGAGGCCAAGGAAGCAGTGGGGGGAAAGCTTTTCAACGATATTGTTTACCAGCACGACTCACACGTCACCACGGGCTTCATCGGCGTGAAGTACCTGCTCCCGCTGCTGAGCCGGTCCGGCCTCTCCGACCTGGCTTATGACCTGGCCACACAAACAACCTTCCCCAGTTGGGGATATATGATCGCCAACGGGGCAACAACGTTGTGGGAGCTCTGGCACAAAAGGACCGGCCCTTCGATGAACTCCCACAATCATCCCATGATGGGTAGCGTCGGCGCGTGGTTCTACCAGGCGCTAGCGGGCATCAACGTTGAGCCGGAGGGGGTGGGTTACCGCCGCATTCGCATTGCGCCGCAAATCGTGCGAGACCTGACCTGGGTGAGCGCGACCGTTGAAACCGTGCGCGGCACCGTTTCCTCTTCCTGGACCCATTCCCCCGGCATGATCACCTTGGAGGTGGTGATTCCTGTAAACAGCGACGCCAAGATTGTGATTCCCAAGGAAGAACAGATGAGCGAGGTGGCGGTTTACGAGGGTGAACGGGTGGTCTGGGAGAAGGGCAAGTACGTGCCGGGGATGGACGGGATTACCGGCGCCAGTCAGGGAACGGACGGGAGCATCACCATCGAAGTCGGCTCGGGCCGTTACGCGTTCAAGCTGACCGGACAGTAGCCGCTCCATGTCTTGCAGGCGGAGCCGAGCCATTGCAGCCCATCAAGCGGCGCTCCGACTGGCAGACGCACGCGAGGTGCTGTAAACTATCGCGTCTTCGTCCGCACTCATCTCGAAATCAGAGTAGCGGCGGGTGCCGGACAAGCCTCTCCCGGGCGGTCCGGTGAGGCTTGGGCGAAGGATTACGGAGGTCAGAATGAAACACCCCTGGAAAACGGATAAATGGTTTGTCAGCCCGTGGTGCTATCTGCCGGAGGTGCGCAAGGGCTTCCGATTCCAGCCCAAGATCAAGATCCACGACGTGACTTTGCGCGACGGCGAGCAGCAGACGGCGGTGGTGTTTCGGCGAGAAGAGAAAGTGGAGATTGCCAAGCGCTTGGACGCCATGGGCATCCACCGCATTGAAGCGGGGATGGCGGCAGTCTCGCCGCAGGACAAGGCTGCGATCACCGAAATTGCGGGCCTGGGTCTGAAGGCGGAAATCTTCACCTTCGCCCGCTGCCTGATTCAGGACATCAAGACGGCCAAGGAATGCGGCTGCAGCGGGGTCATCGTCGAGATTCCATCCAGCGACCACATTATCCACAACGCCTATGGGTGGACTCTTGACCGGGCCAGGAAATCCTCCATCGAGGCGACGCTCGCCGCCAAAGAAGCAGGCCTTTACACCGTCTTCTTCACCATTGACTCGACGCGGACGGAGGTGGAACGGCTCCTCGACATCGTCGAGCGCGTCGCCACCGAAGGCCACATGGACGCCTTCACTCTGGCCGACAGCTTCGGCGGCACCACACCCGAGGCGATCTATCATGTGGTCAAGAAAGCCATCAAGCGGTTGAAGAAACCCGTGGAGATTCACTGCCACCAGGATTTCAGCCTGGGAGTGGCCAACACGATTTACGCGCTGGCGGCGGGGGCGTCGGTGGCGCACACCACCATCACCGGCCTGGGTGAGCGCGCGGGCAACGTTCCGATGGAAGACGTGGTGCTCTCGCTGCTTTGCCAGTACGGGGTGGACCTGGGAATCCGCACCGAGATGATGTGCGAAGTCTCACGCTTCGTGCTGGAGCGGGCCAAAGTCACCATTCCGGGCAACCGGCCCATCGTGGGCGACATGCTTTACCAGGTGGAGTCAGGGATCGTGGCGGGCTTCGTGCGTAGGGCGCGCGAGAAGCACCCGCTCGAATTCGTGCCCTTTGCGGCGGACCTGATAGGCCAGAAGCCGGTCACCATCGTGCTGGGCAAGAACAGCGGCCTGCCTTCGATCCAGGAATGGTGCGAGAAGTTGAACGTGCAGGCCAGCGAAGAGCAGATGATGGAAATGCTGCGCCGGGTCAAAGAGAAATCGTTTGAGAAGAAGGACCTGCTCACGGAAGACGATTTCAAAGCCATCGTGGGCCAGGTGCTGAAGTAGCGGCCGGCTTCCGCCGGGCGCTCTATGCCGGCCTGGAGCTCGCCTCTGCGGGGAGGATCGTGAGGGTGATTCGCAGTCTGGAAGAATTGGTCGAGCGCGGACGCAAGCTGGGGCCGGCGCGGATCGTGGTGGTCGAAGCGCACGACCCCGACGTGCTGGAGTGTCTGGCGCAGGCCGAACCGATGGGGTTGGCTGAGGCGGTCTTGGTGGGCGACCCAGGCAAAATCGAAGCCACAGCAAGCAAAGTGGGTTACCGGCTGCGTCCCGAAGCGCTGGTGCAGACGGCGAGCGAAGAAGCTTCGATTCGCCAAGCCATCGATCTGGTCCGCGAGGGCAAAGCGAACGTGCTGATGAAAGGGAAGGTAACAACGGCTAACCTGATTCGCGGCATCCTCGATAAGGAACGCGGCCTGCGCACGGGGAATCTGCTGAGCCAAGTTATCGTCTTCCAGGTGCCGCAGATTCCCCGGCTGATGGTTATGACAGACGGAGCGATTAACATCGCCCCGACGCTGCCGCAGAAGGCGGACATTTGCCGCAACGCCATTATGGTGGCGCACGCCTTGGGCATGGCCGAACCGAAGGTGGCGTTGCTCGCCGCCCTGGAATTTGTCAATCCGGACATGCCCGCCACCGTCGATGCTGCCGCCCTGGTGCAGATGAACCGCCACGGCCAGATCACGGGCGCTTATCTCGAGGGCCCGTTAGCCCTGGACGTGCCGCTCAGCCGTTTTGCCGCCGACCGCAAGAACATCCAGAGTCCGCTGGTCGAGGCCACCGACATCTTCATCGCCCCCGATATCGAGGCAGCGAACATCCTCTATCGCGCCATTCTCTATTTCGCCCGCGGAGAATCCGGCGGGATTGTGGTGGGTGCCCACGTGCCCCTGGTGCTCCTTTCACGCGCCGAAACCCCCGCGACGAAGATTCGTTCAATTTCCTTGGCGCTGCTGGTGATGCACCATCAGCGGGAGTCGTAGGCCGAAGGAGTCGGCAGTCAGCAGTTGACAGTTGCAACGGACCAAGGGGAGCAGGGCACCGAGACTCGGTAATCGGCAATCGTCAATCTTCAATCGGCAATTATCAATTCCCCAGCCCCTAGCCCCCAGCACTCAGCCCCGGGTTGAGGAGATTCACAGTGAAGGTTCTGGTTCCCAATCTCGGTTCGACCTCTCTGAAATACCAGCTTATCGACATGGACGGCGAACGGGTCCTGGCGCGTGGCAAGATCGAGCGTATTGGCAGCGCGCTCGCTATCGTGACCACGTGGGATGCGGCAGGCAAATCGACTCAGGCCACGGCGGCTGTTCCAGACCACCGCACCGCCATTCAAACGCTCCTCGACCGGTTGCGTGGCGGGGCGCAGCCGACGGCGATCGACGCGGTAGGTTTCAAGGCGGTCCATGGCGGGCCGCGCTATCGTGGTAGCTTCCTGGTGACCGATGAACTTCTGGAAGCCATGAAGGAGTTCGTGCCCGTGGCGCCGGTGCACAACCCGGTGTACATCCAGGCGATGCAAGTCTTCCGCGAAGTCCTGCGCGGCGTGCCAATCGTGGCGGTCTTCGAGCCGGGGTTTCATGTCACCATTCCGGAGCGCGCTTCGGTCTATGGCGTGCCCTTCGAGTGGCTGGAGAAATATGGCGTGCGCCGTTACGGCTTCCACGGCTCCTCACATCGCTACATCTCCCAGCGTGTGCCCGAAGTCTTGGGCCGCTCCGCCGCCGGTTTGCGACTGGTCTCATGCCATTTGGGCGGCAGCTCATCGATTTGCGCCATCCGCGATGGGAAGTCCCTCGATTCAAGCTTCGGCTTCTCCGCCCAATCCGGCATGGAGCATGCAGCGCGCTGCGGCGAGTTGGACCCCTTCGCCGTTCTCTACGTCATGGAGAAAGAAAAACTGACCACAGCGCAGATGAGGGAGCTTCTCTCGAAGAAGAGCGGGCTGCTGGGAATTTCCGGCGTGAGCAGCGACCTGCGCGATATTGAAGAAGCAGCCGCGCAAGGCAATAGCCGGGCGGCCCTGGCCATCGAAGTTCTGGTTTACGAGGTCAAGAAGTACATCGGTGCCTTCGCCGTGGCTCTGGGCGGGCTCGATGCCGTGGCCTTCGCCGGCGGCATTGGCGAGAACTCGTGGCAGGTGCGGCAGGAAGTGTGCCGGGGCCTGGAGTTTCTTGGCTTGCATCTCGATGACGAGAAGAACCGTGCGCCGGGGAGCAACGACCACATTATTTCCAGTCGAGATTCCAACGTGGCGGTTCTGGTCGTCTACACGAACGAAGAAATTATCGTCGCGCGCGAGACGGTGCGCGTGCTGGGGCAGCAGTAGAGACGGCCCGGCGGGCCGTCTCACGGCGGTGAGGGGGTGTGGATCCCCCATAGGATGGGGTTATGAAGCTCGCTAACCTTGAGCTTGAAGGCGAACCGTGCGTGGGCGTGGTGAAGGGCGATCTGGTGGTGAACCTGCCGGTTGCCTTCGACTTGGTGGTCGAGCGTGTGGTGACGTTCAAGGCGGGCTCCACCCGCAGCAAAGCCCGCCATATCGTCCTGCAGTCAGGTCCTGCACCCCAGGACATGATCCAACTGGTCCAACGGGATGAAACCTGGCTCATGGCCCTCGATGAAATGCTAAGCGGGGTGGTTGATTACTTGCACGGCGATCGCCAGCTCACCCGCCTCTTCATCCCGGTCGAGCAGGCCCGCCTGCGCGCGCCGATTCCACGCCCCGGCAAGATCATCTGCGTCGGCCGCAACTACGCGGAGCACGCACGCGAGCGTGGCGCGGAGCTTCCCGCGCAGCCGATTTTCTTTCTGAAGTCGAACAACACCATGTGCGGCCCAGGCGAGGCGATTGTCCTGCCGCCGAACTCGAGTCAGGTGGATTACGAGGCCGAGTTCGCCGTGGTCATCGGCCAAGGCGGGAAGCGGATTCCGGAAGAGAAGGCTTACGAGCACATTGCCGGTTACACGATTCTGAACGACGTCAGCGCGCGCGACATGCAGGCCCAGGACAAGCAGTGGTTTCGCGGTAAGAGCTGCGACACCTTCGCGCCCACGGGACCGTGGATCGTCACCCGCGATGAAATCCCCGACCCGCACAACCTGCGCATCTCGCTCACGCTCAACGGCCAGACCATGCAGGACTCAAATACCAGCTACATGATCTTCAAGGTGCCCTATTTGGTCAGCTACCTCTCGCAATCGCTCACCTTGGAACCGGGCGACTTGATTTCTACCGGCACACCTGAGGGTGTGGGGGCGCACCGCGCGCCCCCGGTTTTCCTCCAGCCGGGCGATACGGTGAGCATTACGGTGGAGAGGATTGGAACCCTCACAAATCCGATCGTGGGGCCATAGCGGCTGAGCCGGGCGTGCGTCCTTGCTGCTCCGGCAGGGAGCGAGCGGTGCAGGAGAGGTCCTGTCCCATACCCACCGCGTCGCCACGCGAGACCCAGCGAAGGGGAAAAACCATGATTCACCTTGGACTGAAAGACAAAGTCGTTGTGGTCACCGGCGGGAACAATCCGCTAGGCATTGGCGCGGCCATCGAATGCCCTTGTAGTCAACGGGATGCATGGCTCCTTGGGGATTCACGCTGCCGCGGTGATTGACGGCCCGCGGAGGTTTCTGCTACAAATCCTAAATGGGCACTGCTGGTCGCATCAACCGAGTACGGGAAGTCCTTGCCGCCGCGCGGCTGGAGCACGTCCGCTATGCCATCCGCGACATCGCCGTGCTGGCCGAGCAACTGGCGTGCGAGGGCAAGCCGACCCTGCCGCTCAACATCGGGGATCCGCTCCTGTTCGACTTTCAGACTCCGCCGCATCTGATCGAAGCGGTCACCAAGGCCATGCGCGATGGCAAGAACGGCTACGCGCCTTCGCTGGGCATTGACGAAGCCCTGGAAGCGGTGCGCGCTGAGGCCGAGCGCAATGGCATCCGCGACATCCAGGGCGTCTTCATCACGCAGGGCGTGAGCGAGGCGGTGGAGGTAGGATTCGCGGCGCTTTTGAACCCGGGCGAAAACGTGGTGACGCCCTGTCCGGAGTACCCGCTCTATTCTCTGGTGCTGGCGCAATTGGGAGCGCAGCCGAACAGCTATCGGCTCAGCGAGGAGTCCGGGTGGGAGCCCGACCTCGAACACCTGGCGTCGCGAATCTTCACCGGCACCCGCGCCATCATTGTGGGCAATCCCAACAATCCGACGGGGGCGGTCTATTCCCGGCGGACCTTGGAAGCGATTGCGGAGCTTGCCCGGCAGCACAATCTGGTGATCTTTGCCGATGAGATTTATAGCAAGCTGGCGCTCGACGGCGAGCCGCCGGTTTCGATCGCCGCGCTGGCGCCCGACGTCCCCGTCGTGACCATGAATGGGCTCTCCAAAGCCTACATGGTGCCCGGCTGGCGGTTGGGCTGGGCGGTGGTGAGCGGCAGGGGAGTGGAGCTGAAGGCTTACGTCGAGGGGATGCAGAAATTGCTGCGCGCGCGCCTCTCCGCCAATCATCCAGAGCAGTACGCCGTGCGTCCGGCACTCGAAGGGCCGCAAGACCATCTGCAGGAGGTGCTGGCCAAATTGCGCCTGCGCCGCGACCTGACCATGAAGTGGTGCCACGCGATTCCGCGCCTGAGCTGCGTAGCCCCGCGCGGCGGCTTCTATGCTTTCCCGCAACTCGATATTCCGGGAAGCGACGAAGACTTTGTGAAGCAGCTGCTCATCGAAAAGCAGATCCTCGTGGTGCATGGCAGCGGTTTTTGCCAGGCCCCGGGGGCCCAGCACATCCGCATCGTCTTTCTGCCGGACGAAGCGACGCTGGAGCGTGCCTATACGGGCATCGCTGCGTTTATGCGGGAGCACTATTCCTGAGGCCTTGCGCCACCTTCGCCATGGCTGATTTCCCCGTTTGGACAACGCTAGTGCTGGGCTTTGTGCTGGGTTTGCGGCACGCCTTGGACGCCGACCATCTCGCCGCCGTCTCCACGTTCGTCACCGAGGAGCGGAATCTGCTGCGCTCCTCGCTCATCGGGGTCTCATGGGGGATGGGCCACACGGCGGCCCTCCTGGTCTTTGGATTGGGCGTGGCGGCTTTCCGGCTGGCGCTGACGCCGCGCTTCTCGCAGTTCTTGGAATTCGTGGTGGGCTGCATGCTGATTTTGCTGGGCGGAAACGTCCTGTTCAAACTGGCCAAAGGTCGGGCACTGCACGCTCATTCGCACGTGCATGACGGCGCCACGCATGCTCACCTCCATATGCATACGGGCGAAACAGGGCACGACCACCAGCACCGCACCCTCCGGCTGCGCGGAAGGCCGTTTGTGGTGGGTGTGGTGCATGGCCTGGCGGGAACCGCGGCATTGATGATGCTTGTGGTGGGCGTGCTCCCGTCGTTACTCCTGGCCGCCGGCTACATCCTGATTTTCGGCGTGGGCTCGATTGGTGGCATGACCGTAATGAGCCTGCTCATGACGGTGCCCCTGGCGCTGGCCGCGCGGCGCTTGGCGCTGATGGGGCGTCTGATTCGCCTGGGCGCGGGACTGTTCAGCCTGGGCTTCGGCGTCTATCTCACTTGGGATGTGGGACTCATCCAATCGCTGCTGCGGTGAGGGGGGATCGCGATGCGTGGCCGAATCTGGGAATCCCATGATACGGCGGGGCCGGAAGACTGGCCCGCCCAGTTCTGCCCGGTTTGCTCTGAACGGCTGGAGTCGCGCCACGGCAAGATGCTGTGTCCGCGCTGCGGGTCCTTCCTGTCCTGTTCGGACTTCCCGTAGGTGTCCTTTCGCGCCGGGTCATCTCCCGCCGCGCGCCAGCAGCGGATTTACTTTCCCCTCGCGGCTGGGTACAATACACCATTCTCTGGAGGTCGCTTATGGCACTGAAAATCACGGAGAAAGACCTGGCAGGTATCACTGTCCTGGTATTGCATGGACGCGTAACCCTCGGAGAGGAAAGCAACCAGTTGCGCAGCCTGATCAAGGACATCCTGGCCAAGGGCAAGACGCGCCTGGTGCTGGATCTCGCCGAGGTGAGCTATATCGACAGCGCCGGCCTGGGGACGCTGGTGGCTGGCTACACGACGGCGCGCAATCTGGGCGCCACCATGAAGCTGGCGAATCTCACCAAGAAATTCCGCGAGCAGTTGAACATCACCAAGCTCGTGACGGTCTTCGAGGTTTACGGCAGCGTGGAAGAGGCCGCAAAGTCCTTTGCCCCCGCCGCCTGAGACTTCCGCGCGCCTGTAGCGGCGGTCTATGACCGCCGTCCTTGGTCGTCGCCAGCGTCGGCGCTCATAGAGCGCCGCTAGAGCGCGTCTGGACCATCCAGCCAATAAATCGTGAGTCCCGAAAGCAGCTTGGGATAGAAGTCCGTGGACTTCTGCGGGAGGGGTTGACCCGCAAGCGCGTTCTGCCAGACTACATCGACGGGTGTGGGATTCATCAGGAAGGAAAGTTGGGCGTGGCCGTTCTCCACCTGCCCGATGGCCGCGTCAAATTGGCGGACGTAGCGCAAGTTCCTCTCCTCGCGCACGGCTTCGCGGTCGATGCCGAGTATCTCCGCCAGCAGCAGCCGGTGCAGGATGACCACGTCCAGGCCACGCAGGCTGGGGGAAACATCCGGCAGCCGGCTTGCGAGGTCAAGGTCTTTCCGCAGGCGCAGCAGCCCCAGGCGGTGAGGACCGGCATAGACTCCCAAGGTCGGAGACTGGCGGCCAGCCGCAGCTAACCGTGTGAGAAAAAAGCCTGCCCAGTCGGCCACGGGGCCTTGGACCTTCACCTGCTCCCATTCGAACCACCTTTGGGCTGCGTAGGCGAACCCAGTCCAATCGAAGCCGCCAAGGTTATGGACCACGCGATGCGCGGGCAGGATGGTCAGTCCCTCACTCTCCTTGCGGATGAACGTTGCCATGACGTACTCGGCCCGCGCGTCGTTGCTCCCTTGGGCGCGGCAGTAGTTGCGGTAAGCAAGGGCTGTTTCGTAGCGATGGTGGCCGTCGGCAATCACCAGTTTCTTGTCCTGCATCGCTTCCACGAGCGGCCCAATTCGAGAGGCGGCCGCCAGGCGCCACACCGAATGGATGCTGCCGTATTCATCTCTCACGGCCTCGAGGGGTTCGCCCTGAGTCGCTGGCTCGAGTGCCCGCTCGATGGCTCCCGCCGGGTCACTGTACAGCAGGAATATCTGGCCGAAGTGCGCACGCGTCACTTTGAGCAGCTCCAGGCGATCGGCCTTCGGAGCGGAGAGCGTTTCCTCGTGGCGGTGGACAACGCCTGCCGAATAGTCTTGCAGCCGGCACAAGGCGATGAATCCTCGGCGCTGTCGCTTCACGGGAGAGGGCCCTGGGACGGTGTATTCCTGGTGGTAGGGATAGAGCGCGGGCGCCGGGTCGGGCGTCAGCACGCCCTCTTCGATCCAGGCGCGAAAGGCGCGAGCCGCGCGCGTGTAAACGATGTCCTGAGGAGTATCCTGGGCCGTCTGGCGTCCGCGGATGATGCGCACGAGGTTGTAGGGATTCAGCCCGTAGTAACGCTCCTGCATTTCCGCGGTGATCTTGTCATAGGGCTGAGTCACCACGCGTTCCAAGTCCCCGACTTTTGCCGGGTTATAACGAAACGCTCGAAAGGGAACTATTTCGGCCATAGTTTTAGCAGAAGTTGGATTTGGCGCCGACGGTCAAACTTATCACACAGGCAGCTAGGCGTCGAGTTCCAGACGGGATAGTGGGTCAGAGCAGGCGAGCTCGCGCGCCGGATGACAACGGAGAGCAGGCACATTTCACCTTCCTCCGACGGTCGGTTCCGCGATCGGCAAGCGGGACTGCTCATGACGAGGCGGATTGTTTCAGGATAGAATGGCGCTTGGCGGGCAGAGCTGTCGCTCTCGCCCTTTGATTTCGAATCCTCAGGAAAGGTCCTGCCCATGGCTGAACTTCGGTTGAATCCTGTAACCCGCCGTTGGATTGTGACGGGCAAGCGTCCGGTCATGCCCGACGTGCAAGAGGCGGACGTTCTCTGTCCCTTTTGCCCCGGCAACGAACGGCTGACTCCCAAGGCGATCTGCGAAACTCGCGATGCGAGCGGCGCCTGGACCACCCGGGTGTTTCACGACCGCGCCCCGATTTTTCAAATCGAGACCCGACTGGATCCGCGCGCCGAGGGGATGTATGACCGCATGAACACTCTGGGGGCACATGAAATCGTCGTTGAGACACCCCAGCATGGCCTCACTATGGGGCAGCTGGCGATGGAGCAGTTGGCGAAAGTCGTCGAGGTCTACCGAGACCGCATCCTGGATTTGAAGGGCGACCGCCGTTTCCGCTACGTCAGCCTTTTCAAGGACCAGCGCGCGGTGACGACCGCGTTGCAGGGGCATGCCCATTCTCAGATGCTGGCCAGCCCCGTCGTGCCGCAAGTCATGCAGAATGAGTTCCGCTGGAGCCAGGAGCATTTTCAGAAGAAGGAGCGCTGCCTTTATTGCGACATCATCGAGCAGGAAATTCGGCAGGACAAGCGCGTGGTGGATCAGAACCCGGATTTCATCGCGCTCTGTCCGTTTTCCTCGCGGGCGCCCTACGAGATGTGGATTCTGCCCCTGCGCCACTCCGCGTCGTTTGAAAAAGATCTGCCGGACCCGAGACGTGTGCAGTCGCTGGCCTCCTTCATCAAGAATTGCGTCGAACGCGTCGAGAATCTCTCGCAGTTGCTGCATATCGTTCTGCATACCGGGCCTAACCTGGAAGCGCGAGGGTGGCCGCAGGGATGGTGGGGCACGATTGCGGAGGATTTTCATTGGCACATTGAAATCACCCCCGATATCGAAGGCGCGCGCCGAGTCTTTGGGAGCGAGGGCTTTTACTTCAATCCCATTCCCGCGGAAGAAGCGGCGCTTGTGCTGCGCGCGCTTGGGCCAGAGGCAGGATCTCCGCGCGCGGAGTGAGGTGAGACGTCGCGTATGCCGGTGCCGAGAGAAACGTGGAACCAGATGCGGCTGCTGATCTTTGATTTGGATGGCACGCTGGTTGACAGCAAGCTGGACCTGACGTTGAGCGTCAATGCCATGCGCACGCAGATGTGCCTGGCCTTGCTGCCTACCGAAGTGATCACGACCTATATCGGCCACGGCGTGACCAACCTGGTGCGCCGGGCGCTGGGCGAGCAGGCCACCGCGGAGCGCGTCCAGCAAGGACTGACGATTTTCCTCGAGTACTACGGATGTCACCTGCTGGATAACACTATTGTCTACCCCGGCGTCGCCGAGGCCCTGGAGGAGCTTCAAGGCCGGAACCTAGCGGTCCTAACCAACAAGCCTGACGACTTCAGCCGCAGAATCCTTGCCGGCCTTGGGATTGCCCGCTATTTTCCCTTTATCTACGGGGGCGACAGCTTTGCGCAGAAGAAGCCCGACCCGGTGGGCGTCAGGGAGCTGATGAGCGCGACAAACGTTTCGACCCGGCAGACCCTCATGATTGGCGACTCGGATACCGATGTGCTCACGGGACGCAATGCGGGAGTGTGGACCTGCGGGGTCACTTACGGCTTCGGGGCGCATACGCTCGCCAGTGCGCCGCCGGACTTCTTGATAGGCGATCTCCGTGAGCTGCCCCCGCTGCTTGACGGGAAAGGAGAGCAGACAGCAGAAGGCAGTAGGCAGTAAATAGCAAGCGCGGGCAGGAGAGGGAAATGCTCGGCGCGGGCCGCGGAGTGCGAGATCGGATCCCAGCAACCACAGCCCCGCTGACAATCCGAGCAGCGCACGGTGATGTGGCCTCTTGGTGGGCCTCGGAGGTTGATTGATTCGCGCGTCCTGTGGCACTCCAACCACAAGGTGTCGAGAGGGCATCTAATCGAGGGCAGAGCGCAAAGGAGGGAAGACGTGCATCATAGAGGGCAGAACTATACGAGGAGACTTTTGCGGCAGCCACGTTTTTACTGCCGACTGCCTTCAGCCTCCTGCTTTCTGTTCACTGCCTGCTGTCTTCTGCTTTCCATCTTCTGCCCTCTGCTTGCTCCCCCCGGCTTGGCGCAGCAACCAGCACCTGCGGCTCCCGCAGGGCCGGCGGCAGAAGAAGAGGAGAAACCGCTGCCTGGAACTTGGGCGGTGGAATTGCTGGACGCCATTGAGCGTTCTCCCAATCCCGAGGCGCAGGACGCGCTCTATCGCGCGGCGGTAGCGGCCGGCCCGGCCATCATTCCGCAGTTGGAGGAAGCGCTGAAGGATGACCGCACCGCGGAATTCGCCGCGCAGGCGCTGGCGTTCATCGGCGGCGCGCAGGCAATGCAGATCCTCTGGAAACTCCAATCAGACACCCGCGACCTCAGCTTGCGGCGCTTCTACTATGGCGCGCTCGGAGAGTTCGACGCGCCGGAGGCGACGCAGACCTTGCTCGCTGCCATCAATCGCGCGGACGAGGAGCCCGACCGCACGGTCACCGAAGCTGCTATCCTCGCCCTGACGGTTCGTTCGGATCCCAAGCTGCTCCCGCCCCTGCGGGAGGCTCAAGCGAAGGTCAAGGACGTGGTGATTCGCCTCGACTTGGAGAACGCTTTGGAGGTGATCGAGGCGCGGGCAAAATACCTGGCCAGCCCGGAGGCCAAGACGGCCAGCGGTTCGATCGAGCAGGCTGTGCGGACTTACTTCATGCCCGCCCTGGAGACCGCGCCGACCCCAGCATCGCCGCCACCCAGGCCCCCCGCCGCGCGTGCGGCTACGGGGAGGCGCCCTGCGCGCACAGTTCCAGCCAAGCCATCGGTGCCGACAGCACCGGAAAAGCCTGCGGTGAGCGTGCAAATCCAAAACCTCACGCTTTCTCCGGACAAGACCCGGGCCCTGGCGCGGGTGGTCTTTGCGGATCCTTCCGCGATGGCTTATTACGACATCGTTCTCCAGAAACGCTTGGGGGATTGGACGGTGGCGAGCGTGTGGCTCGGTTCGGAAGTTGAGAAGGCGCCCGCGAAACCCGCACCGAAAGAGCCCGAGGTGGAATAAGTTGTTCCGCCGCTGACCTCCGCTTCTCTGCGCCTCCGGCAGGCGGTTGCCGTTTCGCCGGGCTTCCCGCATAATCGCCCTTCCATGAAGCACGTCATAGTCGGAACCGCAGGTCACATCGATCATGGCAAGTCGGCGCTGGTGAAGGCGCTGACCGGCATCGACCCCGATCGCCTGGAAGAGGAGAAGCGACGCGGCATCACCATTGACCTGGGGTTTGCTCACCTTGACCTGGGCGGGGATCTGCGCGTGGGGTTTATCGACGTCCCCGGCCACGAGCGCTTCGTGAAGAACATGCTCGCCGGCGTGGGCGGCATGGACCTGGTTTTGCTGGTGGTGGCGGCCGATGAGTCCGTCAAGCCGCAGACCCGCGAACACTTCGACATTTGCCGGCTGCTGGGAATTCGCAAGGGGCTGGTCGCTATTACCAAATCCGATCTGGTCCCGAGGGATATCTTGGACCTGGTGAGGCTGGAGATTCAGGAATACACCGCCGGGTCGTTTCTGGACGGGGCGCCGATTGTCGCGGTCAGTGCGCGCACCGGAGAGGAGTTGGAAACGCTCCGCGCTGAGTTGCGTCGGCTGGCTTTGGACGTCCCACCCAAGCCGGTTGACTTGCCCTTCCGGTTGCCGATTGATCGCTCCTTCGTGATGAAAGGTTTCGGGACAGTCGTCACCGGAACGCTCATCGCGGGCAAGATAGAGAAGGAATCAGAAGTGGAAGTTTTCCCCTTGGGCCGCCGCGTGCGGGTGCGCGGAATCGAAGTCCACAATCAGCCTACAGATCGCGCGCTGGCGGGACAACGCACGGCGCTGAACCTGGCGGGCGCTGAGGCGCAGGAACTGACGCGCGGCATGGTGCTGGCGCCTCCAGGTCTGTTTGAAGCTACCTCGCGGCTGGATGCCGCCGTGTCGCTTCTCGCGTCGGCCCGCCCTCTGAAGAACCGCGCTCGGGTCCACTTCCACTGCGGGACGGCCGAGGCGGTAGCGGAAGTGGTTTTGCTCGATGCCAAGGGGCTGGCTCCCGGCCAGAGGATGTACGCGCAACTGCGGCTGGCAGAGCCCGGCCTTTTCTTGCCTGGCGACCGCTTCATCATCCGGCAATTTTCGCCGCTGGTGACCATCGGAGGCGGAGTTGTTCTGGACAATCAACCCGCGAAGCATCGTCTTGCCGACCCGGAAGTTCGCCGCTTCCTCGAGGTGATGGAAGCGGGCGAGCCGGAGGTTCGTTTGGAGTTTCTCACGCAGCAAGTTGGCGAAGCTGCGCTTGCGGCGCTCGTGGCGCGCACCGGCTGGGCGCCCGAGGAGGTCTTGCGGGTGGGTAAGTGGCTGGAGCTCGAGAAGCGGCTGCTGGTGTTAGGCCAGCCGCCCAGCCTGTTCGTGCACGTCAACCATTTCCAGGCGCTCGCTCGCGCCGTCGTGGAGCAACTCGAGCAATTCCACGTGGCCAATCCGCTTGCGCCCGGGATGACCAAGGAAGACTTGCGCGGCCGCCTGGCCTTACGGGCTGGAAAACGAGAGAGCTTGCCGTCTCCGCCGCTTTTCAAGGCTGTTCTTCAATGGCTCGGCGCCCAAGGCAAACTGGAGTTGCGGGGCGAAACCGTCGTACTCGCTGGCCGCGAAATTCAGTTGAGCGCGGAAGAGGCCGCCGCGAAAGAGCAAATCAGCCGGGCCTTTGAGCGGGCGGGCCTTGCCGTCCCAAGCGCGAAGGAGGTGCTGGGCCGCTTGCTGATCGACCGCGCACGGGCGGAACAAATCCTGCAAATCCTGCGGAAGGAAGGAATGCTTGTCAGGATAGCGGACGACCTGATATTTCACCGCGCGGCGCTGGAGAAGTTGCGGGAAATCCTGGCGCGGCGTAAGGAGCAGAGCAACCGGATCAATGTCAGTATCTTCAAGGAACTCACCGGCCTCACGCGCAAGTACGCGATTCCCCTGCTTGAGTACCTGGATCGCGAACGCCTCACCCGCCGCGAAGGGGACGAGCGGGTCATTCTTTAGCTGTCAGTGGTCAGTCGTCAGCGGTCAGTTCCCACGGACTCGGGTCACATTATCGGCGCCCGCGGATACTGCTGCCCGCGTCACTTATCTTCCATCAGCAGGGGCTTGAGGAGGTCATAGACCAGGGCCACGGGCAAACCGACAACGTTGAAGTAGCAGCCTTCGACACGCGTCACGAATTTGGAGGCGAGTCCCTGGATACCGTACGCGCCCGCCTTGTCGAAAGGTTCGCCGCTGGCGAGGTAGTCGCGGATTTCCTCCTCGTCCAGGCAGCGGAAGGTGACAAAGGTGGTTTCATGCGCCAGCGCTTCCACGCGGTCGGGCGCGCGCACGATGCATACACCCGTAATGACGCGATGCGTGACGCCGGAGAGCAGGCGGAGCATCCGCGCCGCATCTGAAGCATTGGCGGGCTTGCCTAGGATCTCGCCGTCAGCGACAACCACCGTGTCTGCGCCCAGCACGAGACTCTCCGGCGGTGCCGACGCGGCCACCTCCAGGGCTTTCTCCCGCGCCGCCCGGCGCGCAAACTCTTCCGGCGTTTCGCCGGGCGAGGCGGTTTCTTCCACGGTGCTGGGGCGGACGTCGAAGTCAAAGCCTGCCCCGCGCACAAGTTCGCGGCGGCGCGGAGAACGGGAAGCGAGAATCAATCTCATGAGGGTTGCGATTATAAAAGCCGCGGGCCGCCTCTTACAACTGGTTCACCGATTGCCCCGGCTGTGTTAGACTCGTCTCCCACGCCAAACCCTACCGTTGAACGGGGGAAGGACCAACTTGGAAGAAATCGGGAAGATTCTGCCGCATATGTTCAAGGCGCAGGTGCGACGCGCCGACCCGGCGCTAGTTGAGATCCTCACTCCCCTTTGGCCGTGGGTGGTGGGCAAGGGAATTGCGCAGCACACGCGGCCGGTTGCCTTTGCGTCTGGCACGTTGACGCTGGCCACGGCTTGCCCCACGTGGGCGGCGCAACTCCGCCAAATGGCCGAGGAGATCCGCGCCCAGATCAACGGCTTTCTGGGAACTCCCATTGTCAAGAAGTTGCGCGTGCACCATGCGCCGGCGATGAGCGCCACGGAGGTGGCGCCCGTGCCGCGAAGATCCGCGCTGGATCTCGAAATCCCGAGCTTGCCTGTGCCGGCGGGCGCGGCCAAGCTGGATCCGGAGATCTCGGGAATTGTAGAGCGCTCCTTCGCCAAGTATTTCGCGCGCAACCGAAGTAAGGTGCACTGATGGCGCTGACCGAGAAAGATGTCCGCTACGTCGCGGAACTTGCTCACCTGGAGCTGACGGAGGAAGAGGTGAAGAAGTTCCTGCCGCAGCTCGACTCCATCTTGCAGTACATGGAGAAGCTGAACGAACTGGATACCACGCAGGTCGAGCCCATGGCCCAGGTTACTTACCGGGCGGCAGAGAATCCGGCGCTAAGGGCGGACCAGCCTCACCCCACGTTTCGCCAAGACGAGGCGCTGGGGAATGCGCCGGAGAGCGACGCCGGATGTTTCAAGGTGCCGCGCGTCATCGAGCGGGAATAGTTGCGGAAGAACGAAACTCGAAATTCGAAAATCGAAACTCGCGGCCAATGCCAGTTTTTAGTTTCGAATTTCTAATTTCCAGTTTCTTTTTTTCTCTATGGAATTGACGGCCCTGACAATAGGCGAGATCCGAGACAGCCTGACCCAGCGCAGAGTCTCGGCGGAGGAACTCGTCCGCGCTCACCTGGCGCGCATCGAGGAGAAGGACAAGGAGGTGCGGGCCTACCTCCACCTTTCGCCCGAGCGCGCGCTGGAGCAAGCCAGGAAAATCGACAGGCAGATCGCTGCCGGCGAGCCGCTGCCGCCTCTGGCCGGCGTGCCGGTGGCGGTGAAGGACGTGATTTTAACCCGCGGCACACGGACGACCTGCGCCTCGCGGATTCTGGAGAACTACCTCGCGCCGTACGACGCGACGGCCGTGATTCGGCTGGAGGCCGCGGGCGCGGCGGTGCTGGGCAAGACGAACTGCGACGAGTTCGCCATGGGCTCGTCGACTGAGAACTCGGGATTTTTCCCCACGCGCAATCCCGTTGATTTAACGCGCGTGCCCGGCGGTTCGAGCGGCGGGTCGGCGGCAGCGGTGGCGGCAAACCTGGCGACAGTCGCGCTCGGGTCCGACACCGGCGGCTCGATTCGTCAGCCGGCAGCGTTCTGCGACATCGTGGGCATGATGGGGACCTACGGACGCGTGTCGCGCTACGGCCTGGTGGCCTTCGCCTCGTCGCTGGATCATATCGGGCCGTTCGGGCGTTCGGTGCGCGACGTGGCGCTCGTCCTCCAGACCATCGCGGGACGCGATCCCATGGATTCGACATCGGCGGACGTTCCGGTGCCTGATTACGTGGCCGCGCTGGAGGAGGATGTGCGCGGGTTGAAAGTCGGCGTGCCCAAGGAGTTTTTCGCAGGACTCAGTCCCCAGATCGGCGACAACATCCAGAAGGGCATTGACCTGCTGGCCAAGCTCGGCTGCCAGGTGGAACCCATCAGCCTGCCGCATACCGACTACGCCATCGGCTGCTACTACATCATCTGCACGGCTGAGGCGAGTTCGAATCTGGCGCGCTATGACGGTATCCGCTACGGCTTCCGCTCGCCGGAATACGACGATCTGCGCGATATGTACAAGAAGACTCGCAACCGCGGCTTTGGCGCGGAGGTCAAGCGGCGCATCATGCTGGGGACTTACGTCCTGAGTTCCGGCTACTACGACGCGTACTACCTCAAGGCCCAGAAGGTGCGGACACTCATCGCGCGGGATTTCCTGGAAGCGTTTGAGGAGGCGGACGTGATTGTCACGCCTACGTCACCCATCCCCGCCTTCAAACTGGGCGAGCGCGTGGATGATCCCCTGCAAATGTATCTCGCCGATATTTACACCGTAACCGCCAGCCTGGCGGGCATCCCGGGCATCTCCGTCCCCTGCGGGAAGACCCGCGCCGCGCCGCATCTGCCCGTCGGCATGCAGATCCTCGCCAAACACTTCGACGAAGCGCGGCTCCTCCAAGTCGCCCACGCCTTCGAAGAAGCCGGGGGATTCGAAGTGGCCTGATCTGGCTCTTGTTGGTCAACTTAGAGCAGTGGCAGGAGTCGGCCCTTAATCGAGATGAGGCAGGGCTGAACCTTCAATACGATCTCGGCTTGGTTAAACTGTTGCATAAAATACCTTGCGTTGATTGAGAAATTCTTCAGCTCGCAGTAATCTACATATATCGGATGTGTTTGTGGGTCTCTCCAGACAGCACTGTCGCGGGCTCGATGGTCGCCAGAATGGCGCTTCAGCGTCGCGAAGTAAGCCTCGACATAGTGCAGCGCAGCGTAAAAGAGGGCTGTGACGATCCAGTCAGCAAATGGGGTTGTCTTCACGTCCAGGGACGCGGCAAACCTCTCGTCGTATTGGGCCTTTGCCAGATGCTCTTCTTTTCGTGGCACTAGTGCTTCCGAGGTTTTTCGTACACAATTTCCACCGATTCTGTAACCAACTCGTCCAGTTCGCGCGCCCCCCGGGAAATGATGTAGAAATCAAACTCGAATTCGGGAAACTGCTCAATGATCGCCGCCTGCCTTTCATAGATTTCGCGTCGAACAGAATCTCCAAAGTCTTGAATGATCACCCAAACGTAAAAGACCTTATCCCGGTAGGCGCTCAGTATGAATTCAACCTGTTTAACGAGTGCCAACTCGAAACCGACGAACTGATTCAGCCGGCTCGTTTCAACTTGGCGCGTATAAGCATTCGTTCCATTCGGGTTTGCCGTGACAGCATCCACCCTTTCTTGCGCGCTAAATTCGTGAGGTAGAATAGCGACCCAGGTTGCTCCCGTACGCCCTAGGGCGGTGCCGTAGGCTGTTGTTTGGTGTTCAAATACATCCGCCATTTGTCATCCCCGCTTCTTGAGGTTTTCTGGAACAACTGCTGAGACGACGTTGGTCGTCTTCACCAGATAGATTGGATCGCCGTCCTGATTGAACATTCCCTCGAGTCGAGCGACTTCTGAGACGACAGTCTTCATCCTGAGCTGAGTACCATCGTGCAGGATGTACGAGTTCCAAGACTCTTTTTCCACCTCGAAATCTATTTCCTCCGCCCAGACTTCTTGTCCCTGAAAGGTGATTTTACGTCTGGCACCCATCGAGCCACCCCTTTACGCGCAGTATATCGATCACAAAGCGCATTTACCCTATCCTGGCATGTCCCGAATTCAGATCATACCCCAAATGGTCAGCTCGCGCTCTTGAAACCTCACTTGACGAAGCAAGTCAAATCCACTGTACTACATCAGATAGACAAACCAGAGGCTTTCTGCGACGACCAAAAGCCGCATTCAGTTCCTGCCAGACGGCCCTCCTTTTACCTACAGGTCAAACTTTAAACAGCGAATCGAACTTCTTCTTGGCGTCGTCGCCGGCGGAGGAGCGTCTGCCGGCGCGCAGGACGGCGCCGGGGGAGAAGTAGTCGCAGTAGTTGCCGGCCTCTTTATCGCGGACCCATTCGGCCTGGTTTTCGGTGCACT
>Ga0315280_10002439_pt1 | contig 30136 bp, 25 predicted proteins | sample YL17G06_40_MG_FD_203697 | JGI IMG/M metagenome (GOLD analysis project Ga0315280, IMG submission 203697) | Sediment microbial communities from Yellowstone Lake, YNP, Wyoming, USA - YL17G06_40 | ecosystem: Environmental > Aquatic > Freshwater > Lake > Sediment | place: USA: Wyoming | collected... | reverse complement strand
CGAAGTGTGATCCCAGCTGGTTCAGCGTCTTCTCGCCGCGAATCGCTTCGATCGCCACCCGTGCCTTGAACTTTGGACTGTACTGTTTCCGCGTCGTCATCGATCCTCCTAGTCTCAACGACTCCGCCGAATCTTAACTTATTGCCTGGTCCAAAATCCGGGGTCCACTATAACAAGTTCTATGGGTGGGGAGTGATGGAAAGAAAGAATGCTGCTTGATCCATGAGTCAAGTGAGGCGCCGAAGGATCTTACCATGGTGCTCTGTTGCATGATGAATGGTAGAGGAAGCCTTCCTTCTAAGCCAATGCCAGCCCCCAAAGAGGTATTTTCAGGGAGAGATCTGACATGTTAAGCGTTCCAACCACGTGCGCTTTTCGCGCTACCATTCGAGAAACCGGACGACCCCTCGAAGTCTCAATAAAGAAGGATGACCATGGAAACCCTTAAAGGCATTCTAGCTGAGCACCCCTTCTTAACTGGCTTGAAAGACCGCCACCTCGACCTGCTTGTCGGATGCGCCTCCAACGTGCGATTCGACGCGGGCCAGTTCATCCTCCGCGAGGGGGAGGAAGCTAACCAGTTTTATCTCATTCGCCACGGCAAGGTGGCGCTCGAGGTGCTGGCTCCCGGACACGGTCCCATCATTATTCTGACCCTTGGCGAAGGGGAAGTCCTAGGTTGGTCGTGGCTTGTCCCGCCGTACCGCTGGAGGTTTGACGCTCGCGCCGTTGAGCTCACGCGGGCCATCGTCCTCGATGGAAAATGTCTCCGGACAAAATCCGAAGAAGACCATGATCTCGGCTACGAACTCTTGAAACGGTTTGCTCACATTATCGAGAAACGACTGGCGGCGACGATATTGCAGCTTCTAATGGCTATTTGCGAGCGATGAGTATTCCTTCTGACATGTTAACCATCCCAACCACGTGCCCCTTTTGCGCTTGCGGCTGCGGGTTTTACTTGCTGGCGAATAAAGGAGAACTGGTTGGTGTGGCGCCGAGCGAAACTCATCCCGTCTCAAGGGGAAGGCTCTGCGCCAGGGGCTGGGCCGCCCATGAGGCTCCCTTGTGGGGCAGCCGCTTGAGGGAACCGCTGGTCAAGCGGAACGGAACGCTGGAGTCTGTATCGTGGGCCGAGGCGCTTGATCACGTTACAGGGCGCATCAAAGATCTGATCGATGCTGGCAAGTCCATTGGAGTACTTGGTTCTCCTAGGGCAACCAATGAGGAGAACTATCTGGCCGGCAAGCTTGCCAGGGCTGGTTTCCAGACCAACAACGTCGACTTCTCCTACCATTCCATCTGTCGCCCGCTAATTGCAGGTCTGGAGGAAGTAACCGGGGAATACGCCTGTTCAATCAGTCTGAATGACATCGAATCAAGCGAAACGATCTTGCTGATTGAAGGTAACTTGGCCAAGACACACCCGCGTGCTGCTTTTTCTGTGATGAAAGCCGTGGAAACAGGAGCGCGCCTTATTACCATCGGCTACACAAGAACGCAAATGGCAAGCCTGTCATCCCTCTGCCTGCAGACTGCGCCTGGAGGTGAAGGCGAAGTGATTAATGGTCTCCTGGCGGGGGTCCTTCATCTCGGGCTGGAAGATCGAATATCGGTAGCGGGTCATTGCGAAGGGTATGACGCACTACGGCGAGACGTAGGGGCTGTCAAGATGACCGAAGAAATGCAGCGGGCAGCGGAGTGGATCGCGCGTGCCAAGCGGGCGTCGCTCTTGATGGCGCCCACCAGTGGGCAGGGCGATCAGCCTCGAAAAGACGCCGCTGCCTTTGCCACGCTGGCCGCTATCACGGGACATCTGAACAGGCCGGGATCCGGGCTCTTGCTGCTTCTTGGGCGGAGCAACGTGCGAGGGGCCTGCGATATGGGAGTGGCACCGGATCGGCTACCCGGTTACCAACCGTTCTACGACGGACGATCTCAGCAGCGCCTGCAAGACCTCTGGGGCAAGAAACTGCCATCGGCCCGGGGATTGGATGCAGAGAGCTTCTTGCAGTCGGTGAGCGGATTGATTGTCTTGGCCGACGACCCCCCATCAGTCCTCCCGATGGGACAGCGAGCAATGGCTGCCATGGAAAGAATGGAATCTTTGGTGGTGCTGGATGCCTTTGTCACGCCAACCGTGGGGGCCGCCCACGCGGTTCTGCCCATTGCCAGCTTTGCTGAGACCGAAGGAACACTCACCAGCATGGAAGGTAGAGTCCAAAGAGTTCGTGCAACAACCGATCCGCCCGGGGAAGCAAGACCTGGATGGCAGGTGCTTGCTGAGCTTTGCGCGAGGTTCGATGTCAGGGTTTCATTCAGTTCAGCTACTGACGTCCTCCGCGAGATCGCACAGGCGGCGCCTCGGTACGCCAGGATAGGGCAACGGATGCTAGACGAAGGATGGGGCGGGACATTGGCTGAGGACTCTGCTAGGGGGAAGTTCGTGCTCCATGCCACTGGGGTGGCAGCGCTGACATCTGCTGAGCGCCCACAGGTGCTTGCACGTGATGGTGCTTTTGACTGGGGTCGCGACCCGCTCGTTTCGTTTTCGCCGACTCTAAGTCGAGACTATCAATCCCAGCGAAAGCTCTTTCCCAACGGCTTCGTTGAAATGTGCAAGCAGGATGCGGACGAGCTCGGTGTGCGCGCGGGATGGCAGGTCAAGTTGACCTCAGTCCATGGAGATGCCGTAGTTCCAATTCAGGTGAGGACGGATCTCAAGCCCGGTGTGCTCCTTGTACCTTACGCGTTCCGCGATCATGTCGCCAACGTGTTGTGCACAGACAGTGTAACGGCCGTGAAGGTAGAGCAGGCATGAGATGCAGCCCATTGTTCTTACGATACAAAAGCAAGAAATAGCGAAATGGCTTGAGAAGCTATTAGAGACTGGAGAGGTCATCGCTCCAGGTGCTGGACATTGCGGGGATGTCATCTTCTCAACGATCAGTTCCCCAGCGCAGGTGCTATGGGACTTCGAGAATCCACTTCACCCCCCAAAGCAATTCGTGCTGCCTCAAACCGACCCCATTGTTGCGATCAAGCGCAATGGTCAAGGCCACGAGGTGGAGCCGATCTACGATGATACCCGCCGCTTCCTCTTCAACGTACGCTCCTGTGATGTCAAAGGAATCGCATTTCTGACCCGAATGCACGAAATGGAACCGGCGGATGCTTCGTACCTTCGCCGTGCCAACAGCCTTACGGTCATCAGCCTGACATGCAGCGCTCCGTGCCCACTGGGCTTCTGTGTATGTTCTGACTCGGGCCCCTTTTTGAGTGGCGGTTATGACATTCAATTGACAGATCTGGGTGAGAACTACCTTGTCGAGGTTGGTACTGAAAAGGGTGAAGCGGCAGTGTCGAATGCGGCAAACCTCTTCCGTACAGCTACAGAAGGTGAAGTCTCTCTGCGAAAAAGGCTTGAGACAGCGGCGAGGAACCGTTTTGGGCAGGAGACCTGCCATTTTGCTTCGGCCATGAGGCGTATTTCGACTGGGCGTGTGGAAGACGCGCTGTGGGAGAAGATAAGCGACTGGTGCCTGGAATGCGGTGGATGCAGTCTGATTTGCCCGACATGTTACTGCTTCAGCGTCAAGGATCGCGTTCGCGATGGAGACTGGATTCGCTGCCGTACGTGGGATTCCTGCCAGTACGCTGCCTTCACGCTTGAAGCTTCGGGACATAACCCGCGCGAGCATCGAAAGGAGCGGATGAAGCGCCGTTTCTTCCACAAAGTAAGTGCGCAGTACTACGTGCGCGACGGCACGGTGGGGTGCGTTGGCTGCGGGCGATGCATCAAGGTGTGTCTGGGCACCGCGCATATGCCTGCAGTTGTAGGTGCAATCAGGAAGGGGAAATGGCATGAATGATGTCTTCCTTCCATATATTGCACGCATAGTTGAGGTCTGCGACGAGACGCCCGACACCAAGACGTTTACATTGCGCTTCCGCGAGTTGAAGGACTCGACGGATTTCCAATTCCTTCCTGGACAATTCCTGGAACTTTCGGTGTTCGGCTACGGAGAAGCTCCGTTTTGCATGGCCTCAAGCCCGACTCGGCCAGACGCACTGCAAACTACTGTCCGACGCACCGGACAGTTGACCGATGCGTTGCACAGGCTTGGAAATGGCGACGAGGTGGGCATACGCGGTCCATTCGGCAACGGATTCGACGTGGAAGGGACACGCGGCAAGGACTTGCTATTCGTGGCCGGTGGCATTGGACTGCCACCGCTGCGCAGCTTGATTTGGAATGTCCTCGATGAGCGCGACCGTTTCGGCAAAGTGACCATCCTTTACGGCGCTCGGACGCCCACTGACTTGGTTTACAAGCATGAACTCAAGGAGTGGGGAAAGCGCTCGGATGTGGAATTCCACGTTACGGTGGACCGGGCTGAGCCTGGTTGGACCGGCAATGTGGGGATGGTGCCCGTCCTGTTCGAAAAGACCACCCTTCGCCCGGAATCCACTCTTGCCTACGTTTGTGGCCCGCCGATCATGATCAAGTTCGTCGTCCAGGACCTCTTCATGCGCGGATTCAAAGACGAGGCGGTCATATCCACATTGGAGCGCATGATGCAGTGCGGCATCGGCAAGTGCAACCACTGCGCCATTGGCCATCGCTATGTGTGCCGCGATGGACCGGTTTTCAACTATAAGCAGATCAGGGAGCTGGTGGAGTAGAGAGATGCTTATTCAATCATCTCCGCACCTGTCGGCTTTCCCAAAAACAGCACCAAATTACTCAGGAACAGGAACGGGTGCTTGTAAGCAAACGGGTTTTGGATCGACTTTCATTTCCCTGTGAGCCCGCAACATGGATCTACAAGAACAACTTGCCACTCGGATTCAAGGGAACGTGGTAATCATGGGCATTGGCAACCCATGCCGTGGCGACGACGCAGCCGGGAGCCTCGTAGCCCGACGGATCAGCGATGCACCCGGCGTGCGCGTGATCGACGCCCAGGATGTTCCGGAAGACTACTTGTGCCTGGTCGTGAATCAGCAGCCCAACACAGTCGTGCTGATTGATTCAGTTGATCTGGATTCCGCAGCTGGCGTCATCGCGCTTTTGGATAAAGATCAAATGGGTGGTTACTGGCCGAGCACGCACCGCGTGCCAATATGCCTGCTGATGAACTACCTCGAGCGAGAGACCCATGCCCGCGTATTTCTGATCGGCATTCAGCCGCACCAAACGGGTTTCTTGGAACCTATGAGCGATGAGGTCTATTCGAGCGTCGCGCGCCTCACCGACGTGTTGAACAGTGTTCTCGCAGTGCCGCGGATGCCTGCTCAGGTCGTATTCACCGATCCATTGAGAAGAAAGGTGCCCGCTTGATCGCCTCAGTTGCCGTCCTAATCCTGATCCTGCCCGCTGCAGGAGCCCTTTTGTGCGTAGTTCTGAAAAGAGGTGCTCGCCCCGCTGCTGCAGTCATTGCCGCAATCGTAACAGGCCTGGCTGTGTGGCTCACATTGTCCACCTACGGCGCCTCTTACACCAAGATGTTGGGGTATCTTCCATGGTTGCACGGCATCCTCGATGCACCCATTTTTGGAGTTTTTGTCGATCCGTTGGCTTCTTTGATGCTGCTGGTCGTGGTGCCTATCGGGTTCCTTACCGTCCTCTATTCGACCTCATACCTTACCGACAAGAACCGAGAGCACCCAGTGGGAAGTGAGCATTATGCCCGGTACTATTTCTGGCTCCTATTGTTCATCACCAGCATGGTGGGGGTGGCAATCTCGCCTAATTTTCTGCAGTTCTTCGTCTTCTGGGAACTGACGACTTTGTGTTCATGGGCGCTGATCTCTTTTCACCAGACCGAGCGAAGCTTGCGCGCCGGATTCAAAGCCATATTGATGACCCACGTCGGCAGTGCCTTCTTTCTACTGGCAATTCTTATTCTTTTCGTTCGTACAAGCTCATTTGATTTTTCAGCTCTGGGCATGTTGCCCGATGCTTCGAGGTCATGGGTTCTGCTCTTCCTCATGATTGCAGCATGGGCGAAGGCGGCCCAGGTCCCCGTCCAAACGTGGCTGCCCGATGCCATGGAAGCTCCGACTCCTATCAGTGCCTACCTGCACGCGGCAGCGATGGTCAAAGCGGGCGTCTACCTGATGGCTAGGACGGTGAGTAGCGGATGGGCGATTCCACCGGGGATTTCACTTCTCATGGCCGGCATGGCGCTGCTCACGATTTTCGTTGCTCTCTCCTTTTATTTCGTTCAGGATGACCTGAAGCGGTTGCTTGCCTACTCGACCATCGCTCATCTCGGCTACGTACTGCTCGGCATCGCCGTAGGAGGTCTTGGATCAACCATGGGTTTCCGTGGCGCCGTCTTGCACATCATCTGCCACGGTTACAGCAAGGCGACCCTCTTCTTTTGCGCGGGCGCCATAGCCTATGTCACCGGGACCCGCAGCATATCGGCGCTGCGCGGCCTGGGAAGAAGCATGCCACTCACGGCGACTGCGTTTTTCATCGGGCTGCTGAGTGTCACTGGAGTCCCACCGCTGGCATGCTTCTGGAGCAAGTTCATGATCCTTTCGGGTGCCGTGCGTCTTCACGGTGCAATAGGGCCGATAATCCTCACTCTTATCCTTGGCGAGACTTTGGTCTCATTCGGTTGGATGCTTTACATCGCACAGAAAATCTTTCTGGGCGCTCCAATGCTGGTGGCTCAAGTCCACAGCGATCCACCTTGGGCAATGAGCGCCACTTTGATAATCCTGATGATCGGCTGTCTAGCAGCCCCACTAATTGGCATGCCGTTAGTGCAGTTGATGGGCAAATAGAATGATCAATGCGGTTTTCCAAGTAGAAACCAGCATCGTAATCCTAATCGCTGGGTCACTGGTAAGCCTCCTCCTTGCGCGCAGGCGGAAGCTATGTGGTTGGGTTAGTTTCGCTTTCGTTTGCGTATCCTCTGTGTGCACCTGGCTCGCTGTGGTGGGAGCATTCACGGGGGCATCGTACGAACATACGATCCTTTCGTTGCCACAACTGGGCTCCAGTCTCACGCTGCGCGTCGATCCATTGAGCGCGATCTTCCTTGCTATCGTTGCCTTGGTTTCACTCATGAGCACGCTGTACTCCATCCGGTACATGGAGCACTACGTCCGCGACAAGGTCGCGAAGTTCTTTCCGGTTCTTCTACTATGCGTCGCCAGCATGATCGGGGTTCTTGTCTCCAGCGATTTCCTGTTTTTCCTTGTGTTCTGGGAGTCCATGACGCTGACGTCATACTTCCTCGTGACGTTCGAGAGTGAGAGCGCAGCGAGCCAGCGGGCGGGCCTGAAGTATTTCATCATCACCCACGGCGCAACGCTGTGCATGGTTGCAGCCGCTCTTTTGCTTTGGAGGACATCCGGCTCCTTTCATTTCGATGCAATAAAACTAACCCTGGCCAAGTTGCTGAGTACCCAGCCGTTCCTGGCTCAACTAATCATCTTCCTCTTCTTCTTGGGGTTTGCCACAAAAGCGGGAATCCTGCCCATGGGAGACTGGCTCCCCGATGCACATCCTGTTGCGCCTTCGGGCATGAGCGCCGCGCTCTCGGGTGCACTGGTGAAACTTGGAATATATGGACTGGTTCGCCTCTTCTGCTCTTGGCTGGTTGCATCGCCATCACTGAGGACCTGGGGGATTATTCTGGCACTAGCAGGGACGGGGTCGCTTTTCGCTGGAAATTTGACCGCACTCCGGCAGACTGACACCAAGCGGCTTATGGCCTTCTCCACAATCGGTCAAATCGGTTACATCTGCCTCGGGCTCGGTGCTGGCGCCTACTGCCTCCATATGTACCCGGCGCTAGCCCCCATTGCTCTGGCGGGTGCGCTTTTCCACGCTGTAAACCACGCGTGCTTCAAGTCGTGCTTATTCCTCGGAGCAGGGTCGGTGCTTTACCGGACCGGCAAGCGCGACATGGACAAGCTGGGCGGCCTGGCTGGTTTCATGCCGTACACAACCGGCACGACGGCAATAGCATCATTGAGCATCGCCGGAGTGCCACCCTTCAACGGGTTCGCTAGCAAGTGGCTAATCGTCGCCGCGTGCATTTTGGTGGGAATGCGATTCCCGTTGTTCCTGGTGCTGGGTCTCATAGCACTGTTCATTTCGCTCGCCACGCTCGCTTCATTCCTGACGGTGCTCGGATCAGTGTTTCTCGGCAAGGCCGATGAGGACATCAGAATGGAGGAGGTGCCGATATCAATGATCGTGCCCCAGGCCGTGCTTGCCGCCCTCTGCATACTGCTGGGCATCTTTCCACAACTCGTGTTGCGTTTCGTCGGGCAGGCTATCGAGGGTGTTACTGCCATCCCGGCATCGGGTGTGGACGCGAGCAGGATATGGGGTGGCCTGTTGCTGACCGATGGATCACCAGTCGCATTCTGGTCGCCGCTCGCCATTCTGGCAACCTTGGCAATCCTGGCGTTGATCTCCTATGGCATCCAGCGCGCGGGCGGAGCCCAGGTGAGGTCAGTGCCGGTCTGGTACTGCGGAGAGAAACACGTTTCGGCGGCGGTGCGTTATCCTGCCAGCAGCTTCTACCTGCCATTCAAACACGCGCTTCATGGAATCTATCCAAGTGGAAAAGTGCACGTACCGAAATTCCCAGCTCCACTCCGCCGCCTGCTCGACTTCGACCGGTGGCTGTATGCGCCGACCGTCAAACTTATTGAGAGGGCCGCTGGTCAAGTTAGTAGAACGCACGTCGGAACCCCGCAAATCTATCTTCTGTGGATAGTGATTGGCGCCATCATTGTAGCTGGAATCATGCTGCTGGTGGCTGGCTGAGGGGCATGGCTGTGAATAATATCCATGAGCTAGCTATTACGAAGGTTAAAGAGGTAGCGGCGGCACGCAGCGGCAGTGCTCTCATGTCAGTGACACAACCCCAGGCCGATACCCTCCACGTTGCCATCGACAAGAGCGCGATACGAACCGTTGTGGATGGGCTGGTCAACGAGTTGCTGGCGCGCTTCATGATTTCGGTGGGGACTGATAAGAGACCCCTCACGGGCGACTTCGCAATCTTGCATCTTTTTTCTCTGGACCGCGAGCATCTCTACGTTCTGCTCGAATCCCGCATTTCCGAAAATGACCTGCGGATTGATTCGATCACCCCAGTCGTCCCGGGCGCAGATTGGGCAGAGCGCGAATTCCGAGATGCTGTGGGAGTGCATCCAGAAGGCCATCCGGATCCACGTCGATTGCTCCTGGCAGACGACTGGCCTGAGGGCACCTATCCACTACGAAGAGATTTTCCTTATAACTTCCAGCCCCCACCTGCTGATAATGCGCGCCCGCAAATGCGTGAACCCCCAGCAGGCACAAGTGTGTTGCCGATGGGGCCTTTCTTCCCCGTCCTGGAGGAACCGGCCTACTGGCGCTTGTTCGTTGAAGGCGAGACGATCGTTGGATGCGATACCCGCCTCTTTTACAACCACCGGGGAATCGAAAAGCTCGGTGACAGCGTCTTGACCTACAACGAGATCCCCTACCTGGCCGAGAGGATATGCGGGATTTGCGGGTTCATCCATTCGACGTGTTATTGCCAAGCCGTGGAGAAGGCTGCAGGCATCGAGGTGCCGCGAAGGGCCAGGTACATCAGAACGATCATGCTGGAGCTTGAACGCATCCATTTGCATCTGCTCTGGTTGGGCATCGCAGGGCACATCATCGGTTTCGATACGGTGCTTATGCAGACCTGGCGGATTCGTGAGCCGGTGATGTGGCTTTGTGAAGAGATCTCTGGAAACCGCAAGACATACGGAATGAATACTATCGGCGGGCTACGGCGCGATCTCCCAAATCATGCGAAGCCAAAGCTCATAGAGGTACTTGCAGGGGTGGAAAAGGAGGTAATAGCAGTTCGAAATGCGATCGTTGGGGACACCACGTTGCATGCAAGGACCAAGGGAGTTGGGGTATTGACGAACGAATGGGCCAAGAAAATCTGCGTAGTTGGCCCGCCTGCCAGGGCTTCTGGGCTTGCCATCGATGCGCGGATCGATCACCCGTATGCGGCGTACGACGAAGTGCCCCCCCGCATTGTCACGCAAGATACGGGTGATACCTGGGCGCGGGTCGTCGTGCGAGTCGGCGAGTTGCTCGAATCAATTCGGCTTGTACGCGAGGCTCTGTCGGTGATCCCCGACGGCCCAATCTGCGCGGAGATCAAGGAGGAAATACCGCCGGGCAGAGTAGGGGTTTCGGTGGTGGAGGCACCGAGGGGCGAGGCAGTCCACTTTGTAATGACGGGGGGTGATAACCGACCATATCGGTGGAGAGTGCGTGCCCCAACCTATGCGAACCTGCAGGCTCTGCCGGCTACGGTCTTAAATGGAACAATAGCGGACGTACCGATTACCCTCGGGAGTCTGGACCCGTGCTTCTCATGTACCGAGCGTCTTGAGACGGTCGATAGAAGGACCAATAAAGTCAGGATTTATTCCCACGCTGATCTTCTCGAGATCTCCAGAGGGAAGGCCCTCCGCGGAGGTGCCGCATGACGGCTTGGTTTGTTACGGTATTTCTGCCGTGCTTGCTGAACGTGGGGCTCGCTCTGTTCTTATCTCCGCTTTGCGAAGGCATCATGCGCAAGCTCCGAGCCGCGATCCACTCTCGAATTGGGCCCCCGATCACGCAACCATATTGGGATTTGTTGAAGCTCTTGGGCAAGGAGGACCTCCGAAGCACTGGCGGAGTCGTATATGCGAGCCTGCCGGCTCTCACGCTAGGTTCGCTGCTGCTTCTCGCTACGCTGATCCCGATGGGAACTACCGCACCGCTCGCTTTCGCTGGCGATATGATCGTGGTGCTCTATGTTGCGGCGATGAGCGCTGTACTAATCATGTTGGCAGGGTTTGCTAGCGCCAGCCCTTATGCCTCCATTGGGAGCTCGCGCGAAATGATGATGCTTCTATCTGTCGAACCAATCCTTGCAATTGCACTTTCAGTGGGTGCGTTCAAGGCAAGGACCTTAGCACTCGGCGGCATCGTCAACTGGCAGGTGCAGAATGGACCCAGCATCAGTATGGCGATAGGCGGCGTGGCCTTTTTCCTCGCTCTGCAGGCGCAGGCAGGCAAATTGCCATTCGACATTGCGGAGGCTGACCAGGAAATCATGGGAGGTCCACTGGTGGAGCAAAGCGGCCCGAGACTCGCGATTTTCCGATGGGCCATGTGGACGAAGCAGCTTGTCCTCGCTTTTTTGCTGGTTGAAGTGTTCTTTCCTTGGCCTCGCCTTGGAATTCATCTGATTGATCTGATCATGACGATTGTCAAGGTGCTCGTCGTCCTTATGCTTGTCGCTGTTATTGACGTCGTAAATCCGAGGCTCCGCATCGATCAGGCTATGGGTTATTTTCTCCGCGTGGCGTTTTCGTCGCTCGCCGCCCTGGCGTTTGCGGTGATTGGAAAATAGGAGGTTGCGGTGTTGCTGAGCAAGCTGCGAGAAGCGCTGATTTGCCTGAAAGCAGGGCGCGTGACTCTTGGATACCCGCTTACGCCGCAGGAGCCAAAACCTGGGTTCCGCGGCAAGATCACTCTCGATGCCGATCTATGCTTCGGATGCGGTGGATGCGCAAACGTCTGCCCGGCCAGTGTGATTGTGGTGTCTGACAAGGAACAGCACAAGAGGGTGCTGGAGTTCTACTGGCGCAGGTGCACGTATTGTGGCAAGTGCGAAGAAGTCTGCTCCGAGAAAGCGATCCGTCTCAGCCAACAATTCGAAACCGCCACGAACAATCCACAGGACATGTACCTGCGACTGGAGGTTTTCATGGGACCCTGCCAAAGGTGCGGCAGGTGTTTCCCGCCTCCCACGCCGCTTGATCGGATGATGAAAACAGGTTTCAGGGATGGTTTGGAGGGAGGGAGAGCGTGAAGCAGGTTTACGAGCACCGATCATTGGGTTCGTGGAAACTGGACCTGATCGCGGTTCGTCTACGTTTGCGCTTGCCTCGACGCCCATATCCACTCTTCCTGTAACCGGGATTTCGCCATGAATCCGGAACCGCTGCACGCGAGTTTGATCGAGACCCTGAGCCTGATTATGGTCATCACGTCGGTGGCGGCGGTTGAGATGCGGAGGCTCAAGTTTTCGGCGGTCGCCTACCTCTGTCAGGCACTCCTGATCGTCGGTCTGCTCCTGGGGTTTGCTACTGTCAACAGGGCTCTATACTGGTGGGCTGCCACCGCACTGGTTACCAAGGCGATTCTTACACCCTGGTTCCTTTTCCGGTCGATCCGTGGCACGGATGACCGGGAATTGAAGCCGGTGATTGGTTTTGGCCCGTCGGTCATTATTGCGGCTTTACTGATGTTGGGGTTCTTCCGTCTCACCCACGGCCAGGTCACGCTTCTGGCACCAACCGAGATGGCGCAGCTCGGGGTCTTCCGAACGAACTTGGCTGTAGCGTCCACAGTTTTTGCACTTGGCTTGTACGCTGTGCTGACACGACGGGATGCGATCAAGACCGTGATAGGGCTCTGCCTACTCGAAAACGGGGTACACCTGAGTCTAGTGAGCTTGGCTCCCGAGTTGCCAGAAACCGCGCTCTTCGGCGTTGCGACTGAAGTTGTTGTGACGGTTTACCTTCTGCTGTACGTGATAGGGGGAGTACGGCATGAGTTTGGATCGACGGATACGTTCAAGCTACGAGAATTAAGGTGGTAAATATGGTCAAACGCTTGGTGCAGGGGATGTAGGTATGGCCCCACAGGTATCGCTACAGGGATCAATCCTGCCCGCGATTATATTCCTCCTGCCGGTGTTGGCGGGGACTTTACTGTTCCTGTGCAGACGGATGGCTGTCGCCTTTCAACAATGGTTATCCGTTCTGACAGCAGCCCTCGTCACCGGGATGGGCGCTTGGATGGCATACAGGGCTCTGGATGGCGTTGTGCTCACGACGTGGCGCAATGAGCTGCGAGTCGATGCGTTGAGTGCCTTGATGGTGTTCATGATTGGAGGGATCGGACTGCTCGCATCGCTTTACTCCTTACCATACCTCAGTCGGCGTGGAGGTGGGGACGTTGCCGGGCGCCGGATGCGTACATTCTATGGCCTCCTAATGTGGTTTCTCGGGACCATGTTGTGGGGATGCGTTACCAACAATCTGATAATGCTATACGTCGCAACTGAAGCGACAACGCTCACATCCGGCCTCCTCGTAGCCTTCTATTGGGATCGGCGCGCGCTTGAGGCAGGCTACAAGTACCTCATGATATTAACGATTGGGATCACCTTCGCTTTGTTCGGCTGCGTATTGGTTTACGCAGCCGCAGCCGCTACGAAACGTCTCGGAGGAGCGAGCGCCCTGCTTATCAGCGATGTGAGGAACGTGGTTCAATTCATACCGAGCGGCACTGCGGCGATTGCGATTGCGTTTCTTGTGATCGGATTCGGGACGAAAGCTGGGATTGCGCCATTTCATCCTTGGCTCCCCGACGCGCACGCAGAGGCGCCGACACCGATTAGCGTGTTGTTGTCGGGCGTGATGATAAAAATGGCGCTTTATGCGATGGCCCGCACGGTGAGCATATTCTACCCGGCATGGCCTCAGGTCACGGTCTTCATAGTGGCGCTGGGCACTTTCTCGATGCTGCTCGGCATCATCTTGGCCTTGACCCAAAACGACCTCAAGCGGTTGCTTGCTTATTCATCCGTAAGCCAGATGGGCTATGTACTGGTCGGAATCGGACTCGGAACTTACCTGGGATGCTATGGCGGTCTTTATCACCTGCTCAACCACGCGCTCTACAAATCACTGTTGTTCATGTGCGTGGGTGCGGTGATCTATGCCACCGGCACTCGACGGATAGACGAGCTCGGTGGACTGAGAAAGCAGATGCCTATCACGAGCGGCTGTTTCTTTCTAGGGGCATTGGCAATTGCAGGCTTCCCGCCGCTCAACGGATTCTGGAGCAAGCTGACGGTATATCTAGCACTGGCAAGGGCCGGGCTGTGGTGGGCTGCAGTCATTGCCATCCTGGCCAGTATTTTGACCATGGCCGTTATGGTTCGCGCTGGGTACAGAGTGTTTTGGGGAGACCGGCGCTCAAGCGCCACCCCGGAGTTAAGTGTGAGGGAAGTCCCGGCGCTCATGTGGGTGCCCATGGTGGTTTTGGCGGCATTATGCGTATTGCTTGGAGTTTACCCCCAAGCACCGTACCCGCTGCTGGATCGTGCGGCGACCGTCTTGGCAACCCTGGGCAGGTAACTCGATTGTATCCATCTGCCGTTCGTCATGATATGCGAAATGCAGCTGGCAGGATGCAAAAGGCGAAAGGCAATTCTTCGACCGACGGAGAGACCTTCTGTGGTGGGAAATCTCGCCTTTTTCACTCTGCGATTGACCTTGCGCATTTGTCTGCCAATCAGCCGCCCGTTGTTGATCTATTTGGCTGAGGTGCCATCATGTTGAAAGATCTCTGCAAAAAGGCCTTTGGCAAAGCGCTTTGGGTATACCACGCCAACGCCGGAGCCTGCAACGGATGTGATATCGAAGTCATCAATGTTCTCACTCCTTACTATGATGCCGAGCGTTTCGGGATCAAGTTAGTAGGGTCTCCCCGGCACGCAGATGTAATCTTGATTTGTGGCCCTGTCACACGGCAAGTTGCGCCGGCGCTTAGGAGATTGGTGGAGGCTGTCCCAAATCCGAAGCTCACCTTCGCCATCGGTTCATGTGCAACGGGAGGAGGTTGCTGGTTCGACAGCTACAACGTCCTGGGTGGTGCAGACAAAGTGATTCCGGTTGATTTTTACATCCCGGGTTGCCCTCCACGACCTGAAGCCATCCTTTACGGGGTGGCTTTTGCACTGGGGTTGGTACCGAAGAAGGTAGCCGAGGAAATCCTGAATCAAGAGACGCTTGAGAATTTGGCGCAGGGTAAATCAATCCTTGCCGAGAGGGCATCATAAGCATGCGTGAGGAAATTTCTCTCGTCGACGACGATGGGGACCTTATAGAGACAATCCGGATCGTTCTCGAAAGCAACCGATGTCGGGTAAGCGCCCCCAACGAACCACAGACTGGACTTTCAAAAGCGCCGACAGATCGCGCTGATCTGACTCAAGTGGACGTAAGATGCCCACTGGAACTGAAGGCTTCCATTTTGTCGGGAAGATCAGAAATCTTCCCGAGGAATAATTCCGCTACGTACCGCTCACCATCCCGGCCGCCGCTGAAGGATGTGGCAGTCCAGAAGCCTCGCCGCAGCGGGCAACCCCAGCCAGTCGTGTGGGGAAACGGGGAACCAGGAGAGATTTAAGCTATGGTTGAACAAACGTCGTGGTACGGGAGCTTTCTGGCGAGCCTCTCTCCGAGAGTCCGGGAAAAATTGCTGTTGCTGGCAGTTTCCTTCCGCTAATTGGAGGAGGAGACGATCTTTCGCGAAGGCGACCACAGCCTCTACCTTTACATTGTCAAAAGCGGAAAGATCGCAATTGAAGTTCATCTGCCGTCCAAAGGCGCCCGCACGAGCTTAACCGTGGGCCCGGGTGATATCTTCAGCTGGTCGGCGCTGGTGGAACCCCGCATTGAGACAGCAGGGGCCCGGGCGGTCGAGGAAAGTGAAGTCTTGGGCATCAAGGGCGGTGCGCTGACAGACCTCTGCCGCGAGGACTTAGCGCTCGGTTCTGTAGTTTACCGGGCATTGACTCAGGTCATCTCGGCTCGCCTGATTGGCACGCGGTTGCAGTTGCTCGACATATTCGCCTAGCCGCACCTCGCAGCCTGTGCCTACCAAGAACTCGATCACTGCACAGAGGGTGATGCGAAAAACCCACGGTACCCCGGTCCTGCTGCTCCGTTGTGGGATTCCTTCCACAATCGATCGGCGGCTTCACTCGCCGGATAACCGCTAGGGTGATCGCTGTCCGAGTTTTCTCCACGTTCACATCCCTTGATGGATAGACAGCGCGTGGCCCTGAGAGGGAGGCGTGTGCCTTAGGCTGCTCGCCGCTCGTACCGGAGGTGAAGGCCTGCAACTTCAGCGATCTCCGCTCCCGGACCCAGCTCCGGTGGTTGAATGGCCCGTGGTTCGGGTGCATCTTTCGCCAACGACAGATGGGTTCGCGAAGGCAGGTAGTACTCAAAGTAGGACTTCAAAATAGGACGCCGAGAAGATTCGTTGAACACAATAATGTGATCCAGACACTCCTGCCGGACAGGGCTCACGAATTGCTCAACGTAAGGATTCTGCCAAGGCGATCTCGGTGCCGTCAGGACTTCACGAATCGCCATCCCTCGGACTCTCTGACGAAACACGTCTCCACAGATCGGATCGCGATCATGCAACCGAGAGCGTAGAGCCGTGCCCCAGGGGAAGGCCTCGGCAATTGGTTGTGCCGTCCATTCCGAGGTGGGATGAATCGCGCGGCGCCGGTGATGGGCGAGAACCACAAGGACAAATAGGACTCGAAAGCGAAGGGTCGGCACGACGAAGAAAACCGTTGAGACCCAGGCCTTAACGTGATTGTTGAGATAGGTGCGCCACGTCTGGGAGGGCGGCTTGCGCTGGCGAACCACGTACCTGGCGACGGTGGCCTGGGACACGTCGATTCCGAGTCTGAGCAACTCCCCGTGGATCCGAGGTGCTCCCCAGAGGGGATTCGCTAAACGCATCTTCCCAATGAGCTCGCGAACTTCTCGAGCCGCTTCGGCTCTTCCAGGCTGCCCCCGCCTACTCTTCCCGGTCCAATCAAGACGGAGTCCCTTGCGATGCCAGGAGATCACCGTCTCAGGTGTAACGATGACCAGTGCAGAACGCCAGCCGGACCACAATCTGGCGAGCCACACCCAGAAGAAACGATCTGTGACGCGGAGGCGGACACGTCCTCGTTGAGACTGTCGAAGCACCATGACCTGGTGCGGCAGGGCGACAATCTCGACTTGGAGTCGGGCGCGGCTTAGGAAGGACGAGTCGAGCAGGGCTAATAGAGAGAGGATTAGGTTGCGCATGGAAATCGGAAAGTCTAGCAACGCGGGCTGATCACATCAACGATTCCAATGTGAACGGGATTTTCAGTAGGGACAGGTATCGGAGGGGTGGGCGTGTCGGGCGCTGGAGCAATCTCGCTCGACGCAGCGGCATCGAGCTTTACCACCGGGTGATGAGCCGTGGCTAGTGACCCGAGTCGTGCAGTTAGCCAGTGCTTACGGGCGCTAGGCTACCGGCGGATCACGGTGCTGTTGCGGCGGGAGGGATGGCGGGTGAACCACAAGAGGGTAGAACGCATCTGGCGGTGGGAGGGCTGAAAGTGCCGAAGAAGCAGCCGAGGCGGGGCCGACTGTGGTTCAACGGCGGGTCGCGACTTCGCTTGCGACCGTGCTGGCCGATGCCGTCTGCGGCCACGCGCAGATTTCGAGGTCCTCGGGGCACTGCTACCAAACATCACTTCCCGTGAAGTTTCATTGCAGCGACCGAAATAGCCTTCCGGGGCCCAATTGGCAGGCATTCGAGAAGGCATGTGCCCAGCGGATCACGCAGGATTCACGTAGAGTTTCATGGACGTGATCTCTATCGGGATTGTAGAGAATAACCAAAAAATCGCTGACATTTTCTCTTACTCTATCCGTTGCAGGGAGAGGAGCACAGAAGTACCGTCCCTTCAAAGAGGAAGGAAAAGACATGTCCCCTATAAGCAGCGGCGACACTGCTTGGGTTCTGGCTTCTGCCGCCCTGGTCATGGTGATGACTCCCGCCCTGGGCTTCTTTTACGACGGGATGGTGCGACGAAAGAATGTCCTGGGCACGGTGATGCACAGCTTCATCATAATCGCCCTGATCTCTGTCCAGTGGGTGCTCTGGGGATACACCCTGGCCTTCGGTCCCGACCGGGGTGGCATCATAGGCGGGCTGGACTGGCTGGGGGCCAACGGGGTGGGATTGACGCCCAATGCCAATTATGCCGCCACCATCCCCGACCAGGCCTACATGATCTTCCAGGCCATGTTCGCCATTATCACCCCCGCCCCGATCACCGGCACCTTTGCCGAAAGGATGAAGTTTCGCACTTTCCTGGTCTTCATCCTGCTCTGGGCGACCTTGGTGTATGACCCTATTGCCCACTGGGTGTGGGGGGGGCTCCATAGACTGGGGGCCTTGGACTTTGCTGGCGGCACGGTGGTACACATCAGTTCGGGGTCTCCGCCCTGGCGGCTGCCCTGGTCCTGGGTCGGCGTCTGGGATACGGGGGGGAGCCCGTGGAGCCCCATAACATCCCCTTCGTGGTCCTGCGAGCTGCTCTTCTCTGGTTTGACTGGTTTGGGTTCAACGCCGGCAGCGCCGTGTCCTCGGGAAGCCTAGCCCGGATTTCTCGCCACGGATGTGATTGGGCGGTGGGTGGGGGTTGGGGGGATGGAAGGGCGATTGGGTGGGCGAGGGAAGCGGTGCTGGGGGGTGAGAGTACGGGTCTGGGGCGGCGACGACGGCTGTGCGGGTGGCCTCCAAACGCGGTCTGGGGAGGAACGCGGACCCCTATCCCTCCCTAGCCCGTGGCGAGCTTGTGGAAAATGTCCCTCGACCACGCTCAGCCGCGCAGGGGAGCGGCGCGCAACTGGGCGTAGACCTGTCGGAACAGTTCCACGTACGGATAGCCGCCCGCCAGCGACACCCACACCCGGCGCACCGTCACCCGGATCAGCACCCCGATCTTGAGCAGCCGGAGGCGGATCGTCGCGCACGGCGCCTGCGCCAATTCCGTCCCGCGCAGCCCGAGCCGCCGCAACGCTTGCACCAGTAAGTAGGCGGCGGAGGAGAAGTACAGCCGAATCTGATTGCTGCGCAGAAGCGCGGTCGAGGTGCGGTCGGCAAACAGCATGAGCTGTTCCTTGATGCGGTTCTCCATCTCACCGCGCGCGTCCAGCTCTCGCGTGTCTGATACGCGAACTCTTGGAACACCCGCGCCGCGCGCACCGTCTGCCGATACTGTTCCGCCGCCTGTTCCAGTTCCCCAGCGCTCTCCGCCTTCAGCCGTTCGTTCTTCGCCAGCCCCAGCACGTAATCGATGCCCTGCTCTTCGCACCAGGCCATCAGCTCTGCGCGGCAAAAACCCGAATCGCCGCGCGCGATGATGGGCACGCCCGGCCAGGCCTGCCGAATCTGCTTCACGATCCGTTCCAACTCTTCCTTGCTTCCCGCTGCCGCGTCCATGTGCGACGGCCGCAGCCGCGCGCCGAGCAGAAACTCGCCGCAGAAAATGTCCAGGGGCAAGTAGCAGTAATGCCCGTAGTCGCCATGGAAGAATCGCCCCTCCTGCTCGCCGTGCAGCGGATCGTCCGTACAGTTGAGGTCCAGGATGATCGCTGGCGGCGCTTCCCGGTGCGCCCGCAGAAAGACCTCCACAAACGTCCGGTCCACCGCTGCGGTGTCCATCCCGATCTTCTTGTAGCGTTCGTCCTCACGGACCTCCGCCCCCCTCAGTTCCAACCGATTCAGTGTGCTCTTGCCCGCCAACGCCTGGCCCGCGTCGCGCTCCCGCTTTCGCTGCTCGCCCCTTGGGTCGGGCTTCTCCACCAGCGCCGCCAACAGCGGATCGCGCCGGAGTTCCTCGTGATCGTTCAGGTCTTCATACCCCAGCGCTAGTCCGTACACCCGCTGCGCCACCAGTTCTGCGACCGTGCGCACGATCCGCGCCGGATCGCGATGATCCCCAAAGCAGGCTGCAAACTGCGCCACGATCCCGGTGCGCTTTTCAACCTCGCGCAGCAGCAAACCGGTCGCGCACCTGGCGTCGAGCCAGGGGACGAAATCGGAAGGATTCTTGGTTACACTCTGTCACCATCAAGGCTGGCGCTTCTCCTGGGCGGAAGTTCTCTTCGCAAAGACACTTATGCCCGAAGTGGCAGCCTTCTTTCAATTCCCTGGTGAGAAATCCGGGTTAGCCGTTGCGGCGCGTTTCTTTCGTGAAACCTGAGGTGTAGACTTAGGGCCGCCAGCAAGTTTAAGAATGCCGGGAAGCGGCCAGGTTCGGAGGAGCATTTATGGCGGATTCCGAGGCGGCGCGCGAACAGGAAAGGAATCGAAGGCTTGAAGTAGCCCACGTATTGTTCATGGATATAGTCGCCTATTCGCGGCTCACGGTCGAGGACCAGAAGCGAACGTTCGAGGAGTTGCAGGAGGTGGTCCGGGGATCGGAGGAGTTCCGCCGGGCGAGTAACGAGCAAAAACTGCTGCGGCTTCCCACGGGCGACGGTATGGCTCTCGTGTTCTTTGATGATCCAGAGGCTCCTCTTCGGACTGCGGTCGAGCTCGGCCGTGCCTTGCGGAGCCATCCTACCCTCAAGTTACGGATGGGGGTCCATAGCGGGCCGGTATACCGGGTAGAGGACATCAATGCCAACATGAATGTGGCCGGTGGAGGCGTGACCTTCGCACAACGTGTGATGGACTGCGGAGACGCAGGTCACATTCTGGTGTCGGAAGATACCGCCAGGCTGTTCTTTCAAGTCGGCAACTGGGTCAACCGGCTTCACGACATCGGGAAGACCAAGGTGAAGCATGGAGTTCGCCTCCATCTCTTCAGCCTGTACGTCAGCGAGGTCGGCAATCCTGAGTTACCTCGAAAGCTGCGGCGCGAGAGAGTTAGGCGCGCAACCGCAGCCGGCGGGATCATCCTGGGCGGAGCATTGCTGATTGTAGTGGCTTTGTTGAAGCTCATCATTTCCCCGGCTCCCCCACCAGTTCAAACCCAGATTACAACCAACCCTGACGCACGTCCCGTGCATACGGGTGCCATCTCTCCGAACGGTGGGGCCCTGGCCTACGTCCATCAGGGGGGAATCTTCGTGCGGGACATAGCCTCCGGCGAGGAGCGTAAGCTGCCCGTGGCGGGAGGGGAGGAGTTCTCTTTCGCCAGTCCGAACTGGGCGCTGGCATGGTTTCCCGACTCGAACCGACTGCTAGTTACTGGCCCGACGGGAAATGAGAAGTTCGAGAGCCTGTGGCGTTTCTCGCTCACCGGTGAGCCGCGCAAGCTCAGAGACAGAGCCTGGCTTCCCGCGGTGGCTGCCGACGGTTCGCGCATCGCATACATAGACGCGGAGACAGAGCGGAGCATTTGGGTCATGGAATCGGAGGGGAGGGAACCGCGAACTGCTTATACGGCTCCAGAGGGCCATTTAATTTCCGACATCGCATGGTCCCCCACGAACACGCAGTTGGCCTTTGTGGAGGAAACGGGCGGGCCTGACAAGGACCTACTGAGGACAGTGGATGTAGGGACAGGCGAAATCACCCAATTGATCGCCGGCGTGCACCTGACCTCGGGACCGGCGGGCGAGTTTTCAGGACTTTGCTGGCTGCCCGATGGGCGCATACTCTTTGTCCGGCCCAGTTCACCGGGCTCGAGGGGGTCCGAGCTATGGGCAGTTCCGGTCGACGCACGCTCCGGGAAAGCCACCGGGCACGCAGCTCTGGTAACGAGCAATCCCGGGGTCTATTGGTCGGACTTGAGTTCCACGAGCGACGGGAGAATCGTCGCATTCCTCAAGACGAAGCTCAGGTACTCTATCTTCTTGGGGACTCTGCATCCGGATCACGGCGCGCCGGGCCAGCTTGAAGCGTTCCTCTCCGAGGAGAGTAAAAACTGGGCGAGCAGCTGGACACGCGACGCAAGGTATGTCCTGTTGACGTCCGACCGGAAGAGGGGTGTGGAAGACATCTACCGACAAGGAGTGGACGGAGGGAGTCCCGAACCGCTGGCACTGGGCGACGAAGCTAAGTCGGGCGCGGTGGAGATTTCGGACGGGACCTCGATTCTGTACTGGTCTTGGCCCAAAGAGGGCGGAGACTATCCCAAGGAAAAGAAGCTTCAAGTGCTTCCCAAGGGACAGAGCTCTCCAAGGACGCTCCTGCAGAAGGCCGGCACTGCCGAGTTGCGCTGCTCTATGGCAAGGCCAATCTGCGTGGTCAGCGAGGAGGCGGAAAGCAGCCTGCGTTTTTCCAGGTTGGATGTAAGACAGCCATCGACGGAGTTTCTGGTGGCGGTTCCGCTTCGCATTGCTGATGGATACGACTGGGACCTGTCGCCTGACGGCGGCCAGATTGCTGTGGTGCACAGCGATGTGGGAGACAGCGAGATTAGAATCGTCAACCTAAGCAACGGTACTGTTTCGAAGCAACCCGTTCATCCCTGGGCCAGTTTTGAAGGGATTGCCTGGGCGCCGGATGGCAAGGGTCTCTATGTCTCCAGTAACATGCCCAAACAGGCATCTCTTCTCCATGTCGATATGAGTGGGAATGCGCGCGTGCTCTGGCGATCCGGTTTGGAGTCCTTTCAACCACCCCTCCCCTCGCCGGACGGGAAGCGGCTGGCTGTCAGTATCAGCTCGACCGGGGAGAGCAACGCCTGGCTGATGGAGCAGTTTTGAGGGAGATATTCAAGCGCGTGCGAACCGCAGCCATCGCGCCGTTGGTCCACTAATTCAACTAACCCATCTACCGGCGACCCAGGGCCTTCCAAGCTTTCTCATCGAGGGCGGCGATTTCGCTTGCGGTAAGACTCCAGCCGAGGGCGGCGGCATTTTCCTGGGCTTGGCGAGCGTTCTTGGCCCCGGGTATGGGGATGGTTCCTTTGGCGATCGGCCAATTCAAGGCTACCTGGGCAGGCGACTTCGCGCCATGCGCCTGTCCGATCTCGCGCATACAGCGAATCAGCAACTGGATTCTGCCAAGCCGCGCCCGGCGCATGCGTAGCGGCGATCTCACATCACCGCACATCCTTGCCCTGCTAGCGGAACATTTGCTCGTGCAGCGCGGCCTTCAACCCGCGGCACCAGTGCCCCAACGGCTGTTCGACTTGGGGTCCGTGGGCCGTCCGCATGGATTGACTTGCTCAGAGCCTTGCCCTAGAATCGGCGTACCCGAGGTTCCGTGTCAGACCCGCCCAGGCTATGGGGGCGTTGGAATTAGGCGGTTTGCTCTGCCTGGGAGGGTTGACCTGTGGCTTCGGGATGGCGAAAACGGCTCACGGGTGTCGATTGCGGCACGTTGAGGCTTGTTTCCGCAAGCCCTTTCATCGGCCTGGCTTCCTATCACAGGTTCTCGCTCTGGCTTTCGTGACTGCGTGGGCACTCTCTTCGGGAACTGCTCAGGCTGCCCCGGGAGCAGCCGGGCTGCGGGCGGAGGTCCACGTCCCCCGCGTCGAGACGCCGCCGAGACTCGAAGACTTCCTGGACATGAAGCCCCGCGATGAACTGGCGAGGAAATTGGCCAAGATCGAGGACTTCCGGCAATACATTCCCAAGTATGGCGCGCCCATCACGCAGCTCACGCAAGTCTACCTCGGATATGACGATAAGCACTTCTACGCGGTCTTCGTTTGTTTTGATTCCGAACCCGGCAAGATTCGGGCGCGGATGGGGCGCCGAGACCAGTACTTCGACGACGACTACGTTGAGGTGGATCTCGACACCTTTCACGACCACCGCCGGGCCTATCAATTCTGGTCGAACCCGTTAGGAGTGCAGTTGGACAATATCTGGACAGAGGGGCAGGGCCCTGACATGTCCTTCGATACGGTCTGGCAGTCCCGCGGCCAACTCACGGAACAGGGCTACGTGGTTTGGATGGCCATCCCCTTCGACAGCCTGCGCTTCAAACCCGAGGCCGATCAGACCTGGGGCATGATACTTTGGCGGGTTATCCCGAGATTAAGTGAAGAGGCCAATTGGCCGGGGGTCTTCTTATCCCTGGACGGCTTGTTGAGCCAAGAGGGCACCTTGCACGGGATAAGCGGGATCTCTCCTGGCCGCAACGTCCAACTCGTGCCCTACGCTTTTGGTCGCTCCCACCGGGCTTTGGACACTCAAGACCCTGACAATGTGCACTTCGTGAGCGACAAGTTTGATCCCCAAGCGGGCCTGGATGCCAAATTCATCTTGAAGGACAGTTTCGTACTCGACTTGGCGGTCAATCCCGATTTCAGCCAAGTGGAATCGGACGAGCCGCAGATCACACTGAACCGGCGGTTCGAGGTTTTCTTTCCTGAAAAGCGGCCTTTTTTTCTGGAGAACGCCGGCTACTTCAACACGCCCATCAATCTTCTCTTCACTCGGCGGATCGCCGATCCCCAGTTTGGTGCTCGCCTCACCGGCAAGATAGGTGCTTATTCCCTCGGAATCCTGCTCGCCGACGATGAGGCGCCGGGCAAGGCCGTCCTCCCCGGTGACCCCCTCTTCGGCCAAAGAGCCAAGGTCGGCGTCTTTCGCCTCCAGCGCGATTTTTCCCGGCAGGCAACGTTGGGCGTGATCTACACGGACCGCGAACTGGCCGGGAGCTTCAATCGGGTCGGCGGGTTGGACGGCCACTTCAAACTGAGCAGCAATTGGGCGGCGGCATTTCAGGGCGTGACGAGTTCCACGCGCTTTCCTGACGGCAGCCGGCTGGCAGGGCCCGCCTACAAGGGTTACCTTCGGCATACGGGCCGCCATTTCTACTACGATTTGGAATATGATGACCGCAGCCCGGGGTTCGTCGCTGACGTCGGCTACCTGACGGATAACCAGATCACAAGGCCTTTCCTCCGGAGCCGCACCATCACCGGCCCCAATATGCGCACGGACATGCGCAGTGTGAGCCAGTACGCCTTGTATCAATTCCGGCCGGAGAGTAAATGGCTGATCTCCTGGGGTCCCTCGGTCCTCCTTAACCGGATGTGGGACCACAGCGGGGCGCGCCTGGATGCGCTCCACGACGTGGGAATGATGTTTGAACTACCGGGTTTCACCTCTATTGAAGTGTTTCAAACCGCCGACCGTGAGCTCCTGCGAGCGAAGGATTTCACGTCGCTGGTCGAGGACCGGGCATTCTCCCACAGGCAGAATGGCTTCTACGTGGGCTCGCAAATCGTGCCACAAGTGAGCTTGGCGGCACAATTTACGCGAGGCACGGGTATCAACTTTCTTCCACCCGAGGGGCAGCCACCGGCGCTGGCCAATGTGACCCGCGCCAATCTCAGCGTTACGCTTCGGCCGCTCACTCCTCTGCGGATTCAGAACTCCTACCTTCTCGAACGGCTTACGGACCGCGCCGACGGTGCGAGCATTTTCAATAACCATATCATCCGCTCCAATTGGAACTGGCAGTTCAACCGGGAACTCTCCTTGCGCGTGATTCTTCAGTACAACGCCGCGCTGCCGAACCCCGCCTTGACTTCGCTAGAGACCTCCAAGAACTTCAACGCCGATTTTCTGTTCACTTACCTGGTGAATCCTTGGACAGCGCTCTACATCGGTTATAACAATAACTACCAGAACGTAGACCTCCTCACCTCTCCAACCGGGACGCAGCTAGTCCATACCCGCGGCTTCCTGAACGACGCGCGGCAGTTTTTCGTCAAGTTCTCTTACTTGATACGATTCTAGAGTTTTGAGCAAGAGATCCTTGAGGATTCCCCTTTTTCTGCACCACGTTCAAGACGAGCCTCCGGCTTATTGACCCGCCCCGAAGAACACGTCTATCGCGTGGGCATTCTTGGTTAACCGAAGGTAGGTCTTCTGATTCCTTATCTCAGCGCTGGCGATATCGCGCGCGCCTCGCTGGATGTCCCACGTAGGGTAGGGGAGCCCTGCGGACTCCCGTCGTTTCTAGCTCTTCGCAGCTAAAACCCTGTCGAGGCCCCAGGCAATCTTCTCGAGCGTCTTTCTCATCTCATCGAGAATCGGCGGCACTTTCTCAAGGGACTCCTCGATCCAAGAGGGCGGGAATTCTTCGTAGATATGCAGGTGCAACGTGGTTTCCTCGGACACTCGTCGCCCCAATGCTTCGTAAGTGGCCGTGATCCTGAACATGTCGGGAACGAGCTCGCCGCCCGGTTTCACCGTCCCCGGCCAGAGGTAGAAATAAGTCTTTACACCTGGCGGGATAAGTTCGAACTGTTCGGAAAAAATGGGAAAGTCATTCAGTTTCTTGGTCGGGTCGCACATCACGAAAAGATCCCGGTCAAGCAAGAGCCTGACGTTGCGGGCCGGCGTCCTGCCCTCATTGGCCAACTCTAACGTGCAATACATTTTCTGCCGGAACACCAGTCGTAGAACAACGTAGGCACGGTTGGCAAGCCAGGCCTGCTCTTTCACCTCTTCAAGTGTCCTTGTGTTCAACGAGACTATCCTTCTCGTGTACCACACGTAGAACATGGTAAGGATGACCATGAGTACGCCGGTATTCTCGTTGACCGTTCTCAATAGTTCTCTCACGGGGAATACCCTACCTCTCTCGATTCGGTGGCCATCTTCCGGTGCCCTCGCTACATTGCCTCATCGCGCCTAGAGGGCGGCGCCCTCCCCTACCCACCTTCGATAATTTTTCGCTCATCCTTGGTGATCCCGTAAAGCTCGTAAACCAACTCGTCGATGGCGGCGTCGGTGGCGGCGATTTCGCGCTCCAGGCGCTCCAGTTCCGACGGCGCGAGTTTGCCGGAATGCTTCTGCTTGTTCAGTTCCAGCATCCGCTCGACCAGCGCCACCATGCGGTCGTGCCGGGCTTTGTCGGCAGGGTCGGAGAAATCGATCGTGCGGATGGGAAGCTGCGTTACATACTGTTTGGTGCACGTGATCCACCCGCCTCGGAAGATATTGCTAATTTGGCGTAGGTAAGAAAAGATGAGTTTAGAGTTGAGGACGCCCAGTAGATAGCGCCTTGATAGGCCAAATGCGCCTCCCGTCTTGATGGTGAATCCCCCGCTTGCCATTAGGCAGAAACGGTCCTGCCCTTGAGGGAATTCGGAAAACATCCCGTGGTCCGCAAGAAGTGGAACGAGGAGATCTGCAGAATCATGCAAGCTCAGGTTTCTCGGCGCGCTGTAAGCGTACCAACTAGAGAACTGTTTTCGCTCTTCCAGCCGCCTTCTTCTTTCGCGCAGATACTCGAAGGTGCGGGGGAACCGCTCCTTTAACTCTCTCTCATCTATCAGTGACGACGCTCGATCCACTTCGTATGGGAATATGATCCTTTCCTCGCACGCTGGCGAAAAGAAATAGCGTCCGAAATCCGTTGCGTACAACGGGGCACGAAGTATCTGAGGTTCCAGCCTTACCGTTTGCCCATCCCTAGAAACAAAAACACCGGTACGTGGCGTTTTCGTCAGAATGAATACATCGTCGGCACCGGTACTCGAACCCCTCGATATCGACGTCGGCAGTTCGCCAAGAGGAGTCCGACCCGCCAGAAGCCTTTTGAACAGGGCCCGTTCGCTCCTTCCTGCAAAGACCCACGGTCCAGACGAAAAGCCCTCAAGCGACACGGTTGATTCCGTTGCCTCAAGACGGTGAAGCTTGCTTTCGTCCTCAATTTTCATGTAGCTGACAGATCGCTTCTGAACTTTGGATAAGAACAGTAAGCAGGTGTAGGTCGAGGGTCCGTCGAAAACCTGAAGGTGCGAGAAGTCAACAACCCTTTCCAAGAGATGCTGGTGTGCGATCAGTCCCCTCAACGCCTCTCCATAGTCCGTCTGGAAGAACTTACTCGGCAGGATGAATCCGAGCCTCCCGTTGTCGCCAAGAGTAGAAATCCCCTTTTCGACAAAACAAACATAAATGTCGAAGTTGCCAGAACCGGCACTCTCGTAATGAGACTTCAGGTAGCCGGCTTCTGCGGGCGAAAACTCCTGGAGTGTCTGAATGCGAATGTATGGCGGATTTGCGATCACACAATCAAACCCGCCCTGGCGCATGATTTGGCCGAAGGTGACGGGGCCGGGGCTGTAGCGGCGCTCTCTGAGCGCCGCTTTGGAGTGCGGCGGCTTGCCGCCGCCGTGGAAAGCGGGAGCAAGCTCCCGCACTCCATAGTCCGCCCCAGGCAGACCACCCTCTCCCTCGGGGAGAGGGGTTGGGGCTGAGGGGACGCCGCCAGTGTCAGCGTACCAATCGAAGGCGTTGATGCGGTCGCGCTCTTCGTCGCTGAACAGGCCGAGTTGCTCATCCTTGTAAATGTCGGGGCCGATCAAGGAATTGCCGCAGATGATGTTGTATTTGAGTTGAGGCAGGAGGGATTGCTTGGGAGGCAGTTGCGACTTCTCGCCTTCCAGGGCCTTCAGGTACAGGCTCATCATGGTGATTTCGACGGCCTGCGGGTCGATGTCCACGCCGTAGAGGTTGTTCCTGAGAATCTTTGCCTTCAGCCGCACGGAAAGCCGGTGGCCCCCGTTGCCGTCGCGAGTCAAGTCGGGAAATAGCGGATGGACATGGGCTTCTTTGGGGTGCTCGGTGAGGTAGCGAACGTGGTAGTCGATCAGATGCTGAAACGCGCCAATCAGGAACGAGCCGGAGCCGCAAGCGGGGTCGAGGATGCGAATCTTCTCGATCTGCTTGGGCGTCTTGCCTTCGATGACTTTCCCCACCGTGTTCTTCACGATGTAGTCCACAATGTATTTGGGCGTGTAATAGACTCCGCCCGCCTTGCGCACCTCGGGTTTTTCTTCGACGCGCACCTGTTTGGCTGTGGGGCGAATAGTCTTGCCGAGGTAGCGCTCGTAGATCGAGCCGAGCAGCTCGACGCCAATCACGTCAAAGCGGTAAGGACTCTTGGGCGGATAAAGGCGTTCGATGATTTTGGCGAGGACTTCGGAATCGATCTTGATGTTTTCAGAAAGGTGCGGCTTGAAGATTTCGCCGTTGAAGTCCTCGTTGATGCGGTGGAAGAGGTCGTTGAGCCAGTCGAAGATGTGAAACTTGCCGCCGCGCGCTTCCCACTCCTCGACGGCCTCGCGAAGCTGGTTCTTCTCGATGATGCGGCGGTCTTCGGCGATGCGGATGAAAACAATCCTGTCAAGCAGGCGCTGGACGACTTCGTTCAGTTGCTTGGCAGTGAGGTCGGGATTGTTCTTGAAGACGTTGCGCGCCAGGTCTTCGCGCCAGCCGGTCATCTCGTCCAGGAAGGCTTCATCCACCGGGATGCGCAGGCGCTGTGTGCGCCGGTCGCGCGGGAGCATCGCGTCGAGTGACCCGGTGGCAACGCGCTCCTTCGAGAACTCCCAGAGCCGGTCAGCGCTCTTCAGGTAGTCCGTGTACTTGAGCGGGACCAGCAGCCCCTCGTCGGGTTTGCGCTCATCGGGCTTGACGGAGGCGTCGTAGAAGCGGAATTCCTCAAAGTCGGTGAGGATGACGAAGAAGACTTGCCTGGTGTTCCAGGCGTAGCCTTTGGCCTGCAGGATATGCTTGGCGGCGCTGAGCGGCTCGGCAGGCGCCTTCGCTTCCACAAAGAATTTCGTCTGGCCACCGACACGGAAGCTGTAGTCCGGCCTGCCCTGCGTTTCCTCCTCGCCCTTTTCGACAATCACCTCCCGCTCGTGGTGCAGCAAGCCCGCCTCATTATCCACATCCCAGCCGAGGGCCTTGAAGAACGGGGTGATGAAATCGATGCGCGCCTGGGCTTCCCCGTAGGCTTTAGACAGGTAGTGGGCCTTGTCGGCTTCGAACTTGGCGATTAGCTTGCGCAGGTTTACGACGAAACCTTCCTGGACAGTGGGCAATGCACTCTCCGGCCACGAAACGGTTAAGTGAACGGAGTGTAATTCGAGGACGAGAAGGATTCAAGCGGGATCGGCGAGTCCGCCACAACGGTGCCGGATAGAGAGTGCTGGCCGCCGCATCGCCTGGGCCCTCGAGAGCCGATTCCCGCAGTTACTCTGCATATTTCTCACAAATTGTGCACGGTCACAATCTCCGAGTTGGCTATGGATTTTTCCCTGAGAGCCCTGAAATCTGTCCCTAGCGAGGCACGATTAGTATAGCGCCGTGGTCAAGCACTGTGCACTGGGACTGATACTGCGGGATTATTCGGGCAGATGGATGAGGGCCTTGACCACCCCGTCGCGGTAATCGGCCACCAAGTCGAAAGCCGCCTGGGTTTCCGCGAGGGCAAAGTGGTGGGTCATCAACGGATCGACGTTGACCTTGCCGCTGGCCACCATGTCGATGGCCGGAGCCATGCACTGGTTCTGGCGGCGAACGTTCTTGATTGTTAGCTCCTTGCGTCTCAGCGTGTGGATGGGGAAGCTGATTCGATCCACTTCGGGAATGCCGATAATCAGCAGAGCCCCGCCGGGCTTGAGCAACTCGACACCTTGGTCTACGGTTTCCTGTTCGCCCGCGCATTCAAACACGAAGTCAATGCCTA
>Ga0315280_10002438_pt1 | contig 30148 bp, 27 predicted proteins | sample YL17G06_40_MG_FD_203697 | JGI IMG/M metagenome (GOLD analysis project Ga0315280, IMG submission 203697) | Sediment microbial communities from Yellowstone Lake, YNP, Wyoming, USA - YL17G06_40 | ecosystem: Environmental > Aquatic > Freshwater > Lake > Sediment | place: USA: Wyoming | collected... | reverse complement strand
GACGGCGCCATAGGCATCTGCTTGAAATTCGGCATCCCGATCTCTCCAGCCCTACCTATTCGTCAGACAAGCGCTTTCTTCCTTCTAAAGGAACCGAGGAGGCGCGGGGAGTTTTGCAACAGCCTGCAAGCTCCCGCAGTCCAAGGCTTTAGCATAGTTCTGCTGCAGAGGTCTTTCTATCGCAGCCCTGAGGGTTTGTGTTACCGGGCGCTCGGAAGATGGCTACTTTCTCACTCGAGATCGCGACTCCCGACCGCAGGATCTTCTCAGGAAGAGTTGCTTCTCTTGTTGCCCCTGGGGTCGAGGGACATTTCGGCGTGCTGGCGAGGCATGCGCCGATGCTCGCCGGGCTGAAGGCTGGCGAGATGAAGGTGGCGGACGAGGCAGGGCAGCGGTTCTACTTCGCAGTGAGCGGCGGGTTTCTTGAGGTTCTCGGCGACCGCGTCGTGGTTCTGGCCGATGCCGCCGAGAGCCCCGAGGAGATAGATGTGGAGCGAGCGGCCGCTGCTCTGGATAGAGCGCGCGAGCGCCTCCGCGCGCGGCCGGGAGAGTATGATAGCGACAGAGCCGAGGCGGCCCTTCGGCGAGCCCTCAACAGGCTGAGAATTGCGCAGCACAGAACCGGCCGCCGCCTCGCCGCATCCTATTGAGTTTCGCAGATTACCTTGGGGAGTGTCATTGCGAGCGGCAGCGAAGCCCTGGCCGTGGCCCGGCTCGGGCAGGCAATCTCACCAGATTTGGCCTGCACGCAAAGGGATTGCCACGGCCTTCGGCCTCGCAATGACGACCGCGGGTTCCAACCAATTAGGCGAAGGTCAATAAAGCGGCTCCTTATATGAAGTGCGGCGTCTTGCCGCCGCCTTGAAACTTGAAAGCGGGAGCGAGCCTGCCCGCCTGCCCGAGGCCGCCTGTAGTCTGGCGGGCCAGGGGCCAGGGCTCCCGGACTCCAAAACCGCTTCTACTTCAAAGCGTCTCTTCCAAGTATTACCAGCCGGCTTGCGGTTACGAACCTGGCAGCCTCCGAGCAGAGAAAGGCAACCGCTTCCGCGATATCCTGCGGATTGGGTTTCACGTGGCGCGCTCTCTCCCTCGGGTCGGCGGCCAAAGCTACGGCCTGGTCGAATTCCAGAGGAGGTATTGCGCCGGGACAGACATTGTTGATCGTTATGCCGTTCTTGAGCTCGGCGGCAGCCAGTTTCCAGGCCAGAAGGTGGCGGGCAGCCTTCCCTATGGAGTAGTCATAGGGCGGTTGAGCCGAGTATTCCGCATCATGCCAGCCGATATTCACGATGCGGCCCCATTTCTGCTTTCTCATAGCGGGCACGGCGTAGCGCATTGTGTAGAAGGCGCCGTTTATCTCTGCCTCCAGGACGAGGCGCCAGTGCTCCGGATCAACCTCGGTCAGCTCCGTCTGCTCCCAGGCGCCGCCGGCGTTATTGACGAGTATGTCAAGCCGGCCGAAAGTGGATAGGGTCTGGCTTATCATGCGCTGCACCTGGGCTGGTCTGGTCGTGTCGGCCCTCGCGATGAGGACTTTCCTGCCCATCTTTCTGATGGCGGAGGCCACGTGATTGGCGGCCTGTCGGTCGGTGCGAAAGGTTCCGTAATTCAGAACAATGTCGGCGCCCTCGCGCGCCAGGGTGAAGGCCGTGCTTCTGCCCATGCCTTCACCCGTGCTGCCACTTACGAGAGCTACTCGTCCCTCCAACGGCATCTCTTCCCTCCTCGCCCAGAGTTATAGGGTCTGCTTCGCCTGGCGCACTTGGCCTCCTTCACGCAGCAGGCCAGTTATCAGCCGGCGTTGAATTGTCAATGGAGAGATTCAAGATCAATGACGCACGATATCGAGGGCGATGTAATCAGGGTCGAGGGGGGAAAGCGCCTCAGCGGAAGCGTCGTGCTCAGCGGCAGCAAGAACGGCAGCCTGCCGCTCCTGGCAGCCACGCTTCTGATGGACGGCAGATGCGATCTTTCGAATCTGGCGACGGTAGAGGACGTGCGCACGATGGTGGAGCTGCTGAGGAGCCTCGGCCTGAAAGCGAACCTGGGATCTGATGGAAAGGCAGTCGTCGAGAGCACGGGGCTTTCAACCGACACGGCGTCCATGGAGTTGGGCAGGAGGATGCGCGCCTCTTTCTGGATTGCGGGGCCGATGTTAGCGCGGCTTGGCCGGGCCGCGGTTCCACTTCCCGGCGGGTGCGACATTGGAACGAGGCCCGTGAATTTCCACCTGGATGGCTTCCAGGCGCTTGGAGCGCGCTACAGGGTGGAACACGGATATGTGTATCTGGAGGCCGACAGGCTGAGAGGGACGACAATATACTTCGATGCGCGCTATCGCAGCGTGGGCGCGACGATAAATATCGCTCTGGCAGCCTGCCTGGCCGAAGGCACGACCATCCTAGAAAACGCGGCACGAGAGCCCGAGGTGGTTGACCTGTGCAGATTTCTTGAGAAAATGGGCGCGAACATAAGCGGCGCCGGAAGCGGGACGCTGCGCATTGAGGGAGTGAACCGCCTGGCAGGCGCCCGGCACCAGGCCATCAGCGATCGGATAGAGGCCGGGACGCTGCTGTTGGCGGCAGGCATGACCTGCGGGGATGTGGCGGTAGGCCCCATAGCGGCCGAAGACCTTCCAGTCTTCGGCGAGAAGCTGCGGGAGGCGGGGGTGGAAGTAACAGCAGAAGGCGATTCCATCCGGGCCGCGGCGGCCTCGAGGCCGAAGGGCGTTGACATATCCACCGGCCCCTTCCCTCTGTTTGCGACAGACCTACAGCCGCCGTGGGTTGCGATGGCCTGCATTTCCCAGGGCATAGGCCTCATCGAGGAGACGATGTATGACGCGAGGCTCAGCTTCGTTGACGAGCTTCGGCGCATGGGAGCGGATGTGAGAGTGGCGAATCACCTGGCTCTGGTGCGCGGGGTGGAGAGGCTCACAGGGGCGAAGGTGCGCGCGCAGAATATCCGCGCTGGCGCGGCGCTTGTGCTCGCTGCGCTGGCTGCGGAAGGAGAGAGCGAAATCTCGGGCCGCCACGCGGTTCTGCGCGGATACGATAGGCTTGAAGAAAAGCTCGCCTCCCTGGGAGCGAAGATAGAAGTCGCGTGAGATACCGTAGGGCAGGAGCTTGCCTCCTGCCCAGAGCTTTCGTCGAAGGGCCGGGGTCCCGACTTCGTCCTGGGACCTTGCGCCCGAGGCGCATCCGCCGGCTGGCGGACCGCCCCGCGTAGCGCCCGGGGAGGCGCGCAAGGCGGCGCAGCAGTGTGCCGCGCCGACGCGCTCCCCCAGCGTTCCGACGCCCCTGCGCCCAATTCCCAGGCAGACAGCACTGTCGAGCGACGACGTTCATGGATAATGCAGGCTAACTGCTTGCCGCAGGCCGAGTTGCAAGAGGGCTTCACGGGGAGGAATCGCAAATCTGAGATCTGGGACCTCAAATCTCAAATCTTATTGAGTTCGGCCAATTACGTTGGCAGATGTCATTGCGAGCGGTAGCGAAGCCCTGGCCGTGGCCCGGCTCGGGCAGGCAATCTCATCAGATTTCGCTTCAGGCAACGGGATTGCCACCCCCGACAGGTCGGGGTCGCAATGACCATGCCGCGTATCTCAGCCAATTATGCGAAACTCAATAGATCGGGGGTTCAATACGCTCGGCGGGTCGCTTCCGCCCAGAAGGCCATTCGAATATTGTCCATGACCTTATCTGCCAGCTTATCGAGGGTTGTGCCGTGGAACTCGGCATCTCCCGGCAGCACGACGATGATCTCCTGTTGGCGCGCGTGAACGACGGCGCGCTGCGGCTCTTTCTTGAGATGCAGCTCGTATAGCTGTAGATTCTTCAGAATAAGCGCCCGGAGCCTATCCGCCATCAGTTGCGCCCGCTCGAGAGGCGATGCGCTGCCCTCGCAGACTGCCGGCTCGAAGACCACCTTGTCGTCAATCAGCAGGCGCCCTATCTCTTTGTCATTTACTGTAACCTTCTCCGCCTTCGGCACGAGGGACCGCAGAACGAGCCTGCGGTTCAGCGGTGCGCCGAGTTTCTGAAGCTCCTGCTTGACAGCTTGGACGCGGGCGACAGCCGCGGGGTGGCTCTGGAATATTCCAAGCTCCACCTCGGGTCTGCTTGCTTCCATGCGCGCGAAGCCCTCCAGGACAGTCAGCACGGCCACCGGGGCATAGATTTTCGACTTCTCAAGGTAGGAGGCGGCTTCCCTGTCTGCCTCCTGCTCTGCTTTGATGCTGTAGCCGTGCAGCACCGCCTGCTTGAGAAGCCCTCCCATCAGCACAACCTCGCCCGGGTCAACATTGCCGCCGGCAAGAACAGCCCCCAACACGGCGACCCCAAGCCTGGCGTTGGCTTTCGCCTCGCGGCGCAAGAGCTCGAGCGCATGTTTCTTGGCATTGTGACCAATCTCGTGAGCCATGATAGCGGCAAGCTCATCATCAGATTCCACCGCCGCAAGAGCGCCCTTTGTTACATAGATGTGACCGCCCGGCAGTGAGAAGGCGTTGATGGAGGGATCATCCAGGATTTTGCAGATGTATTTCACCTCGGGCCGGGGAGAGACGGCCGCGAGCGTCTGGGCGATGTGCTGAAGCTTCTCGGTCGCTTGGGGGTCGTCAACGACCTTGTATTCCTTCTCAATCTGCGCCGCAGCCTCTCGCCCTATGCGGGCCTCGTTGTCCTCCGCCCAGGCCGCTGACAGCCAGGCGAGGCACAATCCGAAAGCCGCAAGTTCAAGTGTGCGTCTCAATCGCATCTGCCATGGTCTCAATTACAGTATACCAAGAATTATGGAAAGTTAAGACAACGCGGTTCCATGGAATAGACTGCTGATGGGCACGCAAAGTTGCAGCGCTTCGGGCGAACTGCGCCGGGCTGCCCCAGAGACCAAGCTGACAAAGGCCGAGATTGGAGGCGAGGATGAGCTGGCCTGACGATTTTCAACTCGCGATGCTGCGCATGGACGCCAGGCGGCGTTTCCAGGCGATGATTGATTATGTGAAGGAGCAGGTGGGCCCCGGAAGCGTCTATGAGAACGACCTCGTGCGAGTGGTCATCTCGGAGCGGGGCTGCTACTACGAGTTTTGCGACCTTCCCGAAGAGTTTTCAGGAGCTGTGGGGCAAGGCTTCCGCGCCGACTTCGTCGGCAGCGCCGCCGCTTGGCAGCTACTGGCAGAGATACAGCAACTGATTGCCACCGCCCGCCAGTTCGTGGACGAGTCGCCCGCAAGCCGACTGCCGCTGTCCTGCTTCTGCGGACACGACCCCGCTGAGCCCTGGCAGGTTCGAGAGATAAGCTTTCTCGCTCTCTACCACCGCGACGGCCTGTTCAGGAATGACGCGACCTACATATATCATTTCGACGCCGATGACCAGGAGGACCCCTTTCCACTGGAGGCCGGAAGCTACCGTCCGGACTTGGTGCCAGTCTTTTTCAAGCTGAAGGTTGACAGCCCGCTTGCCAGACCTCTGCTGGGCGCCGACAGGGGCATAATCTTCTTCGTCGCGAATCTGAGCGACCAACACCTCATAGTGCGTGTTCCCCATCGCATGGGCGTGGCCGACCTGGCTGAGCTCTCTTCGCAGACGATGCACTGATCCTCGCGATTGTACGGCAGAAGCTCGTTTACCCTGAGCGTTTACCCTGAGTCTAATCGAAGGGAAGTCGAAGGGTCTTCTGCCTTTCCCCTCGGTGTCAGGAGGCAAGCCCGTCCGACCACGGCCTTCAGGGTGACAGCACGCCCGGAATCCACAGGGTTAGCTGCGGGATGTAGGTCACGAGCAGCAGCACAATCAGCATGGACGGGTAGAGCAGGATAAGCGATCTCGTGACGCCCTCAATGGTCGTGCGGCCCAGAGCGCAGCCCACGAACAGCGTGCTGCCCACGGGAGGAGTGGTTAGCCCGATGGCAAGGTTGAGCATCAGCATGATGCCGAAGTGCACAGGCGACATCCCGATGCTCGTGACAACAGGGAGCAGGATGGGAGTGAGGATGAGAATCGCCGGCGCCATGTCCATGAAAGTGCCGATGATGAGCAGCGCCGCGTTCAGTATCAGCAGCAGCAATATGGGGTTGTGGGAGATGCCAAGCATGGCTCGGGTCAGAGCCTCGGGCACCCGTTCCTGCGCCAGGACCAGGCTGAAAGCCGACGAGGTGGCGATCAGCAGCATCACGATAGAGACCGTGGAAACTGAGCGCTTGAGAATGCCCGGCAGCGCTTTCAGGGGCAAGTCCCGGTAGATGACGAAGGTGAGCAGGAAGGCATAGATGGCGGCGACCGCGGCTGCCTCGGTGGCTGTGAAGAAGCCTTTGACCCAAGGGCCAAAACCAACGATGCCCACGACAATTACTACCGGGGTCAGAAGGGCCAGAGATCCCTGCCACAAGGTGCGCGCCACCTCTCGCAGCGACAGCCGCCGCTCGCGCACCGGATGGCCGCGTCGGCGGGCTATGAAGTAAGTTGACACCATCAGCGCCAGACCGACCATTACCCCTGGAACCAGGCCGCCCAGGAATAGCGCTCCGACGGACACGCCGCCAGCGGCAAGAGAGTAGATAATTGCGTTATGGCTCGGCGGGATTATGATCCCCTGCGTGGACCCGGCAACTGTCACGGCGACGGCATAGTCGCGCTCATAGCCCTCATCCTCCATCATCGGAATCATGATAGAGCCGATGCACGATGTATCGGCCACTGATGAGCCTGATATGCCGCCGAAAAACATGGAGGCCATGACATTGACCATAGCCAGGCCGCCCCGCACGGCGCCGATGAGCAGATTCGCCAGCGCTACAAGGCGGCGGGCCACATTTCCTGTCGCCATTATTTCGCCTGCGAAGATGAAGAAAGGAATCGCCATCAGCACTGGGCTGGTGATGCCCTCTGCCATTCGCTCGACGAGGCTCTCGAGCGTGTTGCTGACGGTTTGCCAGAGGGCGCCCTGCGCCGCCGCCCTGGGGATCTCAGGCGCCAGCGCCCCGCAGATTGCGGCCAGGGCCAAAGCGAATGCCACCGGCATCCGCACCAGCAGCAGCGCAAAGAACACGCCCAGGAGAATGGCGATGTCAGCGGTCATCGTTCGTGTGCCGTCGTGAGAGGTGGCGCTCGACGGAGAACAATAACATCATGGCTCCGCTGATAGGCAGCGCCAGGCAAACTGCGGAGAGCGGAATTTTGGCTCCGGGCGTGGTGGCGCCGCTGAGCGAGACCGACAAGAGCGTCCCCCACACGATCAATATGATCCCGGTGAGCACCTGACCATAGGTAACAATCCAGGCGGCCGCGCGGCGAAGCCGCCGGGGAAGGCGCCGCTCAACCAGTTCCACCGCGATATGGGACCCGGACTTGACGCCCAAGGCGGCCCCTATCAGCCCCATCCACACCATCGCGTGAACCGCTATCTCCGTGCTCCAGGCCGGCGTCTGCCCGAGCACCTTGCGAGAAAACACCTGGCCGCCGATGACGCATGTCATTGCTAACAGCAGGAGGCTGGCCACTGCGAGGCCTACGGTTTCGATCGCGGCGCTGAGACGCCTCATCGCTTTACCTGGCGGCGCGAATGCGATCTATCAAGTCGCCGAACTGCCCGCCATATTTCTCGTAAACAGGCTTGACCGCGGCGCGGAAGGGCGAGCGGTCCGGGGTATTGAACTTGACTCCACGCCTGGTCAAGTAAGCGACCGCCTTTTTCTCGGACTCCTCCCACTTCTTCCGCTGGTAGTCGACTGAAGCCTCGGCGGCCTGGCGGATGAGCGCTTGATCCTCTTTGCTCAGCCGCTCCCACACTCGCTTCGAGAAGATGACAGGCTCGGGCAGCCGGCCGTGCTCGTCCAGCGAATAGTAGGGCGCGACCTCGAAGTGCCTCGTCGTCAGATATGAGGGCAAATTGTTCTCGGCTCCGTCTATGAGCCGGGTCTGGATTGAGGTATATATCTCGCCGAAGTCCATCGGCTCTGCGGAGGCCCCGAGCGCCTGCACGCAGTCAATCATCACATCGCTCTGCTGCACGCGAATGCGCAGGCCCCTGAGGTCGGCCGGCTTGGTTATCGGGCGAACGCGGGTGTAGAAACTCCGCGCTCCCGCCTCGTAGTAGCACAAACCTATGAACCCGTGTTCTTCCAGCGAGTGCAAACATTCCCGGCCTATGGGCCCCTTGAGGACCTTCCACTCGTGATCGGCGTCGCGAAAAATATAGGGAAGCGAGAACACCTTCATGATCGGCGCGAACTCGCCCAATGGGGCGCTGGACACCCGGTTGATGGCGATGCTCCCAACCTTCGTTCGCTGGATGGTGGCGCCTTCGTCGCCCAGGGTGCGACTGTAGTGGATGTCCATAACCAACCTGCCGCCGCTTTTCTCATCGAGGATTTGCGCCATGCGCTGAAGGCCCAGGGCCGTCGGATAGTCAGCGGGGTGCAGCTCGGCCGTCCTCAGTATTATCTTCCTGGGTCCGCCGCGAGAGCCGCCGCACCCTGCCAGGAGAGCGGTCGCTGCAAAGGCAAGGGATAAGAGAGCCACTATTCGCAGCATCCTCATTCCTGACATCCTTTCGTTCCGCCATGACTCTGGCGAGCCCGTGGGCGCGCCGCAGCCCGGACTATCCGCCTCGGAGGTGGAGAAAGGCCTCTGAGCGCTCGCCCGAAAGAAGGCAGCGGCGGCTTCGAAGATGAAATCTGAACAAGTGGTCTGTCCTCGCGCATCGGCTTTCACGAAGTCGCGACTTATCTGGTCTGCATGATTTATCACAGTGCCCGGAAATTGCCTGCGCCGGAGATGCCATGGAAGGTCTTCTACGCTTGAACGCAGGAGCCCTCATCTGGCAGCCTTTGCAAAGGCTCACTCGCTATTCCAGGGAAACAGCGCGTTTCCTCTCTTCCAGCTTCTGCCACAGGGCGGGACGCAGGCAATATCTCATGATCACAAAGGGGCGCGACGTGAGTAGATATGCAATTGCATTGGCTCTGCTCATCTTCACCTGTGCGGCTCTGGCGGCGGTCCAGCCCCAGACTCTGCAAGGGGAAATAATGTTCCTCGACAGAGAGACCGGGCGGATGTGGCTGAGGCCGCAAGGCGCGAAGGCTGCCCGGCCAGGGAAAGATGTAATCGTCTTCGTCCTCCCCGACACGGAGCTGCGCCGGGGAAAAGCGCAAGCTCAGCTTCGAGCGACTGGAGCTGGGCGCGCAGGCCCTTGTCAAGGTTAGAGCGTGGAGGGCGGCCGGCTCGAAGCGGTGCACATCCGCGTTCTCACGAGGGCAAAGAGATAGGGCACGACATGTCGCAAATCAGGATAGCTATAATCGGCTGCGGCAGCATTTCAGGCGCCCACGGCAAGGGGCTGAAGACTCTTTCTGATATATTCAGCGTGGCGGCCGTATGTGATACCGAAAGGGATCGGGCCGAAAAATGCGCAGCGCAATTTCCGGGGGGGGGGCGTTCATATTGGCAGCGAGCTCGTGACGGAGTCTGCGGGGAAATATGTCAAACTTGAGCTGCCGGAGAAGCATTCTTTCACAGAGGAGTTGAGGCATTTCGGCCAGTGCCTGCTCGAGGACCGGGAGCCTCTCACGAACGGCGAGGAGGCGCGGAAGAGCCTGGAGGTGGTTCTCGCAGCGTATCGCTCTGCACGGGAGGGGCGCTGGGTTGAGTTGCCATCGTGAGGCGACCTCGTCCGACGCGAGGTCGGCGTAGGGAAACCAACCCCCCACCCGACCCCTGGCCGGGCAGGCGCGCACAGAGGGGCCGCAAAGGCCAGGGCGAAATCGAGCATCGTGACGGCCAAGTGTCCAAACTGCGGGGTGGAGAACGCGGCGGGGTCGCGCTTCTGCAACAGGTGCGGCGCCAGCCTGGCGCCAAAGGCGACCGCAACTGACAGCGCCATTGACAGGTTGATAGAGGAATACAGGAGAAAGCTGGACACCGAGCCCGGAAACGCCATGGTCCGCTACAATCTCGGGTTGGCCTACGAATACAGGGGAGACGATGACCTTGCGATTCTCGAACTCGAGAAGGTGAGAGAGCGGTGCCCCGATTTCGCCGATGTCGAGTATCACCTGGCTGCGCTTTATCACAAGATGGGGGAGAAAGAGCGCGCCCAGCAGGCTGCTGAGCGGGCCCTCGAGATCGAACCCTCTCACGAAGAGGCGAGGGCCTTGCTCGATCTTCTAAAGAAGAATTGAGGGAAGAGAACATGGAGCGCATCTGGGCGCCGTGGAGGATGAAGTATATCGAGTCAGGCGCGCAGGGGGAGGGATGCATCTTCTGCGTGGGCTCCGATGCCTCGCGCGATGAAGAGAAATATGTCCTTCACCGCGCCGATTTGGTCTTCACTATGCTCAACGCCTTTCCCTACACGAGCGGGCATCTCATGATCGCTCCATACCGGCATGTCGCAGACCCGGCGCTCATGAACGAGGAAGAGCTTTCGGAAATGATGGCGGAAGCCGTCTTCATGTTGAAAGTTCTCCGCAAGGCATTTCAGCCCGAGGGTTTCAATCTGGGAATAAACATCGGCAAGCCCGCCGGCGCCGGCATCGCCGATCACGCTCACCTGCACATCGTCCCGCGCTGGGGCGGCGACACGAACTTCATGCCCGTCCTGGCTGACACCCGCATAATCCCCCAGGCTCTCGCCGATACCTATAAGAAGCTGAAGCAGGCGACGGAAGGGATGGGCCAGTAGGGGCGTATGGCCATACGCCCCTACACGGGCTTTTCGACAGCGAAGAATCGTGGGGCAGGAGCTTGGCTCCTGCCCTGCTCCTTCGGGGCATCAGGCACGCGTCTCATTTGCGGGGCTTTTCGACAGCGAAGCAGCGGGCCGTTACGCCGCGCCATTTCTGGAAACTCGCAGCCAGGCGGCGAGCTTCAACATCCGGGTCGCCGCGAGCAGCCCCCGAGCTTCCAGCCGGCCTGGCAGCCGCACGCTTGGTCACGCCGAACACGAAAGCTTCCGGCTGAGGACGCGCGTAGCGCTCCCCGGGCGAAAGCTTTCTCTCGACAGCGCGCTGGCAATCGGCGTGCCGTCCTTTCTCGTCTATCCAGAAACGAATCTGGAACTTGCCGCCCTCGATGGCCGTGATGCCGATGCAGGCCCCGACAGCGGTGTCGCGCCACGCCGCGAAAGGAATGTGGTAGCTTGGCACGCCGGGACCGCCTGGCTCATCTCCCTCCTCGCTTCCACCAAGGTGCGAGAGGACGAAATGGAAATAGCTGCGGAAAAGCCAGGGCTCCGTGTCTGCGTTTTCGAGCCACATGAATTGCGTCGAAAACCAGGGCTGATCGCGCCAGACCGCGAAGCGATAACAGGTGCGAAAGGGCCGCCCTGTCGCCCACATCCTCTCTTGTCCTGCGCCCTCGCCGACGCGCGGGGCAGCTTCTTCCTCCATCTGCTTCGGCAGCGCGCTGACCACATCCACAATCAGCCGCACCGGGCCTGGCCTGGCTTCGAATTGCTCGGTGAGCTGAGGAGCTGCCCAGAAGTCTCGCCCTGTCTGCTGCCATATCAGCGGCCTGAACTGGCCCAGAGAAATCCCGTCGAGCGAAATCTCATCGAAGATATCTGGCCCGCCTTTCTCGTTCGTGAGGCGCAGCCTGCCATTGCGAACATCGAAGCCATTGCCCCGGCGCGAAAATCCCAGCTCCTTTTCCTTCGGCTTCGCCAGCGGCGTCTGCGAGATGTAGAGAATGTAAGTTCTCGCAGAGCGAGGCTTCAGGTCGCGCGCCGCAAATGCAATCTCCGGCCCCTCGGCTGCGCTCGGGGTCGCCCTGCGGAGCCGAGGGGACACCCTGAGTCTGCCGAAGGGCGGCCCCTCTTCGAGCTCGTCTATCTGAAACGGGACTAGAGAGCCAGACTGCGCATCCAATAGCAAGCAGAAATTGGGCTTCGCCAGCTTTCTGTCTCGGAGAGACTTTGGCAGATGCGCCGATACGGGCGCCCACTCCACTGGCTCGCCGGAACCGTTTGCCACGACTATCGGAAGAGCCGCCGCCCAACGAGCTCCCTGCACTCGTGGCCAGCCGGCGCCTCGCACATAGAATGCCCTGCTCGCCCAGTTGTCTGTGGGCTTCAGCTCAGGAACGGGCGCAGCGGGTTCCGCCTCAACATGAATGAAGTGGCCTCCGGGCCTGAAAGTCTGCCCCACAGCAATGTTTCTGCTTTCACCTCCGCGCAGCCTGATGCTCTTCTGGCTTTTCCTCCCATCCACCCAGAAGGCGCCCGCAACTTCAGCCGCCAGCGGACCGTGGTTTGATATGCTCACCTCCCCTCGCTTTCGACCGAACCGAACCGAGATGTCAGCTCCTCTCCCCGCGTGCAGCTCGCAGGCCGTCGCGTGGACTTTTGTCGCCGCCTTCGTCAGAAGCTGGTAAGGCTCGTCCTTTTCGTTCACGAGGCCGTAATTGCTGTCTTCGGGGAAGGTGCTGGAGATGCCCAGGGCCGGCTCATCAACCCACATGAAGAAATCCGAGCCCACCATGAAGGGAAGGCGCAGGAGCAAACTCTGGAATATCGTGAAGGCTTTGGCTCGCTGTTCCTGGGTGTCGAACCGCTGGCCAGCGCCGTGTCGGCACGGGAGCCCGCTGTCGAGAGCCGGAAAGCTCCACTCGGTTATCATGAGCGGGCGCTTGGCCTTGGCATACCATTCGCGCAGGTCGCGCTCGAAGTCAACGATGACCCCGCGCTCCAGGTCGGCCCAGCGGTAGCAGTTGACGCTGACGACATCGCAGTATTGCCCCGCTATGTCCCATATTTCGGGCGCGCGCCCCGCAAAGCGGCAGCCAAGGATGAGATGCTCCGGGTCGCATTTTCTTATCGCTTGCGTGGTCGCGGCGAAATAGCGCTCTGCGATCAGGCGCACGAACTCCATCTTGTCTTTTCGGGAAGAGGGCTTGTCTGCTGGCGGCGGCTCTGTGGCATCCAGCATCTCGTCGAAGCTGGAAAAGGCTGTGCCCCAGGCGCGGTTGAACCTCGCCACGCTCTCATGGCGGATGCGCAGAAAATCCACCAGGGCTTGTTTTGCGGCGTGCTCGCGCGGCTTCTTGAAGGCGTCGTCGAAGAGCCCCCATTCTCCGTGCGACTTGCCGTACCATTCAAGCTCATTGTCAATCATGTAGCCGATGAACCACGCATCGCCCTTGAACTCTTCGCAGCGCAGGCGAGCCTGCTTCTCGCAATAAGCCGCAAACTCCGGATGGAACACATCTGGGAAACCCGTCCAGTGGACCTGCGGGGTTATGTCGGATATCGCCGCGAAACCTTGCCCCAGATCAAGAATCTCCATGTGCGCAAGGCCGCGATGACGAAGCGAGGGAGAGTGATTTGCGGCGACGCAGTTGAAGCCCCAGGACTTCAACCGTCGAGCAGTTTCGGCTGCCCATGCTTCCTCGCTGCCATATTTCTGCGCCAGATTCCTCGAATAAGGCGCGTAGCCGAGCTTCTCGCACCAGTGCACATTGAAATTGGCGTGGTCGGTGCCGAGGGCGAAGAATCCCCGGCCATCCGGGTCAATCAACCACCACTTGCCTTCTATCTGCTCGACGCGAAAGAAGCCTGACGGTCGAGACCGAACCCCCTCCCACGCCGCCCCCGCGTAGGGCGGAAACGCTTTCTGCTCCTGTTTTTGCTCCTGCTGCTCTGCTTCCACTCTAACCTCCGAAAACTCCGATGCGAAACCCCCGCTCACCAGCGCAGCCTTTCCAGCCTGCACAGCCGGGTTATCGAATCTGAAAGCGCGCCTTGCGACAATCTGCCCATGCTCGAGAACTTCACCCCGTATGCCGTCTGGAGAAAGCTCGACGAAGTGACGAGCTCCTGCGCTCTCAGGCCCCTCGACAAGGGCCAGGTGCCAGTAGTTCGCGGCATCGGCCATGACCGCCAGGCCCGCGACTTTCCAATCCTCTGTTATCTTGCGGCGCAGCGTCACGGTCGCTTCAATGACCTGCCGGCCCGAAACCGGAGCGGCTGCGGGCTCTGAAAAAGAGCGGCTCTTGTCCTCGCAGACATATCTGCCGTCCTTCATCTTCCAGAGGATGCTGTGAGAGAACCAGGCTGGCGAGCCGTCAGAGCCGGGAGCGTAGGAGGTGAAGTTATCCGAGAAAGTGAAAGGCTCAGCCGCCGACATTGCCCTTCCCGCAAGGATCAACCCCGCAGCAAGGATGGAGGCGATGAGAATCGCTGAATGCCGCGGCTTCACGTTGGTGGTATCACTCATAAGTGTTGCTATATTAGCTTGACCTTTCTGAGCATTGGGAACTCGCTATGTCAGCGAGAGCCCAAGAGCGTATTGATGCTCGCACAAATGGCAGAGCACGCGCTGTCTTTCATCCCCTCCCATCAAGGGAGGGGAAAGTTCTTCTTCTCGATATGCAAGCCTCAGTACATATCGAAGAAAACGTAGCGCGATTTGCGTCTTGTACCACTAGTCCCCACCTCGTGTGTCCCCCATTCGCGCCGAGGGGCCAGCTCTCCTTCTCGGCCGCTGGCGCTGGCGCAGAGGATGCAGCCTCCCTATCGCGGGAGCGGGATGACGGCCATCGAGATCGAGGCCGCCCTGGAAGAGCGAGGGAGAGCGTGTGGTTGAAGGCCTGGTGGCGCGAGCTCGCCCTGAGCTTGTCGAACGGGCGGAGCGGCGGTGATGCGTGAGGGCTTCATCCACGAGGCCGACGAGGCCATCTGGTCAGCCAGGACACCGCGTGAGGCGCGGCAGCGACTGCGGCGCTACCTGCGGCTGACGGAGGACGAACAGGAGCGGACGGCAATCGCCTGCTACGAGGAGATGATCCACATGTGGGAGACGAGGCCGGGTGGTGGTCCTTCCCCGTAAGGCACCCAAAATCAGGTGCTTGACAGCGGCGAGCGACTCTGTTAGCATATTCGAAAACGCTTACAAGGTCTCATGGACGACTTGATCAAGGTGTTCAGCGCGCTCTCCGACCCCACCCGGGTACGACTCTTGAACCTACTGTCTCGGCAGGTTCTGTGCGTCGGGGCGTTGGCGCACTGCCTCGGGGTCACGCATTCGGCGGTGTCACAGCACCTGCGGATTCTGCGCGAGGCTGGGCTCGTACGCGGTGAGAAGCGGGGCTACTGGGTTCACTACTCGCTTGATCGCCCGCGGGTTCGCAGGATCGTGGAGCGGGCTGGCAAGTGGCTTGAAGGGCTTTCGTCGGCACCGGCGGGCCAATGCATTGACACCCGCAAGTGCCCTAGAAGGGGCGAGTCTCGCCTAATCAAACCCGCTGCAAGGAGGTAGTAGCGATGTGCGCATCCAGCAAGAAATGCGAGAAGGGGAAGGACCCCAAGACCTGCTCCCCGGAGCAGATCAAGGAGTGTCATGGGGATGTCGAGAGAGACCATTGCCTGCCCCGGGACACGCAACTGACGAAGCAAGATGCGTGACAGTAGATCAGGAGCCTTCAGTCGTTTCTGCGCCCGTACCCGGGTCCTCGAGGACAGTTGGCGGATTGTGATCGTGGTCTTTTCTGCTTTGCTGCTCGGCCTTGCGGTCAACGCCTTTCATCCCCAGAGCCTTCCACTCACTCTGGCGGAAGCCAAGCGGCCGGGAATCCCGCTGCGGATTTGGAAGCGGCTTCGGTTTACTGATGCTCAGAAGGCCTTCGAAATGGCCGCGCGTGGCGAAAACGCCCTATTAGTCGACGTTCGTGACCGAAAGGACTACGAGCAATCACATGGCCGGGGGGCGGTTTCGCTCCCCTATCACGGATTTGACAGAACGTACCCCGAATTCGCATCCCGGGTGCCGTTGGAGAAACGCATTCTTCTCTACTGCTATGGAACGAAGTGCGGCATGAGCGCACGTGTGGCAACCAGGTTGGTGGAGCGGGGCTACGCGAACGTGGTGATCGTGAGGAACGGTTTCGCTGGCTGGACTGCGGCGGGGCTGCCTGTTGCCGGCGAAAGACACAGCGAGTAGCAGAGCAATGCGGCGAACTGTTGGCATAGTGCTACGCCTCATCGTTGGCGGCATTTTCCTCTATGCTGCCTATGATAAGGTGATTCACCCGGGTCAGTTTGCAGAGATTCTCATGGACTACGAAGCACTGCCCCTGGGGGCTGTCAATCTTGTGGCACTATGGTTGCCAATGCTTGAGGTGATCGTGGGACTGGCGCTGATCGTTGGCCTCTGGGTGCGGGCGAATGCCCTATTGGGGAGTGGGCTGATGGCCGTATTCATTGTGGGAATTGCCCAGGCGTTGGGGAGAGGAGTGGGGCTGCATTGCGGCTGCTTTTCCACCAGCCCGGGTGGAGAGGCCCGAACGTGGATTTCCCTCTGGGAAGAAGGGCTTCTTGTGGGGGGCTGTGTTGCTCTCTGGGTCCTCCGTTGGCCAACAATAAGGAGCCTCAGTATTGCGCAACACCGGAGGGCACCGTAGCACGTACGCCATCGAAGTCAGCGTTTTGACCAAGCGTTACGGTGACCTGCTGGCTGTCGACCACATCTCCTTCCACGTTGAGGAAGGGGAGATCTTCGGCTTCCTGGGGCCGAACGGTGCTGGCAAGACTACCACTCAGCGCGTGCTGACGGGGGTGCTTCCACCGACCGCAGGCACCGCTTCCATCTTCGGGCATGATATCCAGCGCCAGCCGATGGCTGCCAAGTCCAAAATGGGCGTGGTGCCCGAGGTCGCCAACCCTTACGCCGATTTGACGGGTTGGCAGAACCTGATGCTGGCGGGCGAAATCTACGGCATGGGCCGCGCCTCCCGGCATGAACGAGCCGAGGGCCTGCTGCGTGAGTTCGGCCTGTGGGAACGCCGCCACCAGAAAAGCAAGGCCTACTCCAAGGGCATGAAGCAGCGACTGCTGCTGGCGATGGCGCTGATCCACGAACCTCCTCTGCTTTTTCTGGACGAACCCACCTCGGGGCTGGACGTGGAGAGCGCTCGTCTCATTCGAGAACGGATACGGGCGCTTGCGAGCAAGGGCGCGACCGTCTTTCTCACCACGCACAACATCGAGGAAGCGAACCTCCTTTGTGAGCGGGTGGGCATCATCTGTCGCGGACGGCTGGCAGCGGTGGATCGGCCGGAGGCCCTGAAAGCACCGTTCGCATGCAGCCAGTCGGTGCTGGTAGCCTTTGACCGGCCGGTTGCGGCAGCCGATCTGAGTGGAATGACTCAGGTCAGCAGAGCGGAGAAGGAAGGCGATAAGCTCCGGCTCTATACCTGCGCTCCCGGGGCGGTCGTGCGGGACCTTGCCGACTACTCCCGCAAGCACAATATGGAGATCGTAAGTCTCAACATAGTGGGGCCGAGCCTGGAGGAGGTGTTCGTGGCCCTGACCAGCGACCAACCGGCTTCCAGAGGAGGTGGGTTGTGAGAAGCGTTCGGCTCGCGTGGGTGATCGCAAAGAAGGACATGCACATCTACTACGTCAAAGGGCCGGTGCTCATCTTCGGGGTATTGTTTCCCGCGAGCCTGTTCCTCGCCTTTGCCATCGGCCGGCCGGGACACTCCGCGAACCTGGCGCCGGGGCTCATCGCGATCACCTTATTCTTCACCACCTCCTCGATAAGCCCAGCCATTCCCCCGTGGGAAACGCAGGCCCGCACCCTCGAGCGCCTGTTATGTGCGCCCCTTTCGGTGCCGACTATTCTCGGCGGCGACGTGCTTGCTTCGTTCCTGTTCGGCGGCGTCCTTTCGCTCGTTCCGGTGGGGTTGGCAGCGCTCGCACTCGGAGCGAGCGTTGCTCACCCGGCGGTGCTCGCCGCAGGGTTCTTCTTGTCGGCTCTGTGCTTTGCCATTCTGGGGATACTGCTCGCGTCGCCGCCCACAGATAAGCCGTCGGAGATCATGATGCTGTCGAACCTCGTGCGGTTACCCCTGATCTTCTTCAGTGGGGTATTTCTGCCGATCGAAGAGATGCCAGCGTGGGGGCAATGGGTGGCCGCCGTGTCACCGCTCACCTACTGCACAGAGTTGCTGCGCCACGGACTCGGCGGCGTCACTCATTACGGGACCGGGGTGAGCCTCCTCGCGCTCGCAGGCTTTACTACCTTTTTCTGGATAGCGAGTGTCCGCTTGCACCGCCGCAGCATGAGCCGCCGCATTTCCGCCTGACAGAGGGTATTGACACCTGGCCCGGGTCCGGCAGGATAGAGCCAGCCTACTTCGCCCCGACGGGGCGGGCTGCGACACTGCTATGCTGACCCTGCTCTGCGAAGCCCGCTACGCAGGGCGAAGAAGAGAGCTACGCAGTGCGGAGCAGAGAGGCCAAAACCGATGCTACTCTGCGAAGTACCATTCGCTACGTAGCACGAGATAGCGCCCGCCTCCGCCCTCTGGGCTATGGCGGGCAAGCCTGCCAGCATCGTGACGATAGGTGGGCATTTCCGATGTCCTTGGGAAGCAGATTCCCAGGCCGCCAGAGGTGCCTGCCTTTGCTTTTCCGGCTAGTGCCTTCTTGCATGATCCGTGTTCCATCAAAGCAGCACTAGGCTTTGCCGCCACCCCGGCCCGAAGGGCCGCCATGGCGGCCCCGACGAGTCGGGGCCTAGTGCCGTTTTGTACGATTCATGTTGCGCGCGCTCTGTAGGCCGGGCTTGCCCAAGCCCGCCCGTGGCGGGGACAGGCGTCCCCGCCCTACAGGGATGCATAACCTTCATTATGCAAGAATCCACTAGCCATTGACAACTCGACGGTTTCGGACAGGGCGCGGGGCGATGTGGGGTAACGCGCCTGGAACGGAATTTGCGGAAATAGTACGTGGGGCTTGTTTACGACAGCAGGCGACAGGGCACAAGATGATGTAAGTGGGGCGGGAGGCGAGATGCAACGGGCTGGAACACGATCGGTCGGCCGACTGAGGGCCGCGCTCATTCTGGGCGCGGCTGCGACCTTGTGGCTCGCCTGCCCGGCATTTGGCGCGCGCCGGCTGGCCCCAGTCTCTCCTGCTCCACAATACGCCGCCGACGAAGTTCTCGTGCGCCTGAAGCCGGGAGCGAATGCGGCGGCGCTCGGCGGATTGGAACATGCTCTCGGCGCCAGGCTCGTGCAGGCGCTTCCCCAGATAGGCGTGCGGCGATTGAAGTTAGCGCCGCCCGTCACAGTTTCCGAGGCAGTCCGCGCATATCGCTCGCGGCCGGAGGTTCTGTATGCCGAGCCGAACTTCCGGCGCCGCGTGCTGCTGCCGGCGCCGAACGACCCGTCCTACAACCAGATTGATACGACCAACCCCTCCGATCCGAGCTTCGCCACCTGGTATCAGTGGGCGCCCCATCTGATGTATGCGCTGGAGGGCTGGGGCATCTATCCTGCGACTTATTACACTTCTTCCACCAAGCCAGCTTCGGCGCCGAAGCTGGCGGTTATAGACACCGGCATTGACTACACCCACCCCGATTTTGCGAATGCCGGGAGCAGCAGCACCGACGCGGCCTCTGGCGGGCAGATCGCCATGGCCGATTCTCACAACTTCCTGCCGGGCGACGCAGACGACCCGCTCGACGAATACGGCCACGGAACTCATGTGGCAGGCATAGCGGCCGCGGCGGGCAACAACGGAGCGAGCTACTTCGGCTATGGCGTCATTGGCGTTGGCTACAATGCGCAGATAATGGCGCTGAAGGTTCTCGATGCATCGGGGAATGGCAGCGCCAATGACGCGGCGCTTGCCATCGTCTGGGCTGCCGACCACGGGGCCATCGTGATAAACCTGAGCATTGGCGATTACAACTACTCGCAGGTCGAGCAAGACGCGATAGATTATGCTTGGAGCAAGGGATGCCTGATAGCGGCCGCGGCGGGAAACGATGGAGCTTCTGTGCCCAACTATCCGGGCGCCTGCGACAAGGTGCTGTGTGTCTCCGCAACTTCAATCAATGACGAGCTGGCGATGTATTCCAACTTCGGAGATTTCGTGGGAATCGCCGCGCCTGGGGGCGACTTCGATTTCAACGCGATGTGGTTCATGGACATCTGGTCCACCCTTCCCACCTATTCCTGCACCCTGACCGACTACGGATACAGGCTCCGCTACGACTACCTTGAAGGCACTTCAATGGCGACACCGCACGTGGCCGGATTGGCAGCGCTTTACGCCGGCTATCGCAATATCACGCAGGCTTCGACGAACCCTGCCAATCCTCCATGGAGCAGCGCCAACGGCAATGTGCGAATATGGCAGGCGATCCAGCGCGCTGCTGAAGGCATAGGCTCGACGCCTGCCGGCGGCTGGGGGCCATATTACGGCTACGGGCGAATCAATGTCCAGCTCACTCTGCTCGAGGCCGACGCGCGCCAGGCATCCTCTGGCTGCATCGTCGGCCAGGTTAGGTATGCAGGGACGCCTGTCGCAAACGCGGTCGTGAGGGCTCAGTCCGGCTCCTATTCGGCTCAGGCCACAAGTCGGACCGACGGCATGTATCGGCTTACCAATCTGCCGCCCGCCAGCTACACGGTGACAGCGACAGTGTTCAGCCAGAGCCAGACCTTTAACAATATCCCCGTGATTGCGGGCGCCGACACGCCGGCGGTTTCATTCACAGTTGGCTCGGCGACCGGGGCGGCGCTTTCCGTGCAGCCAACCTCGCTTGCTTTCGACGCGGTCGCAGGCGGGTCCAACCCCGCCGCGCAGCAGCTCAGCATCAGCAATGTGGGCAGCGGAACATTATCATGGCAGGCGACAGACAATGCCGGGTGGCTGACTCTCGATCCAGCCAGCGGCGCTGCGCCGGCTTCGGTGTTGGTGCGGGTGACTGTGGCAGGCCTGGCTTCAGGGACTTATCAGGCCAGCATCACGGTGACGGGTCAATCGGGGACGCAGAACAGCCCGCAGGTGATCCCGGTAACCCTGCGAGTGCCGACCTCGCCTCTCCAGATTGGCTCGTTCCAGGTGAGCCCCGCTTTTGCGCGGGCCGCTCAGGTCGTGACGGTTTTCTTCACCGTGAACAAGACGCTGGCAACCGACCCGGTCGTTACGGTCAACAGCCACGCGGCGACTCTGAAGACCAAGACAGGCAACAACTACAGCTTCCAATATGTAGTTCGAAGGGACGAAACCGAAGGCTACGCCAACATCGTCATCTCGGCCGAGGGCAACGATGGAAGCAAGGCAACCCTGACAGACAACGCTCGCCTGTTCATTGACCTGACGAAGCCCTCCTCGACTATCGGTGTGATGCCGAGGTGGCAGCCTTCCACCCAGTTCCCGATTCCGTTCACGATGTGGGATTCAGGCAGCGGCGTGGCGCACGTGCTGATGTATTTTGACTCTTACCCACCGGGGCCTACATCGGGATACACGAGATGGACGACTGGGGCCAATCCCTCGGGCCAGTGGGCGGCCAGCCCAATTCCCTTCGCGGCCCCCGGAGAAGGATATTTCTATTTCTACACCCTTGCTGTGGACAGGGCAGGCAATGTGCAGGATGTGCCCGCAGCGCCGACAGCTTCTGTCGGTGTGGACACGACGCCGCCTTCAATCTCTTCGCTCAAGATAAACGGCGGAATGAGCCAGACGATGCTGCGGGACCTGAACATCTCGCTCGCCGCGACGGACACGGGCAGCGGCGTCGCCCAAATGCAGTTCTACTATTCGGGCAGCGGAGGCTGGACCGGATGGGAACCGTTCAACAGCTCGAAAGTGATCCGGGTTTCTTCCGATGGAGGGATCAAGTATGTCAAGGCGCGCTGCCGCGACCAGGCCGCAAATATGTCGGCCGAGGCGGCGAGCAGCATCGCGCTGTATACCTTCGATGATGTCCCGCCGTCTTACTGGGTCTGGCGGCAGATAGAGGCGGTGCGCACCGCGGGCATAACTGCCGGCTGCTCTCAGAACCCCTTGCGTTTCTGCCCATCGCTTGGCGTCACGAGGGCTCAGATGGCGGTGTTCCTGGTGCGCGCGCGGCATCTCGATACCACCAGGTATGATCCCCTGAACCCGGCGACGTGGGCGAAGAATTTCGCAGATGTGCCAACATACTACTGGGCGTGGAGGCACATTCAGGCGATATACGCTGCTGGCATCTCGAGGGGAACCACTGAAACCACTTTCGAGCCTGACAGGGCGGTTACCCGAGACCAGATGGCTGTCTTCCTTTGCCGGGCCAGAGGCATAGCGGCGCTCACGCCAGCGCAGATGGCAGCCTCGACACCCAGCTTCTCCGATGTGGCGAAGCAGCACTGGGCCTACGCATTCATAGAGCCCTTGAAGACGGCCGGCATCACAGCAGGCTGCGCTGCCGATAACCCGCAGACCCCCTATAACGAAGCCCGGTTCTGCCCTGATGAGCCGGTGCGCCGCGACCACATGGCGCTCTTTCTATGGAGAGCATTTATTGTGAACCCCTGACAGACGGCCGCGCGCGTGTCAGGCCGCGCGGAGAAAGTGAAAGCGTGCGAGCAGACCGGCTGAAACAAGTGCAGTGCCTATGCCCCGCGACAAGGCCGCAGGCAGTTTGGCCGGTTATGCTCCGCCGCGGCCTTCCTGGCGGGCCGCTGTGGTAAAATTGCACCGACGCCGAGATGCCTGAGAGCGATTTCGTGCCTTCATATGTGAAGCTTCATGAGAGCGGCGAGCTGAACAGGCGAGCAGAGGCTGCTCGGGAGATTCTCCGCTCCTGCCGCATCTGCCCGCGGGATTGCGGGGTTGACAGGCTGGGTGGGGAGAAGGGAGCGTGCCGCGTAGGCCCAATGGCAGCGGTGGCCAGCTACGGCCCCCACTTCGGCGAGGAAAGACCTCTCGTCGGAACGGGAGGCTCGGGAACTGTTTTCTTCTCCGACTGCAACCTGCGCTGCGTCTTCTGCCAGAACTACGACATAAGCCACGGAGGGCTGGGCCATACGGTAACCCGCGAAGCGCTCGCTGCCATGATGTTGAGCCTCCAGGAGGACGGGTGCCATAACATAAACCTGGTGAGCCCGACGCACCAGGCGCCCGCAATTATCGAGGCCGTTGCCATCGCAGCCGGTCTCGGCCTGCGCCTGCCGATCGTCTATAACACTGGAGGCTACGACAGCGTCGAGACCCTGCGCCTGCTCGAAGGCATCGTGAATATCTACATGCCCGACTGCAAATACAGCGATGATGAGGTTGCCTGGAGGCTCTCCAAAGTCAAGGATTACCCGGACCGCAACCGCGAGGCCCTGCGCGAAATGCATCGCCAGGTCGGGGACCTTCGGATTGACAGCCGGGGCGTCGCGACAAAGGGACTTCTGGTGCGCCATCTCGTGCTGCCCAACGACATGGCTGGCACCAAGAGCGTCATGGGATTTCTTGCAAGCCTGAGCCGCAGCACTTATGTGAATGTGATGGCGCAGTATCGCCCCTGCTATCGGGCGTCAGAGCACCCGGAGATAGCCCGGCCGCTGACGCGCGAAGAATATGCGCGCGCGGTGCGCTTGGCCCTCGATGCGGGACTGAGCCGCCTCGACGAGCGCCCCCTGCGCGTGCTCGCTCCGTAGGCCCCTGCGCGTTTCGCTGCGGGCGCGGTTATGCCGCGATAGCCATTTTCGGCCGAAAGTCGAGGCAATTGACGCTGAGGGCGAGCGGGCCAGGTTTATTCGCCTCCCATTTCTCAATGATAGTCTTCTTCGGCATGCACCTGGAGAATTCAACGAGATAGTTTGAGCAATCCGCGCAACGCCGCAAGACCACCCCGCACAGCTCGCAGTATCTCCGCGTGTCGAGCTGCTGCTTGCCGCCGCAGCCGTGACAGTGCACAAACATCTGTCCCCCTTTCTGGCGTGGGTGCACTCTCGGGAGTAAGGCAGAAACAAAGACCGAGACCGTTTTGGTCGAGCGCGCGTTCGCGCGAGCCCCGAGGTCTCGGGTTTCGGACGCAGGCCGCTTCCCCCTCCGTTACTTCTTCCAGTGGGAAAGGGCCACCCCTGCCCTATGCCCAAGTCAAGCAGCCAACCGTGTATTGATTTTCTCCGCCGCCTCCAGGAACTCCTTCTGCCCAGCCGCTTCTATAGGGCATTGTTCACGAATTGGCGCCTGGCTTCTGCCCGTAGGGCAGTCCGCCAGCCGGCGGATCGTCTCCTGCCCCAGGAACACCCCGCCGCTGCGAGGATTGGGGCAGCTCCCGGGGCGGCCGCAGGGAGCCGCCCCTACGGCCCGTGAGCACGCCAGTCTCCCCACCCATGCCAGCCGCTGCCTCTCTCTTCCTTGGACCCAGGAATGATCCGGGCCGAAGACCCGGCGCCAGGTTTCTGAAGCGCCTCGGCAGCGCCAGGAGCTTCTCGAAGCGGCGACAGCCTTGCGGAATCTCTGTCGCGTGATGCGCTTGCTGAATTGTCTGTTTCTCTCAGTGCCGGAGAATCACTGTCGAGCCCTTGAAACCCTGCCCGGCGACGAGCGGCGCAGGACTGGTTTCATAACCGCCGAAGTATGCTTTTGCAGTCGGCGGCATAGACACCCTCGTGCAGACTGACAATGGCGCGCCGTGCGCCGGCCCGGCCGATTGCTCACAGACATATTGCGGAGGCCGCATTCATGACGAACAAAGAGCGGGTCCATGCGGCGTTTGCCCACCAGCAGCCGGACAGGACGCCCTACATGATTACCTTCACCCAGAAAGCCATGGCGGCCATGGTAAGGCGCTACGGCAATAACGACTTCATGCAGAAGGTTGACAACTGCTTCCATACGGTCGCCGCCAATCCCGGGCCGAAGGAGAAATGGCCAGACGAGAGCACCTTCCAGGATGAATTCGGCGTCCAGTGGGACCGCAGCATTGACCGGGACATCGGCAATGTGTGCAACTGCGTAATCGCCGAGCGCAACCTCGACAACCTGGAGCTGCCCGACCCCCGGGCCCCCAACAAGTTTGCAGGTTTTGCCGAGCGATGCGCAGCCGCCGGGGATAAGTGCGTGATCTTCTCCATCGGCTTCTCGCTCTTCGAGCGCGCGTGGACGCTGCGCGGGCTGGAGAACCTTTTGATGGACATGGTTGAGGCGCCTCAATTCGTTGACGAATTGCTCGATCTGATCTGCGACTACAATGTCGCTTTGCTCGAGCAGGCCGTGAAGCATCAGATAGATGCCGTTCACTTCGGCGATGACTGGGGCACCCAGAGGGGGCTCATGATGGGCCCCAGGCTGTGGGAGCGGTTCCTGAAGCCCCGCCTCGCCCGCCAATATGCCTCTGCGAAGCAGGCGGGGAAGTTTGTCGCCATCCATTCGTGCGGGAAGGTGCAGGAGCTTTTCCTACGGCTCATCGAGATTGGCGTGGATTGCTTCAACCCATTTCAGCCCGAAGTCATGAATGTCTATGAGATGAAACGCGCCTTCGGGGACAGGCTGAGCTTCTGGGGCGGCGTCAGCACGCAGTGGCTGCTTCCCTATGGCACGCCCGATGAGGTGCGCGCAGAGGCCAGCAGGCTGATGGCTGAGGTCGGCAGCGGCGGCGGCTACATCCTCGCGCCTGCTCACTCGATACCAGGCGACGCAAAACCCGAGAACATCATGGCGCTAATTGATGCGGTCAACGAGCAGTAGCCGCAGGCGGATTTCCCTGCCCCTGCCTGACGCCGGACGACACACACCCTTCGTAGGGGCGAAGCGCCGCTTCGCCCAGTTTCGGGAGCAGGGATGCTGCTCCCCTACATCGCTGTGTTCCATCGCGGCCGCGAGACGCTGGCGGAAGCGCGGGACGCTTGAAGCATGCTTCGGGCCGGAAATTGCGCCCGAAGTCGAGCTTTAGTAAAATCACAACATAGGCAAGGCATGGGACACGCATACACAACTGAGGCGATAGAGCAGCTTCATCTTGGCGAGGGCCAGCGGCTTTACGGCGACGGGGCTCTCGTTACAGTGAAGGCTCTTCTTGAAAGCGGCATATCCTATCTCGGCGGCTATCCCGGAGCGCCGGTGAGCAACCTCACTGATGTGGCGGAGGACGCTCTGGACCTGCTGGAGGAGATGGGAATCTTCTATGCCCGCAACACGAACGAGGCGGCCGCCGCGGCTCTCCTGAAAGCTTCCATAAACCATCCGGTCCGGGGGGCCGTCTGCTGGAAGGTCGTGGGCACAAATGTGGCGGCCGATGTTCTGGCCCATATCGCTTCGAGCGGCGTGCGGGGCGGCTGCGTCATTTTTGTGGGCGAGGACTACGGGTGCACCAGCACCACCGTGGCGGAGAAGTCGCTTTCTTACGGCGTTCATCTCAGCATACCGGTTCTGGATCCTCGCTGCGATTCTGAGCATCTGGCTCAGCTCGTCCGCCTCGCATTTCCGCTGTCAGAAGCGTGTTCCATGCCGGTGCTTTTCGTCCTGCGGACTCGCGTTGGGAACATGGCAGGGGCGATGCGAACCCTGGATAACCGCCCCCCTGCAATAAGCACGAAGCGCCCACTCGAAGCGATCGTCCAGACGGTCGAGACCGTTCCCCTTCCTCCTTTCAGCCAGGTGCAGGAAAGGGACAAGGCGCAGCGCCGCCTCCCGGCGGCGGAGGGCTATATCGAGGAGAATCACCTGAACGAGTTGATTCCTGGAGGGGCGAGCGGCGGGCGAGGGATAATCGCCCACGGCCTGATTACCGACGTCGTCCTTCGAGGCCTCGAGCGGCTGGGAGAAGCGGACGCCACTGGCAAGAGCAGCATCCCGATTCTTTCGCTTCACGCGCTTCACCCGCTGGCATCGAGCCAGCTTCTCCAGTTCCTCTCGGACAAGAATGAGGTTATGATTCTCGACGAGGGCATTCCGGCTCTGCTGGAGGATGGCATTCGCGCCCTTGCCCAGAAGCACGGGGTAAGCGCTCGCTTGCTTGGCAAGGGCTTGGTTCCAGATGCCGGAGAATATACGCCCGATGTCGTGAAGGCAGGGCTGGAAGCCTTTCTCACCCGGGGCGCGAAGCCCGTAGGACAGGAGCGCTCCGTCGCCATAGCTTTGGAGCGTCGGCGACTTGCCTCCTGCCCGGAGCCTGCCGAGGAGGGGGCAGGAGACCAGCTTCTGCCCTACGAACCCAAGCAGGACCAACAGCCTGCTCTGCCCCAGAGACCTCCCCTTTTCTGCACGGGATGCCCTGAAAGGCCGGTCTTCGGCGCGATCAAGCTCTTCCAGAGAACGCACGATGTCGAGTTCGAATACGCCGGCGACATATCGTGCGCTGCCATGGCCACATATCCGCCTTTCGAGGTTCTGGGCTCGATCACCGGCATGGGCACGGGCCTGGCAGCTTCTCTCGCTCTGTCGAAGCTGTCGAGGCAGAAGACGGTCTATGTTGTGGGCGATGGCACGACCTGGGCTCAAGCTCTCACGACCTGCATCGCAAACGCCCAGCTCAACTCGCAGGACGCGATAGTCATCGTGCTGGAGAATTTCTGGACCGCCATGACGGGCCACCAGCCCAACCCCAGCAGCCGCCTCGGCCCCGGGGGGAAACCCCTCATGGACATAGAGAAAACGCTTCGCGCCATGGGGCAGACCTGGCTGCGCGTCGTGGATCCATACAACTTCGGCCATATGCTTCGCGCCCTCGAGGAAGCATATCGCGACAGCAGCCCGCGGCTGAAGGTGATCATATCGCGCGCGGAATGCGAGCTCGAGAAGCAGAGGAGAGTTCGCCGATTCCGCCAGAAGAGGCTCAGAGCCGGCAGACGAATTGCTGTGCGGCGTCTGGGCGTTGACGCCGAAGTGTGCACGGGCGACAGGTCGTGCATAGGATACAGCGGATGTCCCTCAATGGGCATAAGGCAGAGCCCGAGCCCTCTGCGCAGCACCAGCGCGGTTCAGATTGACGCCGACTGCACGGGGTGCAGGCTGTGCGGAGAGATAGCAGAGGTGGCGCGCCTGTGCCCCTCATTCTACGCGGCGGTGCGAGTCAAGAATCCTTCGCCCTGGGAGCGCTTTCGCAGAAGCATCGAAAGTCTCTTCATTGCGCCGCTGAAAGCACGCCGCGACAGCGGCGGCGGATCCACAGGAACCTGACCGCCATGAGCGATGGGCCGCAGCGAATCTCTGTTCTCATAGCGGCCGTCGGAGGCCAGGGGGGCCACATCCTTGGCGAATGGCTTCTCGCGGCAGCCAGGCTTGCAGACTGGCAAGCCAGAGGAGTTGGGCTGCCAGGGCTATCTCAGCGCGGCGGGGCCACCATTTACTACCTCGAGCTGGCTCACGGCCCCGGGGCGGAGAAGACGGTGTTCTGTCCGTTCCCCGTGTCCGGCGACCTCGACATCATCCTGGGCCAGGAGCTCCTGGAGCTCGTGAGGGCAGCCTGTCGCTACGGAGGCGACAAGTGCAAGATAGTGGGAAGCACCCATCGCATCTACACTGTCCAGGAGCGGCTGACGCAGCAGCCAGAACTCCTCTCTGAAGGAGATGCGCGCGAACTGTTGAAAGGCCGCTGCGAGCGAGCCATTCTCTTCGACGCTTCGCGCGCGGCCAGAGAGGAAGGCCTCGACCAGGTGGCCGCAAATTCAGTCCTACTTGGAGCGCTCGCCGCTTCTGGTTTTCTGCCTCTGTCGGCCGAGTGTTTCGAAGAGGCCATCCGGCAAACAGGCCCCGCGCCTGAAACGAATCTGCGCGCTTTCCGCGCCGGGGTCAAGGCAGCCAGGCAAACTCTGGATGCCGCAGCCTCAGAGCTGCGCATTGCGGAGTCGGCCCCGTATGAGTCCGCTGCCGAGCGTTCGCTGCCTCGCTCTATACGTCGCGACATCGGCTATCGAGCCATGGCGGCCGTTCCACAGCTCACGCCAATCGTCAGCGAGGCGGCGCGTCAACTGACCGCCTATCAGAGCGCAGCATACGCGCGGCTGTACCTTGCGATGGTTCAGGCAGCTTTCAACCTCGACATCGAACGAAACGACGGCCGCTATGACCTGACGGCAGAATTCGCGCGAGTTCTCGCAGTTAGAATGACCTTGGAGGATATGTTTCGCGTGGCCGAGCTGAAAACCGATCCGAACAGGTTTTCTCAAATCCGCCTGGAGCTGGGAGCGGGCAGCGACGAGATTCTGCACATCACCGATTACCTCTGCCCGCAGGTAGAACAGATTGTCGGGGCGCTGCCGGACGCTCTCGCTCGCTCTCTGCTTCGCCTGCTCGCTCCCATCAGATTCAGGTCGCTTCCCATGCGCGTGTCAACCAGTTCAATCCCGGGATATTTCTTGCTGCGTTCGATGGCGGCGCTGAAATTCCTCAGGCCCTTATCCTGGAATTTCCGCCAGGAAGAAAAATGGATAAGGCTCTATGCCCGCAGAGTGATGAACTGCGCCCGGGCGGACCATGAGTTGGGAGTGCTTGCTGCTTCTGCTGGAGAGCTCGTGAAGGGCTACGGAGACACGCGGCGCAAGATGCTCTCCTGCTGGAATGCCTTCCACGACGAACTCATATCGCCGATGCTCGAGGCGCGGGCAACCGCGCCAGAGATCCTCGCGGCTGGCAGAGAATACCTTCGCCTTGCTTTCTCCTCGCCTGAAGGACCTGAAGCTGCCCTCCGAATGGCCCGCAGCGCCGCTTCGCAGGCGGGCAAGCCCGCGCCAAGCCCAGTTTCATAGCGGCGACCCCAAAGGCGGGCCGGTCGCCGAAGCGAAGGGCAAAGCGCGTCGCAGAGCCGCCGTCGGCTGTGCTGACCAAGGCGCCTGTCCCACATCTGTAGCTGCAAGAAGCATAGCGGTGCGGGCCCACGAACACGAAGCGCCTGAGCCTCTGCCGTCCTTCTCAGCCTCCACATCAGAAGAGGAATTCGCGTTGGTGTGTGCGCGGCTGCGGAAGTGAGCGACGACCCCTCTGATCCGCGTGGGGCTGTCCGCGATCAGGCATGCCTCGTGACGAACTGGAAATCAGCATTGCTGAGCACGGGCGTCACCTCTGGCGGAATCTCCATGTCGTAGTACCACCCGTGCCCTCCGATGAAGAGGAGTCCGCGTCTCTGTGCGCGCGCGAGTTCCACGGTTGCCGTCAGCACCTCGTTGAAGCGCGCCTTATCGCGCGGGTTCCGAACGGTGGAGACCGCGGAGCGACGGAGGTCCAGGTCGCGCGGCAACTGATGGTAGTAGATCACGTTGTTATCTTCGCCGAAGTAGCCCATCGAGTAGGCCGGCCCGATGCCTGCTGCCTCTAGCCTATACTCCGGCCATTTTGAGGGGCAGAACGTGAAGAGGGACGGAGGGCTGGTGGCCTTGTGCGGCAAAGGGGTGTTTGTCGAAACATCTATAGCCGACGAGGTCACAGTCCATGTCACAGC